>Ga0207712_10000091_pt1 | contig 103955 bp, 82 predicted proteins | sample KBSS44metaG_FD_184402 | JGI IMG/M metagenome (GOLD analysis project Ga0207712, IMG submission 184402) | Switchgrass rhizosphere microbial communities from Kellogg Biological Station, Michigan, USA - KBS S4-4 metaG (SPAdes) (version 2) | ecosystem: Host-associated > Plants > Roots > Rhizosphere...
ATTTCCGACCGGCGGAGGTGGATGTGCTGCTGGGCAATCCGGCGAAGGCGAGGGCGGAGCTGGGGTGGGAGCCGAAGACCTCGCTGGAACAGCTCGTGGCGATGATGGTCGATGCCGATCTGGCGCGGTTGAGCAAACAGAATGGCCACGCTGCAGCGTAAGGCACGCATTCACCAGTACCACTCGGGAAGCGCAAAAGGGGATGCCGTCACCAACGGGATGCTCTATACGCGCGGAATACTCCGGGAGCTGGGATTCGACTCGAACATCTATTGCTCCCATCTGGACCCTCAACTTGGTTCGGAGTTGCTGCACATCAGTGAGTGGAACGACGATACGGATCTACTCCTCGTGCATCACTCCATCGGCATCGACGATGAGCCGTGGTTGACATCGACGCGCTGTCGCAAAGTTCTTGTCTATCACAACATCACGCCGGCCCACTTTTTCAGCGATCAGCCGGACCTCGCCAAGTACGTGCGGTTGGGTTTCGACCAGCTGCAGCGTTGGCAACCCATGTTCGAAGCGGTCGTAGCCGATTCCGAACTGAACAAATCGGATCTGATCGAATTCGGCTACGACGAGTCCCTGATTACGGTCATCCCGCTGCTGCTCGACATCGAGGCCTTGCGTTCGATCGTCCCCGATGAGGCCACGCTCGCCGAACACGAGCCGTTCTTCAACGTGGTTTTCGTCGGGCGCCTGGTCGAAAACAAGTGCCAGCACGATATCGTCAACGCCTATGCGCGCGCGCACGTAAGAAGAGAGCGCCCGTCGCAGCTCATCTTTGTCGGTGGCACGACGTCGGAGGGCTATGTCGGCCGCATCCGGGAAGAAGCCCAGAAGCTTGGCGTAGCCGACGAGCTCACGTTGACTGGAAAAATTTCCAGCAGCGAGTTGTCCGCCATCTATCGAGCCGCCGATGTTTTTGTCTGCCTGAGCGAGCACGAAGGTTTCGGCGTGCCGATTGTCGAAGCGATGGTTTTCGACGTGCCGATCATTGCTCTTGCAAGGGCTGCTGTGCCGTGGACGCTGGGGCAGGGTGGCATCCTTTTTCAGGAATTCGACCCGGATGAAGTCGCGGTTGCTATCGATTTCATTGCGCAGAACGCAGCCCTGCGCTCGAGGTTGATTGAAGGGCAGCGCAAGGAACTGGCGAGGTTCGATCGTCGCGAAATCAATGAACAACTGCGTCGAGTGCTCGCAAAGTGCGGGTTCGGTTCGGACGCCGTCTCATCTACCCGGGTAATCGGACGAAACTCTGCGTGGCGAATTGAAGGTCCGTTCGATTCGAGCTACAGCCTGGCGATTCTGAATCGCAATCTCGGGCGTGCCTTGCTTCGCCAGGGAATGGAGCTGGAATATCTTTCAAGCGAAGGCGGCGGGGACTTTCCTGCAGACCCCTTCTTCCTGCAGGCCAATCCCGACATCGGATCGCGTATCGCTGATCCGGGCAAGGCGCCGCCGGATGTCGTTCTGCGCAACATGTATCCCCCGCGCTGTACCCGGATGGATGGCGTCGTCAACACCTATGCGCTGTACGGCTGGGAGGAATCCGCTTTCCCGCACGAGTGGGCTTGCGGGTTCAATGAAAACCTCGACCTCATTACGACGACGTCGAGATTCGTCAGCAAGGCGCTGATAGACAGCGGAGTCAAAGTTCCCGTTCGCGTGGTCGGGGATGGCGCGGATCACTTTGAGAATGTTGTATCGGAACCCTTGGGAGTGCCTCTCGTCTCCGGGTTTCGCTTCCTGCACAACTCATCGTGCTTTCCTCGCAAGGGTATTGATGTGCTTTTGGAGGCGTTCGGCTGCAGTTTTTCGGGGCGTGCGGACGTGTCTTTGATAGTCAAGACTTTCCCCAATCCGCACAACGATATCGTCGCTCAGCTGGAGAGATTCCGCAAAAAATTTCCACGAGCTCCGCAAGTGCAACTGCTGATGGAGGATTTGACTGAGGGGCAGATGGCGACCCTGTACGCGAGCTGCAACGCCTTGGTCGCACCGAGTCGCGGCGAGGGTTTCGGGTTGCCGATAGCGGAAGCGATGCTGAGGGAAATTCCCGTAATCGCGACCGCATACAGCGGGCAGATGGATTTCTGCAACGACGACACGGCCTACCTGGTCGACTATCGCTTTGCCTACGCTCGCTCGCATTTCGAGGAGCCGGGTTCAATCTGGGCAGAGCCCGATGTCGCTTCGCTTGGCCGAGCGATGCTGGCCGTTGTGGACGGAAGTGGGGAAGCGCGGCGTTCCCGCGTCGCGAATGCGCTCAGGCTCATTCGCTATCGATTCAGTTGGGATGCCGTTGCCGAGCGCCAGGTACGGGCCGTGCGCGATATCCGCGAAGCCCCTTTGCCGGTGCTGCCGGTGAGCGCGCGCATTGCGTGGATCAGCACGTGGAAGACACGCTGCGGCATCGCATCCTATTCCGAGTTTCTTCTGCAAAACTGGGATCGCAGCCAGACGTGGATTCTTGCCGATGAACAGGCGGCGGCACCCGAAGGTCTACCGGGAGTGGAGCGTTGCTGGACGCAGCAAGAGCCGGAAACAGGAAGGAAATTGCTCAATGCCGCGCTTGCTCTGCAGGCCGATGTAGTGGTCATTCAATACAATTTCAGTTTCTTTCCGCTGAGTGCTTTGGCCGAGTTGATCGATGGATTGCGCCATTGGGGCAAGACCTGTTTCCTGACGCTGCATGCAACGAAGGATGTCGACAAGCCGGACTTCAAGGCCTCTCTGGGCGAGATACGCCAATCATTGGCGCGCTGCACTCGAATCCTGGTTCACTCACTCGCCGACTGCAATCGCCTGAAAGACATCGGGCTGGTGGACAACGTAGTGCTGTTCCCGCACGGAGTGCCCGTGTCATCCGAAATTCGCGGCGGTCGGAGATCGGGCAAGTTCACTGTCGGCACATTCGGGTATGCGTTGCCTCACAAGGGCCTGCGCGAGGTGATAGATGCGTGCGCATTGCTGCGCCGGGGCGGGTCCGATGTCGCGCTGCGCATGATCAATTCCCGCTACCCTGCGCCGCATTCCGACGAGGAAGTCGCAGCCTGCAAGTCGCTCATCGCTTCGAAATTGAGAAACAAGGACGCGATATTCGATGACGATTTTCACAGCGAGGCGGAAATCGTCGATTTGCTCGCCCACTGCGATCTGCTGGTTTTCGCCTACCAGGAGACCGGGGAGTCCGCGAGCGGCGCCATCCGCGTGGCGATGTCGGCGGGAGTGCCGATACTCTGCACGCCGTTGGAGATATTTGACGATGTGAGCGCGGCGGTAGATTTCAGCACAGGATCGGCGCCGCAGGCGCTGGCTGAAGCCGTTTTGCGTTTCATCGCCAATCCCGCGCTTGCGCAAGCGCAATTGAATAGGCGCTCGCGCTGGCAATCGAAGACTTCGTGGCCGGTCCTCTCGAAGCGATTGGCGGACATGATCGAGTCGTTGACGTTCGCGAATCGAAACGAAGCTGGCGAAAGGGAGCTCTGAGAATTTCCCAGAGCTTGTTTTCAACAATGGGCAGTGCACAGAATACGCTGGCGTGATGGTGATGGTTCGAAAGCAGCCTACCGTTGCATCGGGACTTCGATTCGTTTGGTTTCTCCGCCCTTGAGCGCAAACCAAGCGTATCCCTCTTGCACCAATTCGACTTCCAACTGGTAGTCGCCGCGTGGAATGTCGGGCAGAGTCAGGCGGACAGTGCGGTCGTCTCCGGGCGCGAATGCGCATCCCAGGCTCGCATGATGAAAATCGTTGTTAACCATCGCGCCGTTTTTATCCAGCAGATGAATTCCCACGGTTGTCGGATAGCTTCCCTCAGAACTGATGGCGAGAGAGCTCTCGTTGCGGATTCTCACCTTGATGCGCGGCCGGCCGTCTGCGAGCGTAGGATTCTGCATATCGGCAGCAAGGATCTTCACCTGTTTGAACTTCTCGTCTGGCAATGGCGCGTTCATGGCCGCGCCATTGCATACGAATGAATTCGCTATGTCGTAGTCGTAGACTACGATACGCGCATCACCGGCTACTATTTCCCGTTGCGCCGGTCCCAAAATTTCTTGAAGGAAATCTCTCTGATCCTGAAGCAGTTCGTTGTCTGCAATGACCATGAAACTGGAGTCAGAATTGGGTCTTCGGCGATAGAGGTTCGTATCGACCATGATCGGAAATGGCCGAATTGTCGATGGCGAAAGTTCCACTGGCAGGACGCGGACTTTGGAGTCGGACATGATGGTCGTTGCTCCGGCGTTCCACCAAGAGCCGTATCCGTATTTCAGTCCTTCCTTCTGTAGTACGGCGGCAAGCAGCTCGGGGCGCGACTGGCGTGCAAAAGAATCGTCCACTGGAACCATGCGCTGAATGCCGCTGACAAGGGAAATGATGCAAAAAGCGATGAGTGCCCATGGCATAAAAGCGCCGCGTCTCTGCAGCACATCGTTGATCCTCCAGCCTGCCAGGGCGAGGAGAATGAGATAGGGCAGAGTGAAGTATCTGGTTGTTATGTAGTCCTGAGCGAGCGGATCGAAAATCAGGTATATCGCCAATATGGAAAAGAATGCAGCGAGGAAAGCCGCGATCAGTGCGCGGCGAACCGGATCGACATTTTTCCTCCACTCGTAAAGCTCGGCAAGAAAATTGAGCGTCAACGCGCCGACAATCATCGTGCGGAAAACCCGCATGACCGGCTCGAGCGTATGGTTTGCGTGCTCTTCGGCGTGCGCGCCAAAGTACTCGAACCATCCGCTGGAAAAGAGCTTCAAGTGGTTCCAGAAGCCTTTTGCATCGGTCACGTGGAGATTTGATGCGGCTGCGTAGTCGGTGACCATTCCGCTATAGGTCAAGAATTTGACCGTGATGAACGCGAGGGCCAGGCCAAAAAGCATCGCCAGCTCCCGAACCAGCGTGTGGCGGGAAAGAAGGCCACGCGGGAGCGGGGCGAGCATGGGTCCCGTTTTCCCGAACACGGCCAGTGCTCGACTGAATATGAAAGCGGGAAGCAAGACCATGACCGCGACGCGTGAGGGGTTCTTCAGCGAAATCAACAGGGAAGTGATGAGTATCAGCAGAGGCAGCGCGACCTTGCGAAAATTTCCATCGCGCGCGCGCATGTGATCGGACACGATCAGCCCTGTCAAAAGAAAAAAGGCCATCGGCCACCAGACATAGGCCGTTTCCAGATAGGTCATGACGATGAATACCCTCGAAAATCCGAGAGCCAGGGTCATGACGATGAGCGCAGTGGCGGCCCAGGATATATTTGCGCGGCGCAGGAAATATCCGAGCGAAGCGAGCAAAGCGAGGGCAAGTATCGTCGCCGCGATGGCGTGAACGATGAATCCATTGGGCAACCAGGAGAGCAGCGGTGCCATCAGCACGGCCGCCGAAGGAAACATCATGTCCCCATTCGCCACTCTCCACGATCGCGGAATCAACGTGCCCTGATCGTACATGGCTTGCGCCAGGAAACTGTTCGTGGCGTCATCGCCGCTGAATTCCGGTCGCGAGAAATGAACGATGTATGCAACCAGAATCGCTATCGAGAACAGCAGCGATGCAAAGAAAAAGAAGTCTGCTCTCGAGACCTTTGCATTGGCCCGCGTTGCTGTTTGTTTCGGGTTGCTCATCTTTTGTCGTCGTATGGTTTTGCGGGTGTCGAAATCTTGAAATTGCTTGAATTCGGTCCGTGTCTCGAATGGATTCATGTTTCCTGCCACGCAGGCTTACATGAACTTCGAACCGCCGCAATTCGAATCCAGCCTAGGCATTATCCGAGAACGAAAAGTGCTTGTGCCCGAGATAGCTCGTGAATATCGGCGTGACGATGCCGCAGGCATGGGCGATTTCGTCCGCGTGCCAGTCGATTCCGAGCCACGGCAAGACCACTTTCTGGAACAGCAGGCTGACGAGCAGGGTCTGCAGCAGCGCGACGGCGTTCACCGCGACGAACCAGAACATCTGCTGGTGCAGGCGGTTGGTCGCGCCGGTGAAGACAAACAGACGGTTGAGCACGAACGCGGTGATCAGCCCAAGCAGGTAGGCAACGACGATCGCCGCCGAATACGGCAGCCAGCGGCTCAGCACGATGCGCGAGCCGAAGTTGACTGTAGCGGCGAATCCGCCAACGGCGAGAAAGCGCAGAAACGGAGAAGCGGCGGTCGGCTCGCGATTCATGCCAGCGTCGCGCGCGCGAGCTCGCGCCCGATCTTCACGCTCTCGGAAATCGAACGATCTTCGGGGTAGTAGTACGACGTGTCGGCCATGTAGAAGCCCGCGATCGGAGTCTTCATAGGCGGCAGCATTGCGGCGAAGCCCGGCGGACAGATCGTCTGCGCGAAGTCATAGCGGTGGCAGTGGCTCGCGAGCACCCAGTCCGGTTTGAACTGCGGGTTGAGCTTTGCCAGATAACCAATCGTCTCGTCGATGAAAGACTGGTTGTCGCGTGCGTACTTCGGGTGCGTCTTCGGCATGTAGAACGGCGCGTAGACGATCGCGGGCCCGGTACCAGGATTCAGATTGGAGTATTCGATGACGCCCGGAATCTCGATGCTCTCATCGCAGATGTTCATCCAGAAATTCTCGCTCAGCGGCTGTTTCAATTTCAGGATGACGCAGGCGACCGGAATGTTCCTGATCGCACGGATGCGCGCGGCGAAGTCCTCGGGCAGGTCGGGTACGAGTTCCGGCAGATATTGGATCGGCGCCGTGCTGACGACGTTGTCGACTGCGCGTTCTTCGCCTGCGACGACGATGCCGCGCACTTTGCTCAAGCCGTCGGTCGTCACCCTGTCGATGCCCGAACGCAGATGAATGCGGCCGCCGAGTCCCTCGATGCGCGCGCGCAGTGCATCGAGCAGCGTGATCGAGCCGCCGTCGAGGTAGCCGAGCGATTCATGGAACAGGTCTCGCCGCGACAGCGCCACGCGCTTGATGCGGGTGCCGAGCCACGCCGCTGAGAGCTGGTTGCTCAGTTCGTAGAACTTGAGATAAAACAAGCGCTCCCAAAGCACCTTGTAGGCGCGCTCGCCGAGCCAGGATTTGAGCCAGGGCAGCGCACCGATCTTGTCGAGTGCCGTCCAGTCCTTGACGCTCTTGGTCTTCATCACCTGCAGCGCGTAGCGGATCTTCTCGATCAGGCTCAGCCCATCGAAGCGCAACAGCGCCTGCGGCGTGCCCCACTTGTACAAGCGGCCGTTCCAGTAGAAACCCATCTTCGTGTCGGTCCAATGCAGCCGATCGGACAGATTCAACTCGGCCAGCAGGTCGAACAACGGGTAGTCGGTCTTGCAGATGAAGTGGTAGTAGCGCTCGATCGCGAGGCCGTCGAAATCGAAATGCGCGGACATGCCGCCGATACGATCGTCGCGTTCGTAGACGTCGACCTCGTGCCCGGCCTTGAGCAGGTCGAGCGCGCAGATCAGGCCCATCGGGCCGGCGCCGACAACCGCGGTTTTGACTTTCCTCACCAGCTTCTCCAATCAGCGTTTCAGCACGACGGGCGCATAGCGCGCATCGCAATAGCTTTCGCGTACGGCATCTTCGAATGGTGTCTGCGCGACACCGAACGTCACGCGCGTATCGACGCCGTGAAACTCGTCGCCGGCGCTGAGCGCCCTGAGCTGATCGGCGGTGAACGGCGGCTTGCCACTGAACAGCGCATAGACTTTGAGCAGGAAATGAAACAGCGAGTAGGGGATATGCACGATCACCGTGCGCAGCCGCTTGACCCGCTTGATCGTGCGGATGATGTCGACGTAGTCGATGCGCGTGTCGCCGCAGACGTCGTAGACCGTGCCGTCGGGCTGCGCCTCGATGCACTTGACGATGCAGCGGCAGAAATCGCGCTCGTACAGCGGCTGGCGCATGTACTTGCCGTCGCCGGGGATCGGAAACACAGGCGTCTTCGCCATGAAGCGCGACAGCCAACCCAGGTGCTTCGGATCGAACCAGCCGAACATCAGCGTCGGGCGCAGCACGCAATGCCGGATGCCGGATTCGACGACGAGTTTTTCCTGCGCCTTCTTCGTGTTCGTGTAGTCGTCGTTCGCGACCGAATTCACGACCGACGAAGATATGTGCACGAGATAGGGCACGGCGTGGCGTTTCACCGCGTCGAGCACGACGCGCGTCGCGTCGATGTTGTTGCGCACGAAGATTTCCGCTTGCTTGCCGGTGATCTGCGCGTGCAGCTGCACGACGCAGGCGGCGCCGTCGAAACTCGACTCCCACTCGCCGCGTTCGGCGACATCGGCGAGGATCGCCTGCACGTCCGGATGCAGCCGGCGCAGGATGCCGAGGTTGTACTCGTGCTTGTCGATCGCGACGAGGTTGGTGTAGCCCTGCGCCTTCAGTTCAACGACGAGGTTCTGGCCGACCAGGCCGGCGGCTCCGGTCAGAACGATTTTTGCGTCCTTGGCGATCATATGATGCGGTTCATCACAGCTTCAATTTCTTGAAGATCGCTTCCGGAATATGCTTGATCACGAGCATGATCAGCGCCCAGAACCCAGGCAGATAAACGACGTTGCGGCGCTTGTCGATTGCGCGCGCGATGCCCGCGGCTACAGCATCGGGCTTGGCCCACAGCGCGCCCTTGTTCGCGATGTTCGCGGTCATAGGCGTATCGACGAAACCGGGTTTGATCGTCAGCACGTCGACATTCGATTTCGCCAAACGCTGGCGCAGGCCTGAAAGAAATGCTGTCACGGCGGCCTTGGCGGCGCCATAGACATAGTTGCTCTGGCGCCCACGGTCGCCAGCGACCGAGGAAATCACCGCGAGCGTACCGGTCCTGCGTGCTTCAAATGTGTTCGCCAATATCGTAAGCAGCGCCATGGTAGACAATGCGTTGACTTCGAATTCGCGGCGCAGCGCGGCTACGGACTTCTCACACTCGCCCTGATCCGACAGTGTGCCGTGTGCGATCAATACGATATCGAGGCCACCGAGCTCGCGTTCGGCTTGGTCGATGATCGCCTGCTGCGCGACGACATCGGCGACGTCGAGCGTCGCGGTCGCGGTGCGCACCGCGCCGCGCACGTCGAGATCGGCCTTGATCGCCTGCAGCCGTTCGGCATTGCGCGCGACAAGGAACAACGCCTCGCCGCGCGCGGCGAAGATGCGCGCGGTGGCTTCGGCGATCGCCGATGTGGCGCCGATGATCAGGATTTTTTTCATGAACTCATTCCATTACCCGACGCCAGAATCCAGAGGAAAACTTGGGGTCGATCCGCGGCAGCATGGATTGCCAGTGCGGAAAATATTGACGAAAACGCACGCCGCTCATGCGTGCGTCCTTGGCTGGATACACGGCGCCACCGGCTGCGGCGACGATGTCGTCGAGCCGGTCGAGCAGCGAGAACGTCGCTGCGCCGCGATTGGGGAAATCCAGCGCCAGCGTCGTGCCGGCGCGCGGGAATGAAAGTATACCCGCTGGCGCGCGATCGGCGAAGACCTTGAGCACTGCCAGGAACGAGCCGGTGCCGCTCGCCGCGATGCGCTTGAGCAATTCGGTGACCGCCGCTTCCGCTGCCGACGGAGGCACCACGCACTGGTACTGCAGAAATCCGCGCGGGCCGTAAATGCGGTTCCACTCGCCGACCGCGTCGAGCGGATAGAAGTACGGCTCGTAGTGCACTATCGCATTGCCTTCGCGCGCGCGGCGGAAGTACAGCTCGTTGAACGCGCGCAGGCTCAGGCCATTGATCAGCGAGAACGGCGGCGTGAACGGCACGATGAGCCGGTGCAGCCGCGGTGCGCGTGCGACGACCGCAGCCGGCGCATGATTGGCGCGGAAGAACAGGCCGCGACCGAAGCTGTCGCCGCTCGCGGCACAGTCGATCCAGGCGACGGTGTAGGCGTAGTCGCGTTCGGACTGCGCAGATAGGGCGAAGAATTCGCCGAGGTTGGCGAAGCGGCGCGTCTCCTGCGCCATCCACGGGCTGGCGATACGCAATAGGCGGAACTCTGCCCAGACGATGACGCCGGTCAAGCCGAGGCCGGCAATCGTCGCGCTATACAAATCCGCATGTTGCGTCGGACTGCACTCGATGCGCGTGCCGTCCGAACGCAACAGCTCGAAACGCAGCAGATGCTCGCCGAACGTGCCTGCGCCGTGATGATTCTTGCCGTGCACGTCGTTGGCGATCGCCCCACCGACGGTAATGAAGCGCGTGCCCGGCGTCACCGGCAGAAACCAGCCCCGCGGCACGGCGAAGTCCAGGATATCGGCGAACAGCACGCCGGCCTCGCAGCGCAGGATGCCGCTGGCCGGATCGAAGGCGATGTAGCGATCGAGCCCGCGCGTGTGCAGCAGGGTGCCGCCATCGTTCAGGCAGGCATCGCCGTAGCTGCGGCCGTTGCCATAGGCGAGCATGCTGCCTTCGACCCTTGGCAGCTGCTGGTCGCGCCAGTGCAGAGGAAGGATCGCCTGCCGCGCGCGCGGATAACGACCCCAGGATGTACCGACAGCCGACATGTCAGATGGCCGCGACGACGACGACGGCGCATAGCGCGAGCACGACCCGGCTTACGTAGTCGGTCAGCGCAAATACGATCGGATCGTCGTCCATCAGGCCGCGGTGCGCCTTGAACCAGGCGCGGCTGACCCAGTACAGGAGCAATGGACACAGCAGCCAGAGGACTTGCTGATGTCGATACAACACCTCGCTCGCCGAGCTGTTGATGTACAAGGCGAGAACGAGCACGGCAAGGTAGCCGCTGGAGCCGCCGAGAGAGGCGATAAGGCTCAGGTCATCAACTTCATAGCCGCGTCCGTCGGTGCGACTGCGGCCCTGCTGCATCAAGCCGCGCAATTCGGTGTAGCGCTTGACCAGGGCCAGACTCAGGAACAGAAACATCGAGAACGCAAGCAACCAGAACGACAGCACCGAATGGATCGCCGCCGTGCCTGCAATGATACGCATCGTATACAGTGCGGCAAGCACGACCGTATCGAGCATCGCGATGCGCTTGAGGCGGAACGAGTACGCCAGCGTCAGCAGCCAGTAGCCCGCCAGTACGAGCGCGAACTTGGTGCCGACCGCCAGCGCGAGTGCGAATGCAACTATGGTCAACAGCGGCGCGGCGACGAGTCCCGAGGCGAGCGGCAACGCGCCGGCGGCGAATGGACGCAGGCGCTTGCGCGGGTGATTGCGGTCGGACTCGAGATCGAGCAGATCATTGAGCACATAGACGCCCGACGCGCACAACCCGAATGCGACGAAGGCGAGCAGCGACATCAGCGCCGCGTCGAACTGGAACAGCTTGTGCGAAGCGAGCAGCGGCAGGAACACGAGCAGGTTCTTCAGCCACTGGTGCAGACGCAGGGCTTTGAGCCACGCACGCGGTCCGCCGGCTTCGCGCGGCAGTACCTCATCCACCTGAGTCACCGCGGCAGCGCTCGCCGCGAGACCGTTGGAGGCATTGACGACGATCGCGCGCCGCGCGGAGCGCCACACGACGATATCCGGTCTGGCGTTGCCGGCATAGTCGAAGCCGCGTTCGCCGTAACGCTCGACCAGTGCCCGTGCTTTGTTCGCACCCGCGAGGTTGCGCTCGCCGTCGCTGGCGATAACCTCGTCGAACACGCCGACATGCGTGGCGACCGCTTCCGCGTACTTGCGGTCGGAGGCGGTGCAGAGCACGCGGTGTCGGGTCGACTCGCGCAGCCGCGCGACGATGCGTTCGTCGTAGGGCAGCAAGGAAACGTCCACTTCGCTGCGCGCGGCAATCTCACGCTTCATCGCCGCTTTGCCACGCAGCAGCCAGAAGCCGCAGCGCAGAATATTGAGCGGGTTGCGCCGCACGAGCACGAGCGTCGACTCGATCAGCAGGTCAGAACGAATCAGCGTGCCATCGAGATCGATACAGAGGGGAACGTCGTCGTCGCGCTGAGCGGGAGCCGTCATGCGCAGCGCTCAAGTAACGAGTTCCGCGCGCAGTGCTTCGAACAAACGCAGTGCTTGCGGGTTGGCCAGCGCATCGGTGTTCTTCACCGGCCGACCGTGAATCGTTTCGCGCACGGCGATCTCAGTGATCTTGCCCGAGATGGTGCGCGGGATGTCGGTCACTTGCAGGATCTTCGCTGGCACGTGACGCGGTGTCGTGTTCGTGCGGACCTGCTTCTTGATGCGTTCGCGCAGCGCATCGTCGAGGGTGAAGCCCTCGCGCAGGCGCACGAACAGAATCACACGCACGTCGCTGTCCCACTCCTGGCCGACCGCGATCGACTCGAGCACCTCGGGCAGCTGCTCGACCTGGCGGTAGATCTCAGCCGTGCCGATGCGCACGCCGCCCGGGTTGAGCACCGCGTCGGAGCGGCCGTAGATGACGATGCCGTCGTGCTCGGTCAATAAAGCATGGTCGCCGTGACACCAGACATTTTCCACTTTGGAAAAATAGGCATTTTTATACTTCGACCCGTCCGGGTCGTTCCAGAAGCCGACTGGCATGCACGGGAACGGCGCGGTGCAGGCGAGCTCGCCTTTCTCGCCGCGCAGCGGTTTGCCGTCGTCATCGAGTATCTCGACTTTCAATCCGAGGCCGCGGCATTGCAATTCGCCGCGGTACACCGGCAGCAGCGGGCTGCCGAGCGCGAAGCAGGAAATGATGTCGGTGCCGCCCGAGATCGAGGCGAGCAGCAGGCGCTCCTTCACATCACGGTAAACATAGTCGAAGCTCTCGTCGGCGAGCGGCGAGCCGGTCGAGAGGATCGTCTTCAGCGTGATCAGCTTGTGCGATTCGCGCGGCTTGATCCCGGCCTTCTCGCTCGCTGCGATCCATTTCGCGCTCGTGCCGAACACGCTGATACCGACTTCGTCGATCAGGTCCCACAGCGCCGTCGCGTCGGGATGGGACGGCGAGCCGTCGTAGAGGACGAGCGTCGCGCCGACGGCGAGGCTCGACACGAGCCAGTTCCACATCATCCAGCCACAGGTGGTGTAATAAAAGATCTTGTCTTCGCGCTTGAGATCCGTGTGCAGCACGAGTTCCTTCAGGTGCTGGATCAGCGTGCCGCCGGCGCCGTGCACGATGCATTTCGGCACGCCGGTGGTGCCGGAGGAATACATCACGTAGAGCGGGTGGTCGAACGCCGTCGGTGTGAATTCGAGCTCGCGCGCTTCGTCGCCGAGGAAGTCCGGCCAGGCGACTGCATTGGCGATGCCGTCGAGCTTGAGCGCCGCGCCCGAATACGGCACGACGACGAGCTTCTCGACCGAGGGAATCTGCGCGAGCACGTCGCGGATCTTGGCGAGGCAGTCGAAGCTCTTGCCGCCGTACGGATAGGCGTCCGCCGTGAACAGCACCTTCGGCGCAATCTGGCCGAAGCGGTCGACGACGCCGTTGATGCCGAAGTCGGGCGAGCAAGACGACCAGGTTGCGCCGAGCGACGTCGCCGCGAGCATCGCGATCACGGTTTCGGGAATGTTCGGCATGAAACCGGCGACGCGATCGCCGGCAGCGATGCCGGCTTCGCGCAACACGTGCGCAAGTTTGCCGACTTCCTCGTGCAACTGCGCGTAGGTGAACTCGCGCTTGTGTCCCCATTCGTTGCGCGCGACCAGGGCGACACGGTCATCCTTGTAGCGCAGCAGGTTCTGGGCGAAGTTCAGGCGCACGCCGGGAAACCAGCGCGCGCCGGGCATCTTGTCGGCGTCGACGAGCACCTGGTCGAAGTCGCCCGAGGCGCGGATGCCGCAGAATTCCCACACGGCGCGCCAAAACGCCTCCGGCTGGCGGATCGAATAGTCGTAGAGGCTGTAGTGGTCCTCGACCTGCGCCTTGTGCTCGGTCTGCACGAAGCGGATGAAACGGGACAGGTTCGCGCGTTCGATGCGCTCCTTGCTCGGTTCCCAGATGGGGCGTTGGGTGTTCAAGCGGCGTTCCTATGCGAGGGCTTGGCAGCACGATTATAAATCAGCGCCACGCGTCGCGTATGTCGCGGCGTCGTGATGGACAGAGAAGCTTCTGCCGCCGCTGACGGCTCGCCGCGCCTGGAACGATCTTTAACAACTCCCCGGGTCGCATCCGGCATTGACTGCCCCCGGCGGTTGCGAGCTAGACTGCGCCAGCGTCTGCGAACGGCGCCGGCCAGGGGATCAGGATGAACGAGGTCGAAATACCGCAGACAACCGGTGGCGAGACGAATGCCGCCGAGCCGTCGCCTTCCCTTGCGCCGCCGGAACCGATCGAACACCCGTTCGAGTTTACTGGCGACGCGCACGAATTTTTCCGCATCTGGATCGTCAATCTTGCGCTGACGATCCTCACGCTCGGCATCTACTCGGCATGGGCCAAGGTGCGCACGCAGCGCTACTTCTACGCGAACACGCGCGTTGCTGGCACGCCGTTCGAGTATCTCGCGCAACCGCTGCCGATCTTGAAAGGGCGCCTGATTGCGTTCGTCGTGTTCGGCGCCTATTCGCTGAGCCGGCATATTTCTCCGCAGGTGCAACTAGCGGCGGCGCTCGCGATCTTTGCTCTCGTGCCCGCGCTGATCGTGCTCGGGCAACGTTTTCGCGCGCGCTACTCGGCCTGGCGCAACCTGAATTTCGCTTTCGTCGCCACGATCGGGCGGGCCTATGTGCCGTTTTTCCTGCTGTATTTTCTCGTGCCGATCACGCTGTTCATCTTCTATCCGATTGTGAAGGCCAGGCAGAAGCGCTTTCTCGTCGAGAATCACCGCTACGGCGGCGTTGCGCTGGCGTTTCGCGCGCTCGACGGAGACTTCTTCCCTCCATATCTGAAGGGTTTCGGGTTGATCCTCGTCTGGTGGGTTGGCGCGGCGATTGCCAGCGGAGTGATCGTCGCTGCGACGATGCATGGTGCGCACACGCCGTCGATGCTCGGTATCTACGCGAGCGTTCTGCTGATCTATGGCGGCATGTTCCTGATAGGGATCTACGTCGCTTCGCGCGTCGCCAATCTGTTTTACAACGCCATCGACATCGATGGAAACCGACTGCGCTCCACGCTCGGCGCACGTGAACTGATGGGACTATATCTGACCAATACGCTGGCGATCCTCGCCAGCGCCGGCATGTTGATCCCTTGGGCGATGATTCGCATGGCGCGCTATCGCGCCTCGCGCCTGACCCTGCTTGCCCATGGCGATCTCGCTGGCTTCACCGCCGAGGAGCGGCTCGAGCGCGATGCCACGGGTTCCGAGCTGAGCCATTTCTTCGACGTCGAGATCGGATTCTGAGCATGTTCGAAGGACGCTATTACAACGGCCGCGATGCGCGCGTCCTGCACGTCGAATGCGAGCAACGTGACGGCTTGCTTGCCATTCGCGGTACGGATTTCTCCGCCCGATTTGCGCTCGATGTGGTACGAGTCACGCCTCGGCTCGCACGCACCTTCCGCACGCTGCTCCTGCCCGACGGCGCGCAGGTGCAGACCGACGACAACGATGCTGTCGATGCGCTGTTTCCGCGACGCAATCGCCTCGAGACGTTGGTCGAGAAGCTGGAGCGGCATGCTGCGGCGGTCGCGGCGAGCCTGCTCGTGTCGGCGTCGGCCCTTGCCTTCGCGTTCGTCTGGGGTGTGCCCTGGTTCGCCGAGCGCATCGCGGAGCGCGTTCCGCCGGAGATCGAGCGCAGCATCGGCGATCAGACACTCGCCGCGCTGCGGAGCACCGCCTTGAAGCCTTCGCAGCTGCCGCAGGAGCGACGCGACGCGCTGCAGGCCCGTTTCGCCGCGTTCACGCAGGATATCTCGGGCGCGGGCGCCTACCGCCTGGAATTCCAGGACGCGCCGCATGTCGGCCCCAACGCGTTCGCGTTGCCTGGCGGTACCATCGTGTTCACCGACGAGATGGTGCGGTTGCTCGACGACGATGAAGAATTCCTCGCCGTCGCCGCACATGAAATCGGCCACGAGCAGCACCATCACCTGATGCGCAATGTGCTGCAGGACTCGGCGGTGATCCTGATCGCGACCTTGATCAGCGGCGAGGTGTCGTCGGCGAGTGCGGTCGTCGTGTCGTTGCCGACGTTCCTGTTGGAGAGCCACTACTCGCGTGCGTTCGAGAGCGATGCGGACGACTACGCCTTCGCCGCGCTCAAGGCGCACGGCATCTCGCCCCAGGTTTTCGCCAGGGTGATGAGGACGTTCCTGCAGAAATATCCCGGGCTGAAGAGCCGCTCTTTCGCGTACTTTTCCAGCCATCCGCCGACCTTCGAGCGCATTTCGCGCGCAATGGACGCGGCGGATTCGCCCTGAGCAGGCGGCGGGGCGGGCGAATTCGCCCGCGCTCGCGCTGCGGACTCAGCCGAGCGCTTGTTCGAGTTCCGGAATGATCTTGAACAGGTCGCCGACGAGGCCGATGTCGGCGATCTCGAAGATTGGCGCCTCGGCGTCCTTGTTGATCGCGACGATCGTACCGGCGTCCTTGATCCCGGTCAGATGCTGGATCGCGCCGGAAATGCCAATCGCCATGTACAGTTGCGGTGCGATGATCTTGCCGGTCTGGCCGACCTGCAGGTCGCTCGGCACGTAGCCCGCATCGACCGCCGCGCGCGAGGCGCCTACGGCCGCGCCGAGCTTGTCGGCGAGCTTGAAGATGATCGCGAAGTTCTCCGCCGAACCGACGCCGCGACCGCCGGAGACGACCTTGGAGGCGCTCTGCAGATCCGGGCGTTCGCTCGACCCCTGCGCAAGTTCGACGAAGCGCGTGTGGCTCGGCAATTCGACGCCGACGGTGAGCGCCTCGATCGGCGCGTTGCCGCCGTTCGCCGCGGCCGGCCACGACGCCGTACGCACGGTCGCGACGAGAATCTGGTCCGCCGGCGCTTGCACGGTGACGATTGCGTTGCCTGCGTAAATCGGGCGCGTGAACGTGTGCGCATCGACCACGCTTATGATGTCGCTGACTTGAGCTACCCCGAGCAACGCGGCGACGCGCGGCGCGACGTCCTTGCCGAACGTGGTCGACGGCGCGAGCACATGGGTGTAGCCACTTTTCGCGGCTGCGACGATCTGCGGCGCATAGATTGCCGCGAGCGCATGCGCGTTCGCCGGATTGGCAACCGTCAGGACTTTCGATACGCCCTGGATTTTGGCCGCTTCCGCGCCGATGGCGTCAGGCGTATCGGCGAGTACGAGGATGTCGATGCTGTCCGCCTTGATCGCCTGCGCGCAGCTCACGCAGCGCGCGGTGCTCGGATTGAGTTTGCCGTTCAGGTGTTCGGCAATGATCAGAACTTTGCTCATCACAGGAGTCCTTTGGTCTTCAGCGCCGCGACGAGGTCGGCGGCGTCCTTCACCATCACGCCCTTGCTGCGCTTGGCCGGCGGCGCGTAGTTCGTGGTCTTCAACGTGTCGCCCGAGGCGACGCCGAGATCGGCGAGCTGCAGCGTCTCCAGCGGCTTGGACTTGGCTTTCATGATGTCCGGCAGCTTGATGAAGCGCGGTTCGTTCAAGCGCAGGTCGGTGGTGATCACCGCAGGCAGATCGACTTCGATCGTTTCCAGGCCCGCATCGACTTCGCGCGTGACCTTGGCCGCGTTGCCGGATACCTCGACCTTCGAGGCGAACGTCGCCTGCGGCCGGTCCCACAGCGCGGCGAGCATCTGCCCGGTCTGATTGCAGTCGTCGTCGATCGCCTGCTTGCCGAGGATCACGATCTGCGGTTGTTCCTTCTCGATCAGCTTGAGAAACACGCGCGCCGCGGTGAGCGGCTGCACGGCATCTCCCGTGACGACATGGATCGCGCGGTTCGCGCCCATGGCGAGGCCGTTGCGCAGATGCGCCTGGGCGTCGGCCGGCGCGATCGTGGCGACGACGACTTCGCTCGCGATGCCTTTCTCGCGCAGGCGCAGCGCTTCTTCGAGCGCGATGTCGTCGAACGGGTTGGCCGACAGCTTGACGCCTTCCGTGACAACGCCGGAACCGTCCGGCTTGACCTGGATGCGCACGTTGTAATCGACGACGCGCTTGTAGCCGACAAGAATTTTCATCGAGTGCTGACTTCCCTGGTGGGTTCCGTACGCAGGCGTAGCGGAGGGGAAGGCGATTTTACCCGATTGGTTGGAGCAAAAGCTCCAAGGGCGCGTGTAGTGGCGGAACCGCGCGCCGCTATTCGGCAGGGCCGGATCCGAGAGCCTTCAGGCGCTCCGCGGCATTCCGATTTTTCGGATTCAATGCCAGTGACCGCCTGTAGTTGTCGATGGCCAGGCTCTGCTCGCCGAGTCCTTCGTACGCGTCGGCCAGGCTGTCGTAGGTGTTGGCGCTCTGCGGGAACAGAACGACATTCAGTTTGAATATTTCCAGGGCCTGAGTCTGCCGCCCCTGTCCGCGCAGCCTGTATCCCCAGGCGTTGACATCTTCTTCGCGCAACTGGCTCTTTGCGGCCGCGTGTCGGGAATCGTTGACGATGTCGAGGGCATGGTCGAAGCCCGCTTTCGTCAACTCGCCTTCGAGCTCGCGGATGAAGCGGGGTATGCCGAAGCCGACCGCATCGCGGATGTCCGCAACGAAATAGCTGGCCACCTCGTCGACGAAGGCCTCGGGATGGGAACCCTGCAAGTTGGTCAGAATCACCACGGACAGATCGTCGTCCGGGTAGATGAAAAACGCGGACCAATTTCCTCCGATCGGCGCCACGGCTTTGTGTGCGGTACGGACGATCACCGGCCAGCCTAACGCGTAGCCGTTCAGGGGCCCTCCAAAACCGCCATGGGATCCGTTGTTGAGTACGCCGGGCGTCCACATCGTGCTCAGACTGCTTTCCTTTCTTAGCAATCGCCCGTGCTGGAGAGCGATGATCCAGTTGGCGACTTGCTCGGCAGAAGTGTTGATCCCGTTCGCGGGCAGTAGGGCAGGCACCGATTCGTAGAAAATATTCATCGGCACGTCCGCATCGCCGTTGCCGGTGGCGATGCGCTGCAGCGTATAAGGTTGGGCTCGATCCTTGATGATGTCCGAGAAGCCGCCGAATTGGGTGTTTCGCATATCGGCGACATCGAATTGCCTGCGAGTCACGAACTGCACGAACGGTTGGCCGCTGGCTTTTTCGATGATCTTGCCGAGAAGCAGATAATTCGTCTGGTTGTAGCTGAATCTCTCCCCGGGGGCGAACTCCATGGGCAAGGCATCGGCTTCGCTGACAAATGCCTCCGGATCGGTGTCTCGCACAAGTTTTCCGCTCTTTTGATCAACGATGTCGGGTATGCCGGAAACGTGCGTCAGCAGCTGGCGCAGCGTCACCGGCCGCCACGACACGGGGAGGTTGCAGAGGTATCGCGAAACCGGCGCATCGAGGTCCAGCTTTCCTTCCTCCACGAGTTGCATGACAGCCACCCCGGTAAAGGCCTTGGTGATGGATGCAATCGAAAACGGCGTTCTTGGGGTCACAGGAATGGAATGTTGGACATCCGCGAGGCCATAGGCGCGCGTCAGGACCAGTTTCCCGTGCTGGACTACGGCCACCTGCATCCCGGGAATGTGGCGTTCCCGCATTTCTTTCTGCACGAAGGCATCTATCTTGCCGCGCTCGAGCGTGGTTGAGGGCTGGCCGAAGGCAGTCGATGCGAACAGCATTGTTACGAGGAGCGAAGCCAGGCGCATGAGTCGTAACCTTTTGGAAAAGAATGGCCGACTCGATCCCTTTCCGGGTACTGCGAGCGGCATCACATGCCGAACCCCGTTCGCGGAACAGGCAAGCCGCGTGGCTGCTGCTGCGGTGAGCTATCGGGCGTGCATCCGGTTTGCCGCCTATCCGCCTTGCGTTGCCGTTGCGCAATACGGGGGCGTCGGCGTCGTACGCGCGACGCAGTGCTTGTAGCTGGCGGGCAGGCCGCTAAGCGACTTTGACTCGCCCTTGGCAAGGGTGAAATCCGCGATGCGGTGCGTCGTGCAGGTGCTTGCGCGCGCATCCTTGCCGTCGTCGTGGCAGTCGCTCGTGAACACCGCGTAGTAGCAATGTCCGCTCGCGCTCTCGTTGCAGGCGAATTGGGTAATGCCCGGCGTCGATTCGCGAATGGCCGAGTCGAGCACATCGACGCCGTTGACCGTCGTCGTGGTGATCGAGGTGCTGGGCGCATAGTTGCAACCGGCGAGGATCAGGGGCAGCGTGGCGATGAAGGCTATCGGGCGCATGGTCGGATCTCGGTAGGGAGCGTTACATCGAACGGAACAGGGTCATGAACGGCTGGCTCACGGTCAGCGTCTCCGGCCGCGTCTTCAGCTTCACCGTGCCGCGGCCGGTGTCGTCGCGCACGATCGAGGCGATCGCCTTGAGGTTGACGATGGTCGCGCGGTGGATCTGCTTGAACACGGTCGGATCGAGCAGGCCGAGCAGCTCGCGGATCGGCGTGCGCAGCAGTGCTTCGCCGTCCTTGGTCATCACGACTGTGTACTTGTTGTCAGCCTGGAAATAGGCCACGTCGTCGACAAGGATCAGCTTGGTTTCCTTGCCCGTGCTCGCGGTGATCCAGACCAGCGGCGGTTTGTCGACGATCTGCGGCACGATGCCGAGCTGGCGGATGACCGCAGCAAGCGCGCCCGCGTCGCTTGCACTGCGTGCCTGCAGGCGCGCGACCGTTGCGGCGAGGCGATCGCGCGCGATCGGTTTCAACAGGTAATCGACCGCACCCTTGTCGAAGGCATCGATTGCGTACTGGTTGTAAGCAGTGACGAAGACGATCTGCGTTTGCGGACTCGCGTCGGCGCTGGCCGCGGCGACTTCGAGCCCGGTCAGCCCCGGCATGCGGATGTCGAGAAAAGCGACATCGGGCTGATGCTCGGCGATTGCTTCCAGCGCCTCACCGCCATCCTCGCACTCGGCGACGATGTCGAGCTGCGGCCAGACTTCGCGCAGCAGGCCGACAAGCGACTCGCGCAGCAGCGGTTCGTCTTCGGCGACGACGCACTTAGGCATGGTTCGCTCCCGTTGCGGCGGCGTCCGTCGAAATCGGCACCGTGATCGTCGCGGCGACGCCATTGGGGAAATTTGCCGCGATCACGAACGATGCCGCCGTGCCGTAGGCGAGCTTCAGGCGTTCGCGCACGTTCTTCAGGCCGATGCCCGTGCCGCTCGATTGCGCGTTGAAACCCTGACCGTCGTCGGCGACGGTGACGGTGAGCTGGCCCGCGTTCTCGCGCGCGAGAATCCAGATCGTGCCGCCGCCGTACTTCGGTTCGAGGCCGTGCTTGATCGCGTTCTCGACCAGGGTTTGCAGCATCATTGCCGGGAACGCTGCCGACTTGAGGCTTTCCGGCACTTCGATCTGCAGCTTGAGCCGATCGCCCATGCGGATGCGCAGGATTTCCAGATAGGCGCGCGAGCGCTCGAGTTCCTCGCCGAGCGTGGACGGCGCGTCCTCGGGGCGCGGCATCGAAGAGCGCAGGTAGGCGATGAGGTTGCCGAGCATTTCGTCGGCACGCGCGGGATCGGTGCGCGTGAGGATCTGCGCGTTCGCCAGGGTGTTGTAGAGAAAATGCGGTTCGATCTGCGCGTGCAGCAGATTGAGCTTGGCCACGGCGAGTTCCTTCTCCGTGCTGGTCTGCTGCGCACTGGCCTGCTCGCCGCGCCGGCGCTCGGCGATGCGGCGCGTGATCGCGCGCGTCAGCGCTTCCGCGTTTTCGAGATTGGAACCATCGTCGAACTGCAGCCAGTCACTGAAGATGCCGCCTGCTGCCTCGCAGATCAGCAGCGCGCTGCTGGTGCCGTTCGCCGGCGTCAGCGTGGCGAGAATCTGGTGGCGGCGCACGACGAGGAAACCGAAGTCGATGCCGGCGAACACGTAGGCCTTGGGCGCGACCGGCTTTTCGATGTGCGCGCGCAGGTTGAGGCTGTCGCGCGTGCTTTCGTCGACGTTGACGTTCGGCAGTTCGCGGATCGAGGCATCGACGATCGCGAATGCTTCGGCGGTGTCGAACGGAATCTCGATCTGGCGGCGTTGGCGCTGGCTCAGCGCGTCCGCATCGATGCGTCCCTTGATCAGCTGCACGCGGCGCAGATGCGCGATCGCGTGGATGACCTTCGCCGTCACGAAGCCGATGACCGCGACGGCGAACAGCCAGTCGAGAGGACGGATGTGCGGAAAGCCGACGATGTGCCAGAGTGCCGTCACGGCCAATGCCGCGATGAACCAGACTAGCGCCGTGCGCCCGATGAAGAGAAGACCTGCCATGACCGCGAAGTTCCATCGAAACCGATTGGGGCGCAGCATAGCCGCGCACATCGCGGATGTAATGCGGTCTGCGACGAAACCGCGATCGCTTGTGACAAACCCATTGTTTGACGGAGTGAAAAAAGGGCCGCTTGCGCGGCCCCAGGCTGAAACCGTTTTCCGCGTGCCGCTTATTTGGGCTGCGCGCCGTCCTTCTTCGCCAAGCGACCGGCCGGCACCTCGTCGGCGGTGATGAAGCCGTCGCCGTTCTTGTCGAGCTTGGCAAAGCGGGCCTGCGCGGCGGCGAGGTACTGGTCCTTGGTGATCGTGCCGTCGCTGCCGACCTTGGCCACTTCGCGGTCGGCGAACTTCTCGCCGCGTTCGCCAGCGCCGTGCGCGGCGGCGATCTGCGCAGCCGTGATCTTGCCGGCGCCTTGCGTGTCAAGGGCTGCGAAGCGCGCCGCGGCTGCGGCCTGGAATTCCGCCGACGAGATCTTGCCGTCGCTGTCGCTGTCCATCTTCTTTAGCATGTGGGCGAACGGCGAGGGGTGCGTGGCGGCCGTGGCGGTGTTCGTGCCGTTCGATTGCGCGAATGCAGCGAACGGCGCCGCGGCCAGTGCGGCGAGCAGGGCGAAAAAGAGGGTGCGTGACATGGTGTTCTCCGTTGTGGGAAAGGGTGGCTATGGCCACAGCGGATACAACGCCGCCTCGCGCAAGCCGTTTACTGTGGCGCGGTAAACGAACGTTAGCGAGTGCGGGATTCTTTGTGCAGCGTGCTGCGCCGGCGAGTAGCGGACCTCCGTGAGCAGCGCGTCGCTGCCTCCGTCACAGCTGCGGCCGGCGCGCGCTGCGGAACACGCCGAGGCCTTTTTCGTCTCCCGCATTCATGTACTCGATCGTCATCGTGCCGTCGGCGAACGCGACCGTCGAGCGCGAACCGGGCATCGCGCTTTCGCCGGGCGGGGTCATCAGGAATTCGTCCCCGGACCAGTGGCTCAGGTCGAAGGTCATGTTCTGCGGGCCGATGCGCAGCTTGAGCGCACTGCCGGCGACGAGAATTTCTGCCGGTCCATAGAAGTCGCTCGCGTAGCTGCCGGCATAGCGCGCGAGCGGCTGTGCGGGTACGGCGTCGGCCGGCGGCGCGGGACAATCGAATCCGCCGTCGAGCTTCGGCGCGCAGTCATGCTCGCCGGTCGGCGCGAGGATTCCCTTGAACGCGCCCGCATACAACTCGTCCCACGGCAGGGTGATGCGGCCGAACTGGACGAGGTCGGCGAATTCGGCGTTCAAGGTTTCCGGCGTGCCGGTCGGCAACGCGTTGGTCAGCGTGACGATGCCGATGTTGGCCGACGGAATCAGCGTATACGCCGTCGCCGCGCCGAGCGCGAACGCGCCCGAGTGCGTCAACACGACGCGACCCGAGCCGGACTCGCCGACGTTGAAGCCGTAGCCATAGAACGACGCGCGCGAGCGCGGATTCGACGGTGCGGCGGAAACGACCTGCGGCGAGATCGCCGGCAGCAACGCCGCACTCGCGATCAGTTGCGTGCCGTTGGCGCAGCCGTTGGCGAGCACCATGTTCATCCAGCGCGCGACATCGTTGATGCTGGAACTGACGCCGCCCGCGGGCGACTGCGCGTCGGGATCGCGCTGCGACGGCGTGACGACGAAGCGGCTGCCGTCCTTGACATGGCCGACCGCGCGGTTCGCACGCGCGAGGAAATCGGCGTAGCGTGAACTGGTCGAGTTCATTCCGAGCGGCGCGTACAGCGCCTGCTGCGACAGCGTGGCCCAATCGCTGCCGCTCGCGGCGGCGACCGCTGCGGCCGCGGCGGTCATGCCGAAATTCGTGTAGGCGTAGTGCGCGCGGAACGGCGCTAGCGGTGCGTAGCGCAGCTTGTCGAGCATCTGCGCGCGATTGAAGCCGAGATCCTCGAGGAAATCGGCGATGTGTTCGGGCAGGCCCGAGCGGTGCGCGTACAGATCGCCGAGGGTGACGTTGTTCGTCGCATACCATTCCGACAGTTTGAATGCCGGCATGAGCTTCTGCATGCGCGTGTCCCACGCGACCACGTCGGCGCCGACCTGGTGCGCGACCACGGTCGCGCCGATCGATTTCGACATCGAGGCGAGCTGGAACACCGTGTCGGCATCGACCGGCGCGCCGGTGTCGAGGCTGCGCACGCCGTAGCCTTTCGCGAACACGGTCTTGCCGTCGCGCACGACGGCGACAGCCATGCCGGGGACGCCGCTCGAAGTCATCAGCTTCTGCGCGAGCGCATCGACCTGACCGACGGCGGCATCGATCTGCGCTGCGGGTATGTCGATGCCGGAAAACTCGTTCGGAACCACAGGAGAATCGGCCGCGCAGGCCACAGCCTGTGCATCCGCGTGGGCGAGGTTCGCGCAGCCAGTGGCTGCGAGCGCTATCGCCGCCACGCATGTGATACGCAGCATGCCGGCGCGGAAAGTCTGTGTTCGGCAAGCCGAAGTGAGTAGGGTGATCATAGTTTTTTCTGCGGTGAAAATGAGATGGGGATCTTGTCAGCGCGATCGAGAGCGCTGTTCGCGGCCCTCAATACGTCATCGCCGTGTTGCGATTCCAGAATTCCTCGCGGCGCAGATCGAGCCGCTCACGTGCGATGTGGTCGGCGATCTCTTTTTGCATGGAGGCTGCTTCCGCCTCGGACAGCTCCTGTCCCTTGCTGCGATAGATGTGGTGTCCGAGGGCGGCGATCTGCTCGACCGTCAACGCCGACGCGCTGGTGACGTACAAATTGGCGAGTTGTTGGAATGATGGCTTCAGGGTCGGATCGACGAGGCGGAAGGCGAGCCTCAGGCTGCCTGCCGATTGCAGGCCGGCATCGCCGTCGTTGGTCCACAAGCCGGACAGGCGCGAAGTCACATCGATGAAGCAGAGCGCGTGTCCGTCAAAGTATTTCTCGACAGTGAAATTGTCGTAGATGCCCCAGCCAGCGGGGACAATCGTTTGGTAACTATTTCCAGCCACACTCTGGCTATTGTCCGCGAATACGAATCCGAGGGCGGCAACAAACAGTCCTGCCGTGCAGAAGTTGCCCGCATAGGCGAAGTCGCAAGCATGCAACACCACCTTGACTATCGGATTGCTGGCGGGGAACGCGATTTTGAAATCAACCCCATTCAATATCGGTTGATCTCCACCATGATAATTGGTGCAAGTATTTATGGTGCGCCATTCATAACCGGCATTGAAAGTGAAATCGATGGAAATTCCGGTCAGGTGGCCATCGGGAACGGCGGGAGGGGGAGGAACATCGGGGAATGGATGGCCCGACGGAAACGGGACCACGGGAACTTGGACGTAGTCGTTGTGGCCGTTGTTGTGTTCCTCCCAAAAGAAGCCGATGTCGTGGCCCTCCGGGACGCCATGCGGGCCGGACCAGAGCACGCGATCGAGGACGACAGGCGGCAGGGGGACGGGAACGTTCAATGGGTCCAGTGGATATTTCGCCCAGATGTGCAGGAAATCCGCCACCGTGATCGTCAGCTGGCTGTTCTTATCGTTTTGTACATTCTTGTCGGACCACTGCAGGCACTTCAACGCCGCGTGGGCGTTGCGGTAGCTGTCGTCGAAATCCGCCGGGTACCATTCGGCGAAGCTTGTCGAGCGTCGCGCCTGGTAGTCCTGCTCGAAGCCGTCGAGTGCCGCCTGCAGCGTCGTCGAAGCGTAGGCATAGCAGTCGAACGCCAAATCAGGATTCTTCGTGTCCTGCTTAAGCGCGGCCTGCCAAAGACCGAGGAAGGTATTCAGGTCCGTCGCTGCAAACCCGTACTGGTCGCCATGCAGCAACACGTCGTGGAGCACGCCAAAGTACAGATTGGTCGCTTGCACGTAAAATGGCAGCATGGTCCAAGCGGGAACCGTCGAGTTCAGGCCGCCGAACATGCGCAGATTGGTCTCCATGAATTTCTGAACGTCGTTGGCCCGGCGCTGGATGTCTCTCTGCTCCGCCTCGATGTTGGCGGCGCGCGCAGGATCCGACACCGGCTGCGCGAGATACCGGGTCAAGTTGCGCACGTGCATTTGGTAGCCGTCGAGGCCATAGATCAGGTCCTTCAGCGACGCGATCTCGTTCTTGGCCAAGCTCTGGTAGAGGTCGTTGAATGCGGTCGAGATTGATTGGTCGATCAGCGCTTGCACCTTGTCCTTGATCAACTTCCAGATATCGTCGGCAGTCTGGCCCGGCGTGGGCGAGGATTGCGGCCAGAGCCAGCTGAGCAACCCGCCGATCACGATGGCGAACGGCGCGATTTCCGGATTGATCGCGGCGAACGAGACGATCGAGTCAATGACAATCTTGCTGCCGGTCCAGGGATCGGCGACTGCAGGAACATAGTCCGCGCGCGGATTGACGCGTGGCGGTTGGTCGAGACAGGGCGCGCGCGCGCCACCCTGCGTGGGTATTAGCTCACGGCCGCAACTGCCGCGCAGAGACGGCGATACGGCCAAGGCGCGATTCATCGCCCACGGTGCGCCGATGCTCATCATTGCGCCGAGCGAGATGCGCCGGAGCACTTCGCGGCGCGTCAGCATCAGGTGCCTCACATCGTGCTGTGGAAGCGCAGGCGTGTGATCCATGACGTATTTCTCCTATGGGGAGGGTGCAGCGTGAGTTTGCCGCTGCAATCCTAAGAAAGCGTCAAAGACAGGCGCCGGCTATCACGGGTGCAACTTTTTTCAGGAAAATGATGCCCTTGCGATCATTTTGAACGCCGAAAAGTGTGAACGGTTGCGTGAATCGACGTTTCTAGGCCACCGAGAACGCATCGCGCGTCAGGTTTTCCGGCACCGTTTCGCAGCAGGCCACGTCGTCCTCGATGCGGATGCCGCCGTACTGGCGGAAGTGCTCGACCCTGTCCCAGGCGATGTCCTTCGCTTCGGGCTTGGTTTTGAGTTCAGCCAGCAGCAGGTCGATGAAGTAGAGGCCCGGTTCGATCGTCACGACCATGCGCGGCTCGTGCATGTGTTCAGCCTTGGCAACGAGATCACCTACAGGAGTGCGCTGGAATTCCAGAACGTGTCGCGCTTTGCTTGCAGGCCGTCGCTCGAAATGCTTTGAGTGATAGCGTCTTTCAGTTGAGCGGCTTGGGATGCGGTCAGATTGACTCCCCGGCTTGCGTACCATTTCGTACCCAGATCGACGATGTCGTCGACCATCAGCGGTTTCGGGCTGACCACGTACATGTTCGACAGGATGCCGACAGAGGGATACATGTTCGGATTCTTCGGGCGGAACGCGAACATCATCGTCCCGACCGACCAGAGGCTGTTCTGATAAATGCTGGCCCACATTTTGGTCACCGCGGAGCTGCGGAAAATATCGCAGAGGATATGACCGTCGATCGCTGCGGTTTCCGACTTGTTGCTGATCAGCGGGAACGTTGTCCCGTCGCAGCAGTTACTGGTGACCTGCTGATATCGTCCGACGATCCGAGAGTCGTCGGGCCAATCGACGCCGCGTGACGGTGCGGGTGGGGCAGTATAAGGCGCTACGTTTTCCTGCACGAATTCAAGACCGCCGATCAGCGTGCCAGCTGACTCGAATAAATCGCTGTATTCGCTGATGCCTTTTGCGGACAGATAGTCGCAAGTGTGAATGTTGACCTTGATCACCGGATGATCGGCGTCGATGGCCAGGTTGTATCTGCCGCCGGTACTGGGCGGGGCGCCGTTCCAGCTCAGCATGTGTTGCTGAGGGAGGCGCCAGGAAAAATTCGGAATGCCGCCGCTGTTGTTTTGCGAGGGCATATGCTCGACTTCGTCGAAATGGATGTGGGTGAGCAGGCCGTCCGGTGTCTTTTGGCTGTCCGCAGGATTCGGTACTAAGACGTTGCCGCCTGTAATGTTGACCGGAGTGTGGACGAAGAAGTAGCCAGGTTTCGCAAGACAAAAGGTGCCCACGCATTGGTCGACGTAGTCGTATTCACATTCGATCCCGATGTCGCGGGTGTCCGGCAGACCGTAAGGACCGCACCAAAGTATGCGATTGATAGTGAATGGCGTGGGCGGGGAAGCGGGCACGGGTGAGGATGGGTCGGGCAGATGTTTCCACGCTTCGAGGATGTCCTTGACTGCCACGGTATACTGATTGACCTTCTCGTTTCGGAGTTTATCCGGACCGTAGAAAGCGGCAACTAGGCCACCGTGCTGTTGGTCGTAGTAGGTAGTGTCCGCGATTTGGTCGGGAGTGAACTCGTGTATCGTCCAGGAGTAGTCCGCCGTCGTCGCCTTCTTGTATTCGTCCTCGAAAGCCTGCATCGCCGTTGCCAGCTCGGTAGCGACGTAGCTGAGGTAATTTTTTTTGCCCGCGTCGCTGTGATTGGGGTCGATCGCATTTTTCCAGGCGGCGACAATGAGGTTGTCCGACAGCCACTCCGAGTCGATGCCGTAATTCGACGCGTTGCGAATCAGATCGAAGAGGAAGGTGATATGCAGGTTGGCCGCCTGCACGTACAGTGGCAGCACTTTCCATCCCTCGATGCCGGGCGTGCCGTTGCTCGGAATGCCGGTGAACTGCGGCATCGAAAGCTCGAAGGTATTCTGGATTGCCAACGCCTTGCTCTTCAGTGCGTTGATTTGCTCTGGTGTTGGGGTGGATGCATTGGCCACAGCATGGACCATGAAACGGTAGTCCTCAAACAGCGACTGGAAGCCCGAAACGCGGTTGGTCAGCTCGCCTTGGTAGTAGTTCTGGATGTTCGCGTCGATGAGGTTCTGGACTTGTTTTTTGATCAGAGACCAGATATCGGGCAAAGGGGTGTTCGGATCGGCACGCTGGGGCCACATCAGATTGAGTATTGCGTAGAGCAGGGGGCCAATGATGGGGATGCTGCCGAGGATCGCTCCAAGAATGATAAGCAGTGCGGTCATCGGGTCTTCGACAGCCGGCGTGTAGTTGAGCGCGCCCAGACCCGTACCGATGGGAGGCGGCTGATCAAGGCACACTGCCTGACCGCCAACCTGATTCGGGTCCTTGTGGCGGGAACAGATTCCGCGGAGGGACTGTCCACTAGCCTGCGTTATCACCCACTGCGCACCCACGGTCATCGTCGCGCCGAGCGCAATGCGCCGGAGCATCTCCCGGCGATTCAAGCCGTGGCCGCAATTCGTATCGCCGACGTTCGTCACCGTGTATATTTTTCCCGAGCTCATTTCACTACCCCTGTGCAGTAAGTGACGTTCGAGGTGGGCTTTGAAACAGAGCATGTACCCTGACGTCGTCAAGGGCAAGCGCAGCCGCTGGTGAATCGCTACGTACCCTAACCATTCGGCCCGAATCGCAGCATCCCCCAATCAGGGTAGTTCTAGTTGGGAGTCACAGAGAACGGGGCTATCTTCGCCGCGAAAATTTTTGGCAACGGGCCTCCAGCGAAGGCAGGCCGGCTACGTGGGCAAATGAATAGCCGCCAAGGCACATGCGCATGTCGCACGACTTCGTGCGCGTCGCACATGATGAGACCAGAGCGGTATCCGAAGACGATGCCTCGAGTCACTCCGCGGAAGATCGGTCGCGAGGCGCGCTACGACCTCGTCGGCAAACCATTGCCTGCAGGTTTATGAGTTTCCCGATGGATACTCTCGCGCGACCGCGCGACCGGGGCCGCACTATGCGGCCGCCGCGAATGCGTCGCGCGTCAGGTTTTCCGGCGTCGCCTCGCCGCAGGCGACGTTGTCTTCGATGCGGATGCCGCCGTACTGGCGGAAGTGGTCGATCTTGTCCCAGGCGACGTCCTTGGCCTCGGGCTTGGCCTTCAGTTCGGCCAACAGCATGTCGATGAAATAGAGGCCGGGTTCGATCGTCACGACCATGCGCGGCTCGAGCGTGCGAGTCATGCGCAGGTAGGGATGGCCAGGCGGCTTCGCAATCGTGCCGCCGCTTTCGTCCTTCTGGAAGCCGCCGACATCGTGTACCTGCAGGCCGATCGGATGGCCGAGCCCGTGCGGGAAGAACACGCTCGACACACCCGACGCCACGGCGGCTTCGGCACTCATGCGGATAAAACCCTGTTCGCGCAGGATGCCGGCGAGAGCATGGTGCGCATGCAGGTGCAGGTCGGCGTAGTTCGTGCCCTTCTGCACTTTTTCCACGAAACTTTTCTGTGCCGAATCGACTGCGTCGATCAGCGCCTGGAATTCGCCGGCCTGCTTCGCGGCATAGGTGCGCGTGATGTCGGAGGCATAGCCATGGAAGCTCGCGCCCGCGTCGATCACGAACGAGTTCGAGTGTGCCGGCGGCGCGCGGTTGAGGTCCATGTAGTGCAGCACCGCACCATGCTGGTTCAGCGCGATGATGTTCGTGTAGGGCAGTTCGTTTTCGGTCTCGTGCACGGCGTTGAGGTAGGCCGTGTTGATGTCGTATTCGCTCGCGCCGTTGCGGAAGGCGGCTTCGGCCGCGCGATGCGCGCGCACACCGAGTTTCGAGGCGACGCGCATCATGCCGAGTTCGTAGTCGGTCTTGTAGGCGCGGTGCCAGTGCAGGTAGTTGAGCACGCTCTCGGGATTGTTCGGCAAGTAGCTGCCGATCGCGGCGTTGTCTTCGCCGATGATCGCGCAGCGCGCGATATCTCGCGGCAGATGCGCCTTCGCTTCGTCGGCCTCGCGAATGATGACGATATCGAAATGCTCGACCCAGTAGCCGGCCGGTGCGTCGGGTACGACATGCCAATAATCGTGCGGCTGCAGGTAGACGAGTTTCGGTCTTTGCCCCGGCGTGTAGACAATCCACGAACCGGGCGCTTTCGTCACCGGCAGCCAGTGCTTGAAATGCGGATTGACCGCGAACGGATACGGACGATCGTCAAGAAACTGGATGCGCGGCTGGCCCGCGGCGATGACGAGGTGGTCGTGGCCGCCGCGCGCGAGCGCTGCGTCGCTGCGTTGTTTCAACGCCGCGAGATGGTCGGGATAGAGTTTGGCAAGAAGGTCGGTCATGACGCGCATCCGCGGATTCGTATGCGCGTATTGTGCCGCAAGCGACACGCGGAATCCCGCGTGTCGTCCCGGCCGGGAATGCCGAGACCCAGACTGCATGGATGCCAACTGCGGTCCGGCAATCCAGGCCGGAATGACGAGTAGTTACTTCCCCGGAGACCAGCTCACCGTGAGATATCCCGAGCGACCCGGCGTGTTGTAGCCATACGCGAGCTGGTATTTCCTGTCGCCGAGGTTTTCCAGGCGCGCACCGAAGCGCCATTGCGGATTGACCGCGTAGCTCGCATGCAGATTGACGATGGCGTAGGCACCAAGCTTGCCGCCGAAGTCGTCCGCGCGGCCGGCGTAAACGAGTTCGGCTCCGGCGCTGAACGCATCGCTGAGTTGCGCATCGAACACGCTGTTGAATTTCTGCTTGGGCCGGCGCAGCAGTTGTGTGTCGGTGTCCTCGTTGCGCGGGTCCTGCAAGGTCAGCGTGTTCGTCCACGAGTAGGCGCCGGCGCGCCAATTGTGGGTCAGTTCCAGGCCGTCGATTGCGGCGTGGTTGATGTTGATCGCCTGGAACGTGGCACCGCCGGAGAAATCGATCAGGTCACGCACGCGCGTGCTGAATGCACGCGCGTCGAAGCGGTTGGCGTCGTCGATCTTCCACTCGAGGCCGATCTCGCCCGTGCGCGAGCGCTCCGGGTCGAGCAGCGGATTACCGGCGTAGTAGCCGCCGTAGCCCGGCGAGTAAAGCTGGCTCAGCGTCGGCGCGCTGAACGCGGTACCGTAGCTGGCGGTCAGGCGCAGGCTGTCGCTCAAACGGTAGCCGCCGGCGATCGAACCGGAAAACTCGCCGCCGAAATCGCTGTTGTGGTCGTAGCGGCCCGAGATTTCGCTGTCGAGCGCATCGGCCTGCGCGCGCCAGCCGGCGAAGACGCCGCTGTTGTCACGCGTCTTGTCGTACTGCGTCGTGCCGCCGAAGGTGTCGAGGCTGCGGCCATGATCGTTCACGTAGTCGAAACCGGCGATGAGGTGCTGGTTCGCCGCGATCGTGAAATCGTTCGTCCACGACAACTGCTCGCGCGTGGAACGGTAGGCCGAGCCGAACGCGGGCGTATCGATGTTGGTGCGCGTCGTGCCGACGGAAAGTCGATGCTGCCAATCGGGCGTGAGCGCGCCTTCGAGGTTGACGCCGATCGCCTGGTCGAGCGTGTGCGAAATGCCCGGGCCGAAGTCGCCGTTGTCGAAACTCTGCGTGCCTACGCTGCGGAACGCGCTGGCCGACAAGGTCTGCGTGCCGAGCTTGTACCAGGCCTGCGCGACCTGGTTGTGGTTCTGCATCGGGTTGTCGTCGGGGTTGTAGACGTAGGGACCGGCAAGCACGTTCGAGGCGGAGAAACCGTCGACATGGCGACCGCCGGCCTGTGCCGAGAAGCCCCAGGTGTCTCCCTGCATGCCATAGCCGACGCTGCCGTCCGCGCTGCCGTAGCTGCCGACGCTCGCGGCGAGGTGCGCGCCGTCGAGCTTGCGCGTGAAAATCTGGATCACGCCGCCGACTGCGTCCGAGCCCCAGTAGCTCGCGCGCGGGCCGCGCACGATCTCGATGCGTTCGACCGCGTCCAGCGGCAGGTTCTCGAATGCGAACGCACCGGTGTTCGCCGAGGCCACGCGCACGCCGTCGATCAGCACGAGCACGTGGTTGGAATTGGTGCCGCGCAGGAACACGCCGGTCTGGAATCCCGCGCCACCGAGGCGCGCGACGTCGACGCCGGCCTGCAGGCGCAGTACTTCGATCAGGTCCGGCGCGCCGGCCTTCTCGATGTCGGCGCGCGTGATGATCGATACGTCGGCCAGGCTCGCATCGACCGTCTGCGCGACGCGCGAGGCGGTGACTTCGATCGTAGGCTGCAATTGCGCTTCCTGCGCCCGCGCGGCGGAGGCGTGGACCAGGCTGCCGGCAAGTGCGGCACCGACGGCGAGGGACAAAAGGGATTTTTGCGACATTTTATACTCCGAAAGCACACCCGCCGGGATGCGGCGCGGGAGGTTTCGGAGAGGAGTAGCGGCGTGCGAACGACGCGCGATACGCCCGTCCGTTGCCCACCGCAACGCCGCAAGCTGTGGGATCGCACGCGATCCCGACGCAGGCCGGTCTCCGGGCTTGCAAGCGGCGTCTGGACGCCAGGTTCGATCGCCTTCCCGTGCATGCACAGTGGCGTGTGATCGAGCTCGAACTTGCTTACCGTTGCGGGGGCAGCGCCGGAATCACACCGGCTTCCCGTTTCACCCCGAGATCTTGATCCGGGGCACCTGCGAGGCGCGCAGTGTAGGGAGCGGGCGCCAGCGAAGCAAGCGTTGCATTACTTCTCCGCGCGCGAGAGGGGAGCTATGTCACTCCCGATCCGTTCGCGTCTCGACGCCAAGCAACTCACCCTCGTCGCTGACCCGCAAGGCGATCTCGATCGGCCTGCAGCACACCGCGCAATCCTCGATATAGCTCTGCGAGCCCGCGGACAGATCGACCTGCGTCTCGAAGCTTTCGCCGCAGTACGGGCAATCGATACGCACGAATTCGAGTGCCATGTCGCTCATGCTTCGCCACCTTTTTCCGGCAGGAACAGCGTGATCAGGTCATTGAGGAAACGCTGGCCCGATTCGGTAGGCTGCAGCCGATCACTTTGCGGCGCGAGCCAGCCGCGGCGCAGGGCTTCCTCGACCTGCGGGCGGATTGCATCGGAGCCGAGCCCGGTCGTCGCATGAAAATCCGTCAGCGGAATTCCACCGGTCAGACGCAGTCCGTTGAGCATGAACTCGAATGGCAATTGCTCGACCGCCACGGGATCGTCGCCGCCAATCACGCGTTCCGACTTCGCATGTTCGAGATAGCCGCGCGGCGCGCGCACTTTCCAGCGCCGCCGCACCTGCAATGCGCCGCTTTCATCGATGCTCGAATACTTGCCATGCGCACCGGCGCCGATGCCGAGATAGTCGCCGAAATGCCAGTAATTGAGATTGTGCGCGCTTTCGCCGCCCGCTCGCGCGTAGGCCGATACTTCGTAGTGGCCGAAGCCCGCCGCGGCGATGTGCGCCTGACAGGCTTCCTGCATGTCCCAGGCGCTGTCCTCGTCGGGCAGTGGCGGCGGATTCGCGGCGAATTGCGTGTTCGGTTCGAGCGTGAGTTGGTAGTGCGACAGGTGCGGCGTGTCGAATGCGAGCGCCTTGTCGATGTCGGCGAGTGCGCCGTCCAGCGTCTGCTGCGGCAGCGCGTACATCAGGTCGAGATTGAGATTGTCCAGGCCATCGTCCTGCGCGCGCTTGATCGCGCGCTCGGCCTGTTGCGCGTCGTGGATGCGGCCGATGCGCTTGAGCGCCGCGTCGTCGAAACTCTGCACGCCGAAGCTGAGTCGGTTGACGCCCGCGCGGCGGTACGCGGCGAAGTCGCCGTGCTCGACCGTGCCCGGATTGGTTTCCATCGTGACTTCGATGCCCGGCGCGAAGGCGAGACGCGCGTTCGCGCCGTCGAGGATGCGCGCAATGCTTTCGGGCGAGAACAGGCTCGGTGTGCCGCCGCCGAAGAAGATGCTGCGCAGCGGCCGGCCCTGTGCCAGCGGCAAATCGCGGTCGAGGTCGGCGAGCAATGCCTCAACGTATTCGCGCTGTGGCAGTGCGTCCGGCGCATTGTGCGAATTGAAATCGCAGTACGGGCATTTGCGCACGCACCATGGGATGTGGATGTAGAGCGCGAGCGGCGGCAACGTCATCGCTTTTCTGTGTCGAGCAACTCGCGCAGGCGCGCGAGCGCGAGGCCGCGGTGGCTGATGCGGTTCTTCAGCGCGGGCACGAGTTCGCCTGCGGGGCCATTCGCCGGATCGAAAAATACGGGGTCGTAGCCGAAGCCCCGACTGCCCTGCGGCGCGTGCAGGATGCGCCCGCGCCAGAGGCCTTCGGCGATCAGCGGCGCGGGATCGTCGGCACTGCGCAGCAGGACCAGGGTGCAATGAAAGTGCGCCGTGCGTTCCTTGTCCGCTACATCGCGCAGCGTGGCCAGCAGCTTGGCATTATTCGCCGCATTGTCGCCGTGGGTGCCGGCGTAACGCGCCGAGTACAGGCCTGGCGCGCCGCCGAGCACGTCGACGCAGATGCCGGAGTCGTCGCCGAGCGCAGGCAGGCCGGAGAGCCGCGCCGCATGCCGCGCCTTGATCAGCGCATTCTCGACGAACGTGGTGCCGGTTTCCTCGGCGTCGCCTATGCCGAATTCGCCTTGCGCGACGAGTTCGATGCCGCTGTCGGCGAGCACCTCGCGAATCTCGGCGAGCTTGCCCGGATTGCTGCTCGCCAAAACGATCTTACGCACGCGCCAACGCCTCTTGCTGGAACTGCAGCAACTCGCCGATGCCCTTGTTGGCGAGGCCGAGCAACGCGTCGAGTTCGTCGCGGCGGAACGCGTGGCCTTCGGCGGTGCCCTGCAATTCGATGAAACCGCCGCCGTCGTTCATGACGACGTTGAGATCGGTGTCGCAGGCGGAATCCTCGGGATAGTCGAGATCGAGCACCGGCGTGCCGCGGTAGACACCGACCGAGATCGCGGCGACGGCACCGAGGATCGGCGCCTTCTTCAGCGCGCCGCGCTTGGTCAGCGCGCCGATCGCGTCGACCAGCGCGACATAGGCGCCGGTGATCGCCGCGGTGCGTGTGCCGCCGTCGGCCTGGAGCACGTCGCAGTCGAGGGTGATCGTGCGTTCGCCGAGCGCGGCGCGGTCGACGCATGCGCGCAAGGATCGACCTATGAGCCGCTGTATTTCCATCGTGCGGCCGCCCTGGCCGCCGCGTGCGGCTTCGCGCTGGGTGCGTTCCTTGGTCGCGCGCGGCAGCATGCCGTACTCGGCCGTGACCCAGCCCTCGCCCTTGCCGCGCAGGAACGGCGGCACCTTTTCCTCGACGCTGGCCGTGCACAGCACGCGCGTGTCGCCGAACGCGATCAGCACCGAGCCTTCGGCATGGCGCGTGTAGCGGCGTTCGATCGTGACCGGGCGCAATTGGTCGGCGGTGCGGCCGCTGGGGCGTTGGAAATTCGTCATCGGATTGCAGTCGCCATGTCGTCGGAGGCGGTATTGTAGTTTGAGCGGAGAAAATTTTTGCTCATCGCTTCGCGAGAAGACCGGAATGATCGCGTTCCGAGCCTGCTTCGGGGTCCATCTCCCGCGTCCGCTATACTTTGCGTCCGAATTCCGCAGCGACACGCCCATGATCCGCAGCATGACCGCCTTCGCCAGCGCCGACGCCGATACGCCGTGGGGCGCGTTGAGCTTCGAATTGCGCTCGGTGAACCATCGCTATCTCGAGCTTGGTCTGCGCCTGCCCGACGAATTGCGCGCGATCGAGCCCGCGCTGCGCGAACGCACCGCCGCCAAGCTCACGCGCGGCAAGGTCGACCTGAGCCTGCGTTTTCGCGCAAGCGAGGCCGCGGCCAGCGAGATTCGCCTCAATGACGCGGTGCTCGACAAGCTCGAAGCGACCGCCGCGTTGTTCGCCGAGCGCTTTCCGAAGCTCAACGTCGATTTCGCGAGCCTGCTCGGCTGGCCTGGCGTGCTCAAGCGCGAAGAGGTGGACCAGGAAGGACTGCGCCAGGCAGCGCTCGACCTGCTCGAGCGCGCACTCGCCGACATGGTCGCCACGCGTGCGCGCGAGGGCGAGCGCCTCGGCGGCTTCCTGCGCGAGCGCCTCGACGGCATCGCGCGCATCGTCGCCGACGTGCGCGGCTGGCTACCCGACATCCGCAAGGCGTTGCGCATGCGGCTGGAAGCCAAGCTCGCCGAGATCATGCAATCGGCCGAATTTCTGCGCGCCGACAACAGCCGGCTCGAACAGGAACTCGTGCTGCAGCTCTCGCGCATCGATGTCGACGAGGAGCTCGACCGCCTCAGCGCGCACATCGCCGAAGCGCGGCGCATTCTTGCCGCACCGGACCCGGCGGGTCGTCGGCTCGATTTCCTTATGCAGGAATTCAACCGTGAGGCGAACACGCTCGGCTCCAAGTCGGTCGATGCGCGCACCACGCAGGCTGCGGTTGAACTGAAAGTGCTGATCGAGCAGATGCGCGAGCAAGTGCAGAATATAGAATAGGCCGATGTCGGGAACCCTCTACATCATCGCCGCGCCCTCGGGCGGCGGCAAAACCAGCCTTACCCGCGCGCTGCTCGAGCGCGAGCCGAACATCGCCTTGTCGGTGTCCTACACCTCGCGCCTGCCGCGGCCGGGCGAAGTCGATGGCGTGCACTACCACTTCGTTTCGCGCGGCGTGTTCGAGGAAATGATCAAGCGCGGCGAGTTTTTCGAGCACGCGATCGTGCACGGCGATCTCAAGGGCACCGCGCGCACCGCGGTCGAGCGTACGCTCGGCTCGGGCAAGGATGTGCTGCTCGAGATCGACTGGCAGGGCGCGCGCCAGGTGCGCGCGCAGATGCAGGATACGGTCAGCATCTTCATCCTGCCGCCGTCGCGGGTCGAGCTCGAGCGCCGCCTGCGCGCGCGCGCGCAGGATTCGGACGCGACGATCCGCCGCCGCCTCGCCGACTCGCGCGAGGACATCGCGCATGCGGTCGAGTTCGACTACATCGTGGTCAACGACGACTTCGCCACTGCGCTGTCCGACCTGCGCTCGATCGTGACGACGCGGCAACTGCGTGCGAACAACCAGCGCGAGCGCTTCGCCGCGTTGCTTGCCGATTTGCTTAAGGATTGAAGGCACGCGTGAATCCCGACATCGATATCGTCAAGACCGAAGTCCTTTCCGACAACTGGTACGTGCTGCGCAAAGTGCATTACCGCATGCGCAAACCCGACGGAACCTGGGCGGCGCGCACGCGCGAAGCCTACGACCGCGGCAATGGCGCGACGATCCTGCTTTACGATCTGCAGCGCCGCACGGTGTTGCTGACGCGGCAGTTCCGCCTGCCGACCTACGTCAACGGCAACGCCTCGGGCATGTTGCTGGAAACCTGCGCAGGCCTGCTCGATGCGGACAACCCCGAGGATGCCATCCGCCGCGAAACGCGCGAGGAGACCGGCTACGAGATCGGCGCGGTGCGCAAGGTGTTCGAAGCCTACATGTCGCCCGGATCGGTGACCGAGATCCTGCATTTCTTCGTCGCCGAATACTCGGCAGCGGCGCGCGTGGGCGACGGCGGCGGCGTCGACGACGAGGACATCGAGGTGGTCGAGATGGACTTCGACGCGGCGCTGGCCGCGATCCGCAGTGGTGCCATCCGTGACGGCAAGACGATCATGCTGCTGCAGTATGCCGCTTTGCATCTGTTCGCGGCGTGAGTTAAACGCGGCCTCGCCTGACGAGGCGCTTAACCGCAATTTCACGCGACTTCCGTTGCCTGCGGCCTTCCGGTAAGGTGACTGCATTCGGGCGCGTCATGCGCCGTTTTCTTGTTTGAGATGAGCACCGAACCGCAAGCACCCGCTGCCGGCAATGCCCCGACTCCGAATCCTCTGATCAGGATCCGCGGCCTGTCGACCGTGCTCAACGGCAAGACGATCTTCGACAAGGTCGACCTCGACATCCCGCGCGGCAAGATCACTGCGATCATGGGACCCAGCGGCACCGGCAAGACCACGCTGATGCGCCACATCACCGGCCAGCTCGCCCCCGATGCGGGCGAGGTGTGGGTCGACGGGCAGAACGTCGTCAAGCTCGATCGCGCGCAACTGTTCGCGCTGCGCGAGAAGATCGGCTACCTGTTCCAGAACTCGGCCCTGCTCACCGACTACTCGGTATTCGAGAACGTCGCATTTCCGCTGCGCCAGCACCTAGACCTGCCCGAAGTGCTCGTGCGTAACCTCGTGCTGACCAAGTTGCAGGCGGTCGGTCTGCGCGGTGCGGCCGAGCTGACGCCGCACGAACTGTCGGGCGGCATGATACGGCGCGTTGCACTTGCCAGGGCCATCGTCCGCGATCCGATGCTGATCATCTACGACGAGCCGTTCGTCGGCCTCGATCCGATCGCACTCAACCAGATCCTCAAGCTCATCCGGGTCTTGAACGATACGCTTGGCATCACCAGTATCCTCGTCGCGCACGAGCTCGCCGCGGTCCGCCTGATCTCCGACAGCATCTTCTTGATTGCCGGTGGCAAGATCGCCGCGCACGGCACGCCCGACGAGCTTGCGCGCGGCGAGACGCCGTGGACCAAGCAGTTTTTCACCGGCGCGGCGGATGGCCCGGTGCCGTTCCAGTATCCCGCGCCCGACTACGCCACCCAGCTTGGCCTCGCCGGAGCGGGCGCATGAGTACGGTGCGCAAGCCCTCCTACCTCGTCGACGGCATCGCCCAGGTCGGCGCCTGCGGCCTGTTCCTGCTGCAGATTCTCGCTGCCATTCCGAGCAGCCTGCGCCATATCAAGGAAACGATTCGCCAGGTCTGGTTCGTCGGCGCGATGAGCCTGACGATCATCATGACCTGCGGCCTGTTCGTCGGCATGGTGCTCGGCTTGCAACTCTATTACGTGCTGTCGATCTTCGGCGGCACTGCGGCGCTCGGCACGGTGGTGTCGCTGTCGCTGTACCGCGAGCTCGGGCCGGTCGTCACTGCGCTGCTGTTCGCCGGTCGCGCCGGTACCTCGATCACGGCCGAGATCGGCCTGATGCGTGCGACCGACCAAATCTCGGCGATGGAAATGATGGCGGTCGATCCGCTCGCCTATGTCGTCGCGCCGCGCTTCATCGCCGGAGTCATCGCGATGCCGCTGCTCGCCTGCGTGTTCAACGCGCTCGGCATCTTCGGCGCGCATCTCGTTGGCGTGAGCTGGCTCGGCCTCGACAACGGCACGTTCTGGTCGAACATGACCTCGAGCGTCGACGTTTGGAAAGACGTGATCAACGGCGTGTGGAAGAGCGTCGCCTTCGGCGCCGTATGCACGCTGATCGCGACGTTCCAGGGCTACACGACTGCGCCGACCAGCGAAGGCGTGGCCTATGCGACCACGCGCACGGTGGTGTTTTCTTCGATCGCGACGCTTGCGCTCGATTTCGTCATGACTGCCTTCCTGATGTAAGGCAAGGGAACAACGATGGCACAACGACAATCCTTCCAGATCGGCACCGGGCTGTTCATCGTGCTCGGCTTCGCCGCGCTTGCCTATCTGGCGACGCAGACCACCTCGGTCGCGAACTTCAGCCAGGGCGACAGTTACGACCTAAAGGCGCGCTTTACCAACGTCGGTCAGCTCAAGCTGCGCGCACCGGTGAAGATCGCAGGCGTGCGCATCGGTTCGGTCGCGAACGTGGTGCTCGAGCCGGACAAGCTCGATGCACTCGTCACGCTTTCGATCGACAAGCGCTTCAGCAAAATCCCCGATGACTCGGCCGCCGCGGTATTCACCAGCGGTTTATTGGGCGACCAGTATGTTGCGATCCAGCCTGGCGGCTCGCCGGAGGTATTCAAGAACGGCGACGAGGTCATCCTGACGCAGAGCTCGATGCAGCTCGAGGAATTGATCGGCAAGTACCTGGTCGGCAGCGGCGACGCTGCGAAGAATGCGGGCGACAAGGCCGCGGGTGCGGACAAGGACAAGCCGCCGGCAAAGCCGTAGGCGATCGTAAGGATGGAAACTCCGCGCGGCTGCGGAGCTTTCAGGAAGGGCGGAGGCACGGGCATCCGCCGGCGAATTGAAAAGGTGACGTATGCGCATTCTGTATTCTTTGCTTTGTGTACTCGCGTTGGCGACGGCGACTCCGGCATTGGCCGAGGCGCCCGCGCCGAATCAGGTCGTGCAGACTCTGGTCGACGAACTCGGCAAGACGATGGAGGCGCGCCGCGCCGAACTCGCCAAGGATCGCGAAGGCCTGATCAAGGTCATCGACCAGATCGTGCTGCCGCATTTCGACATCGACTACGCTTCGATCCTCGTGCTCGGCCAGAACGCACGCACGGCATCTCCGGAACAGCGCGCGCGCTTCGCCAAGGCGATGTACAACTCGATCACGCACCGCTACGCCGAAGGCCTGCTCAAGTACACCGAGGGCCGTGTGCGCGTGCTGCCGCAGCAGGGCGAACTCAACGACAAGCGCACGCTCGTGCGCACCCAGGTCGTGCTCGACGACGGCAAGCTCGTGCCGGTCGACTACGCATTCCGCAAGACCTCGCAGGGTGACTGGAAGGCCTACGACGTGATCATCGAAGGCATCTCCTACGTGACCAACTATCGCAATCAGGTCGCCGAGGAAATTCAGAAATCTAGCCTCGATGCGTTGACCACACGTTTGGAAAGCCAGGGCGCCAAGGCGCTCGAGTCGATGGACTCGGAAGGCATCAAGAAGTGAGGATCAGTTTCGACAATGCCGGCGCTGCGTTGGGCAATCCGCCAGCAACCGACAGCGTCGATTTGTCGAAGCTGGCCGACGCGGACAGCGCGACGCTGGCCGTGCTGATCGCCTGGTCTGCCCAGGCGCGGGCGCGCGGCACGACGCTGCGCTACCTCAACGCGCCGCCCGCGCTGCGCAATCTCGCGCACCTGTCCGACGTCGACGGACTGCTCGGCCTCTGAAATAAAGACCGCCATCCGCGCACAAGCGCGGCATGGCGGTAACGGAGAGGCGTTTCGAAATTTCCTACATGAGCGGGACATCCTGCCCCGTTCATCGTCACTGCGGCGTCAATTCGAATGTGATCACCTGGAACGGTGCGAGGGTCAGCGTCGTTGCTTGATCGGCATCGAATGTCGTCTGCTCGCCTCCGCCCCAAACCGATTTCGCCACATAACGTCGCGCGCTGCCCGGCGGCAGTTCGAGCTGGCGCTGCAGGTCGATCACGGCGAGCTGCGGTTTCGCGTCGGGATTGCGCAGCGTGATGATCGCCTTGTTCGGCGTCCACGCGGCCCAGCCGTAGGCGTCGAGACGGCCCGGATCGCCGCCAATCCAGTGCGAGTCGCGCAGCACTTCGGCGTTCGTGCGCGACCAGCGCGCCCCTTCGGCGAGCGTGTCCCAGTCGGCGCCGCTCAGCAGCGACGGCGTGATGTACATCTCCTGCAACTGCGTGCCGCTGGCGAAGTATGAATGCACTTCGTTGGCGAAGTCGTGGCCGGGGTCGGCGTTGAGGCGCTTGTTCATCTGCGCGTAGATGATGCCGTGAAGCATCAGCGAATTGAGCGGGAACAGCGGCCCACGCTGGACGATGTTGCGATAGGTCTGCGCATCGCGGTAGGTGATCCAGCGTTCGCGGTTGGTGCCGACACCGGCGAAATCGTCATCCTCGCCATCGCGCCAGATCGAATCTGCATAGCGCAGCCAGAACGGCGACGGATAGGTGCCGGTCGTGAGGTTGACGAACGTGTCCGGCTTGGCCGCGCGGATATCGTCGATCAATTCGATCGCCGCGGCGAAATCGCTGTCGAAGCGGCTGCCCGGGAACACTTTGTCCGCGTTGCCCGTGCCGTCGAACTTGAACTGGTTGATGCCATTCTTCGTCAGCAGTTCCAGCACTGCATCGTGGAAGCGCTGGTAATATTTCGGTCCGGACAGCGCGAGGCCATTGTCGATGATTTCGTAGCCGGCCTGCTTGCCGTTCTTTACGCGCTCTTCTTTCGGCTTGCTGTATCCACCCCACGGCGACAGCCACACGCCGGGCGCCGCGCCGTACTTCGCGGCGGCATCCTTCAGCGGCACAAAGCCCTGCGGGAAATCTTTCTGGCTGAAATGCCAGCTGCCGCTGCGATCGTCCCAACCGTCGTCGAACAGGAACGAATCGAGCTTGACCTGGCGCTTCACGCTCAATTCCTCGCCGAACGCCTTGATGCGATCGAGTGCCTGCTCCTGCGTATATGGCGTGAAGTAGCCGATGTCGTACCACGAGTTGTAGTGCAGGAACGGCCGATACGGATGCGCGCGCTCGCGCTCGACGTACGTCGCGAAGTCGCGGCGCAGCTGGCCTTCGCGGCTCACGCCGACGACGGCGGAGTAGTCGATGGATTGGCCTTTGCGCAGCGGCAGGCTGCGCTTGATGAACGTTCGCGCGCGCGCGCCGCGAACTTCGCTTTCCGACAGCGGATTCTCGAAGCCGAAGTAATAGCGCCCGAACACGATCGGCGAGCCCTTCACATCGCCATAAACCGTCGCGCCGAGAACGTCGTCGACTTTCAGCTGTCCCACTTCGGCGATCGACTCGTCCTGCTTGAGCGCGGTAATCGTGATGTGCTGGTGAACATATGCCGATCCGTCGCGTTGCTCGAGTTGCCAGTCGACACGGAAGCGGCCATCGGCGTCGCGGAAACTCGCCTTGGCGTCCTGGCCGGCGAAATGTTCGACGAGGCGCGATGCCTTCGGATTTGCGCTCAGCGCGTGCTTGCCGGGTTCGCCGACGAGGGTCATATCCGCTGCCTTGATCGTCCTGCCGTCGGCGAGGATGAGGGTGAACGGATCGGCGATCTTGAGCGGCGTGCTGCCGGCGCGATCGACGACGACAAAATCGCTCAAGTGGCCATCGGCGGATTTCCACGTCGCCGCTATCGCGGCATTGCCCAGGCTCGACTCGGATTTGCCCAGGGTCAGTGTCGTCTTCGCCGAGACTGCGTCATCTCCCTTGGCGAAGACACAGTTGGTTGCGGCGATTGCGAGCGCAAGTGAAACAACCGTGCAGATAAGCTCGCGTTTTGCTGTGCGGAGCGGAAGGCTTTGGCGATGACCGTAGCGGGAAAACGTTGCGAACATGGAATTTCTCGTCCAATCGATGATCTGGAAGAAGCAGCGACGCGACCGTCGCGCCGGCTGCTCGGCTGCGCCTATTGTTGCGGCAAGCTGCTCAAATCCACGCTGGGATGCGTGCCGTTCGCCTGGCGATAGAACCACTGGTGCGAAGCGACCGACGGCGTGAAGAAGCCGTCATTGCGCAGGTAGAACTGATTATCGGTGGCTCCGCCGGCGAAATCCGCGCGCTGGTTGTTGTACCCGGTCGGATCGACGTCGTACCAGGCCGAAGTGATCTCGGTCCACTCGCCGGTCGAGCTGATCGCCCACTCGTTGCCGAAATTCCCGCGACGCCCAAGATAGCCGGTGTCCGGATTGAAACCTTCGAGGAAGGAATACATGCCCTTGTGATACATCGATGTCCCGGGATATTTCCACGTGGCGAGGAAATTCCATTTGACACCCGCCTGTATCTGGTTGGCACCCTGACCATTGTCACCGCAGGCGTTGTCGCCCTGCGGCGTGCCGAACCAGGCCGAGAACAACGTGTTGCCCTGACCGTCGGGTTGGGCGCGCGTGATGAAACGATAGGTGCTCCCTGCTACCCAATTGCAGATCATATGACTTTGTCCGCCGGTGCCTTCGCCGCCGAAATTGTCGACGAGGGTCTGGTTGCCCTTGGTGACGAGCGTGGTGCTGCCGCTCGACGGATCCCACACCGAAAACAGGATCCAGCGCTTGTTTGGCGCATTCACCTGCATGCCGAAATAGCCGACGTTGAATCCGTTCGCCATGTAGTACGTGCCGACCGGATCCTGCCCGACCGGCACGGTGATTTCGCTGTAGAAATATTCCGTCGCCGCGGGAACGTCGAAGCCAAGATGCACCGATGGGCCGCGCCGCGACCAGTAGAAGTTGTCCGGATCGTTGGCGAACAGCAGACCGCCCGCAGTCGCCGAGCCGTCGAGTTGCAGCGCGGAGATGTCACCGAAATAACCGGCGTCGTTCGACACGCCTTGCAGGTCGATCTTCACGTAACCCGGCTGATTGATCGTGAACGTGCCCGCAGGGAACACCGAGTTCGCTATGCCGGCCGGCGCGAGGGAGATTGTCTTCGATTGATCGCCGATCGATACCTTGACCGTACTCTGGGTCGAGCCAAACAGGCCGCCGACCAGCGACACCCGCAGATCGCCTGGCTGCAACACGTCGACGTACGTGCTGATCGTGGTCGAGGACGAATCCCAGTTGTGCAGGCCGGTGTTGTGGATCGATTCGTCCGGTTTGTTTTTCGATTGCGTGATGTAGGCATTGCCGCCTAGGGGCACGTTCCAGGGCGTCGCATGGAGCGCCGAGGCACATGAGGCGAGCAACAACGCGCTAGCGCCATAAACAAGATTCCGCATGAAAGCTCCCATCTGGTCGTTGGTGTTCTGCTGTGACGTCGGAAAATCGCGGTTACAGGAACTTGTAGGTCAACGAGACGCTGTAGACGCGGCCATAATTGTTCGTGTAGTCGCTGGCGTCGCCGAGGAAGCTGTTCGGATCGTAGAAGGGCAGGCGGTTGAACAGGTTCTTGATTGTGAAGCCCGCCTGCAACTTCTCGACCGGCTTCCAGTTCACGCTGAGGTTGGCCGTCCACCATGCCGGCACGCCATGGCACAGGTTGGAGGGCAATGCCAGACCGCCGGCGGTGCAGTTCTCCGGCGTGTTGTCCGTGTCGGTTTGATCCCAGGCCCACTTGGTCTTGCCGGTGTAGTTGAAGAACAGGCTCGTGGTCCAGTTCCCGTAGTTCCAGTCGGCATTGAGCGTGGCGCGCACTTTCGGGTAGCCGTAGTAGCCGATAAAGTTGCCGTAGTACCAACGAGTCTCGTCGTCGTAGTAGACCTGGTTGCGGTTCGCAATCGTCACGGCGGCGCCGAGAGTCAGCTTGCCCCAACGATCGAGTGGAAAGCGCGCGCGCGCATCGATGTCGAAACCGTCGACCAGGGTGCGACCGCGATTCTTGTACTGGCCGATGACGCTGGCCACGTTGCCGACGGTGTAGGTCGGAAGTGTGCCGGGGCAACTCACGCCGCTGGCCGGGTCGGCGCACATGGCGGCCAGCGCGGCGAGGTTGGCGCGATCGGTATCGGTGATCGGGAAGCGGGTCGAGGAGACGATGTCCGTCGGCCGGGTGTAGTCCGGCGCGGCGATCTCGTTGCGGCGATAGATGAACCAGTAGTCGGCCGAGACGGACAATTGCTTGGTCGGCTCGTAGACGAAGCCGAGCGTGCTGATCTTGGCCTTTTCCGGCTGCAGGTTCGGGTTCGGCTGAGTCATGCGCGCGACTGTGCGACTGCAATCGGTGTTGAGCAGCGATTTACCCAGATCCACGTCGCCCGGCCGCTTCGATTGCAACAGAAGGTTGGCGATCGAATTGGTCTCGCCGCAGCGGATCTCGTCGCGGTAGCCGCCGAGTTGGGCGAAGACGCCGCCGGTGCCGGCCTCGGCCAGGCTCGGCGCGCGGAAGCCTTCTGAATAGGTGCCGCGCAACAGCAGCTCAGGCAGGGCCTGGAACTTGATGCCGATCTTCGGCGCGACGTTGGCGTCGAAGTTCGGATACTTGTCGACACGCAGCGCGCCGTCGACTTCGATCTTGTCGGTGATGGGGGCGACCGCTTCGCCGAACACGGCGCCCGTAGTGCGCTTGCCGTCGAACCAGGAACCGCCCTGCTGCGTGATCAGTCCGTTCGCCGCGTCCGTGTTGCCCGGTGTATAGAACGACTCGTGTGCCACGCTGAAACCGAACGCAGCGCGCATCTCGCCCGCCGGCAGCGTGGCCAGCGCGCCTTCGACCTTGCCATCCCATGTGGTAAGCCGAGTCCAGGAACGGATATCGAAGGTCGGATAGGCTTCGCGCAGCAGCTTGGCATTCTCCTCGCTGATGACACCGAACTTATAGGCTGGATGGTCGGAGATGATCACGCGGCCCGTCCCCGGATCGACGGTGAACGGGCCGAACGCCTTCTGGAAACCATCGAGGTTGACGTTGACGGTCTGGTAGGTGACCGATGCCGAGCCGGCGGTGGTGAGCGCGGTTTCCCAGCTCCAGTCGCCGAAGCTGCCGCGCAGGCCGGCGAGCGCGCGGTAGCTCTTATCGGTGTTGCGCTGGCCGAAATAGTTGTTGCCCACGTCCTGCAGCAGGTATTGCAGGCCCACGACTCCGCCCATCAGCGCCTTCAGCGCGGGGCTGGCGTGGTTGTACTCGTTGTTCGGGCCGAGGTACGGATAGAAGAACTGGTTGACGTTCGTACCGGTGTTACGCGCGAACCAACTGGTCGGATTGCCGGTCGTGGTGCCGAAGGCGCGCGGCGTGCCGCCGTTGGCCTTCAGATCGATGTCGGTGTAGGTCACTTCACCGAACGCCTGCAACGAATCGGTCAACTGGAACGTGCCGTGCAGATAGCCAGTAGCGCGATCCGACTGCGCGCCCGCATCGATCTGGTTGTTCAGCCACGTCTGCCACACACAGCGCGTGCCGGCGGCTTCGACGATCGCGTTGTTGCAGCCGGGCGCCGCTTCCTGCACGCGCGCCTTGGTCTTCGGATCGAAGGCGAAATAGGAGCCGGGATTGAACACGCCTGGCGCGCTGCCGGTGTCGAGACGGAAATTCTTGATGTAGTTCGGATTGTTGACGTAGAACTGCGCCGGCTTCTTGTCGTACCAGTCGCTCAGCGGGATCGGGTCGCGCCGGTACAAATTGAGCGAACCATAGATGTTGTAGCGGTCTTCGGCGAGGTTGCCGATGCCTGCGGTGATGCTGGCCTGGCGCTCGCCGTAGGAGCCGATGCGTGAGGAGCTGTCCGAAGACAGGCTCAGTTCGGCTCCCTGATAGGCGCTCTTGGTGATGACGTTGATCACGCCGGCAACCGCATCGGTGCCGTAGACGGCAGAGGCGCCGTCGGTCAGCACTTCCATGCGCTCGATCGCGGCAGCGGGAATCGCGTCGATGTTGACGAACTGGGTCTGGAAACCCGCCGGCGCGCCGTAGTACGACAGGCGTCGGCCGTTCAGCAACACCAGCGTGCCTTGCGCACCGAGACCGCGCAGGTTGGCTTGGGATGCGCCGTCCGAACCGGTGAACAGCGACTTGAAGTCCTGCTGCGCCGGTCGCGCAGCAGGCAGGTTGTCGAGCACCTGGAGGAGGGTGCGCGCGCCCATGGCTTCGATCTCCGCCTTGGAGATGATCTGCAAGGGCGATGCAGTCTCGATGTCGGTGCGCTTGATGTTGGAACCGGTAACCTCGACCAGACCCAGTTCCGCGGTTTTTGTGTCCTTCTTGTCCTGTTCCTGCGACGCCTCCTGCGCGGCAAGCGGAGCGGCAGCCAGCATCACGGCCAAGGCGACGGATAGGCTTGCAGCGAGCGGCGATTTCCGGATTGCATCGCCGCGGGTTGCGCGTACTGCTTTCATGTTGTTGCTCCCCATTTGGTAGAGAAAGTAGAGGCCGGCATTCGAAGAAAATTGACGTAATATGAAAGTAATATACGATGAATAATACAGTAATTGAAAGTAAATGAAACTTTCAAGCATTTTTCAGTTTTGCCGCAAACGCCGGTCGACGGATCCTTTCGTGTCTCATCGCCTGCGCCGCCCTGCATACAGGCGGCGCGCGTTCCGATCGATCGAAAGCAATGATTGAAGCGGCGGCTTTTTTGCGGCGTGAGACGCCCAGGGCGAGCAGAATGAAAACATCGACCCAACGCAAACCACCGATGGCGTCGCTGGCGCGAGCCCGATGCTTTTGCTACGCCGTCGCTGTCGATCGTGCGCGGCAGCGCTGGCAAGAGCCCGTCGCAGACCGCGCGCGATGGCAAGGCCGATCTGCGACCGACCGACCTTCAGTCGCGCTGCATTTGCGCGCGTGCGAGACGCGCTTTCCGGCAATCGACGTGCACGAGGGCGACGGGGTGCCGCAGCAACTGCTCGACGATGAACCCTACGAAATCTGCAATCGCTGCCTGGAGACGGAAGACGAGTATTTCGACTATGCTCCCGTTGACGTTCCGCCGCGTGGGCGCTGGTCGATCTACGGCATCGGCCTGCCCGAGGCGATCCTGCGCAAGACCCGTCACGACAACGCTACCCGCTTGCTTGGCTTGAGTACATGAACCGACCGCCGTCCTCGCCCCGTCTGCTCGTCGAAGAACGTCGCCGTCTCATCGTTGAGCAGGTCGAGCGCGCGGGCCGCGCCACGGTCGAGGAACTTGCCGCGCGCTTCAAAATTTCGCCGGTGACGATCCGTGCGGACCTCGAAGCGCTCGCACGCAACGCCGCGATCGTGCGCTCGCATGGCGGCGCATTGCCTGCGCCGGCGCATGCAGTCGACACGCCGCTCAGCATCAAGGAAACGCGCCACCACGCGCAGAAGCGGCTGATCGGCCAGGCCGCCGCCAGACTCGTCGAAGACGGCCAGACGATCATTCTCGACTCGGGCTCGACCACGATCGAAATTGCGCGCGCGCTGCGCCAACGCAAATGGAGCGAGCTGACCGTGATCACGAACGGACTGCACATCGCGCTCGAGCTCGGTGCGATCCCGGCGATCCGCGTGATGATGCTCGGCGGCCTGTTGCGCGCGAGCTCGCAGTCGCTGGTCGGCTCCGGGGCCGAGCAGATGCTTGCTCAACTTTCCGCCGACCGACTGTTCCTCGGCGTCGACGGCATCGATCCGGAAATCGGCGTGACCACGCCCGATCCGCAGGAAGCGACGCTCAATGCATTGATGATCCGTGTTTCGCGCGAGGTCGTCGGCGTGTTCGATTCGAGCAAGTTCGGCCAGCGCAGCCTGTCGGTGATCGCGCCGCTGTCGGGCTTGCACAAGGTGATCAGCGACACCGCCGCTGCGCCGGAATACGTTGAAGCGCTCGAAAGCGCAGGGGTCGGCGTGACGCTTGTCTAAGCGGCGATTACGTCAACGCCAGCGGCGCGTTATTGCTTCTGCGGCGTCTTCTTCTCGTACTGCTGCTGCTCTTCAAGCAACTTGTCGACGTCGAGATTCTCGTCGCCCTGCAGCGCCTGGATCGCTTCCATCGGCGGATTGCCGTGGTAGATCTTGTACAGGCGGCGCTGGCGATATGCGTCGCGGTAGAACACGTACGGGTCGTAGACGCCCTCTAGCAGGCCTTCGGCGTCGATGGCGCTCGAACGCAAGGTGACGAGGTAGGCCCCCTGCGGCAGATATTCGGCATGCCATTTGAAATCGTGACTGCTCGCATACCACGAGAGCGGGTCGAGGAAGTACTGGTCGACCGCGATCGCGGGCAGATCGCGTCCGGTGGTCGGGCCGAACAGCGGCAGCACGAGATACGGTCCCTCGGGCACGCCCCACCTGGCCAGGGTCACGCCGAAGTCGGTCGTGTGCGCATCGATGCCCATTTCGCTGGCCGGATCGAACAGACCGAGGACGCCGACGGTCGTGTTGATGACCAGGCGGCTCGTTTGTGTGAACGCGTACTTCGGCTGCCATTGCAGCACGTCGTTGACGATCGTGATCGGCGACTTGACGTTGGCGAAGAAGTTGCTGATCAGACGGCGCGAGGTATCGTTGGTGACCTTGCGGTAGCCGACCGCGACCGGCCGGATCGCAACCCGATCGGCGAAGTCGTTGAACGCGTACATCTTGCGGTTGAACTTCTCGTAGGGATCGTCCCGGCGCGGCGCCGGCGTCGCGCAGCCGGCCAGCACGGCGGCGACGGTGGCAGCGAGGGCGAGGAGGGAGAGGGTGGTCGAGATTTTCGGCATCGATGGGCTGTCCTTGGGCTATCCGCAGCGCGGGCGCGCAGGGCGCATTTCCCTGTCTGACGCGCAAGCGTACGCAATTGCGACGCGCCTGCCCACTTTCAAGCCGCGCGGAATACAGCGGCAGTTCAGTTCCGGACGATCGGGTTTGCGCGGCATGCGGCGCTGCGGCTACAATGTGAAACGTATAGTTTTGACCAGCCCGTGCGGGTTTCGTGTGATTGATCACGGATTCGCATGCAGGCACGTCCCCAGGTCCGCGCCGGATCGGCGCATTCGAGACGATTCGAGTTCCGCGCGGTTCCTTTCGGATCGCGTGCGGCCCGGGTTTCGCAGTTTGGTTTTTCGAGGTGTTTTTTATGGCACGCATTACCGTGGAAGATTGTCTGGAAGTGGTCGACAACCGCTTCGAACTCGTCCTTATGGCGACCAAGCGTGCGCGTCAGCTCGCCAATGGCGCCGACGCGACGATCGATTCGGCAAACGACAAGCCGACCGTGCTCGCCCTGCGCGAAATCGCCGGCCGCAAGATCGACCAGAACCTGATCGACGAGGTCGACAAGGCTGCGCGCGAGAAAGCCGAGCGCGAGGCGCTGGAATGGGCTGCCGCGGAAGTCGACGACGACCTCAAGGGCGGCGACGATCTGTGAGCGATGGCGCAAGCCATGGCTTTTCCATAATGCGCGCCGCGCGCGGCTGGCGCGCGCATGCCACACGCGTTCCACTCCTTCTTCGCGTAACGCGCTAGGAACACGACATGAGCACGGCGCTGCAGGAAGCTGTCCCTGCCGACGTGCTGGCGCTCGAACAGCGTCTTGCTGCCTATCTTCCTGCCGAGCAGGTCGCGCGCGTGCGCGAGGCCTACTTCACCGGCGCGCGTGCGCACGAAGGGCAGAAACGTAAGAGCGGCGAACCCTACATTACCCATCCGGTCGCGGTCGCGGCCATCCTCGCCGATCTCGGCATGGACGCGGAAACGATCATCGCCGCGATCCTGCACGACACGCTCGAAGACACGCCGCTGCCTCGCGCGGAGATCGAATCGAAGTTCGGTTCCGTAGTGGCCGAACTCGTCGACGGCGTCACCAAGCTCGACAAGGTCAAGTTTCGCAACCAGCAGGACGCCGCCGCCGAAAGCTTCCGCAAGATGCTGCTGGCGATGGCGCGCGATCTGCGCGTCATCCTGATCAAGCTCGCCGACCGCCTGCACAACATGCGCACGCTCGGCAGCATGGCACTGGCCTCGCGCCGGCGCATCGCGCGCGAGACGCTCGACATCTACGCGCCGATCGCGCAGCGCCTCGGCATGAACCGGTTCCGTTCCGAACTGCAGGATCTCGGCTTCCGCGCGCTCTATCCCGACCGCTACCGCATCATCGTCGAGCGCATCAAGGGTGTGCTCGGCAACCGCCGCGAAGCGATGGGCAAGATCGAGGCCGCGCTCGCGGCGCGCCTCGTCGCCGAGCATATCCCGGCGCGCGTCATGAGCCGGATCAAGACGCCGTACAGCACGTATTCGAAGATGCACAAGGAGCACAAGACCTTCGCTCAGGTCATGGACGTGTACGGCTTCCGAGTCATTGTCGAGAACACGATGCAGTGCTACCACGCGCTCGGCGCGATCCATTCGCTGTTCAAGCCGCTGGACGGGCGCTTCCGCGACTTCATCGCAATTCCCAAGGCGAATGGCTACCAGTCGCTGCACACCGTGCTGTTCGGCCCGTTCGGCGCACCGATAGAAATACAAATCCGCACCGCGGAAATGGACCAGGCCGCCGAGCGCGGTGTCGCCGCGCACTGGGTCTACAAAACCGCGGCGGAACCCGCGAATGCCGCGCAGTCGCGCGCGCGCGACTGGATCACAGGCTTGGTCGAGACGCAGGCGCGCGAGACGTCCTCGTCGGCGGAGTTCCTCGAAAACGTCAAGGTCGACCTGTTCCCCGATGATGTCTACCTGTTCTCGCCGAAAGGCAAGATTTTTTCCCTGCCACGCAATGCGACCGCGCTCGATTACGCCTACTTCGTTCACACCGATGTCGGCAACCACGCCGTTGCTGCGCGCGTCGACAGGAAGCTCGCGCCGCTGCGCACGCGTCTGAACTCGGGCGAGACGGTCGAGATCATCACCGCGCCGTCGGCGCAACCGATGCCGCAATGGCTGGAGTGGGTCGTGTCCGCGCGCGCGCGTGTCGCGATCCGCAACAATCTGAAACATCTGCAGCACGAGGACGCGGTCGAACTCGGCCACCGCATGCTCGATCGCGCGCTCGAGGCCCAGGGTGTCACTCTCGACGCGATTCCGCTGAAGACGCTCGATCGCTATCTCGCCGATGCCAAGTTCAAGCGTCTCGAGGAATTGCTCGCCGACATCGCGCTCGGCAACCGCATGCCCGACCAGGTCGCCACAGCACTGGCCGAAGGCGCGGCGCGCACGACCAAGTCCGCGCGGCATGCCCAGGAGAAGGTGCTGATCACCGGCAGCGAGCGCGGCGTGCTCAGCTTCGGCCAGTGCTGTCATCCGCTGCCGGGCGACGAGATCTTCGGCTATCTGTCGCAGGGCAAGGGCGTGGTCGTGCACCGCGTCGACTGCCCGAACGCGGCCGAATACCGCAAGACGCCCGAGCGCATCATCGCGATGGGCTGGGACCGCGACGTCGCCGGCGACTACCGCGTGCGCCTGCGCATCGTCGTCGAGAACAAGCCTGGCGTGCTCGCCACGATTGCGGCCGCGATCGCCGGCGCCGACTCGAACATCGAGAACGTCGAATACCAGGACCGCGACCTCAACACCTCCTCGCTGATGTTCACGATCGAAGTGCGCGATCGCAAACACCTCGACGAAGTGATGAATCGCGTGCGCCGGGCGAGCGTGGTGCACGGCGTGTATCGCTATCCGGAGTGAGATGTTTACTTCCCGTCCCGGTTTCATGGGGACGAGCTGTCTGCAATGCTCTTCACAAAAACCGAACCCAAGGAATCCGAACCCTATGCCCCGCAACCCCATCCATAGCGACAGCGCCCCGAAGGCGATCGGTCCGTACTCGCAGGCCGTGAGCATCGGCAACACGATCTACTTCTCCGGCCAGACGCCGATCGATCCCGCGACCGGGGAACTCGTCGTAGGCGACATCGTCAAGCAGGCCGTACAGGTGTTCGAGAATCTCAAGGCGGTGGCGGCTGCGGCACAGATCAACTTCGGCGACGTCGCGCGCGTCGGCATCTATCTGACCGATCTCGCCAACTTTGCCGCGGTCAATGCGGTCATGGCCGATTATTTCCAGACGCCGTATCCGGCGCGTTCGACGATCGAGGTCAAGGGCTTGCCGAAAGGCGCGCAAGTCGAAATCGATATGGTCGCGGTGGTGGACTGATAATTCTTCTCTTCTCCGCCGGAGAAGGTGCCCGGAAGGAGCGGATGAGGGAAGGACGCCACGGACTGTCGCGCTGTTGGAAGGCGTGAGGCATCTCACTCATCCGACGCTTCGCGCCAACTTCTCCGCACAGGGGAACGAAAGCATCGCCATGCCGACTGCCGCGTTTTCCAACGATCCCGGTGCCGCCTCGCTGACGTCGCTTGCCGGCGTCGGCCCCGCGTTGCGCGAGTCGCTGGCGAAACTCGGGCTGCTCACCTTGCAGGATCTCTGGTTCCACCTGCCGCTGCGCTACGAGGACAAGACCCGGATCAGCTCGATCCGCGACTTGCGTGTCGGCGATACGGCGCAGGTCGAAGGTCGCATCGAGGCGATCGAGAAGGGCTTTCGCTTCCGTCCGCAGCTGCGCATCGCGATCTCGGACAGCACGGGTGCGGACGACTCGCAGTCGACCTTGCTGCTGCGCTTCTTCCACTTCAACAACGCGCAGGTCAACCAGCTCGCGATCGGCACACGCCTGCGCTGCTACGGCGAAGTGCGCCGCGGCCAGCACAGCCTCGAGATGGTGCATCCGCAGTACCAACGCCTGGCCGAGGATGCCGCCAGCGAAGTCGAGGAGCGTCTGACCCCGATCTATCCGACCACCGAAGGCCTCGGTCAGAAGCGCCTCGGCGGCTTGATCCAGCGTGCGCTCGCGCTGTTGCCGCAGGACGAGTTGCTGGAATTGGTTCCTCCCAAACTACGCGAGGCGAACGCGGCGATCTCGCTGCGCGACGCCTTGCTCTACATGCATCGACCCCCGCCGGATGCAGATCTGACACAGCTCAGCCTCGGCACGCATCCGGCGCAGCGCCGGCTTGCGTTCGAGGAGCTGCTGGCTCAGCATCTTTCGCTACGGCAATTGCGCAATCGCCTGCGTGCGCATGCGGCACCGGTGCTGCGCGGCGACGGCAAGCTGCGTCGTCGCTTCCTCGCCGCGCTGGCGTTCGCCCCGACCAAGGCGCAGGCGCGCGTCGCCGCGGAAGTGGCGCGCGATCTCGGCGAAGCCGCGCCGATGCTGCGTCTCGTTCAAGGCGACGTCGGCTCGGGCAAGACTGTGGTCGCCGCGCTTGCCGCGCTGGCCGCGGTCGAAGCGGGCAGGCAGGCCGCGCTGATGGCGCCGACCGAACTGCTTGCCGAGCAACATTTTATCAATTTCCACAAGTGGATTTCCCCGCTCGGCATCGAAGTCGTCTGGCTCGCCGGCAAGCTCAAGGGAAAAGCTCGCACTGCGGCGCTTGCCAGCCTGCGCGGACCGGCGCAGATCGCGATCGGTACGCATGCGCTGATGCAGGAAGGCGTCGAATTCGACCGCCTCGGCCTCGTCATCATCGACGAGCAGCATCGCTTCGGCGTCGATCAACGCCTCGCGCTGAGGGACAAGGGCCGCGCCGGCGGCGAGATTCCGCACCAGCTCGTGCTCACCGCAACACCGATCCCACGCACGCTGGCGATGACTGCCTACGCCGATCTCGACGTATCTATCATCGACGAGTTGCCGCCAGGCCGCACGCCCGTGGCGACCGTGGTGCTCAACGGCACGCGCCGCAGCGAAGTCGTCGAGCGCATTCGCGCCGCCTGTGCTGAAGGACGGCAGGCGTACTGGGTCTGCACAGTCATCGAAGAATCGGAAGTGCTCGAAGCGCAGGCGGCCGAAGTAGCGCATGCAGAGCTTGCTGCGGCGCTGCCCGGCATGCACATCGGCCTCGTCCACGGGCGCATGAAACCGGCCGAGAAGCAGGCGGCGATGGACGCGTTCAAGCGCGGCGAAATTTCCCTGCTCGTCGCGACCACGGTGATCGAGGTCGGCGTCGACGTGCCCAACGCCAGCCTGATGGTGATCGAGAACGCCGAGCGGCTTGGCCTTGCCCAATTGCACCAGCTGCGCGGTCGCGTCGGCCGCGGCACGGCGAAATCGAGTTGTGTACTTTTATACCAGGCGCCGCTGTCGGCCACGGCACGCGCGCGCCTCGACGTGCTGCGCGAGACCAACGACGGCTTCCGCATCGCCGAGAAGGATCTGGAATTGCGCGGCCCCGGCGAAGTGCTCGGCACGCGTCAGACCGGCGAGGCTGCATTCCGCGTCGCCGACCTCGCGCGCGATGCGCATCTGTTGCCCGCCGTGCAGCGCGCCGGTGAAGTCCTCATGCGCGAACACCCTGATTTGGTCGCACGTCTGATCGCACGCTGGATCGGGCATGCGGCGCGCTTTGCCGGCGCCTAGGCGAGTCTTACGCAGTCGACCCGCCTCCGATCAAACGAGACGGGTCGCTGGGATAGCAGTGGTTACAGGCCGATCACGCTTTCCGCTTTGACGTAGGGCAGGCCGTGCGCCTGGGCGACCGGTTCGCAGGTCACCTTGCCGTCGGCGACGTTGAGGCCGTTGCGCAGGTGCACGTCCTGCGCCAGCGCCTTTTTCCAGCCATTGTTGGCGAGGGCGAGCGCGAACGGCAAAGTCACGCTGTTGAGCGCGAACGTGGACGTGCGCGCGACCGCGCCCGGCATGTTGGCGACACAGTAATGCACGACGCCGTCGACCACGTAGGTCGGATCGGCGTGCGTGGTAGCGTGCGAAGTTTCCACGCAACCGCCCTGATCGATGGCGACGTCGACGATCACCGAACCCGGTTTCATCGTGCTCAGCATGGCGCGCGTGACCAGTTTCGGCGCGGCGGCGCCCGGAATCAGCACCGTACCAATCAACAGGTCGGCGCGGCGCACGAGCTCCTCGATCGCCGCGCGCGTGGAGAACACGGTCGAGATCGATGTGCCGAACTGCGCGGCCAGGCGCTTTAGCGCATCGGCGGAACGGTCGACTACGGTCACCTGCGCGCCCATGCCGACCGCGATCGTCGCCGCGTGCGTACCAGACACGCCGCCGCCGAGAATGACCACTTCGGCCGCCGGCACGCCGGGCACGCCGCCGAGCAGCACGCCGCGGCCGCCCTGCGCTTTTTCCAGCGCATGCGCGCCGACCTGCGGGGCGAGACGGCCGGCGACTTCGGACATCGGTGTCAGCAGCGGCAGCGAACCGTTCGGTGCCGTCACCGTCTCGTAGGCGATGCAGATGGCGCCGGAGTCGATCAGGTCTTTCGTCTGCTCTGCGTCAGGGGCGAGATGCAGGTAGGTGAAGAGGATCTGACCCTTGCGCAGTTTCTTGCGTTCGACGGCCAGCGGTTCCTTCACCTTCACGATCATCTCGGCATCGGCGAAGATCTCGTCGGCACTGTCGACGAGGGTGGCGCCGACGGCCGTGTAGTCCGCATCGGGGATGCCCGCACCGAGACCGGCGCCCGTTTGCACGGCGACCTGATGCCCGTGATGCACCAGCTCCTGAACGGACGAAGGGACGAGGCCAACGCGGTATTCGTGGTTCTTGATCTCTTTCGGTACGCCGATACGCATGACTGCAATCTCCCTCAATTGATTGGTTGGTCTGTTGTGCGCCGTTGCGGCGGCGCTGCCGGTGCGGCAGTATGATTGAGATATCGAGCAATTGATCGCCTATTTATCGGGTGTTAGCGTTGCGTCGTAGAATGTTTCGCGTCTTTTTCTTGTTTCTCTGAATTATTATGCCGATTCACGACCCGACCCTCGACGAGCGCGACCGAGCGATCCTGCGCCTGCTTCAGCAGGACGGGCGCCTGACCAATCTCGAACTCGCCGCGCAGATCAATCTTTCGCCCTCGGCCTGCCTGCGCCGGGTAAAACTGCTCGAAGAACGCGGGCTCATCTCGCGCTACGTCATGCTGGTCGATGAAAAGGCGGCGGGACTGCCGGGTACCGCATTCGTGCTCGTCACGCTCGATCAGCAGGGGCGCGCGGCGCTCGACGCGTTCGAGGCCGCGATCCAAGGTCACGCCGAGGTTACGGAGTGCTGCCTGCTCGCCGGCACCGCCGACTACATGGTGCGCGTGGTGTATGCGAATGCTGCGGACTTCGAGCGCATTCACACCGGGATCCTGACCCAATTGCCCGGCGTCGTGCGCGTGCAATCGACGCTGGCGTTGCGCACGGTCAAGAGAACCACCGCGTTGCCGGTCTGATCGCGCGTCGCCGAATACAATCGACGCATGATTCCGAAATCTGTTCCGGGCTTGCGCCTGTTCGCTGTCGCACTTGCCCTGGGTCTGCTCGTGGCGACGTTGGTCTGGCGCATCCCGTTCATGCTCTGGGACCACCTCGACTTGGCGCCTATGTACGCCGGCTGGCAGAACGGCACGCTGGCACAGACGATTTTTTACCGCATCCACGGTGGCCATCTGCACACGGCGGCGTATGTCGTGCTGCTCGCGACGACCTGGCTTTCGCACGGGCAGACCTGGCTCGATTGCCTGGCGAGCTGGGTTTTGCTGTGCGGCTACGCGGCGATCGTGTTCGCCATCTGTCGCGAAACACTGCACATGGACGATGCGAGGGCGCGCGTCATCGCCGCACTCGTGATTTTTTTCGCACTGTATCCGGGACATCTCGCCAATCTGCAATGGGGCTGGCAGGTGGCGGTGTTCCTGTGCCTGTTCGGCAGCGCGGCGACGATCCGCCTGCTCACCGCGGCGGAGCTGGACTGGAAGGGCAACCTGTTCGCGCTGCTCGCCGCCGCGCTCGCGCTGCTGAGTTTCGGAACGGCGCTCGCGTTGCTGCCGGTGGCCTTGTTTGCGATCGCCGTTCGCTCGGAGTCGAGCGTCGGCCGACGCATCGGTCTTGCCGTTCCCTGGATGGCGTGCGGTTTGGCTGCCGCGTACACGATGTCGGGCGGCGCGAGTTTTCTAACTCAATATGTGCATGCGGGCGAGGGCCAAATTGCGATGGCGCTCCTGCGCGATGCGCACTATGCACTCAACTATCTCGGCGCCGGCGTCGCGCGTTTTGCCACCGCTGCGGCGCCTTGGCTGGCCCTGTTCGCGCTCGTCAGCGGCGCCGTTGCGATGGTCGCGACGCGATATCGCCGCGCGGCGCGGCCGTGGGCGGCGTTGATGCTGTTCGGCGCGGCAAGCGCGTTTCTCACCGCGCTGGCGCGTGTCGACGAAGGCGCGGCGCAGGCATTTGTCAGCCGCTACGTGAGCTTCTCATCGGTGTTCTGGATGGGCTGGACTGGCTTGTGCGCCGTTGCCACGCAGAACACGGCGCACAAGCCGCGCGCGCAATCGATCGCGCTCGGTGTCGTCATCGCCTTCGCGCTGTTGAATGCAGGCGCGATGACCAAGCGGGCTGCGCGGCTGGCGAACGAAGCGCATGCGCAGGCGGCGATCCTGTGCGCGACCTGGCCGCAGGTCGACCATGCACTGCTGCAGGGCATGCACTACGACGGTGCGGACGCGGCGCTGCGGGGTCTGCAGGCCGTGCATGCGCTGGGCTTCGCACCGTTCGACGGCTGCACGCCGGACCAGCCCGGCTACCGGCGATAGCGCACGTAGAGCCGCTTGAGCAGGTAGAGGATCTGGCCGCCTAGGCCGCGTTCCTGCGCCTGCAGAAGTCTCGCGTTCTCGGCGTACAACTGCTGCAGCTGGTTGTCGCGGTGCGCGATCAGCTCACGCAGTTCGGCGAGGTCGGCGGCGTCGAGCGTATGGCCCGCAACCAAGCGCACCGGCAACTGTCGATTCACGTAGTGAGTAGTGTGCTTGCCCGCGGTTTCGGCGGCGGGCCGCGCGGTGGTATAAAAGTACAGGGCGATCGATTTGCGCGAGCGGCCCGTTTGCTCGACCGGCAGCGCGATGCGGTCGAAACCGTGCCAGCTATGCTCGGTGGTCTCGAAGATCACGCAGCGGTTGAACGCCGGTACGATGCGCGCGGCCGGCGCGGCGTCGGCGTACGGATCGCGCCAAAGTTCCAGATTGCCGCCCCAGCCCTCGCTCCAGTCGGGGTTGAGGTAGACGATCAGGTTCAGGCGCCGGTGCCAGCGTTCGCTCGGGTGGTAATTGAAATCGATGTGCGCCTGCAGAGCCTGGCCGTTGCGGTTCTCATGCGTGCCGCCGCCGAGGTAGAACGGATCGTAGAGCAATTCGTCGATGCTGGTGAGGCGACCCACGAAGCGCAGAAATTCGTCCGCGCGGACCAGCGCGTCGAGCTGGCGATAGTCCGCGCCGAGCGCAGTCATGCGCTCGACCGTGGACTTGCCTCCGGTGACGCCATCGTCGCCGATCGCGTTGCCGCGCTCGAACGCCGGGAACGCAGCGAGCAGCGCGTTCGCGAAATCGCGCGCGAGGAAGTTCTCGATCACGACGTGGCGAAACGGCTGCGCCTGCGCGAAGCGCGCGGCGAAGACGTCGACGTCGCGCCGCGCGCCGGGATCGATCAGGGAGTCGAGAATGTCTGCCAAGTCATGCACGCATGCGATGCGAAGCGCTCATGATAGCGGCTGGGTGGCGGCGTGCGGAACAGGTGCGTGCGTGGCATTCCGCTAGAATGTGCGAAACACAAGCGATGAAAGGGCGTGAAGTGCAAAAGTATAAAATGCTGATCGATACCGATCCGGGCGTCGACGATGCGATGGCGATCCTGATGGCGCACGATCGCGCCGAGGTGATCGGCCTGTCAGTGGCGGCCGGCAACGTCGGCATCGAGCACACGGTCGCGAACGCGCTCAAGCTCGTCGAGGTGATCGGTGCGACGACGCCGGTGTACGCCGGCTGTGCGACACCGCTCGTGCATGCGGCCGCAGACGCAGCCGATGTGCATGGCAGCGACGGCTTCGGCGACACCGGCTATGCGCCGAGCGCGCGCGAGCCGGAGAGCGAGCATGCCGCGCTCGCGATCCTGCGCGCCTCGCACGAATTCGCGGGCAGTCTCGTCCTCGTCGCGCTCGCGCCGCTGACCAATCTCGCGCTTGCCCTCAAGCTCGATCCGGACCTGCCGCTGCGCGTGGCGCGGCTCGTGGTCATGGGCGGCGCGGTGAGCGGGCGCGGCAACTACGGCACGGTGCCGGCGGAGTTCAATGTCGGCTTCGATCCCGAGGCCGCGCACGTCGTGTTCTCGCAGTGGCCGCGCTTCACCCTGGTCGACTGGGAGGCGACGATGCGCCACGGCCTCGATTTCGAACGCTTCGAGGCGATGCTGGCCAAGGGCGATGCGCGTGCGAAGTTCTACGATTCGATCACGGCGAAGACGCGCGCCTGGTCGCGCGAACGCGGTCGGCCGAAATTGCTGATCGCCGATGCGCTCGCGATGGCGGTGGCGCTGCAGCCCGACATCGTCACGCACGCCGAGGAACATCACGTCGGCGTCGAACTCGACGGGCGGCTCACGCGCGGCGCCACCGTGGTCGACTGGCAGGATCGCCTCGGCAAGCGCGCGAACGCGCACATCGTGCTCGAAGTTGATCAGGCGCGATTCGAAGGCTTACTCGCCTCGGCCGTCGGCGCTGCCTGAGCCGGGACGCCCGAGCCGGCGGTGTCGAGCGTGTTGCGGAACCACACGTCGCGCGTCGGATAGGCAATTTCGACGTCATTGTCGCGGAACACCTCGGCGATGCGCATGACCAGTTCGGTGCGCACGAGGTTGCGCTGGCTGATTTCGGCGACGAAGAAGCGCAGTTCGAAATCCTGAGTCGAGTCGCCGAAGCCGGTCATCCAGGCGAGCGGCTGCGGATCGTTGAGTACGAGCGGGTGTTCGGTAGCGACCTGCAGCAATAGCTTCTGCGCGAGGCGCGCATCGTTACGATAAGCGACGCCGATCTTGATGACGACGCGCGTGGTCGTGTCGCTCAGCGTCCAGTTGACCAAGCGCTCGGTGATGAACGCCTTGTTCGGCACGATGACTTCCTTGTTGTCCCAATCGAGGATCGTCGTCGCGCGCGTGCGGATGCGCGTGACGGTGCCTTCGATATTGCCGATCGTGATGATGTCGCCGACCCGGCATGGACGCTCGAACAGCACGATGAGGCCGGAGATGAAATTGGCGAAGATTTCCTGCAGGCCGAAGCCGAGGCCGACGGTGAGGCCGGCGGCGAGCCACTGCAGGTTCGACCAGTGCAGGCCGAGCAGGCCCAGGCCGACGAGCACGCCGACGAGCACGATGAGGTAGCGCACGATGCTGACGATGGCGTAGCGCGTCGGCGCGTCGATATTGAGCCGACGCAGCACGCCGATTTCGAGCAGGCCGGGCAGGTTGCGCGTGGCGATGAAAGTCATCACGAGCAGCAGCGCGGATTCGAGCACCGAACGCAGGGTCACGTTGAACGCGATCTGCTTGCCGTTTTCGTCGACGAAGGTGGACGGCCAGACGCTGATCTTGTCGAGGAAGTTCAGCGCGGGCGCGATGTCCGACCAGATCACGAGCAGGCTCGCCCCGAGCAGCAGCGTGAGCGCGAGGCGCAACACGCGCCGTGTCTGCGCGCCGAGAGCGGCGACGTCGGTTTCGTCGGGTTCGATTTCGGGCAAGGCTTCGCCTTCGGTCGGCGGCCCCATCGCCTCTGCTTCGGCGCGCATCCGGTCTTCCGCGCGCTTCAGGGCGAGGCGGCGCTCGCCGAGGATCAGCCAGCGCACCGCGAGGCCGTGGATCACGCTGACGGCGAGGATCGCGACCATCGAGAGCAGCAGGTGTTCGGTGAAAATGATCGCGGTGAAAAAATAGCCGAGCGCGGCGAGCACGGCGAATGCCACGAATGCCGCGGTGAATCCGAGTCGCGCGAACTGGCGCAGACGTATCGGCTCGTCGTCGAGTTTGCCGCCGCGTTGTGCCCAGATTCCGCCGGGACCGAGCAGATGCCAGGTGATCGTGGCGAGTCCGAGCGTGCCGGCGATAAATAGCGCTCGACCCATCGTCGCGTCGATTTCGTCATTGCTGATTTCGCGCAGCCAATTGTGGATGAATGTCGGTACGAGCACGGCAAGCGCGATCCATGGCACCGCGCGGCGCAGCGACACGCGTCGCGCGCGCAGCCAGCGGAAGTGCGCATGCGCCAGGCCGTCGTCGCGGTTGAGCCAATGCAGGAAGGCGAGCACAAACCACGGCACGGCCATTGCGCCGGTGGCCAGACCGAGCGGACCTTCGAGCGCATCTACATTCGAGGTGTGTAGGAACAGACGCCCGAGGATCGTCCAGAACAGCGCGACCGGTGCGGCGGCAAGCAAAGTGAGCGCGAGTGCCCAAGTCGTATAGCGGTAACGGTCGGTGCGGATGCGTCGCATCGGCGCGGCGATGCGCTCGAATTCGGTCGGCACGCGGCGGCGCGCGTATACGGCGGCGAGCAGCATGAGCAGGCCGGCGACCGAGAGAGTTACGTTCGAGCGCAGAGTGTCGGCGACGCTGACGATCTGGGTTGTCTCTTTCGGATGGGCGAGACCGCGCAGCGCATGTCCGAGGTCGCCGAACCAGGCCAGGTTGATCGGCGCGTGGCTCGGGATCGCGAGCAGGTTCGAGTCGAGCATGCCGTTCAGCGCGGTCGTGCTCGCGATCAGGCCGGCAAGCTGTTGTTCGGCGTCTTCGGTAATCGAGGTCTGGCGTGTCTTCGCCGCGATCAGGCGCGTGTACAGATCACTGCGCGCAATGAGCAGGCGTTCGAGCCCGTCGTGCAACGGACCGGTGATCGCCGGCGGCTGTCCCGCACGTGCGAGCGCGGCGGCGATCGCGCCGTCCATGTTTTCGAGGTGATCCTGCTGCTCGCGCAGGTCGATCATGGCAAGTTTGCTTTGCGCGAGTTGGTTGCGTGTGTCGGCAAGTTCGCGATTCAGCACGCTCAACGATTTCAGCTTGCGCCGCTCGGCAAGCAGCAGTGCGCCGACTTCCTCGCTGACCCCGCCGAGGTCGAGGCGCGCCTTGGTGTTCTTCACCGCCTGTTCGGTGTCGGCGCGCTCGCTGGAGTAGGTGATTTGCAGATCGCGCAAGGCGGAGATGCGTTTGATCGTGGCGACGAGGTCCTGGCCGAGCGCAAGATTCTCCGCCGCGGTTTCGCGCAGTACCGGTGCGCTGCCGGCCGCGTCGAGTTTGTCGCGTTCGGCGGCGAGTTCGGTGACGAGGTCGCTGACTTTGCTCGTGTAGCGATCGATGACCATGTTCTCGAGCCAGTGCACGCGCTGGCCGTGCTCGTCGATGCTGCGGCGGACCGCCGTGCGTTGCGCGAACAGCGCACGGATGCGTGCTTCGTAGGTGCGCTGCTCGGCTTCCAGTTCGGCGATGCGACAACGTTGCAGACGATCGGCCGCCTGCGCGCGCAGGCGCATCGCGGCGGCGAGCGTGCGCGGTGCATCGGACGTCGACAGCGTGTCGGCGGCTTGCTGCGAACGCGCTTCGCTGAGTTCGTCGCGCAGCGCGTCCGGCCGCTGGGTCTGTTTCTGCAAGGTGTCTTCCAGGCTGCGCAGCGAGGCCTGCGCGGCACCGAGTTGGTTGCGCTCGCTTTCGAGCAGGTTGGTGAGCGATGTCGCGTCCTCGTCGTTCGGCAGTTTCGCCCGCCAGTCGGCGAAGCTCTGGCCGATGTCGCTGCCGGACACCGCTGTCGTCGCCTCGACCGGCGCGGCCTTCAGCGCGGCATCGAGAAATCCCTGGCGCCGGGTGACAGCCTCGCTTGCGGCCTGGTCGTCGCTCAATGCATCACGCAGCAGGTCTTCGGCTTTCTTGCGCTGGTCGGTGTTGAGGTCGCGCGCGCGCGGCAGGGCGGTGAGCGCGGCGTTGATCGCATCATCGAGCGCGGCGGGCAGCTGCTGCGCCTGGGTCGGCGCCGGTTGGGCGTTCGAGGTCTGCGCGGGCCGCGCGGTCGGAGCGAACGCGATCGCCGCGAGGAAGACGGCAAACAAGCCTATGAGCCTGGGCCGACGAGGACGAAAGGACGAGAGGAGCAGGTGTGGCATTCGGCAGGGAATAGGGATTCAAACGGCGTGGAAGGCGCCTGGGCAGGGCATTATGCCGACTTCAAACCCAACCGCTGCCGGCTGGCTAACGGCTGCCGCGGGCGCTTCGCCGGCCGCAATTGCTCGAAACTTGCGCGAAAAACGAGATTCAGGCTAAAATTCGGCTCTTTTCTCAGTGCGATACCGCATCCGCGGAGCCCAAAACCATGAAAGCTGACATCCATCCCGAATACAAACCCGTGGTCTTCCAGGATGTCTCGTCCAACTTCGCGATCCTCACGCGGTCGACGATGACGAGCAAGGATAAGATCAAGTGGGAAGACGGCCAGGAATACCCGGTCGTCAAGATCGAAATTTCCAGCGCCTCGCACCCGTTCTACACGGGCAAGCACAAGATCGTCGATTCCGGCGGTCGCGTGGACAAGTTCCGCAAGCGCTACGGCGCCAAGTAAGCACGAACCCGCTTCGACGCGCTTTCACGGCGCGTTGCAGCGTGCGTTTCGACGCCCCGGCTGGCCTGTCCGCTCGCGCTTCGATTCCCGGCAACGACCCTAACCCGCGACGCGTGGCGACGCCGGCTTGGGGACATCCAGGCGGATAAAGGTCACGCCGCCATCGGCGTTGACCGTCAATTGCGCCCCAAGTCGTCGGGCGCGCGTGCGCATGCTGCGTATGCCGGTTCCTGGGGTGCCGCCATTCGCCGGGAGTCCGACCCCGTTGTCGCGCACTTCCATGAGCAGGCGGCGTTCCGCATGGATCAGATCGACTTCGACGCCGGTCGCACCGCTGTGCTTGAGCGCGTTCGACAGCGCTTCCTGCAGGATGCGCAGGACGTCCATGCTCTGCGTTGAGGTCAGGCGCAATCGATCGATTCCCTCGATATGCCAGCGAATCGCAATCCGGCGCGCTTCGAACAGGCGTGTCATGCGATGCCGCAGCAATCCGACGAGTTCGCCGAGCGAGTCTTCGCCGTAGGTCTGCGACGAGGCGGTGTCGATGATCAGGCGCAGGTCGTCGCGCAGTTCGCGCAATAGGTCGAGTACGGTGCGTGTGGGCACAGTCTCCGGTGCTTCCTCGAACGTGGCGATGTTGCCAATGAGGATGCCGCCGAGACCGTCGTGCAGATCGTGGGCGAGGGTGAGACGTTCGTCCAGGCGGGCGTGCACGAGCTCGAGTTCGTGCTGGCGTTCCAGTGTCGTCGCGAGTTCTTCGCGCGCGCGCGCGACCGAGCTGGTCAGCTCGCTGTTGAAACTTTCGATGCGGCGGATATTGGTCGCGAACGTCCAGGCCAAGGTCAACGCGAAACCGACCATCGACAAGGTCTCGGCATAAGTAACCAAATAGAGATTGCTCGCGATCAGTCCGAGGAAAACCAGGAAGTCGTGGGCTCTCGCCAGGAGCACGGCCAGCGCGATCAAGGACAGCACGCGTTGCGGGATGTTGCCGTTGCGCCGCCAGGCGAGGTGGAGAAACACCGCCGTGGTGACGATGATCATTACCATGGAGAAGAGCGAAAGCGCATCGCGCATTTCGCCCAGGCGGGCATGCGGGGTCAGCAGCATCCCCGCTATGACGAGCCCAGTGACCAGCCACATCGCCGTTTCGGTTCGCGCCCAGTGGCGTCCCATGATGCGCAGCATGAACATCGCACTGCAGGCATCGTAGATGAGGTAGGAAGCGGTGATCGCCGCCGAATACGCGTCGGTGGTGGCGAACGGCCAAGCGCTGACGGATATGAAGTTGTAGGAGAACACGAACCATGCTGCTTGTTGCGCGGCATACCAGCCGAAAGCCGTTTCGCGTCGACGGATCAGCCACAGGGCAAGGAAGAAGGTCCCCAGGGTCGTGCCGATGCCGAGATTGAGCCACTGCAGGTCGACGCGCAGCCAATGGGTCCGTTTCCACACGGCCAACATTGTCGCCGGCGAACCTATCGTCACATTGCCTAATGCCGGCTGGTGATCAGCAAACCCGCTGACTCGGATCAGGATTTCATTCTCGCCTGTATGCAGCATCGATGCTGGCAACAACAGATAGCGCGGCGTGTTCCACATGCGCGAGAGTGGTTCGACGAGATTGGCGTCGCGCTGAAGTTCGTTGCCGTTGATGCTGATCGTACCGGCGAGATTGAGGTAGTCGACGAATAACCCGCGGTCTTCAGGCGGTCCCTCGATATTCCAGTTCAGTCGATACCAGACGACGCCGTCGAATTGCGGCCAGCGGCGACGCCAATCGTCGGGCAGATCGACGTCGACCCATCCTTCCCGCGGCGGGATCGTGATGTTCCAGTCGCCGCGGACGGCGTGCACATTGCCTGGCCACTGCGGTATCGGGGCCTGCGCTTGAGTTGTCAGCGGACAAAAAAAACAAATCGCCAGCCACAGGCAGCAGCGCAATGAAATGCGAACTATCGAGCCCACTGCGCGGTCCCCTTCCGGCGCAAAGTCGTCAGCATATTATGCGCTCTTTGCATGCGCGCAGGCGCTAGAACACCAGTGCCACCGTCGCATCTCGCGGGAACGGTCGCGCTTGCTTTCCGGGGTTCGGAAAATGCTTTGGCGTTAACGCAAAATCCCGCTGCCGCGGCCGGCACGTACGGCAGCGGTGCGCGTATGTACCGCGAACTTCGCGTAGATGCTTTTCACGTGGGTAGCCACTGTCCAGCGCGAGAGATTGGTGTGCTCGGCGATTTCGAGGTTGCTCAGGCCTTGGGCGACGAGCTCGAGTATTTGTACTTCGCGTTTCGACAGCGTCTCTTGACTCGAGGAGGCGTCTGCTTCGTCTTGTGCCGAACGCACGGAGGCCGTGGCGCCGAGGATGCGGCGTGCGATGAACGGGTCGATCGGCATGCCGCCCTTCAGCGCGGTGCGCAGGAGCATGGCGATTTCATCATCGTCGCGTTCCTTGAGCAGGTATCCCGTCGCTCCGGCACGCAGCGCATCGAGTATCGTGTCCTCGGTGCTCCACGCGGAAATTACCAGGATCGGCATCTCCGACCGCGCGCGCAGCCATTGGATCAATTCGATGCCGCTGCCGTCGGGGAGTCCGAGATCGACCAGGGCCATCGTGAACAGCCGACCCGTGGCAGCTGCCTTGGCCTGCGCGATACTCTCCACGCAGAACAGGGTCGCATCCTCTCCGCATAGGGTTTTCAGGATGCGACACAGCCGCGCCAATAGCGCAGGCTCGTCATCGACGAGCAAAAGCGATACCAGCTCATAATCCCCCATGCTAGCAGGTTGCCACAGCGGGCTAGTGCGCGCAATCGCTCATTTTGGGGGGCAAAAAACAAGAGGCACTTCACGAGATCACTCATTTGAGTGATGTGCGTCTCTTATTTCCGGGCGTATAAGAACTCCCCAACAGGCTCAGGGGGGCGGAGCGTCATGCCCGCCTGTTGTGCATCGAAGTTTGCCGCGCAACAGGCTGCCGAGATTCCGCAATCACATCGCGCCAATTCGGGGCGCGTCTCCTGAGCGGAGACCATTACCGAAATCACAGGGGAAAGTCATGTTCAAACGCACAAGTCGATCCAGCCGCAATCTGGGTGGGGCCAAAGGCAGTTGGGAGTTTGCAACCGAATCGGAAGGAGGGCGGGCTAGGCCTCTTGCGGTCGAATCGATATCTGGCAGATCGCGTTTTTCGCACTTAGCAAACGTCTTCAAAGCGGCGCTTGCCGGGACCGCGCTCGCGCTGATCGCCCCGAGTGCGGCGCTGGCGGATTCTTCCAATACGGCCCCCGTCTACGCCACGAACGTCCAGTGCATCGGCTCGACCAATCCCGGTGGCGCGCTCGGCTCGTGTACCGCCAACGATCTCAGTATCGCGCTCGTCAACAACTCATCCGTGACATGTACGGCGGGCGTGGATCCGGTCGCGACGCTTCAACTGAATGCGCAGTTGCAGTCCAGTTCGAATGTACGTCACAACGTGGGCATTTATATTGCCCTGGACGGCTTGGATCCAAGCACGCCGTCAAGCAGCGGCGGTTCCGCCAGTTGCGATGCTTTCAGCACGCCGATCACCTCGCCATTTTCGGTAGATGCAGGAAATACTTGCGGCAACGTGACTTCAACGCAGGGGACGTATGCCCTGCCGCATACCGTGGACGTGCCATGCACCCCGGGCAGTTCGGGCAGCGTGACGCTCAATGCCGTCGCTGTTTGGGCCCAGAACACGGGGACATGTACTACCGCATCGCAGCTCGTGCTCGGCGCTCCATCGAAGTGCAAGGCCGGCGCGTTTGTGATTCCGGTGTTCGGCAGCCTAATCATCAAGAAGGTGGCGTCGGGCGGTGGTGCCACGTCATTTCCTTTTACCGGTAGCCCGAGTCCAGCCAATTTCTCACTTGCCGACGCTGGTCAGCAGGTGATTCAAACGGCCACGGCGCTCTCCACGACGGCCCAAGTCCTTTCCGCACAGGAAACTCTGGGATCCCTTCCGGCCGGATGGACGCTGGGCTCGATCAGTTGCGTCGACATCAACGGCGCCAACGCCAGCAGCTTCGTCACCGTCAATCAGGCTACCGGACAAGTGTCGGCGTCGTTGACCGGCACCCATCCGAGCGCGACCTGCACCTATACCAACGTTCAGTCGGCGACACTGACGCTGCAGAAGACGGTGTCCAACACGCACGGCGGTACGGCGACATCGGCGAACTTCACGCCGAGCATCGACGGCACCGCGACGGCGTGGGGCACGGCGGTGGTAGTGGCCGCGGGTTCGCATACGGCGAGCGAAACAGGGCTCGCGGGCTATACGGCCGGATCTTGGGGCGGTGCCTGTGCGGCAAACGGCTCGGTAACGCTGACCCCGGGCCAGAATGCTACCTGTACGATCACCAACAGCGACCAAGCGCCGACGCTGACCCTGGTGAAGACGGTGTCGAACACGCACGGCGGCACGGCGACCTCAGCGAACTTCACGCCGAGCATCGACGGTACGGCGACGACCTGGGGCACGGCGGTGGCCGTGAATGCCGGTGCGCATGCGGCAAGCGAGACGAGCCTGACCGGTTACACAGCGGGTTCGTGGGGCGGTGCTTGTGCAGCGAACGGCGCGGTGACGCTGACGGTGGGCCAGAACGCGACGTGCACGATCACCAACAGCGACCAGCCGACAACGCTGACCCTAGTAAAGACGGTGTCGAACACGCACGGCGGTACGGCGACATCGGCGAATTTCACGCCGAGCATTGACGGCACAGCGACGACGTGGGGCACGGCGATAGCGGTGAATGCCGGTGCGCATACGGCCACAGAGACGAGCCTCGCCGGCTATACGGCAGGTTCGTGGGGCGGCGCCTGCGCGGCGAACGGCTCGGTGACGTTGGTGCAGGGTCAGAACGCGACCTGCACGATCACCAACAGCGACCAGGCAGCGCATCTGACGCTGGTGAAGACGGTGTCGAATACGCACGGCGGTACGGCGACTTCGGCGAGCTTCACACCGAGCATCGACGGTACGGCGACGACTTGGGGCACGGCGGTGGCCGTGAATGCCGGTGCGCATACGGCAACTGAGACGAGCCTGACGGGTTACACGGCGGGCTCTTGGGGTGGAGACTGTGCGGCGAACGGCACGCTGACGCTGACACCGGGCCAGAATGCGACCTGCACGATCACCAACAGCGACCAGCCGACGACGCTGACGCTGGTGAAGACGGTCTCGAATACAAACGGCGGCACAGCCACGGCGTCGAGCTTCACACCGAGCATCGACGGCACGGCGACGGCCTGGGGCACGGCGGTGGCGGTGAATGCCGGTTCGCACACGGCGAGCGAGACGAGTCTGGCCGGTTATACGGCGGGTGCGTGGGGCGGTGCCTGTGCGGCGAACGGCACGGTGACCTTGGTGCAGGGTCAGAACGCGACCTGCACGATCACCAATAGCGATCAGTCGGCAACATTGACGCTGGTGAAGACGGTGTCGAACACGCACGGCGGCAACGCTACGTCGGCGAATTTCACGCCGAGCATCGACGGCACGGCGACGACCTGGAACACGGCGGTGACGTTGGGGGCGGGCGCACACACGGCCACCGAGACGAATCTGGCAGGGTATACGGCGGGTGCGTGGGGTGGAGACTGCGCGGCGAACGGTACGGTGACGCTGACGCCGGGCCAGAACGCGACCTGCACAATCACCAACAGCGACCAGGTCGCAACGCTGACGCTGGTGAAGACAGTGTCGAACACGCACGGCGGCACGGCAACCGCATCGAGCTTCACGCCGAGCATCGACGGCACGGCGGCGACCTGGGGCACGGCGGTGGGAGTAAGTGCAGGGTTGCATACGGCGAGCGAGACGAGCTTGGCCGGCTACACCGCTGGATCGTGGGGTGGTGCCTGTGCTGCGGACGGAACGGTGACACTGACGGCGGGCCAGAACGCGACCTGCACGATCACGAACAGCGACCAGGCGGCAACGTTGACGCTGGTGAAGACCGTGTCGAACACGCACGGCGGCACGGCAACAGCATCGAGCTTCACGCCGAGCGTCGACGGCACGGCGACGACCTGGGGTACGGCGATGTCGCTGAGCGCAGGTTCGCACACGGCGACCGAGACGGCTCTGGCAGGCTATACCGCGGGTTCATGGGGCGGAGCTTGTGCTGCGAACGGCACGGTGACGCTGACGGTGGGCCAGAACGCGACCTGCACGATCACCAACAGCGACCAGGCAGCAACGCTGACGCTGGTGAAGACGGTGTCGAATACGCACGGCGGCACGGCAACGGCGGCGAGCTTCACGCCGAGTGTCGACGGCACGGCGACGAGTTGGGGCACAGCGGTAACGCTGGGTGCGGGCGTACACACGGCGACCGAGACCAGCCTGACCGGCTATACGGCGAGTTCGTGGGGCGGAGCCTGTGCGGCGAACGGTGCGGTGACCCTGACTGTGGGACAGAACGCGACCTGCACGATCACCAATAGCGACCAGCCGACGACGTTGACGCTAGTGAAGACGGTATCAAACACGAACGGCGGTACAGCGACAGCGTCGAGCTTCACGCCGAGCATCGACGGCGCGGCAACGACCTGGGTGACGGCGGTAGCGGTGAATGCTGGCGCACACACAGTCAGCGAGACGGGCTTGACCGGTTATACGGCCGGCCCATGGGGCGGTGCCTGTGCGGTGGGCGGAACAGTGACCCTGGTGCAGGGTCAGAACGCGACTTGCACGATCACGAACAGCGACCAAGCAGCGCCTCCGCCGCCTCAACGGAGTGCCGTCCCCGCGCCGCTGTCGAATGTGGGATTGTTGCTGTTCGCGGGCTTGGGGCTGCTGCTGACCGGCGTTTACTTCCAGCGCCGCGCGAGACGATAAGCCTCGCGCGAGCCGGCGCGTCATTGGAATTAAGTTCAGAAAATTCAGACACTTAGACGACGAGTGCATTCAGTTCATCGCGGCGGGGCAAAGGCCCCGCCGTTTTTTTTGCCCTTTTTATGCTGTTTCGCAGCATACGGCGGCATGCGATAATTCAATCGGCCGTTCGACGTTGGCAATACGCCGATCTCGCCTGATGCACCGTCCCCGCTTCCCCCTTTTTCAGGAGCCCGTCCGTGTCCGACAAGAGCGTAGTACTGACCGATTCCGCGTCCGCGAAATCCACGACGTTGCCGGTCGTCACCGGCAGCCTCGGCGATCCGGCGCTCGATATCGCCAAGTTGAACAAGGACACCGGTTACTACACGTTCGATCCCGGTTTCACCAATACGGTGTCAACGCGCAGCGCCATCACCTTCATCGATGGTGACAAGGGCGTGTTGCTCTACCGCGGCTACCCGATCGAACAGCTCGCAAAGCAGTCGAGCTTCCTCGAAGTTGCCTATCTCCTCCTCAACGGCGAGTTGCCGACGGCCGCCGAGTTCGGCGCATTCGACGACGAAGTGACGCATCACACGATGATGCACGAGTCGCTGCGTCATTACCTGAGCGGTTTCCGCTACGACGCGCACCCGATGGCGATGCTGTGCGGCTCGGTCGCGACGCTGTCGGCGTTCTATCACGATACGCTCGACATCAATGATCCCGAGCAGCGTCGCCTCGCCGCGATCCGACTGATTGCGAAGATGCCGACGCTGGCCGCCGCCGCCTACCGCTTCTCGATCGACTGGCCGCTGCGCTATCCGCGCAACAATCTGGAATATGTCACCCGTTTCCTGCACATGATGTTCGAAGTGCCGAGCGAGCCGCTGCAGCTTTCGCCGGTCGCGGCCAAGGCGCTTGATCTGCTGTTCATCCTGCACGCCGACCATGAGCAGAACGCGTCGACCTCGACCGTGCGCCTGGTCGGCTCGACCGGCGCGAACCCGTATGCCTGCGTCGCCGCCGGCATCGCCGCGCTGTGGGGGCCGGCGCATGGCGGCGCGAACGAGGCCGTACTCAAGATGCTCGGCGAGATCGGCACTGCCGACAAGGTGTCCAAGGCGGTCGACAAGGCGAAGGACAAGAACTCCGGCTTCCGCCTCATGGGCTTCGGCCATCGCGTTTACAAGAACTTCGATCCGCGCGCGACGATCATCCGCGAAATGTGCCACAAGGTGCTCGCCGATCTCGGCGTCAACGATCCGCTGCTCGACGTGGCAATGAAGCTCGAGGAAGTCGCGCTCAAGGATCCGTACTTCGTCGAGCGCAAGCTCTACCCGAATGTCGATTTCTACTCCGGCATCATCTACAAGGCGCTGAAAATCCCGACTGAGATGTTCACCGTGATGTTCGCAATCGCGCGTACCGCGGGCTGGGTCGCGCATTGGCTGGAGCAGCATACCGACAAGGACACCAAGATCGGCCGCCCGCGCCAGATCTACACCGGTCCGACCAACCGCGACTACGTGCCGCTCGACAAGCGCTGATGCTTGTACTCATGTCCGGCGCCCTTTTCGCGCCGGACACGCACCAGGTCAACCTTGCTGGCGATATCACGCGACATGGCTCGCTACCGGCCTACGAGAGCAGAGACTCCACCGCCTGAAGCGCCGCGCGCTGCATTGACTGGCCATTGCGATTTAGCGGCGCTTGACGCAAGCCGTCGTAGCCGAAAATTGTGATGTCAATCACGATTTTGTCCGCAACGAAACGGACGGCCGGGAATTCTCGAACTCAATCACGATCCAGGCGAAATCGGTGAGTGTCGATTTCATGAGCGATGCCATGTTCGTCGAGCAGGCGTACCGGCGCGTCGGGGTCGTCGCTGAATAGGTGCAGACAGACTGCGGAGTGCGCGTCAGCCGTGCCGTCGAGCACGGCGCCGACAAGGCGCGGCTCGAATGGCGCGAAGAAGCGCATCGCTTCGACCGCAGCCTCGCGCAGCACGCGCAACCGCCGCGGCTGGTCCTCGGAGTGGAACAGGCGCTGGTATTCGCGCAACGCGTCTTCAATGTCGGCATTTTTTGGCAGCGCGGATTCCGCATCGACGCCCAGAAGTGTTGCGGCCTTGCGCTTGGCCAGCGCGTAATCGCGGATACCGGATTCGCTGATCAAGCGTGCTGCTTCGAACGCGATGCGCGCGCGAACTGAGTCTAGGTGGCGCGATGCGTGCGAATCCTGCCCGCGCTGCGCGCGTCGATCGGCATGACGCTGGCTCATCAGAAAATTCCGTAGGCTTCTTGCTGTACCTTTTTCTCCGCCTCGGTCGGCTGGTTCGGGCTGTTGGCGATGCGAGTGAGGTCCTCGGTGCGGAAGACCTCGGAGATCGTGTGCTCCGTGCCCGGCGAGGCGAGGAACCCGGTTTCGGGATCGATCTGCGCCGTGCTGATCCCCGCAGGTGTGTTGAAAGGCTTCTCGGGCACGCCGTCGAGGGCGACGCGCATGAAGTCGATCCAGATCGGCAGTGCGGTCTGCGCGCCGAATTCGATATGTCCCATCGAGCCGAAGTCGTCGAAGCCCATCCAGGCCGTTGCGACGAGGTCGGCGTTGTAGCCGACGAACCAGCCGTCGCGATGGTCGTTGGTCGAGCCGGTCTTGCCGAACAGGTCGTTGCGCTTGAGTACCATCGCGCCCGAGCCGGTTCCGCGGCGGACCACATCGCGCAGCAGAGAGCCGATCAAATAGGCAGTGCGTGCGTCGAGCGCGCGCGGGGCAAGCTTAGTCACAGGCCCGGTTGTGGTCGTCGCTTGCGCGCTCGCGATCGGCGAGAGGGCATCCTTCGTCACCCCATTGTTGTCGACCACGGTGCGCGTCGTCGACGGTGCGCCCGCGCGGCCATCATCGCCGGCGCGCTCGGGGCACTGCGCACACACCTGCACGGGTTGCGCCTTGTAAACCTCCTTGCCGTCGCGGTCGTAGATCGCGTCGACGAAGTACGGATCGACGAGGTAACCGCCGTTTGCGATCACGGTGTACGCGCGTGCCATGTTCATCGGCGACACCGAGGCGGTGCCGAGCGCCATCGACAGGTTCGGCGGCACTTGTTCGAGGCTCAAGCCGAAACGGGTGACGAACTCGCGTGCATAGCGCACGCCGATCGCGTCGAGCAGACGCACCGAGACGAGGTTCTTCGATTGCACCATCGCCTCACGCAGGCGCATGGGGCCGGCGAATGCATCGTCGTCGTTCTTGGGCGTCCATTGTCCGTTCGGTTTGGACGGATCGGGGAACACTACCGGTGCGTCGTTGACCACCGAGGCTGGGGTGAAACCATGCTCGAACGCCGCGGCATAGAACAGCGGCTTGAAACTCGAACCGGGGTTGCGTTGCGATTGCACTACGCGATTGAATTTGCTGCGCGCGAACGAAAAGCCGCCGACTTCCGCGCGCACCGCGCCGTCCTCGGGATCGAGCGCAACGAGCGCGCCTTGCACGGCAGGAATCTGTGCGAGCTGCCAGCGGCCTTCTTTCTTCGGATCGCTTGTTTTCGCGACACGCACGATGTCGCCCGGCTTGAGCGCAGCGTCGACCCGCTTCGGCGCGGGCCCGCGACTGGTTTCGTCCTGATAACGGCGCGCCCAGGCGATGTCTTCGAGGCTGAGCACGATGGCCTGGCCGTCGTTGAGGCGCAGATGCGCTTCCTTCTCCGTGCTCCCGGTCACGATTGCGGGAACAAGGCCGAATGTCGTGCGGAACGCATCGAGCTTGCGCTCGAGATCGGCATCGGTCGTGTTGCTTGCCAGCTCGACGTGTGCCTCGGGGCCGCGCCAGCCGTGACGGCGGTCGTATGCGATCAGGCCTGCGCGCACGGCGTCGTTCGCTGCAGCCTGATCGCGCGAATCGATCGTGGTGCGGATCGTGTAGGCGTCGGTCAGTGCGTTGTTGCCGAGGCGCTGAATCGCTTCCTGGCGCACGAGTTCGGCGACGTAGGGCGCCTCGACTTCGATCGGCGGCTCATGCGCGAACGCGCGCTCGGGTTCGGCATCGGCCTGCTTGAATTGGGCGTCCGAAATGTAGCCGTTCTCCAGCATGCGCTGCAGCACATAGCGGCGGCGCTCGAGTGCGCGCGCGCGGTTGTTGAGCGGATTGCCGGTCGAGGGAAATTTCGGCAGCGAGGCGAGCATTGCGCACTCGGCTAGGTCGAGCTGGTCGAGTGTCTTGCCGTAGTAGAACTCGGCCGCGGCGGCGACACCGTAGGCGCGGTTGCCGAGGAAGATCTTGTTGAGGTAAAGCTCGAGGATCTGATCTTTGCTCAGCGTGTTCTCGATCTTGAACGAGAGGAAGATCTCCGTCGCTTTGCGCGACAGGCTTACCTCGGAGCTCAGGAAGAAATCGCGTGCAACCTGCTGAGTGATTGTGCTGCCGCCGGGTACGTGCAGCGTGCGTTTGGAGATCATCAGGCCGAACGCGCGCAGGATGCCTTGATAATCCACGCCGGGGTGGCTGTAGAAATTTGCATCTTCGGCAGCGAGGAATGCGTTCCTCACCTGCTGCGGCACGTCCTCGATCTTGACTGGGATGCGGCGCGTTTCGCCATAGGTGGCAATAAGCTTGTTGTCCGCGCTGTAGATGCGCAGTGGTACCTGCAGGGTGATGTCGCGCAACGACTCGACTGAAGGCAGGCGCGGCACGATGAGCCAGTAAACGACCCCGATGCCGATGGCTCCAAGCGCGATGCAAACAACCCCGAGGATCAGCGTGTAGCGAAGCAGGCGACGAAAAAAACGCATGGAATCTTGCCGGGCGGCCCAGAAGCGGGGCGATTACGAATTATATGCGGCTGCTCGAGGGGTCGATAGGGAAAGATCGTGGCCGCTCGCGGGCAGCAAAAGGGCTATTTTTCTGGGGGTAAACGCGAAAATGCGATCCAGTTCGCTAAAATTTTTTTGGAAGTGCTTGTTAGTCCAGCAAATTTCCCCATTGCCAAAAATTTAACAGTCGGGTTTAATGGCGTCTGCGGACGTGTTGTTTCTCAAACGTTTTTGCGGTTGGGGGATCTGGGGTTGAACTTCTTTCAGACCAAATCGATGGCGCTACTTGGCGTGGACATCAGCTCGTCTGCAGTGAAATTGCTGCAACTGAGCCGATCCGGCGGGCGCTATCGCATCGAACACTACGCGGTCGAGCCATTGCCGCCGAACTCTGTCGTCGAAAAGAACATCGTCGCGGTGGAGCCGGTTGGCGAGGCACTGCGCCGCGCGCTAGCGCGCTCGGGCTCGAAACTCAAGCTCGCGGCTTCGGCAGTCGCCGGTTCTTCAGTGATCACCAAGGTCATCACGATGCCCGCCGAGCTCGATGAGGATGCGCTCGAGGAGCAGATCCAGGTCGAGGCGAATCAGTACATTCCCTATCCGATCGAGGAAGTGAGCCTCGACTTCGAAGTGCTCGGGCCGGTGAAGGATGCTCCGGGCAGCGTGAATGTCCTCATTGCCGCCTCGCGTCTCGAGAACGTCGATTTGCGCGTGTCCGCACTCGAGCTCGCTGGACTGACCGCAAAGGTCATCGACGTCGAAGCGTTCGCGATGGAGAACGCATGCAAGCTGATCGCCGATCAGCTTACCGTGCCGTCGGACGCCGTCGTTGCGGTCGTCGACATCGGCGCGACGATGACCACGCTGATCGTGCTGAAGAATCAGCGCACCATCTATTCGCGCGAACAGGTATTCGGTGGCAAGCAGCTCACCGAAGAGGTGATGCGGCGCTACGGCCTGTCGTACGAGGAAGCCGGCGCCGCCAAGCGTCAAGGCGGTCTGCCCGAATCCTACGAAGTCGAAGTGCTCGAGCCGTTCAAGGAAGCGATCGTGCAGCAGATCAGCCGACTGCTGCAGTTCTTCTACGCCGGCAGCGACTACACGCGGGTGGATCAGATCGTGCTTGCCGGCGGTTGCGCACTCGTGCCCGACATCGGCGCGAAGATTTTGCAGCAGCTCGATGTGCCGTGCATCATCGCCAACCCGCTCGCCAACATGTCACTGTCGCCGCGCCTGCAGAGTCAGGCCGCGGCGCTCAGACAGGATGCGCCGATGCTGATGATCGCGGCGGGCCTGGCCATGCGGAGTTTCGACTGATGGCCAATATCAATCTACTTCCGTGGCGCGCGGAGCGGCGCCGTCAGCGCGAGCGGGACTTCTATCTCATGCTCGCAGCCGCCGCCGTTTCGGCGGTGCTTGCCTGGCTCGTCTGGGGCTGGTGGATGAACCAGCGCATCGACGACCAGGAAGGCCGCAACGGCTATCTGCGCACGGAGATCCAGCAGCTCGAAGGCAAGCTGAAAGAGATCAAGGATCTGGAGACGACCAAGGCCAAGTTGCTCGCGCGCAAGCAGATCATCGAGCAGCTGCAGGCGAGCCGTTCGCAGATGGTGCACCTGTTCGACGAACTGGTCCGGACGATACCGGACGGCGTTCGTCTGGCTTCGATCAAGCAGACCGGCGACCAGCTCGCGCTTGAGGGCGTGGCCCAGGCGAACGGCGATGTGGCCAACTACATGCGCAATCTCGATGCATCGAACTGGATGCAGCGCTCGGATCTGAAGAAGACCGAAATCAAGGGCAGCGACAAGCGCAATCGCTATGAGTTCGGTCTCTCGGTCAAGTTGCGCTCGGCCGAACAGCAGCCGAACGCAGCTGCGCCTGGCAACACGCCGGCCAAGCCGGATGCGCCGCCCGCCGCCAAGCCCGCTGCCGTGCCGGCGGGGAGGGCGCCATGAAGCTTTCGGATCTGCGCAATCTCGATCGCAACAACGTCGGTGCTTGGCCGGACTGGATCAAGTATGCGGCCTGCGTTCTCATCTTCATCATCCTGTTGGGCCTCGGTTGGTGGTGGTCGATCAGCGACCAGTCGGACACGCTGGTGCAGAAGCAGAAGCAGGAAATCGACCTCAAGAAGGACTTTCACGACAAGCAGCTCAAGGTCGTCAATCTGGAGAGGCTGAAGACCCAGCTCGACGACATGCGCGAGATCCTGCGCCAGTTGCTGCGCCAGCTGCCGAGCAAAACGGAAATGCCCGAACTGCTGGTCGATGTGTCGCAAGCGGCATTGTCGGCCGGATTGGAAACGCAACTGTTCGAGCCCGGACCGGAAGCGATCCAAGAAGGCTTTTACGCCGAAAAGCCGATCAAGTTGCGCATGCTTGGCAACTATCACCAGTTCGGGACTTTCATCAGCGAGGTCGCAAGACTGCCGCGAGTCGTCATCCTGACAATGCACGACGTTTCGCTGAAGCCATCTGCGCCTGCCTCGGGTAAGAACGGTTCGCCAAGTCAGCTCACGCTTGAGGGTACGGTGAAGACCTATCGTTACGTCGACGAGGACGAGGCCGATGCGGCTGCACCGAAGAAGCCGGGAGCGCCGGCGGCAAAGGCGGGCAAATGAGCACGGGATCGATGCAAACCATGCTGCGTTGCGGTCTGCTCGTCGCCCTGCTGTTGCTCGGCGGCTGCTTGAAGGGTACCGACGATCTGCACAAGTGGGTCGCGGACGAGAAGAACCTGCCGGGCGGCCCGTTGCCGCCGCTGCCGGTGCTCAAAACGTTCGAGACATTCGAATACAAGGCGCAGGCGCAGCGCGATCCATTCGCGCCGAGCCTAGCAGAGCAGAAAGCAGAGGAAGATGCGAAGAACGCCGTGCCCGATCCGCATCCGAAGGAAAAACTCGAGGAGTTTGCGCTCGACAGCCTGAAGATGGTGGGCACCATCAATACCGGTCCGGCCATGGTCGCACTGATCCGCGATCCGGAAGGGACGGTGTCGCGCGTCAAGCCGGGAAATTATCTCGGTCAGAACAACGGCAAGATCAGGGCGATCCACGCGGACAGCCTTGAATTGATCGAATTGGTGAGCAACGGCAACGGCGGCTGGATGGAGCGGCCGGCGTCGATCGAAATCAGTACGAAGTGACGCGCCAGGTTGCGGTTGGCGCGGTGAAGTTTGGCGAAACGAACATCGGATCGGGGAAGACCATGAAGTGGACCATCGCGGGCGCAATCCGGCGGACCGCCGCGCAACGATTCGGCGCAGCACTCTGCGTGCTGCTGGCCTCGTTCGTCGCGGCAGCGGCGGCGCATGCCGAAAACGTATTGCAGGACGTCAGCTATGCCCCCTTGGCGGGCGGGCGCGTGCAGGTCACGCTGAAGCTGGCCAGCCCCGCGTCCGGGGTTCGCGCCTTCACCACAGAGACACCGCCACGCATCGCGCTCGACATTCCCGACACGCGTTCGACTGCGAGCCAACGGCATATCGAAGTCGGCAGCGGCGCGGCCAGCGCAATCAACGTCGCCGAGGCGGCCGGGCGTACGCGCGTCGTGGTCGATCTGTATCGCGTTTCTACCTATGAGACGCACGCCGACGGCAACAATTTCGTCCTCGTGGTCAACAACGGCAACGCTGCCAATGCCGCTGCGGTGATCGCCGCAGGCGACCAGACCAAGGCGGTCGGTGCCGCGGTACAGGAGGTATCCAACATCGACTTCCGGCGCGGCAAGAACGGCGAGGGCCGCATCGTCATCACCTTTTCCGGCGAAGGGTCCAGCGCGGACCTGAAGCGCCAGGGCGACAAGATTTCGCTCGACATCTACAACGCACGTTTGCCATCGCAGCTCGCCCAGCGCTTGGATGTGCTTGATTTCGCCACGCCTGTGCAGTTCATCGAGACGCGCAGCAAGGGTGGCGGCGCGCATATGGACATCACGGCCAAGGCTCCGTTCGAGCAGCTCGCCTATCAGACCGGCAACCAGTACATCGTCGAAGTTGCGCCGGCCAAGGAGAAGGAGAAGAGGGACCCGAATGCGCCGCCGGTGTATTCCGGCAAGCGGGTCACCTTCGATTTCCAGGACATTCCCACGCGCGCGGTGTTGCAGCTGATCGCGCAGGAATCTGAACTCAACATCGTCGTCGCCGACAGTGTCACCGGCAACGTGACCCTGCGCCTCAACAACGTGCCGTGGGACCAGGCGCTCGACATCGTGCTGCAGTCCAAGGGACTGGACAAGCGGGTGAGCGGCAATGTGATCTGGGTTGCGCCACAGAAGGAAATCGCCGATCGCGAGCAGGCGATGGCAGATGCCAAACTCAAGCTCCAGCAAGTCAGCGAGACGGTCACCGAGTACATCTCGATCAGCTATGGTCAGGCCAAGGACATTGCGGACCTGCTGACACAGAAATCCAAACAGGGAAATCTTGGTGGAACTGGCGGTAGTCAACAGGTGACCGTGAGCGGATTCCTTTCCGAACGCGGCAGAGTGTCTGCAGACGAACGCACCAATACTCTGCTCGTCGTCGACACGCCCGACAAGGTGCGTTCGATACGCGAGCTCGTGGCCAGGCTCGACAAGCCTGTGCAGCAGGTGTTGATCGAAGCGCGCGTCGTCGTCGCCACCGACAATTTCGCGCGCGAACTCGGTGCCAAGTTCGGCGTCAGCGGTGCGACCACAGTCGGCAGCAGCGTGGTCTCGACCAGCGGCAATCTCAACGGTTCACAATACATGACGAATCAAGCCCTGGCCAACCGGCTCGCGACGGGTGATCCGTTCCCGGTCTTACCGCCGGGTGTGACCGGTGGCAATACCACGGGTACGACCAATTTAGGTGACCGTCTCAATGTCAACTTGCCGACGACCACGGTCAATGCAGGTAGCATCGGGCTGTCGGTGCTCGGCGCGAATGTGTTGCTCGATCTGGAATTGTCAGCCGGCCAGACCGAAGGCCGCAGCGAACTGATCTCGAGCCCGCGAGTCGTCACTTCTAACCAGAAGGAAGCGAACATTACCCAGGGGCAGGAAATTCCCTATTCGACGATCACCTCGGCCGCTGGCGGCGCGGCGTTGCCGACGGTCGCGTTCAAGGAAGCGGCGCTCGCTCTTAAAGTGACGCCGAACATCACTGCCGACGGCCGTGTCTTCCTCGTTCTCGAGGTGAAGAAGGATGCGTTGAACAGTTACTACACGAATGCCTCTGGTTCCTATCCGATCATCGACAAGCGCGAGATGACCACCTCGGTGCTGGTCGACAACGGCCAGACCGTCGTGCTCGGCGGTGTCTATGAGTTCGACAAGCAGGACAGCGTAACCAAGGTACCGTTCCTAGGCGACTTGCCCGGGCTCGGCGCGTTCTTCCGTAACGTCAGCAAATCGAACCAGAAGGCAGAATTGCTGATCTTCGTCACACCCAAAATTCTCGATGAGAATCTGAGGTAGCCCAATCGGTTTCGAGTCCGTTCCGATTCGGAATCCCGTTTCATTCATCTGTCACAAGCAAATCGTCATAGCAGTACCGGAGACGTCATCATGAAAGCGCCGATTCGATTCCTCACTCTGCTGTTCGGCTCGCTGTTCCTTATCGCCGGCAGCGGATTTGTCCGCGCTTCCGCGTTTGGACCGCCTTCGGCGGACAGCGTGAAGATCAATGTGTCCTCGACTTCGGTGGGCACTAATACGACTGCGACGCTGACCGTGACGGTCACGCGCCGCAACGGCGCGCCGGAGACGGATGGCACGGTCATCAGCGCGACGGTATCGCCGCCGACGATCGGCGCCGTCGCCGGCGTCGGCGCAAGCGGAACCGCGAGCGGCAGCACGAGTCCGCTCGTCGGCGGTGTCGCCTCGTTCGTGTTCATCGCCGGCAATACGCCGGGTACGGCGACGGTCTCGATTTCGTTGCCGCCGGCCAACGGTTATCCGAACACGGTTGTCTCCAAGGTCCCGATCACGGTGGTCCAAGGCGACGGCAACAATCCGAGCCTGAAGATTTCGCCGACGTCGGTCACGCTGCCGCAGAACCTCGTGGGCGCAGCCCCGTATTTTGGCTCGCCCTACATGGCCGAACTCACGGTTGAATGGCGTGGCCTGATCACCGGGCAGTTGCTCAACGGCACGATCAGCGTCGCCACCTCGCCGGTAGGATCGATCGCGTTCTCGATGCTTGACGACCCAACCACACCGTGGACCGGCGAAACCAAGACGCCACAAACCGCGGAAGGCAATGAGTTCCTCACCGAACTCGGCAGCGGCCCGGTGAAGGTAACGGCCGGCATCGCCACGATCTTCGTCCATGCCGGTGCTTCCACCGGTCCGGCGACGCTGACAATCACCGCGCTCGATCCGGAGACGAACCGCACGATCTCCTCGCAGCTCAATGTGAACGTGGTGACCCCGCCCGGCGCCAATCTGCCGACGGCACTCACCCTGTCGCAGGCGGCCGGTGGTGTCTACGTCAAGGATTCGAACGGACCACAGAGCAAGCTCATCACCGCGACGGCGACCAACATCTACGGCACGCCGGTGGTTTCCAACCCGGGTGTCGACAACGTGCGCTTCGACATCGTCGGGCCCAGCGGTACCGACGCGCAACTGTTCGGCCTGAGCAACAGCGGCTGGCCGCAAATCGGTTCCTCGGTGCTGACCGCCACCGGCGCTGGCGACGCCAGCGTCTACTTGTTCGCCGGACACGAACAAGGTCCGGTGCAGATTCGTGCGACGATGGATGCGTATGATGGCGACGCCGGCAACGGTGTCACGAATCCGATCACAGCCACGACGACCGTGGTCGTTTCAGACGGCCGGTTGTACAGCCTCACGATCACCTCACCGGTAGTCAATGCGATCGCGGTCAACGGCATCACGTCTTCGACATCCACCAGCGGAGGCAGTGGCGGGACGACGACAACGCCCACGAACCCGGATGCGACCTACAGCCTCACGGTGAGCGCAATCGCAACGGACCGCCAGGGCAATCCGGTCCTTCCAGGCACCGAGATCCGCTTCGGCCTGATCGACACACCGCAGGCGCCCGATTTCACCTCGACCTGCAATGGGCTGGGCGCATTCCAGATCTGCGGAACCTTGGGCAATCCGTCGCCCGGCGCGGTGTTCTTCAGCTCGCCTGACGGCCAGTTCAAGACCGCGGGCGGCGGTGCGGGCCCGGGCGATACGCTGGTCGTCTTCGGCAAACAGTGGCATGGCGTGCCCGATGGCAACGACGATCTTGAGAGCGCGCTGCCGATCACCAGCATTGCGAACCAGACGCAGCTGTTCACCCTGTTCCCGTTCAACCGCAACGACACGACCGGCAGCAAGACGCTTGCGGATCCGCTGCCCTATGTGATCGGCCGCGCGACGATCGGCAACATCAATTCGCCGGCGACAACCTATCTCGTCACCAGCAACGAGGTTACCGGCAGCGACTCGGTAACGAAGGCGGTCGCGACGACGAAACTCAACTATCCGTCGTCCAGGCTCAATCATGGGGTCGTGATCTGGGCGCAGGGCACGGGTCCGGATACGGCGTTCAAGGATGCCAATGGCAATCCGACCACGCGCCTCGTCACCGATGCGATCATGACCACGTACCCGGCTGTGGCAGACCTGATCGTCAGTGCCAGCCCGAATCCGATTCCGGGTAACGGCACGGTTCCGGTTACTGTATGCGTGACCGATGCACTACACGTCCCGATTGCGAACCTGCGCTTCAACTTCAGCTTCAGCAACCTCGGTGCAGGCTCCGGTACAGTTGATAGCGTAGTTGACGGCAAGGTGTTCAACGGTGACAGCCAAACGGGCTGGACACATGGCGCGACTGGAAGCGACGGTTGTGTCACCGCCTCGGTGTACACCAACGGCATCGCCAGCTCGAGCGGCGGTAGCGGTTCCTCGGGCACGCCGACGCTGACCTTCTCCGCGCCTGGCTACGGCCCCGGCAGCACAGGGTCCGTTGCGATTCCGATCACCGCTGGCGGCGATCTGATCCTGCAGGTCTCGCCTTCGGCGCTCGGCGGCCTAGGCGGCCCGGTCACGCTTACCCTGCTCACGAGCAATGGCAAGCCGGTGCCCGGCGTGCAGTTGAAAGGTACTTGCACCGGCGATACAGTGAACCTCAGCTCCGGCCCAGGCACCACCGGCAGCGATGGCAAGACCGGCGCGACGATCAGTGCAAATCTGGATGGCTACCTCAAAGGCGGTACCCCTGTCGCAGCGGGTTCGGGGAGCTGCACCTTCACGACCGCATCGGGTTCGCCGACGGCGATCGTGAATCTCAAAGGTACGGATTTTTGCGTGACCAACCCGACCGATCCGGCCTGCATTACGGGCAGCGGTAGCGGCACCACCGGCAACAAGTTGACGATTGTCGTGGACGCCAGTACTTCGACTGGCACGGATACCTCCATCTTCGACAGCGTGACTGCAAGCCTGGGCAGTGGTTCCGAGTTCTCTCCGAGCAAAACCAGCACGGTCACGTGCTCCGCAGTCGCTGCCACGACCGATGCAAGTAGTGGGGCGAACAGAAACACCTGCACCTACACCGTGCCCGCCACGATCACCACTGTCGGCCTGATCGCTACCCCCGGAGCCGGACAGAAATTCGTGTCATGGGCTCTCAATTGCAGCGCTTCCGACTCCCACGCCACGACGACGACGATTCCAATAGCGGGCGATACGACCTGCACCGCCACATTCACTACAGGCCCCTGATCCTGCCGAGAGTACAGACAAGGGCCGCAGCGATGCGGCCCTTTTTGTTGATGCAACCGAAAGCTGCCTGAGTTTCGCCGACGCGGCAGGGAAACCTTTGGCACGGTCGCGCTGTCCGAGGACGCGATATATTCGCCGCTCCTTACGATTCCGATATGGACATGCCTGACAATTCCCCGGCCCCGACCCTCACCGCGGCCTTTCACGACCTGCGTGACGAGCTTTCGGCCTGCATCATCGGTCAGAGCGCGCTCGTCGACCGCCTGCTGATCGCGCTGCTCGCCGACGGCCATCTGCTCGTCGAGGGTGCGCCGGGCCTTGCCAAGACGCTCGCGGTCAAGGAACTCGCCGCGCGCATCGAAGGCGACTTTCATCGTATCCAGTTCACCCCCGATCTGCTGCCGGCTGACCTGACCGGCACCGAGATCTATCGTCCGCAGACTGCGAGTTTCGAATTCCAGAAAGGCCCGATCTTCCACAACCTGCTGCTAGCCGACGAGGTCAACCGCGCGCCGGCCAAGGTGCAGTCGGCGCTGCTCGAGGCGATGGGCGAACGCCAGGTGACGGTCGGCCGCACGACGTATCCGCTGCCACCGCTGTTTCTCGTCATGGCGACGCAGAATCCGATCGAGCAGGAGGGCACGTATCCGTTGCCCGAGGCGCAACTCGACCGCTTCCTCATGCATGTGCGTATCGGCTATCCCGACGGCGCTTCCGAGGCGGCGATCCTCAAGCTTGCGCGCGAACGTGCGCGTGAGACGCTGCGTGAAACGATCGTGCCGCAACGTCTGCTCAACCAGGCGCAGATCTTTTCCGCGCGCGCCGAGGTGCTGAATCTGCACTTAGCGCCTGCGCTCGAGGAATACATCGTCCAGCTCGTGCTCGGCTCGCGCACGCCGAAGGCCTACGGCAATGATTTGGCGCGCTGGATCGCCTATGGCGCCAGCCCGCGCGGCACGATCGCGCTCGACCGCTGCGCACGCGCGCACGCCTGGCTCGCCGGCCGCGATTTCGTCTCGCCCGAGGACGTGCACGCGGTCGCGACCGACGTGCTGCGCCATCGCATCTTGCTGAGCTATGAGGCCGAGGCCGAAGGCGTGACACCGGAGCGCGTCGTCTCGGCGCTACTCGATCGCGTGCCGCTGCCCTGATTTCCTTCCCTGCCGGGGGAAGATGGCGCCAAAGCGCCGGATGAGGGTTCGGTCTTGGCAACGCCGCTGTAGATCCGGACCCATATCCGCCCTTCGGCACCTTCTCGCGTGTACGAAGAAAATCAAAAGTTTTTTGTCAATGAACAACGCCATTCAAGTCCAACTCGACGACCTCCTCGCCATGCGCCTGCGCGCTGCGCGCCTCGCGCAGCTCGCGCAGCGTGTCGCCGGCAGCCATGCGGCCGTGCACGCTTCGCGCTTTCGCGGCCGCGGCGTCGACTACGCCGAATCGCGCGTCTACCAGCCCGGCGACGACATCCGCCAGATGGACTGGCGCGTCACCGCGCGCACCGGGCGGCCACACACCAAGCTGTTCACCGAGGAGCGTGAGCGCAGCGTGCTTGTCGTGCTGAACTGCAACCCGTCGATGCGCTTCGGCACTCGCGTGCGCTTCAAGTCGGTGCAGGCCGCGCGCGCGGCGGCGTTGCTTGCCTGGGCGACCGCGCTGTCGGGCGATCGCATCGGCGCGATCGGCTACGGCCCCGGCCTCAATGCGGAAGTGAAACCCGGCGGCGGCGTGCGCGGTGCGCTGCGTTGCCTGCGTGCTTTCGTCGAGTGGGACACGATCACGCGCGCCGCGAAAGACTCCGTTCCACTTTCGCAGGCGCTGCAACGTGCGCGGCGCCTCGCGCATCCCGGTACGCAGGTCATTCTCTTCACCGATGGTTTCGACTGTGACGAAGCCGCGGAGCCCGCGTTGACCATGCTTGCCGAGCATTGCGACGTCGCCGCGGTGATCCTGAGCGATCCGCTCGAACACGTCGCGCCGCCGCCGGCACGTTATGCGTTGCAGGGCGAAAGCGGGCCGGTGCTGATCGATTTCTCCGCACAGCAAACGCGTGCGCGCTGGCCGGCGTGGTTCGAAGAGCAGCGTGGCGACTTCCTCGCCATGCTCAAGCGTCGCGCGCTGAATTCGACGGTGCTCGATACCTCGGCGGAGCCGGAAGCCGCACTGCGCAGCCTGCTCGGCCTCGATGCGCGTAAGAAGAGGGCGGGTTGAGATGCTGCAGGCCGCCGCCACACAAGGCCCCGAGCTGCGCGACATCCACCTGCCTGCGCCGCCCTCGTGGTGGCCGCCCGCGCCGGGCTGGTGGCTGCTCGCGATCCTCGCGATCACATTGTGCATTTTTTTGCTTCGGTACTTTTACCGAATGCGGCAACGCCGGCTGCGTCGTCGTGCGCTGCTGGCGGAGTTCGAACGCACTGCGTCGGCGTCGCAATCGAATCTGCCTGCGCTCGCGGCGGCGCTGTCCGCCTTCCTGCGCCGTCTCGCGATGCACGCGACGCCATCCGCAGCCACGCTCGCAGGTGAAGCATGGCTTGCGCATCTCGACGCCCGACTCGGCGGCGAGGAATTTTCCAAAGGTGTCGGTCGCGCTCTGATCGAGGCCCCCTATCGCGCGCAAGCCGAGTTCGATGCACCGGCGCTGGTCGCGCTTGCGCGTCGCACAGTGCACAGATTCTGCGAGAAAGAGGTCGTGCATGTTTGAGTTCGCGTGGCCCTGGCTGTTCGTGCTGCTGCCGCTGCCGTGGCTCGTCGCGCGCGCGCTGAAGCCGGCATTGGCCGAGGTGGGCACCGCGCTGCGCCTGCCGATCGCGCTCTCCGATTTCGATCTCGCCGGTGGCGCGAATCCGGTCGCGCCCTGGAAGCGCTGGTTCGCATGGCTCGCCTGGGTGCTGCTCGTCGCCGCCGCAGCGCGGCCGCAGTGGATCGGCGAGCCGATCGATCTCGAGCGCAGCGGTCGCGATCTGATGCTGATGGTCGACGCCTCGGGCAGCATGGATACGCCCGACATGCGCATCGGCGGTCAGGAGGTTACGCGCTACGGCGCGGTCAAGGCGATCGCTGGGGATTTCATCAAACGCCGCGTCGGCGACCGCCTCGGCCTGATCGTGTTCGGCAGCCAGGCTTATCTGCTCACGCCGCTGACCTTCGATCGCGGCACGGTCGGCAAGCAGCTCGCCGAGTCGGCGGTCGGCCTGCCGGGTCGCGAGACGGCGATAGGCGACGCGGTCGGGCTCGCGGTCAAGCGCCTGCGCGAGCGTCCGGAGGATCGGCGCGTTGCGATTCTGCTCACCGACGGTGTCAACGACGCGGGCGAGCTCGACCCAGCCAAGGCGATCGATCTCGCGGTCGCGGAAAAAGTGAAAATCTATACCATCGGCATCGGCGCCGAGGCGATGCGCATCAATGACGGTTTCTTCGGCAGTCGCGTGGTCAATCCTTCGGCCGAGATCGACGAGAAGATGCTTGCCGACATGGCGGAAAAAACCGGTGGGCGCTACTTCCGCGCGCGCGACACGGGAGAGCTTGCGCAGATCTATCGCGACATCGACAAGCTCGAACCCGGCGTCGACAAGGGCCAGCAGTTCCGTCCGATCGACGAGTGGTTTTTCTGGCCGCTGGGCGCCGCGGTGTTGCTCGCGTTACTCGGCGCATTCGCGCCGCTTGCTGCGTCGCTGCGCCATCCGCGCCTCGCGCGTACCCGCGAGGCCGCCTCGTGAACGCGCTGCACGATTTCCACTTCCTGCGCCCGGCGTGGCTGCTGTTGCTGTTCGCGCTGCCGCTGCTCTGGCGCGTGCTGAAGTCGGCGGCTGGCGACGCGCAGGCGTGGCGTGGTGCGGTCGACGCGCATCTGCTCGAACATCTGCTCGTGCGCAATGCGGACGCGGCGCCTACGCGTGGGCCGGCGTGGCTCGCGCTTGTGGCGCTGGTCATTGCCAGCTTCGCGCTCGCGGGTCCGGCCTGGGAGCGCCTGCCGCAGCCGCTGTACAAGAACCAGGCCGCGCGCGTGATCGCGCTTGAGTTGTCGGCCACGATGGCCGCGCAGGACGTGAAGCCGAGCCGTTTCGAGCGCGCGCGTTACAAGATCGCCGACATCTTGAAACGCTCGGGCGATGCGCAGGTCGCGCTGATCGCCTACGCCGGCGATGCCTTCGTCGTCGCGCCGCTGACCGACGATGCGAACACGGTCGCCAGCCTCGTCGATTCGCTCGATCCGTCGGTGATGCCGGCGCCGGGCAACGACACCGCCCGTGCCATCGACCTTGGCGTCAAGCTGATCCATCAGGCCGGCCTGCGCGAAGGCGAAATCGTCTTGCTCGCCGACGGTGTGGGCGACGGCGCCGATGCAGCGGCCGCGCGTGCGCGCAGCGCCGGCATGCACGTGTCGGTGCTCGGCATCGGCAGCGCGCAAGGTGCCCCGATCGCGCTCGGCGACGGCGGCTTCCTCAAGGACAAGACCGGAAACATCGTGCTGCCCAAGCTCGACGGCCCGGCGCTGGCCGCGCTCGCGCAGGCGGGTGGCGGACGCTACGCAGAATATCGCAACGACGCGGGTGATCTCGATGCGCTGCTCGGTGTGCTCGCTTCGGGCAGCGAAGCGGCGAAGGATGCGGCCGGCATCGAAGTGCAGAGCGCGCGCTTCCTCGATCGCGGGCCGTGGCTGCTGCTCGCGCTGCTGCCGCTTGCCGCGCTCGGTTTTCGTCGCGGCTGGCTGGTGCTGCTGCCGCTTGTATTGCTCGCGCAGCCGCAGCGCGCCGAAGCGAACGTGTGGACCGACTTGTGGCAACGCGCCGACCAGCAGGCGCAAACGCAGCTCGACGCGGGCAATGCGAAAGAAGCGCAGGCGTTGGCCAAGAATCCCGAATTGCGTGGCAGCGCGGCGTATCGCGCGGGCGACTTTGTCGCGGCGACGACGGATTTCGCTGCGGCCGCCGCGCAGAAGGATTCCGCCGACGTGTCGTACAACCGCGGCAACGCGCTGGCGAAGCAAGGCAAGCTTCCCGAGGCAATCGCCGCCTACGACGAAGCGCTCAAGCGTGCGCCGGACATGGACGACGCCAAGGCGAACAAGAAGGCTGTCGAGGATTTCCTCAAGAAGCAACAACAGCAGAAACAGGATCAGCAGCAGAAAGGTTCGCAGGACCATCAGGGCAACAAGCAACAACAGCCGGGCAACGACCAGCCGCAGGACTCGAAGGACTCGAAGGACGGCAAGGGCGATCAGCAAGGCGACGACAGCGGCGAGAAGAAAGAGTCGAAGGATCAGGGCAAGGACGACAAGGGCAGCAGCGAGCAAGACGGCAAGCCGCAGGATTCGCAGCAACAGGACAAGTCCGCGAACGGACGCGACAAGCCCGGCGCGGAAAAGAACACGCCTGCACAAGGCAGCGAGGCCGGCAAGGAGTCGCAGGAGAAATTCCAGCAGAGCATCGACAAGGCGTTGGACAAGAAGGCCGAGGACGGCAAGAACCCGCAGCCCGTGCGCCTCGGCGCGCGCGAAGGCGAAGCGCGCAGCGAAAAGGACCAGGCCGTCGAGCAATGGCTGCAGCGCGTGCCCGACGATCCGGGCGGCCTGCTGCGGCGCAAGTTCCAGCTCGAACATCAACGCCGCCAGCAAGGCGCGGCGCAGGACGAATCGCAATGAAGAAAATCATGTCGAGCAAAGCAGCGCGAATCGTGGCGATGCTGTTCGCGCTGCTCACCGGCATCAACGCCCACGCCGCCCAGGTGCGCGCGTGGCTCGATCGCAACAGCATGCAGCTCGGCGAGACGGTGACGCTCAACGTCGAGGTCAGCGACAACGCCGGCGCGGCACAGCCTGACTTCAACGCGCTGCAGCAGGACTTCACCCTGCTCGGCACGCAGAGCTCGACGTCGATGAACATCGTCAACGGCGCGGCCAGCTCCAAGCTGCTTTGGGCCGTTGGCCTCGAACCCAAGCATGCTGGGACGCTGACGATTCCGGCCCTAGCCGTCGCCGGCGCGCAGACGCAACCGTTGACGCTGACGGTCAGCCCCGCGAGCTCCACGTCGGGCAAGGCCGGCGATGACCTGTTCCTCGACCTCGACGTCGAGCCGAAGTCACCCTATGTGCAGCAGCAAGTGCGCGTCACGGTCAAGCTTTTCTTCGCGCTCAACCTGACCGACGGCAACCTTGAGGATCCGCATGGCGACGGCATCAACGCGCGCAAGCTCGGCCAGGACGCGAGCTACACCGCGGATGTGGAAGGTCGCCGCTACCGCGTGCTCGAGCGCCACTACGCGCTGACGGTGGAGAAAAGTGGAGCGGCCGCGATCGAGCCGATCCTGTTCCGTGGCCACGCGGTCAACCCGAACGACGTCAATAGCTTCTTCACGCGTGGTCGCAGTGTCACCGCGCGCGTGCCCGGTGCGACGCTGCAGGTGCGCCCGCGTCCCGCGAACTCGGGCAGCGACGCTTGGCTGCCCGCGCAATCGCTCACTCTGAGCGCGGACGGCATCGATGCGAGCACGCAGGCGCGCGTCGGCGAGCCGTTGACGTTGACCTTGCATTTGAAGGCGCAGGGACTTGGCTTCGAACAGTTGCCCGAACTGAAACTGCCGAAGATCGAGGGCGCCGACGTCTATCCCGACAAGGAAACCACGGTCAACCGCGACGACGGCGCCTGGCAATACGGCGAGCGCACGCGCAAGTTCGCGATCGTGCCCAATCGCGCCGGCACGCTGACGCTGCCGGCGCTGAGCCTCGCCTGGTGGGATGTCGCGCATGATCGTGCCGCAAGCGCCGACGTGACTGCGCAGGCCGTCAACGTCGCGGTTGCCGCCGGCACCGCCGCGTCCGTGGCGTCTCCGGCGACAAATTCCACAAATATACAAAGTGTCGCGCCGACGACTGCGCCGGTTTCGCCGAAGGCAGAGCCCGGAAGCGGCGCCGGGACACCGTGGCGCATCCTCGCGCTAGTCGCGGTCGGCCTTTGGTTGCTGACCGTGGTGGCGTGGTCGGCTTCGGTCGTGGCACGGCGGCGCCAGGCGGCCGATGCGGGACCGGTCCCCACATCGGATATTCGTGTCGGCGCGAACGCGAGCACGGCTCGTTCGGCTTTCATCGGTGCATGCAAGCGCGGCGACGCGCCGGCGATCGCACGCGCATTGATCGCCTGGGCGCGCGCTGAAGGCAGCGACGCGCGCACGCTTGGCGAACTCGCGCATACACTCGATGCAACGCAACGCGCCGCCTCGATCGAACTTGAGCGCTATCTCTACGCGGCGAACGCGGAAACGTGCGACGGTGCTCGTGTCGCTACGGCATTCCGCGACGGCCTTGCCTTCATTGTGACGCCCGCAGGGAAAGCGCAGTCACCGCTGCCGCCGCTGTATCCGTTTGCGACGAAGCGATCGGACGAATCGGTGCAAACACTGCACTGAGTCCGGTCCGACGCCGAAACCATCGGCATTCGCTATTTCGATTCATCCCGACTAGGGCTTCGCTGAAGCCGAAACATAGCAACCAATTTCACCGTCACGGCATCTGATCTGGCGGCAGTCACTCGTCTGCAGAAAAAACGGCATCGAACGATGCCGACGGGTTCGGCTTGCCGCAATTCCGCCTTCCGTCCACGAATCGGAGCAGGTCATGCACAAGTTTTTTCTCGCCGCGTTGCTCGCTGGGCTGTCGAACGTCGCTCTGGCTGACGTCGCCTACTACCTCGATCTCGTCGCCACGCCAAGCCGCATCACTTCGTTCGAGATTGCCGGGCGCGGCAGCGATCGCTTTCGTCCGGCGCCGATTAGAAGCCAGCCTTTCGGGGACGCCGGCAATACCACCACCGTTGTGGTGCGCATGGGCGACGGCAACTGCCGGCGCGATCTGCGCATCGGTTTCGCGGATGGACGCAGCGTCGTGTACCGCGACTTCAATGTTTGCAAATTACACGCCTATCGAGCGGGCGAGGATCTCCTGCTCGCGGCACAACCTTAGCCGGCGGAAGCAGTCGTCGCCGTCAGTGCTTCAGGCGCAGCCCTATCGCGTGCCGCCTGAGCGCTGTTCTGCTCGACGTCGGGCGTACGCCAGCCGCACTTGAGACCCCAGAAGTAGAATGCGGCGCCGACGAGCGCGACGACGACGAGGTCCCAGCCGTAGGGCAGGTAGCCGTGGCCGCCGAAGCGCGTGCTGCCGCCCCAGGAGACGAGCGCGATCGCGGGCAGGTAGCAGATCAGCCACCACGCGCCGTCGAGCTGGCGGCGGAAATCGCGCCAGCCGTTTTTCGCCTGATAGTAGAAATACCACGGCAGCGCGACCACGATGAGCAGGATGATCTCGCCGGTCAGCGGCCACTTCGCCCAGTACAGCAGTTCGGTCGAGAACACGAATGCGAGCAGGGCGAAGACCGGCAGCGCCGGCATGTGCAGCGGCCGGTGCAGTTCGGGCGCGGTGCGGCGCAGGGTCATCGCGCTGACCGGGCCGGTCATGTACGAGATGATCGTCGCCACCGAAATCACCGCTGCGAGCGTGCCCCAGCCGCGGAAGAAGAACAGGAACAGGTAGGACACGCCGAGGTTGAACCACATCGCCGCGCGCGGGATGCCCCAGACCGGATGCACGCGACCGAACGCTTCGGGCATCGTGCCGTTCTTCTGCATGCCGAAAAGCATGCGCGCGGTCGTCGCGGTGTAGGTGATGCCGGTGCCGCTCGGGCTGATGAAGGCGTCGGCGTAAAGCAGCATTGCCAGCCAGTTGAGGTTGACGAGCAGCGCGAGTTCGGCGAACGGCGAGCGGAAATCGATGCCCTTCCAGCCGGCTTTGGCGAGCAGATCGGGCGGTACCGAGCCGAGATAGGCGATCTGCAGCAACAGGTAGACGACCGTCGCCAGTGCGATCGAGCCGAAGATTGCGAACGGAATGCTGCGCTCCGGATTGCGCGCCTCGCCGGCGAGGTTGACCGGGCTCTGGAAGCCATTGAAGCTAAACACGATGCCGGCGGTCGCGACCGCGGTCAGCACGGCGGCGAAGTCGATCGTGTGGCCGCTGCCGTCGATGCCGACGCTGAAGTTCTCAGAGTGGAAGCCGCTGGCGATCAGGGCGACGCCGGTAAGCGCGGGCACGACGAGCTTGAACACGGTGATCGCGCTGTTCGAGCGCGCGAACAGCTTCACGCTCCAGTAGTTCAGCAGAAAGTATACAATTACCAGAACGGCGGCGATCGCGATGCCGACTGGCGTCAGCTCGCCGTGGCCGTCGGGCAGGTGCATGTACAGGTCCTGCGCCCATTGCCACGGCCACGAGGCCATGTACTGCACCGAAGCCTCGGCTTCGACCGGAATCACCGAGACGATGGCAATCCAATTTGCCCAAGCGCCGATGAAGCCGACCAGCGAACCGTGCGAATACTGGCTCATGCGCACCATGCCGCCTGACTCGGGGAACATCGCGCCGAGCTCGGCGTAAGTCAGCGCGATCGTCGTGATCACGACCGCGCCGATCACCCAGGCCCAGACCGCGCCCGGGCCTGCCAGTCCGGCCGCGCGCCAGGCGCCGAACAGCCAGCCCGAGCCGATGATCGAGCCGAGGCCGGTCAGCATCAGCGCGAACGCACCCACTTCGCGGCGAATCGCCTTGTTTTGTTGCATGGGAATTCCCGTAGAGGCGCGGCGTGCGCGCAAGATGTTCGGCGATTCTGGCCGAAGTCGGCACATCGGGCAAACCCTGCCGCAGGTGAATCCCGCGACAAGCCGGCGCAAGTACGCGACAATATGATTTTACCCAGGGTAGACAGAATGCCAAGTCGCAAAGAGCTGGCCAACGCAATTCGTGCGTTGAGTATGGACGCGGTCGAAGCCGCCAAGTCCGGGCATCCGGGCATGCCGATGGGCATGGCCGACATCGCGCAGGTGCTATGGGTTGATTTCATCAAGCACAATCCAGCCAATCCGAAATGGCCGGGGCGCGATCGTTTCGTGCTCTCGAATGGCCACGGCTCGATGCTGCTCTACTCGCTGCTGCACTTGACTGGTTACGGTCTGCCGATCGACCAGCTGAAAAAATTCCGCCAGTTGCATTCGAAGACGGCGGGACATCCCGAGGCGAGCGAATTTCCCGGCATCGAGACGACGACCGGGCCGTTGGGCCAAGGCCTCGCGAATGCAGTCGGTTTCGCCCTTGCCGAGAAAGTACTCGCGGCGCGCTTCAATCAGGCCGACATCAAGCTCGTCGACAATCGCACCTACGTTTTCCTCGGCGATGGCTGCCTCATGGAAGGTATCTCGCACGAGGTCTGCTCGCTTGCCGGCACTTGGCAGCTCGGCAAGCTCATCGCGTTCTACGACGACAATGGCATTTCGATCGACGGCGAGGTGCACGGTTGGTTCACCGATGACACGCACAAGCGCTTTGAGGCCTACGGCTGGCAGGTGATCGGTCCGATCGATGGACACGATGCTGACGCGGTCAAGGCCGCGATCATCAGCGCGCAGGAGAACGAGAACAAGCCGACGCTGATCATCTGCAAGACGATCATCGGCTTCGGTGCGCCGAACAAGCAGGGCACCGAGTCGGCGCACGGTGCTGCGCTGGGCAAGGACGAAGTGGCTGCCGCGCGCAAGACGCTCGGTTGGAATTATCCGCCGTTCGTCGTGCCCGACGAGATCTATGCGGGCTGGGACGCCAGGAAAGCTGGGGCTGAGCGCGAGGCGGCATGGAACGAAAAATTCGCGAAGTATAAAAAAACGTACCCCGAGCTTGCGGCCGAGTTTGAACGTCGCGTCAGCGGCGAACTGCCGCCCGATTTCCACGTGCAAGCCGACGCATTCATCGCGAAGCTGCAGAAGGAAGGCCCGATCGTCGCCTCGCGCAAGGCCTCGCAGATGTCGCTTGATGCCTATGGTCCCCTGCTGCCCGAACTGATCGGCGGCTCGGCCGACCTCGCGCCGTCGAACCTGACCATCTGGAAGGGCTCGAAGGACGTGCAGTCGAACGACGCCAAAGCCAACTACGTGCATTACGGCGTGCGCGAGTTCGGCATGACCGCGATCAGCAATGGCCTCGCGCTGTACGGCGGCTTCATTCCTTACGATGCCACCTTCCTCGTGTTCTCCGATTACGCACGCAACGCGGTGCGCATGTCGGCGCTGGTTCCGACGCGTGCGATCCACGTCTACACGCACGACTCGATCGGTCTCGGCGAAGACGGCCCGACCCATCAGCCGGTCGAGCATATCGCCTCGCTGCGCCTGATTCCGAACAACCATGTCTGGCGCCCGTGTGACGCGGTCGAGAGCGCGGTCGCGTGGAAGGCAGCGATCGAACGCAAGGAAGGTCCGGATTGTCTGATCTTCTCGCGCCAGAATCTGCCGCATCAGTCGCGCAGCGACGAACAGCTTGGCCTGATCGAACTCGGCGGCTATGTGCTCAGCGACCCGGCCAGCGCGAAATTCGACGCGATCATCATCGCCACCGGTTCGGAAGTCGGTCTCGCAATGGAGGCAATGCGCATGCTCGAACAAGAGGGCGTTGCCGTACGAGTGGTGTCGATGCCGTGCGCCGAGGTGTTCGATCGCCAACCGCTGGCCTACCGCGAGGGCGTGCTGCCGTCGTGGTGTCGCAAACGCGTCGCAGTCGAGGCGGGCGTGACCGCGTACTGGCGCAAGTATGTCGGACTCGATGGTGCGGTGGTCGGTCTCGACCGTTTCGGCGCGTCGGCGCCGGCCGAGCAATTGTTCACCTACTTCGACATCACCGCGACCGCGGTGGCCGATGCGGTGAAGAACCTGAAGTGAGGCTTTCGCCCCTTCGCCGTCGGCGGCGAAGGGGCCCGACATCGACTCGGTCAGACGCGGCTGACTGTCCAGCTCACCATCCTGCCGTCGCGATAAGGCATCACGCCATGGAATGCGCGCGGATCGGCGTCGAACACCAGCGGCAGGAAATGGCGGTCGCCCTCCCATAGCGGCAGGTCGAGAATCTTTTCCGTCTCCACCCACTCGAGCGTGCCTTCGGCGTTGTGCTCCAGCGGCGAGCCTGCATAGCGCGTGATCACGAAGACGAAGCCAAACCAGTCCTCGCCGTGCTTGCCGAAGCCGGGCCAGCTGATCGTCCCGCGCAGGTTGATGTCCAAGCAATCGATTCCTGCTTCTTCCATGATCTCGCGGCGCATGCCGGCGACGACATCCTCGTTCGCCTCGAGCTTGCCGCCGAGGCCGTTGTACTTGCCGAGATGGTGATCGCCTTCGCGCATGTTGCGATGGATCATCAGCACGCGCTTGCGGTCGGGCGAGAGTACGTAGCCGAGCGTGGCGAGGATGGGTGTGTATGGCATGGATGCTTTCCTGTAGCGACGCGTAAATTGTAACCGCGCCGCCGCTGTTGCGTCGGCACTTGACTTCTTCATTTACGTCTGTAATCTATCAATCAATTACGGTCGTAATTGGAGTGTGCGATGCCGATCAGCGATGCCGAAAGCGTGGTGATGGACGTGCTCTGGCGCAGCCGCGCGCCGATGAGCGCGGAGGATGTGGTCGCCGCCTTGGCCAGCAGCAGCGACTGGCGGGAGGCGACGATCAAAACCCTGCTCAACCGCCTGCTCGGCAAGCGCGCGATCAGCGCCACACGCGACGGCAAGCGCTATCTCTACAGTGCCAGGCTCAAGCGCGAGGACTATGTGCACACCGAAAGCAAGGGGTTGATCGACCGCCTGTTCGGGGGGCGCGTTGCACCGCTGGTCGCGCATTTTTCCGAAGCGGGCAAGTTGAGCAAGAAGGATCTCGCCGAACTCAAGCGGCTGATCGAGGAGCTCGACAATGACGCATGATCTGCTGATGGCCCTCGGTCGCGGCGCGCTGGCCGCTGGCCTCGCCCTCGCCGTCGTGCTGGCGGTGCGCGTGCCGGCCCGGCGCTGGCTCGGTGCCGCATTCGCGTACCGGTTATGGCTGCTAGTGCCGGTGGCCGCGCTGGCGACATTGCTGCCTGCGCCGGCACGGCCGTTGATTCCGGCGCTGCAGGTCGCGCCGTCCGCGCCGTCGTCTTCGGCGACGATCGAACTGCAGGCCGTGGTTGCGCAAGCGGTGTCCTTCGACTGGCAGCCGTGGCTGCTCGCGTTGTGGATCGCCGGTGCGCTCGCGCTCGTCGTCGTATTCGCACGCCAGCAGCGTCGCTACCTGAAGAACCTCGGCGTACTCAGCGCCGACAATCACGGCGCCTTGCGTGCGCAGGCGACCGATGGTTGTCCGGCTTTGGTCGGTGCCTTGCGCCCGCGCATCGTCGTGCCGAGCGACTTCGAGTCGCGCTACACGCCGCGCGAGCGCGAACTCGTGCTCGCCCACGAGCGTACGCACCTCGTGCGCGGCGACGCGCAGATCAACGCACTCGCCGCGCTGTTGCGCTGCCTGAACTGGTTCAATCCGCTATTCCATCTCGCCGCGTCGCGTTTTCGTTTCGATCAGGAAATCGCCTGCGATGCGGCAGTGATGTCCCGCTTTCCGGAAGCGCGCCGGTGCTACGCCGACGCGATGTTGAAGGCGCATCTGGTCGGCAGGTCGCGACAGGAGCTGCGACTGCCGGCCGGTTGCCATTGGCCCCGGAGCCATCCCTTGAAGGAGCGAATTGCGATGTTGAAGTTCTCTAAGTTGAGCGCGCGGCGACACGCGCTTGCCGGTGGAGTGTCAGTCGCGCTGATCTTCGGTGCCGGGTATGCCGCATGGGCCGCGCAGCCAAGCCGGGCACCCGCAGTCGAAGTCGTTGATACGGCGAACACGCCTGATGTTGTCGATACAAAAAATGCGCAGTCCGCGCAGGTTGATCGAATCAAGATCGATTTGCCGCCACTGCTCGACAAGCCTCCGCCGGTGGAGAATTCGCCCGCCCCGATCACTCTTTCGGTGCGTTCAAGCGGGCAGTACTACTGGAACGGCACGTTGATGAGCGAAGATCAGTTGCGGCAAGCGATGGCAGCGGCGGCGAAGAAGAATCCGCAGTCCGAGCTGCAGATCCACGCCGACAAGACCGCGAATTACCAGCTGGTCGCTTCTGCTGTGGCCGATGCGAAGAACGCCGGCATTGCCAGGATCGGCTTCCAGCCGCCGCGCAGCGGTGTCGATGGCGCCGACACTGCGCCGACGGAAAACCTGACTTATCGCCGCACGTATCCGCCGAAATATCCTGCTGAAGCCGTGCGCAACCACGTCAGCGGCAAGGTGATCCTAAAGGTCTCGGTCGACGACCGCGGCGTGCCGAGTTCCGCTGAAGTGCAGAATGTGGAGCCCGAGGAATCCACACGGGTGCTGGCTGATGCCGCAATCGCGGCTGCGATGCGGTGGCGTTTCAACCCCGGCGTCAAGGACGGCGTGGCGGTCGGGGGCACTATTCTGGTGCCGGTTGATTTCAAGGTCGGCGACACTCCCAATAGCCCGGCATACGAACCGCTCGCTCCCCAAACTCAAGACGTCACCGTCAGCTATCGCAAAATGCGCCCACCTGTATATCCGCAAGAAGCCATCGCCGCGAAGATCGCCGGCACCTTGTACGTCCGCGCACGCATCGATGCGAATGGCAGCGTAGCCGACGCTTACGTCGATCAGGCGGTGCCTGTTTCGGCACTGGCATTGAAGGACACCGCAGTCGCAGCGCTGAAGTCATGGCAGTTCAACCCGGCGACGCAGAATGGCAAACCGATCGAGAGCGAGGCGCTTGTGCCGATGCAGTTTCGTATCGAAGGCGAAGCGGCGCCGAAACTTCTAACGCCGAACGTGCTGAGCTATCCGGACTCCGTGCGCAAACTCGAAGCGATCGTCATCACCGGCACCGCGAGCTGAGCGATGCCGATGGCGAGAAGGACTTTGTCGCAGAACTGGCGCGCACTGCTTCTCTTGTTCAATGCGCTGGTCGTCGTCGGTTGTGTCAGGCAGATAAAACCCGAACTCGCGCAACCGCAAACCCGCGTGAAATACAGCGCCCACGTCGCTGCCGGCACGCCTCGTTACGAGGAACGCGAAGACGAGATCTCCAATCGTCCGTCCCCGGTGGAGTATCCGCCGCCCGCTTATCCGCCTACGGCAATTGCGCTGGGTCTGCGCCGGGTCGAGGTCAACGCCAAGGTGATCGTCGATACAGCGGGCAGGGTCAGCGAAGTGCGCATCGCTGCGGCGCCTGACCCGACAACGCATCCCAGCGTTTTCGATGAGGCGGTACGCGAAGCGCTGCTGCGCTGGCGCTACATTCCGCTGACGTTCAGACGTTTTGTCGAGGTGAAGGACGGGCAAGGCAACGTGGTCGACAGCCGTCTGCTCAGTTCGGAAAATAAGCCGTTCAGCCTCGACTACAACTTCGTGTTCGAGGTGCGCGACGGCAAGCCCGTGGTCGGCGCGCGGTGATGTCCCGGATGATTTGAACTAAGCTGTCGGCGTCGTGCCCGAAAGGAGCTTGGTCATGCGAGGTGCTTTGTTCTTGCGCAGTCCCGTTGCGGTTGTTCGTGCGAACGCGCAGAGCGCGCTCTTCGTGTTCGGCATGTTTACTGCAGCTACCTCGGCTGATGCACAGCCAGACGTAGCGGCAACTCCGCAGTTGCCAAATCGAGCCAAGTGTTGTTGCCTCGCAGTTTATGGCGAAGACTTCGTCGCAGACTTGGCGGATTTGCCGATACAGCCGGCTGTAGTGCCGAAGTACCCGGAGGCAGCGCTAGCCGGACATTGGTCCGCCCAAGTTCTACTGTATGTGTCGATCGATCTGATAGGGCGGCCGAAATCGATGCGCGTTGAAAGGGTGGAGCTTTCGGGGGGACCAAGATCCTCGCCCGGAATGGCGAAGGAGGAGGAAACAATACGACGTGCGTTCGAGGCGGAGACTCTCGAAGCGGCCAAGCAATGGCGGTTCAAGGATTGCTCCGAATATGGAGGGCCGATAGCCCGCTCCAGGACGATTCCGGTTGATTTCCATTGGAGCGACGAGGCGGATAGACCGGCGACTGAAAACAAGACGGCAGCGAAGAGTTGATCGGCCGTCCTACAGATTCCGAGGATTCATCGCGTCCGATCGCGCCTCGCGATAGGGACTCGTCTTCAACCATCCGTCGGTCAGCGTTTTGAGAAAGGCGACGAGGTCGTTGATCTCGGCGCCACTCAAGCGCGGCGTTGCGCCGGGACGTTGGGCGTCGAACGGTGGGTCGCGGTTGATGTTGGCGTAGTATTGCGGTGGCAGGTCGTCGTAGGCAACGGTTTTTCCGCTCGCGTCCTTGGTGTACCAGCGCTCGGGCGTGATGTCGCGCGTGACATAGAACTCGACCACTTCGCGCAGATCGTGGAATTTCCCATTGTGGAAAAAAGTACCGCGCAGGGCGACGTTGCGCAGCGTCGGCGTGCGGAACAGGCCGCAGTATTCGCGCTGGCCGGCCTTATCGTGGCGCTCCGGGCCGCAGGCGCCGAGGTCGAAGAACGTGGGATCGCGATTGCGCGCGAGGTTCGCGTTGCGCGGCACGGCGAGCGCGATCAAGCCGTAGTCGGAGAGTGCCGGCGGCGTACCGTCGAGTCCGCGCTTCGACAGGTGACATTGCGCGCAGTTGCCCTTGCGTTCGTCCTCGAACAGGGCAAGGCCGCGCTTTTCCTGCTCACTCAACGATGTCCGCCCGGTGAGGAAGGCATCGTACTTGCTCGTATACGGGCTAAATTCGGCGGAGTCTTCCTCGAACGCGGCCAGCGCGCGCGCGACGGCGGCGAACGCGCGCGTGTCGTTGACCAGTGCATCGTCACCGAGCGCGGCGCGCAGCCGCGCGGCATGCGGCGCCTTACGCGCGGCCGCGGCGACACCCGCGACCGTGTTCGCCATCTCGAATTTCGAGGTCAACGGAATCGTCGCCTGTTGCGCGCCAGTATCGACGCGGCCATCCCAGGTCAGGCCGCCGGTTGGACCATTGTCGACTGAGTTATCGGCTTCGTCTTCAGAATCGTAGTGGTGGTTGTCGTAGGGCGGTATACGGTCGAGATAAGTCAGCGTCGGCGGCGCGCGCAAGCCCTGTTCGCGCAAGGCGGAGCCGCCTGGCTGCACGTCGCGCGCGTTCGGGGGGTTGTAGCGGCGTGCCGGAGCGTGACAGCTGGCACAGGACTGTTTGCCCGAGGCCGAGAAGGCCGGGTCGGAGAAAATTTCCCGTCCCGCCTGGCGCAATTGCGCGGTACGCTCGCGTGCCTGCGCGTACGACGCGGTTTCCGTCGCCGCGACGAGTACCGGCATAAGGAGCTGGCAAGCTGTCACAAGAAGTACACAAAGGCTGCGGCGCATGCGACCATTCTGCCTCAATGTCTTGCCTGGAATGGTGACTCGCATGCTCCGTCTTCGCCCGATCGCTCTGATCGTCACCGCCGCTTTACTGGTTGCCTGTCAGTCCCCGCCGACTGCACGCAAGCCTGGCGCTACCGGGCGCGAAGCCAAGCTCGACGCGATCCAGACCATCGTCGTCATCTACGCCGAAAACCGTTCGTTCGACCAGCTCTACGGCATGTTTCCCGGCGCGAACGGCCTGCAGAACCTCAAGCCCGAGCAGTACCTGCAGCGCGATCGCGACGGCAGCGTCCTCAAGGAATTGCCGCCGGTGCCGAACGCGCTCACGACCGCATCCGATCCCAAACAGATTCCGACCGAGGCGACGCGCGGCCATCCCAATCGTCCGTATGCGCTCGATGATGTGAACGGCTACGGCATCGGCCTCGACTATCAGCTGCATGATCTGATCCACGCGTTCTACAACGAGCAGATGCAGATCAATGGCGGCAAGAACGACATGTTCGCCGCCTACAGCGATGCCGGCGGCGAGACCATGGGTCATTTCGACGGTTCGAAGATGACGCTGTGGGGAGTTGCGCAAAAGTATACTCTGGCCGACAACTTCTTCCACGGCGCGTTCGGCTCGTCGTTCCTCAACCATCAGTATCTGATCTGCGCCTGCGCACCGTTCGATTTCAAGACCAAGGCCGATCCGAAAACCTACGAGAGCAATGTCTCCGTGGTCAACGCCGACGGCGTCAGCCTGACGCTCGACCCGAAGAATCCCGCATCCGCACTCGATGGGCCGCCCAAGTACGTACGCTACGGCACGCTCACGCCCGACTATTACGCGGTGAATACGATGCAGCCGCCATATCAGCCTTCGGGCAACACCGCGGCCAAGGGCGGCGATGCGCGCTACGCCGATGCGGACAAGCGCAATACGCTGAGCCCGCAGGTCGCGGAGACGATCGGTGACCGGCTCAGCGCGGCAGGCGTGAGTTGGGCGTGGTATTCGGGGGCATGGCAGGTTGCCCTCGATGAAAGCAAGGAGCTGTCGCGCATCGCGTTCCAGTATCACCACCAGCCGTTCAACTACTACGCAAACTATGCGCCCGGCAAGCCCGCGCGCGCCGAGCATCTGCGTGATGGCGGCATGGACGGTGCGT
>Ga0207712_10000098_pt1 | contig 99232 bp, 108 predicted proteins | sample KBSS44metaG_FD_184402 | JGI IMG/M metagenome (GOLD analysis project Ga0207712, IMG submission 184402) | Switchgrass rhizosphere microbial communities from Kellogg Biological Station, Michigan, USA - KBS S4-4 metaG (SPAdes) (version 2) | ecosystem: Host-associated > Plants > Roots > Rhizosphere...
GACGAACGGTTCGACGGCGTGCTCCTCGACCTCGGCGTGAGCTCGCATCAGCTCGACGATCAAACGCGCGGATTTTCCTTTCGCGAGGGCGCGCCTCTCGACATGCGCATGGGCAGCGACGCGCGCCAAAGCGCGGCGGAGCTGCTCAACGAGGCGCCCGATCAGCAGCTCATGCATCTTTTTCGCGAGTATGCGGACGAGCGCAAGGCGCCGCGTCTCGCGCGCGAGATCGTGAAGCGCCGCGCGACCGTTCCGTTCGAAACGAGCGACCATCTCGTGAATGCCATTCGCGGCGCGCTCGGGCCGCGCAGTGGGCCCGGCGACTTCGCGCGCATCTTCCAGGCGCTTCGCATCGAGGTGAACGACGAGCTCGGGGCGCTCGAGCGCGCGCTTCCCGCGCTGCGCGACCGGCTCACCCCCGGCGGCACGATGGCGGTTATCGCGTATCACTCTGGGGAGGATCGCGTGGTGAAGCACGCCTTTCGCGACTGGAGCAACCCGTGCACCTGTCCGCCGCGTCAACCGCTGTGCGTGTGCGGCGCCGTCGCGCTGGGGGAGAGCGTACATCGCAAAGCCGTCACGGCCAGCGAGAGTGAGCTGGCGAGCAACCCGCGCTCTCGCAGCGCGCGGCTTCGGGCGTGGCGCCGCGCCGCGTAGCGTCGCGCGGGCGCGGTCGCGCCTGGGTGGCGCTGGCGCTCCTCGCGTTCGTCCTCATCGGCGCGGGCGTGATCTGGCGCCGCGCGCAGGGGCACGCGCAGGCGAAGGCGCTGCTCGCGCTCGAGCAGCAGCGCCTGCAGCTCCAGTCGCAGCGCGCGCAGCTTCGCAGCGACATTCGTGATCTCGTGAGCCGAAGCTCGCTCGCTGCCGTCGTCGAGCGACGGCTCGACATGCACGTGCCGAACGACACGCAGCTCGTCATTCTGACGCGCCCCGCGCGCGTGAGCGCAACTCCGTAGATGAAGCGCCCGACTCGCCTCCAGCTCGTGCACGGCTCGCTCGGCCTCTTCGCGTTCGCGGTGGCCGTGCGCGCGGCGCAGGTGCAGCTGCTCCAGGGCGACCTGTGGCGGCACAGGGCGCAGCGCCAGCAGTTCGCCGCGGCCGACGTGCCTGCGCCGCGCGGCAACATCTTCGACGTCGGATCGGTGCCGATCGCGCAGAGCCGGCCGATCGTGCGGCTTCAGATCGCGCCCAAGGAGCTGAAGGATCGTGCGGCGACGGCGCGCGCGCTTGCGAAGCTGAAGGTGCCGCGCGAGTGGGTGACTCGCGCCACGGATGTGAGGCGCGCATGGGTGATCATCCCGGGCGCGTATTCGCCGGGAGACGCCGCTGCGCTCACGCACATGCGCGGCGTCTATTCCGAAGCCGGCATCGAGCGTGTCTACACGCAGCGTGCGGCGATGCGCCGCCTGGTGGGAGTGGTCGACGCGCGCGGCGTGGCCGTGGATGGGCTCGAGCTCACGCTCGACTCGCTGCTGCGCGGGGAGGGGCGCGTCACGCGACTCGCGCGCGACTCGCACGGCGCGCGCGTCGATGCGCCCGACGATGACACTCCCGAGGCCGGCGACGACGTCGTCCTCACCATCAATCAATCGCTGCAGGAGATCTCCGAGCGCGCGCTCGCCGATGCTCTCGTCGGCACCGGCGCCGACGGCGGTGACATCGTCATCATCGACCCGCACGACGGCGAGATTCGCGCGATGGCGAGCCGGCGCACCGACCCGCGTTCGTCGGGGAGCCCGGCGGTGAGCGAGCCGTTCGAGCCGGGGTCGACGCTCAAGCCCGTGATGGCATCGCGGCTGTTGCAGCTCAAGCGAGCGAAGCCCGACGAGATCATGAACACCGAGAACGGCAAGTACGTTCTCGATGGCCGCACGATCACCGATGAGCACAAGAAGCCCGAGATGTCGCTTGCCGATGTCATTCGTTACTCGAGCAACATCGGCATCGTCAAATTCACCTCGCGCTTCTCCGCGCGCGAGAAGTACGACGCGTTGCGCGACTTCGGCTTTGGCATGCCCACGGGGCTTCCGTATCCGGCCGAGGCGGCGGGGACGCTCCGGCTGCCGAAGGACTGGTCGAAGACGTCGGCTGCGTCACTCGCCATGGGGTACGAGATCGCCGTCACACCGCTGCAGCTCGCCGCCGCGTACGTTCCCATCGCCAACGGTGGGCTGATGCTCGAGCCGGCACTCATTCGCGAGATCCGGGCGCCGGATGGCAAGGTGCGCTATCATCATGAGCCGCGTGTGCTGCGCCGCGTGATGGACGCGAGCGTGGCCGCGGAGGTGCGTCGGATGTTGGTGGGCGTCGTCACGTCGGGCACGAGCACGGAAGCGGCAATGCTCAACTACGAAGTGGGTGGAAAGAGTGGCACGTCGCGTCGCACCGTCGGCAAGCACGGCTACGGTGCAGGCGCATACACGGCATCGTTCGTCTCGCTGTTCCCGGCGGAGGCACCGCAATACGTGATTCTCGTGAAGCTCGACAATCCAAAAGGCGACATCTTCGGAGGAAGCACGGCAGCCCCAGTCTCCAAGATTGTGCTGCAAGCAGCGCTGGCGGCGAGCGACGCCGCACTCGATCGCGGCTCGCTGGCGTCGCGGTCCTCGCGCGATACCCTCGAGCCGGTCGCCGACTCCACTGCGCGCACCGCCCAAACCGTCGATGACGACACCCTCCCACCCGTCGTGATGTCTCTCGCGAACATGCGTCGTTCTCCCGCACCCGTCACCGCGCCGCGCGCCGTTCCCGATGTGCACGGACTCTCCGCGCGCGCGGCCGCGCTCACGCTCCATCGCGCCGGCTTCCGCGTGCAGCTCGACGGACTCGGCACCGCCAAGTCGACTGCGCCCGCGGCGGGCGACGTCTGGGCCGCGGGCACGCTCGTGCACGTGAGCACCACGCAATGACTACCATCGCGCTCGAGCGCATCGTCGCCGCGCTGAAGCACGCCGGACTGCTCGTCGAAGTCACGGGCACGCTCCCCGAGCACGTCGCCGACATCACCGACGACAGTCGCCAGGTTGCGGCGAACGGGCTCTTTCTCGCCGTGCGCGGCTCGGCGCGCGACGGACACGAATTTCTCGCGCAGGCCGAAGCTGCGGGCGCGGTTGCGGCGATCGTCGAGGATGCTGGACGCACGACGATGCCGTCGATCGTCGTCCGCCAAGGACGTCGCGCCGCGGCGATCGCCGCCGCCGCGGCCTTCGATGATCCTGCCAAGGAATTGCGCCTCGTCGCTGTCACGGGGACGAACGGCAAGACGACCACCGTCGGCATCCTCCGGCATCTGCTCGACAAGCCGGACGCGCGCAGCGCCTCCATCGGGACGCTCGGCATCCTCCTCGGCAGCGAGGGCGTTCCGCTCGGCGGCAGCATGTCGCTCACGACTCCGGGGCCTGTCGAGCTGCAGCGCGCGCTGCGTGCGCTGGTCGATCGCGGCGTGCGCAACGTGGCGATGGAGCTTTCGTCGCACAGCCTCGACCAGCGGCGCGCGGAGACGCTCTCGTTCGAAGCGGGCGTGTTCACGAATCTCACACGCGATCATCTCGATTACCACGAGACGATGGAGGCGTACCTCACCGCGAAGTCGAAGCTGATCGCGCAGATCGGCCCGCGCGGCGCCGCCGTCGTGAATCTCGACGATGAGATCTGGCGAACACTCCCGGAGGCGAACACCCTCATCACCTTTGGCCGCAACCCGGACGCCATGGTGCGCGCCGAGTCGGTGCTCTTTCATCCGCGCGGGAGCGAGTGGCTGCTCGTTGCCGAAAATCAACGACATGCGTTGCAGCTGCCATTGATTGGCGATTTCAACGTGAGCAATGCGCTCGGCGCCGCTGCTGCCGCGTGGCATCTCGGCACGACGCTGTCGGCGATTGCCGCGAAGTTGCGCACGGTGCCGCAGGTGGCCGGGCGCCTCGAGGTGATTCACGAGCGCCCGACGGTGCTGCGCGACTACGCACACACCCCCGACGCACTCGAGCGCGCGCTCGCCGCAGTGCGCCCCTTCGCGCGGAAGAAGCTCTTCGTGATCTTCGGCGCCGGCGGCGATCGCGATCGCGGCAAACGGCCGCTCATGGGCGCGATCGCCGAGCAGGGGGCGGACTTCGCGATAGTGACGAGCGACAACCCGCGCACCGAGGATCCGAGCGCGATCCTCGAGGATATCGAGCGCGGGATGCGGCTCGCGAATCACGAGACGATCGAGGACCGTCGCGAGGCCATCCAGCGCGCGCTCGAGCTGGCGAGCGCCGAGGATGTCGTGCTGCTGGCGGGGAAGGGACACGAGACCTATCAGATTCGCGGCACGACCTCGCATCCGTTCGACGAGAAGGAAATCGTGGCCGAGCTCACGGCGTGACGATGGGCGGCGGCTTCTGGACGGTGACGCGCATCGCGGACGCGTTGCGCGACGAGCTCACAGGCGCGATCCCGCGCGACGATCGCCCGATCGCGCGCATCACGACGGACACGCGGCGCATCGCGCCCGGCGACTGCTTCGTCGCGCTCATCGGCGAGAAGTTCGATGCGCACGACTTTCTCCGCGAGGCAGTCGACCTCGGCGCCGCGGCCGTGGTGGTGTCGCGGCCGGGACGCACTGCGGGACTGGGCATCCCCGTGTTCGCGGTGCGCGATACGCTCACGGCGCTCGGCGCCCTCGCACGCTATCGCCGGCGCGCGTGGAGCGGCACGGTGATCGGCGTCGGTGGCTCGAACGGCAAGACGACGACCAAGGAGCTCATTCGCGCCACGCTCGGCGCGACGCTCAACGTGCACGCGACCACGGGGAATCTCAACAATCTCATCGGCGTGCCGCTCACACTGCTCGCGATGCCCGATGACGCGGACGTCGCCGTGATCGAGATGGGGATGAATGTCCCCGGCGAGATGGCGGCGCTGCGCGGGATCGTCGAGCCGGACATCGCGGTGATGACCTCCGTTTCGGAGGAGCATCTCGAGGGGCTCGGGAGTCTCGAAGGCGTGATGCGCGAGGAGTCGGAGCTCTTTCACGGCGCGACGATCGCGATCGTCCCAGCGTCGCAGCCGGAGATCGCGGAGGCGGCGAAGGGGCGTGCGTCGCGCGTCGTGTCCGCCGGGCTCGACGCCGGCGACGTGTGCGCCACGCGGTGGAGCACGGGCGCCGAGGGCGTGGGCGAGATCGAGGTCGATGGGGTGACCGTTCGTCCGCCGACGAGAGGCGAGCACAATCTGCGGAACGCGATGCTCGCGCTTGCCGTGGCGTGCGAGCTCGGGCTCACGATGGAAAGCGCGGCGCGCGGGATGGCGCGCGCGACCTTCCCGTCGATGCGCATGGAGATGGGGCAGCTCGGCAAGGGAGGCGCGACGCTCATCAACGACGCGTACAACGCCAGCCCGGCCTCGATGCGCGCGGCGATCGACGTGCTTGCAGGGAGCGGCTCAGGGCGCCAGCGCGTCGCGGTGCTCGGCACGATGCGCGAGCTCGGCGTGCATGCGCCCAGGCTGCACGAGGAGGTCGCGCGCGCGGCGCTGGCCTCACCGGTGGAGATTGTGGCCGGAATGGGCGAGATTGGCGAGGCGCTGCGCAACGTTGGTTCTACCGATCCGCGAGTCGTCATCGGCAGCGATGTCGATGAGCTCTGGACCGCGCTCGAGCCCCGCCTGGCGCCAGATGCCGTCATCCTGCTCAAAGCTTCGCGCGGCGTGAAGCTCGAGCGCCTCGTTCCACCTCTCACCGACTGGGCAAATCGGTAGTGCTCTACTATTTCTTTACGCCGCTGGTCGGCAGCTGTCGTCTCTGCATCGTCTTCAACGTCTTCAACTACATCACCTTCCGCTCCGCCGGCGCGGCGGTGACGGGGCTGTTGATGGCATTTGCTGTCGGACCCTTCATCATCCGTCGCCTGCGCGCGATGAAGGTGCGCCAGGTGATCCGCGCGGGCACCCCCGATAGCCATCAGGAAAAGTCGAGCACGCCGACGATGGGCGGCGTGATCTTCCTCATCGCGGGGCTCGTGCCGACGCTGCTCTGGGGGCGCCTCAACAACCGCTACGTGTGGATCGCCGTGCTCGTGACGGCGTGGATGGGATGCATCGGCTTCGTCGATGACTATCTCAAGCTCAAGCAGCAGCGGGAAGGGAAGAAGAACGAGGGGCTCGTCGAGCGCTACAAGCTCGTGGGACAGATCACGATCGGCGTCGCACTCGGAGTCATCCTCTGGATGTCGCCGCTGTCGAATCTTCCGGGCGCGTCGACGACGATTCCCTTCTACAAATACGTGCTCGTCGTTCCCGTCTTCGCCTGGCTCTACGTGCCATGGGTGGCATTCGTGCTCACTGGCACGAGCAACGCCGTCAATCTCACCGACGGACTCGACGGCCTCGCGACCGGGCTTTCCGCCATCGCCTTCGCGACCTTCGCAATCTTCGCCTATCTCATCGGCCGCTTCGACGCGAGCCAGTACCTGCAGATCTACTACCTGCGCGGCTCCGGTGAGCTCACCGTGTTCTGCAGCGCGATCCTCGGCGCGCTCATCGGATTTCTCTGGTACAACACGCACCCGGCCGATGTCTTCATGGGCGACACGGGCTCGCTCGCGCTGGGCGGCGCGCTTGGCGCCGTGGCGATTCTGCTCAAGTCGGAGTTCCTGCTGCTTCTCGTGGGCGCGGTGTTCGCGGCCGAGACGGTGTCGGTGATCATCCAGCGCACGGTGTTCAAGTATCGGCGCGCGAAGCACGGCGTCGACTACGCGAAGGCGCATCGAATATTCCTGCGCGCGCCGCTGCACCATCACTTCGAGCTCAAGGGGTGGCAGGAGTCGCAGGTGGTAGTGCGCTTCTGGATCCTGGGCGTGCTCTCGGCGCTCGTGGCCCTCAGCACACTCAAGCTGCGATGATTCCCGGGGCGTGGAAGTCGGGCGAGGCGGCCGTGATCGGCCTCGGGCGCAGCGGCGTGGGCGCGTCGCTACTGCTCGCGCGTGAGGGCGTGCGCGTGTATGCGTCGGACGGCGGCCACGATGCGAGCGCCAGGGCCGGCGCGCAGAGGCTCGGCGAGGCGGGCATCGATGCATCGGCGGGCGCGCACGATCTCGAGCGCATCGCGCGCGCGTCCGTTGTGATCGCGAGCCCCGGCGTGCCGCCCGACGCCCCGGCGCTCGCGGCCGCGCGCGCGGCGAAGGTCCCGATCGTGAGCGAGATCGAGGTTGCGCTGCACATGCTCGAGGGCGTGCGATACATCGCGATCACGGGGACGAATGGCAAGACGACCACGACCGCGCTGGTCGGGCATCTCCTGCGCACGCTTGGTCGTCGCGTAGCTGACGCCGGAAACATTGGCACGCCGCTCACCGAGATCGCGCTGCGCGAGGATCGCCCCGACTGGGTTGCGCTCGAGCTGTCGTCCTTTCAGCTGCACGACACGCCGAGCATCGATCCCGCCGTGGGGGTGCTGACGAATCTCGCACCTGACCATCTCGACCGCTACGCAAGCGCGGAGGAGTACTACGCCGACAAGGCGCTGCTCTTTCGCAACGCGAGCGACTCGTCGGTCTGGGTGCTCAATGCGGACGACGCGCTCGTGACCGTGATGGCGGCCGGCGCTCGCGGCGCGCACCGGCACTTCGGCATCGCGAACGACTTCGCGGAGATGCGCTATGCGCGCGACGACGCGGGCGGGGACATCCGCTGGAACGGCACGCGTCTCCTCTCGCGAGAGGAGCTGCCTCTGCTCGGCGATCACAACGTGATGAACGCGATGGCCGCGTCGCTCGCGGTGATCGCGGCCGATCCCGCCAATGCGACGCGCGGCTCGCTCTCGCGCATCGCCGATGGGCTGCGCTCGTTCCGCGCGCCGCCGCATCGTCTCGAGATGGTCGGCGAGCGCGGCGGCGTGCTCTGGATCAACGACTCGAAGGCGACGAACATCAGCTCCACGCAGGTCGCGATCGACGGAATGACGCGGCCCACCGTTCTGCTCCTGGGCGGGCGACACAAGGGCGAGCCATACACTGCGCTCGCCGATGGGCTCCGGAAGCATGCGCGCGTCGTGCTTGCGTATGGCGAAGCGGCGCCCATCATCGAGGAGGATCTCACCGGCGTGGTGCCCGTGGAGCGACTCGGCAACGATTTCGCGGAGGTCGTCGCTCGTGCGCGCGCGATCGCGCGCGCGGGCGACGTCGTGCTTCTGTCGCCGGCGTGCTCGAGCTACGACATGTTCCGCAACTACGAAGAGCGCGGCGCGGCCTTTCGCAGACTCGCCGGCGCGGCATGACCGAGTCGCCTCCCGCCGTCCATGAGCGGTGGCGGATGACGATCGAAGCCCGCGCGCTGATCATCGTCACCGGGATCATCCTCGCCTTCGGTCTCGCGGTGCTCTACAGCGCGAGCGCGCTGGCGGCCGTGCGAGAAAACCACGACAACAGCTACTATCTCGTTCGCCAGATCTCCGGCATTGCAATCGGCGTCGTGCTGTTCGCGATCGCCGCAAAGATCGACGCCGAGCGATGGCGAGGGTGGGCGTGGCCGATACTCTGGCTCGCGATCGTGCTGTTGCTCGTTCCCGTGCTTCCGGTGGGCGGGAGGATCGCACCGTTCGTGCACGGCTCGCATCGCTGGATCAACATCGGCTTCTACTTCCAGTCCTCCGAGTTCGCGAAGCTTGCCTGCATCGTCTGGACGGCGATGCTCATCGTGAAGAAGGGCGACAAACTGCGCCGTCTCACGAAGGGGCTGCTGCCGTTCATGGTCGTGCTCGTGGTGCTGAATGTTCTAGTCATCCTCGAGCCCGACCTGTCGATGGCGATGACCTTCACACTGATCATGGGGATCATGCTCTTCGCGGGCGGCGTGCGCATCGGGCACGTCATCTTCCTCGGGATCATCGCAATTCCGCTCCTGTGGCGGCAGGTGGAGCGCGTGCAGTACGCGGTCCTGCGCATGACGAGCTTTCTCGACCCGGGGAGCGCAACGCTCTCCGCCGCGGGCTACCAGCTCAAGCAGTCGCTCATCGCTGTCGGCTCCGGGGGACTGTTCGGCGTGGGCTTTGGCATGGGACGGCAACAGCTCGGCTTCGTCCCGTTCCCGTACAACGATTTCATCGGTGCGAACATCGGCGAGGAGTGGGGCTTCCTGGGCATCCTCTTCGTGACACTGTTGTTCGCCGCGTACGGGTACATCGGCTTCCGCATCGCGCAGCAGGCGCGCACGACCTTCCAGCAGTTGCTCGCCATCGGGCTCACCTTCATGACTGTGAGCACCGCCTATCTCCATCTCGGCGTCGTCATCGGCCTGCTGCCCACCACCGGCCTCACGCTGCCGTTCGTCAGCTTCGGGCGCACGAATCTCGTGATGTCCATTCTGATGACGGGGATCCTCATCAACATCGGGAGCACGCGCGAGCGCATCGTCGGCGCGCACGCGACCAATCCGCTCGAGCGCGCGCCCGCATGAGCGTGCGGATCATGTTCGCGGGTGGCGGCACCGGCGGACATCTCTATCCTGGGCTCGCGATCGCGCGCGCGCTCGTCAAGCAGGCGCCCAGCGTCGAGCCGTTCTTCGTTGGTGCGCTGCGCGGAATCGAGCGCGAGGTGCTCCCGAAAACGGAGTTCGCGCATCTACTGCTCGATCTGCATCCGATCTATCGCCAGCAGCCGTGGCGGAGCTGGCGCACGGTGCGCGGCTTCGGGAGCGCGTGGAGCGCCCTCGCACGCGAGCATCGCGCGCACCCGTCGGCGCTGGTCATCGGCACGGGCGGCTACGCATCGGGGGCCGCGCTCGCGTTCGCGCGCATGCACGGGATCCCGCTCCAGCTGCAGGAGCAGAACTCCATTCCCGGCATTACCACGCGCTTCTTCGCACGCCGCGCACAAGCCGTGTACCTCGGATATCCCGAGGCGGAGGCCAAGCTTCGCCCGGGTCCGCACACGCAGATCTTCGACAGCGGCAATCCGATCGAGCCGCCGCCCTCACCCCGCCCGTCGCGTGAAGATGCTCGTGCCGCCTGGGGATTTCCGAGGAGCGGCGGCTCCGTGCTCGTCGCCTTCGGCGGCAGCCAGGGCGCGCGCCCGCTCAACGACGCGATCGCATCGCTGCTCGACGCCGGCCTCCCGTCCGGGCTCAATTTGATCTGGGCGACGGGAAAGGGATGGTACGACGGATACGCGAAGTACGAGTCACCTAGCGTGCGCGTACGCCCCTATCTTGCGCCGATTCAGAGCGCGTACGCAGTCGCCGATGTCGCCCTCACGCGTGCTGGCGCGCTCACAGTCGCCGAACTGTGCGCGTGGGGAATTCCGTCGATTTTGGTGCCGCTGCCGACGGCCGCTGCGGACCATCAGCGAGCGAATGCGCGCGCGCTGGAGGCGGCTGGCGCAGCGATCTATCGCGAGCAATCGACGTTGAGCGCGGCGCTCCTGAACGCCACTCTGAGTGAATTGCTCGCCGCCCCGAACAAGCTCTCCGCCATGGCCGAGGCCGCTACATCCCGGGGACGCCCAGATGCGGCGGAGCGCATTGCCAGATGGGTACTTACGACAGCCCAGCTCAAGTCGGTTGACACTTGAGCGTGCGCTTCCGTTCGCGCTATATTGCGGGCGCCGCATGACACTTTTCGACGCACACGATCCTCGTCCCGTCCACTTCGTCGGCATCGCCGGCGCCGGGATGAGCGCGCTCGCCGAGCTGTTGGCTCGACGAGGGATCGCCGTCACCGGATGCGACGCCAGCCCCAACCGTAACGAGGCGCTCGAACAGCTCGGCATCGTCGTCGCGCCGCGCCACGATCCTGCGCACGTGTCCGGCGCGCAGGCCGTCGTCGCCACCTCGGCGATGCCGCGCGACCACGCCGAGCTCGCGCGCGCGCGAGAGCTCGGCATCCCGGTGATTCGCCGCGCGGAAGCGCTCGCGGGCGCGGTCGAGGCGGGGAAGACCATCTGCATCGCGGGGACGCACGGAAAGACGACGACCACCGTGATGACGACGGAGGCGCTCGCGGCCGCCGGCCGAAATCCCACCGGGATCGTCGGCGGACGCGTGGCGGCGTGGGGCGGAAATCTCAGTCGCGGCGGCGACGAGCTGTTCGTCGTCGAGGCGGATGAGTACGATCGGTCGTTCCTCGCGCTCACGCCCACGGTCGCGACGATCACGAATGTCGAGGCCGATCACCTCGACATCTACGCGGATCTCGACGACATCCGCGGCGCCTTCGCGCAGTTCGCGTCGAGCGCGCGAGCGGTGGTGCTCTGTGCAGATGATCCGGGCGCCGCGTCAATCGCGCTCGCGTCCACAGCCGAGATCGTGCGCTACGGCATCTCGTCGCCGGACGCGCGCCTCATCGCGCGCGACGTGCGCAGCGAAGATGGCGGCACCGCATTCACCGCCGTCTGCGACGGAAGCGAAGAGACGCAGATTCATCTCCGCGTGCCAGGCAGGCACAACGTGCTCAACGCGCTCGCGGCACTCGGCAGTGGACACGCGCTCGGGGTGCCACTCGCCGAGATGGCGCGCGGGCTCGCGGCGTTCGGCGGCGTGGAGCGTCGCTTCCAGCGACTCGGCGAGGCGCGCGGCGTGCAAGTGATCGACGACTACGCGCACCATCCCACCGAGATTCGCGCGACGCTCGCCGCGGCGCGCGCCGCCTATCCCGGCCGCCGCATCATCGCGGCCTTCCAGCCGCATCTCTACTCGCGCACGCGCGACTTCGCCGGCGACTTCGGCGGCGCGCTCGCGGACGCGGACAACATCTATCTCACCGAGATCTACGGCGCGCGCGAGAAGCCGATCACGGGCGTGACGGCCGGGCTCATCGATGGCGCGGCGCGCAGCGCGGGGCGCGCGATCACCTGGCGCGGCGAGCGCGACGCACTCGCAGCCGCGCTTGCCGCGGGGACCGAGCCCGGCGACGTCGTCCTCACGCTCGGGGCCGGCGACATCACGCGCACGGGCCCCGAGCTCCTCGCTCTCCTCTCGGTCGCACGATGACGAGACTCCTCGCTATCCTGCAGGCCATTCGCTGGCGCGCGGTGGGGATCGCCGCCGCGGTGCTCGTGCTCCTCGCCGCTCCGTGGTGGGGGCCGCACGTGCTCTCGCATCTCTCGTTCTTTCGCGTGCGCAACGTCGAGGTGTCGGGCCTTCGCTATCTCGCGCCCGACGACGTCGTGAAGCGACTGCGCGTCGATACCGCGACGAGCGTGTGGGCGGACCTCGGTGAGCTCGAGCGCCGAGTCGAGACGCATCCGCAGGTGAAGACGGCGACGATCGATCGGAATCTTCCCGGCACGCTCGTCGTGCGTGTCACCGAAAATTCGCCAATCGCCTACGTCCAGACCGCTGGAGGCTTGCGGCCGGTCGACAAGGATGGTCGCTTTCTCCCCATAGATCCTACCCGGATCGTGATCGATCTCCCGGTGCTCGCCAAGGCGGACACCGTGCTCCTGCATTTGCTCGCAAACGTGAAGAGCGTGAGCCCTGCGCTCTTCGGTGAAATCAGCGACATTCGGAGGACGGGAGGAACGGACATCGCACTCACGTTATCCACTGCACAGGTTCGAGCGCTCGCAAGCATCTCCGCGCAGCGACTCGCCGACATCATCCCCGTCGAGGCGGATCTCGCGCGCCGAAAGGCACGCGTGACCGAGCTCGATCTGCGCTTTCGTGATCAGGTCATCGCCAGGACGCAATGAATCCCGAACGATTGGTCGCCGGCCTCGACATAGGCTCCTCCAACACCACCGCCATCATCGCCGAAGCGGTCGGTGACTTTCCCCACGCTCCGATGCTGAAGATCCTCGGCGTCGGCAACGCTCGAACCGCCGGCATGCGGCGCGGCGTCGTCTCCGACATCAAGGAGACCACGCAATCCATCCAGAAGGCGATGCGAGAGGCCGAGCGCATGGCCGGGGTGCAGGTGGATGGCGTGTACGCGGGAATCGCCGGCGAGCACGTGGAGGCGATGAGCAGCTCGGGCGTGGTTGCCGTGAACGGCGATGAGGTCACGCGCTCCGACATCGAGCGGGCAAACGAGGTGGCGCGCACCCAGCCGATCCCCACGGACCGCGAGCTGCTCCACGCGATCCCGCAGGAGTACCGCGTCGACAGAAACGCGGGGATTCGCGACCCGGTCGGGATGAGCGGCATGCGCCTCGAGACCGAGATGTACCTCGTGACCATCGGCTCGTCGCCCGCCCTCAACCTGCGCAAGTCGATCGAGCGGGCAGGCTACAAGGTGCGCGAGCTCGTGCTGGAGCCGCTCGCCAGCTCCTTCGCGGTCGTCACCGACGAGGAGAAAGAGCTCGGAGTCGCGCTGGTCGAAATGGGCGCCGGAACCACCGATCTCGCGATCTTCCACGAGGAGAAAATCCGCTTCCTGGGCACCATCGCCTACGGCGGCGGGCACGTCACCAGCGACATCGTCCACGGTCTGGGTGTCACGCAGGCCGACGCCGAGCGTCTGAAAGAAAAGTACGGGTGCGCGTACGAACCGATCTATGCGAGCTCGGACGAGGTGATCACGCTGCCGAGCACCGTCGCGCAGGGTGACCGGGAGATCAAGCGCGAGCTGCTGGCGCACATCATTCATCAGCGGATGGATGAGATCTTCGGGCTGGTGAATCAGCAGATCCGCGAGTCGGGATTTGCCGGGCGTCTGGCGGCTGGGGTCGTACTCACGGGGGGCGCGTCGGCCATCGAGGGCGCCGCGAATCTGGCGAGCGACGTGTTCGGCATGGGAGCACGCGTGGGATCGCCTGCGTCGAGCGTGGGTGGATTGAGCGATGCCGTTGAGGCACCGCGCTTCTCCACCGCAGTGGGACTCGCGCTCTTCGGCGCGCATCGGATGTCGCTCGGTGCGGCTGGCTCGGCGGGGGCGGGGAGGCGCAAGTCGATTTCGTCGCCTGGTGTGGATAGAATCGCGCAGCGTGTCAAGACTTGGCTGCAGGATTTTTTCTAGTTCGTTGGACGGTCAATCAAAAGAGTTATCCACAATCGAATAACCGTTATTTGTTAGTGTGCTAATCGGTAGTCCGCATTATATTCACCGCAGCTTTCGATACCGGCCCGTGACATGCGGTTGGATCGTCTCGCGATACCGCCGTTCGTTTGCAGGATCTTCCACTTCCTGGAGTCCTCCCCGCCATGATTTTCGAGTTCGAGGAGAACACCTCGCAGAACGCCCGCATGAAGGTCGTCGGCGTTGGTGGAGGAGGCGGTAACGCGGTCAATCGGATGATCGAAGAGCACCTCGAGGGCGTCGAGTTCATCTCGGTGAACACCGACGCGCAGGCGCTCTTGAGCTCCAAGTCCGATGTGAAAATCCAGATCGGCAAGAAGCTCACGCGAGGGCTCGGCGCTGGAGCGCGTCCGGAGATCGGACGCCAGGCGGTCGAAGAGAATCGCGACGAGGTGCTGCGCGTGCTCTCGGGCGCCGATCTCGTCTTCGTCACCTGCGGGATGGGTGGCGGCACGGGCACCGGCGCGGCGCCGATCGTGTGCGAGATGGCGCGTGAGGCTGGCGCGCTCTGCGTGGGCATCGTCACCAAGCCGTTCCTGTTCGAGGGGCGGAAGCGCATGCGTCAGGCCGAGATGGGGATCGCCGAAATGCGGAAGCACGTCGACACGATGATCGTCGTGCCGAACGAGCGGCTCCTCGCGGTCGTGGGCAAGGGCATTCCCTTCGGTGACGCGCTCAAGAAGGCCGACGAGGTTCTTCTCCACGCGACGCAGGGCATCTCGAATCTCATCAGCGTCACCGGACTCGTGAACGTCGACTTTGCCGACGTGCGCACCGTCATGCAGAGCGGTGGCTCCGCCCTCATGGGCACCGGCATCGGCCGCGGCGAGAATCGCGCGACCGAGGCGGCGCAGCAGGCGATCTCGTCGCCATTGCTCGACAACGTGTCGATCTCTGGCGCGACAGGCGTGCTCGTGAACATCACGGGCGGCACCGACCTCACGCTCGGTGAAGTGCACCAGATCAACGAGATCGTGCACGACGCGGTGGGCGACGACGCCGAGATCATCTTTGGCGCTGTGAACGAGCCCGCCATGCAGGGCGAGATTCGCGTGACGGTCATCGCGACGGGCTTCGATCGCGTCGTCACGGGCGGCGCGACGAGCGTTGCGCAGGACGCACTGAAGAACGCCTCGCAGACGCCGGTGATTCCGTTCCCGAATCAGCGTCCGCTGCGCACCACGGTTCCGCCGCCGCGTCCCGCGACGAATGATGGAGTCCGGCGTTCCACGCAGCCGCAGCCGGGCGCTACAACGCCGTCACCGGAGAAGGCTCAGGATCTGAACGACATGGAGATCCCGACTTTCATCCGGCGGCAGATGGATTGAAAAAGCCCACGCCGCGCGCGGTGACCACAGTGGTCGCCGTAGCGCTCGCTGCGTGGGCACTCTCCGTGGATCTGCCGAAGCCCTGGCTCGACGCTCCACACCCAGTAGACAACGATTCGCTCCAAGCCGTCGCCAGCGATACCGATTCGCTCGCGGCGGTGAGTGATACCCTTCACTCGGGCGAGACCATCGGCGAGCTGCTCTCGCGGCGCGGCGTCACCTCGTCCTCGATGCCGCGCGTGTTGGGCGCTGCGAGCGCGCTGGATGCGCGGCGCATTCCCGCGGGGATGCCTGTGACCGTGCGCTCCGACTCCGTCGGCTCGGCGCCGCGTGAGATTGTCTTTCAGCTTGCACCCGACCGGCTGCTCCACGTGCTCCGCACGAGCGATTCGACGTGGACGAGCAGCGAGGAGCGGCTGCCCTGGGTGACCGACACGCTCGTCGTGAGCGGCCGCATCGATGAGAATCTCTACCAGGCGCTCGACGACAGCGCGACGGTGCTGCCGAAGGGTGCGCGCGCCGAGCTCGCGTGGACACTCGCGGACATTTTCGAGTATCGCGTGGACATGAGTCGCGAGCTGCAGCCGGGCGATGCCTTTCGTGTGCTCTTCGAGCGGATGGTCGGCGCGAACGGGCAGACGAAGATCGGCCGAGTGCTCGCCGCGCGAATGGTGCTTTCCGGCGCGACGACGGAAACGGTGCGCTTCGACCAGGGCGACGGAGGCGCGGCGTATTACGACGCAACCGGTCGATCGATGCGGGCGTCCTTCCTTCGCGCGCCGCTCGCCTTCCGTCGCATCTCGAGCGTGTTCGGCCTGCGAAAGCATCCGATCCTCGGCATCTGGCGTCGGCACGAAGGCACGGACTACGTCGCCAACTCGGGAACGCCCGTGCGCACGATCGGCGACGGTGTCGTCACCTTCGCGGGGAAGCGTGGCGGATACGGCAACATGATCGAGATCCGCCATCGGAGCGGCCTCACGAGCCGCTACGGGCACCTGCGCGGCTTCGCGGGCGGCATTCGCGCTGGGCGCGCAGTGACCATCGGGCAGACGATCGGCTTTGTGGGCATGACCGGGCTCGCGACGGGTCCGCATCTGCACTTCGAGTTGCTCGTCGACGGCACGCAGAAGGACCCGTCAGTGGCGCTGAAGAAGAGCGCGGGCACGCCACTCGCCCCGGCGGACCGCCCGCGCTTCGACGCGCAGCTCGCGGTTCTGCTGGCGAGCCTGGGGAAGGCACGGGCGTAGAGGGGGCGAGCGGGCAGTAACAACTTGTGTGAGACGACACACACGAATCGAGCGGACACAGACGGAAAAACTGCCAGCCGCGAGCACGTAAAAGCCAAAAAAATCACGAATCGAATCATGTAGGCACCGGCCTGATCTCGGCGGGCCGCCCTCGCCCAGCGCCAGGTTCGATTCGTCTTCATTGGTTTGATTCGTGTACGCAGTGAGCAGTATCCGTTCGTGTCCGTCTTTTTTTCGTTTTTGTGAGTATGCGCCGTTTAGCGCCAGTGTTCTGCGCCACGGCACTCCGCCAGCCACCGAACTTCGCCCGAGCTTTACCCTCCGCGCTCAACGCGTCACGTTTCTTCCATGCTCGCTTGGCTTCTTTCGCTGCTGCTCGCGGCGGCGCTGGCGTGGTGGTCGTACCGTGCGCCGGCCTCCGGAGAGAGCCAACGCGTGCGGGGGCTCGCGGCGCTGCGTGCGCTCGCATGGATCCTGGTCCTCGCGCTCCTCTTCGACGCGCCCGCCGGACCGCGTCGCGCGGTGCCGCCGATCGCGGCACTCGATGCGTCGGCGAGTTGGCTGAGGGGCGGCGATACGACGCTCTGGCGGCGCGCGATCTCCACCGCGCGGGGCGCCTCATCGGAGCTCCTGCTGTGGGGCGACTCGGTGCGCTCCGGCACCGCGCCCGCGCGGCCGCGCGATGGCGCGACGCGCGCGCTTCCGCTCGCCGAGCGGGCGCTCGCCGTGGGTCGCCCGCTCGTCCTCGTGACCGACGGCGAGCTCGATGACCCCGCGACACTGACTTCGCTCCCTGCCGGCTCGCGCGTGATGGTGCTTGCGCATCCGCCGACGATCGATGCGGCGGTGATCGCGCTCGACGCGCCGCGCGCCGTGGTGGCAGGCGACACACTCGATGCGCGCGTCACCGTGCGCGCGGGCGACCGCGCAGTGCCGGGTGTGACGCTCTCGCTCCTGGCAGGGAGCGACGTGATCGCGACGATGCCGATCGACTCGCTTCCCGCGGGGCTCGAGCGCACCGTCACGCTGCGTGGGCGCATCGAGGGCGCGGTGCGGAGCGTCTCCCTCGCCGCAATCGTGAGCGCGGCGGGCGACGCGGAGCGCCACAACGACACGCTCGCCACCGCCGTCCAGGTGGCACCTGCCGCGGGCGCGGTGCTCGCGTCCACCTCTCCCGACTTCGACGCGCGCTTTCTCATTCCGGTGCTTCGTGGCGCCATCGCGCTGCCTACACGCGCGTACTATCGGGTTGCGCCCGGAATGTGGCGGCAGGATGGGACTCTTGCGGCAGTGAGCGAGGCGACCGTGCGCGCGGCGCTGACAGAGGCGCCACTCGCCATTCTGCACGGAGACACGGCACTCTTCGGCGCGCCACGCACCGCGACGAAGGGATCGCTGCTCTTGTACGCGCCATCGGCCGACACTGTGGGCGAGTGGTATCCGGTGGCGGCGCCACCCTCGCCCGTCGCGTCCGTGCTGTCAGGCGTGCCGTGGGACAGCCTGGCGCCGCTTAGCGTGGCACCGGGGGTGCGCGGCGAGTGGACGGGGTTGCTCACGGGGCCCGCGCGAAGCCCGGAGCGTCGCGCCGCGATCGCGGGGAGCGAGAGCGGGCGCCGCACCGTCGTGGTCGGCGCGTCGGGATTCTGGCGCTGGGCGTTTCGCGGCGGCGTCAGCGCGGACGCGTATGCCACGCTCTGGGGCGGTATATTGGATTGGCTGACGGCGGAGCGCCCCGATCCGCGCGCGGCGCTGCCGGCGGACGCGATCGTGCGGGCCGGCGATCGCATTCGGTGGCGGCGCGGAACGGGGAGCGACACGCTCGTGCGCGTCGAGCTCCAGCGGCGCGGCGAGGCGCGGGTCGACACGCTCGCGCTGCACTTCGGCGGACCGGGCGCGCTCGCGGAGAGCGCGCCGCTCGATGCGGGAACGTACGAGACGCGCGTGAACGGCGGCGCATCGCTGCTCATCGTGAACGCTTCGCGGGAGCTGCTGCCGCGCCGCGCGAACGTGCGCACGGGAGCGGTTGGCGGCGCGGCACCGTTCGGCGACCAGCCGCGCCTCCGCGACTACCACTGGATCTATCTGCTGCTGCTCGCGGCGCTCTGCGCGGAGTGGCTGCTGCGGCGACACCTCGGATTGCGATAGCGCGCGCGGCGAGAGCCGCTCCGCGAGGAGACTGAATGGCGAGAATCATGCGGCGCGAGGGCGATGTCTCGAAGCGCTCGCTTTGGCAGAAGATCAAGGATGTCGCGCTGCTCGACGTGGGCGTGCTCGTGCGCGGCGGCGTCAGCGCCGGGAATCTCGAGCAGCTCGAGGAGCTGCTGCTCGAGGCGGATTTCGGCGTGCCCGTGACCTTGCGGCTGGTGGCCGAGGTGGAGAGCCGCGCGGCGAAGGGAAAGGCGAAAACCGAGGATGAGTTCCACGACGCGCTGCGCGAGGGCGTCGAGAGCGCGCTGCGCGCGGGGCGCAGCGATCCCGCGCTCGTGTTCGCGACGTCGGGCCCCACTGTGATTCTCGTCGTCGGCGTGAACGGGGCGGGGAAGACGACCTTCATCGGCAAGCTCGCAACGCGCTTGTCGCGCGAGCGAAAGTCCGTGATGGTCGCCGCGGGCGACACCTATCGCGCGGGCGCGATCGATCAGCTGCGCGTGTGGGCGACGCGCGCGGGCGCGCAGTTCGTCGGCAGCGCGGCGGGCGCCGATCCCGCATCCGTCGCCTTCTCCGCCATCGACGCTGCGATCGCGCGCAACATTGACGTCGTCATCATCGACACGGCGGGGCGCCTGCACACGCAGGACGGACTGATGACGGAGCTGCGCAAAGTAGGCACCGTGATCGCCAAGCGACTTCCTGGGGCTCCGCACGAGACGCTGCTCGTACTCGACGGCACGATCGGCCAGAACGCCATCGCGCAGGCGCGCTCCTTCGGCGCCGCGGTGCCGCTGAGCGGTCTCGTGGTCACGAAGCTCGACGGCACCGCGCGCGGCGGCATCGTCGTCGCGGTGCACGAGGCGCTCGACGTGCCGGTGAAGTTCGTCGGCGTCGGCGAGCAGGCCGACGATCTCGTTCCGTTCGACCCGGCCTCGTTCTCCGCGGAGCTGCTGGCGGCGGAGTGAGCACGCGCGCGGCGGGCCCCGCGATCGGACTGAACACCGGCGTCGTCTACCTCAAGGGCGTCGGACCGTATCGCGCGGAGCTGCTCCGCAAGCTCGGCATCATCGTCGCGCGCGATCTCCTCTTTCACGTCCCGCATCGCTACGAGGACGCGAGCACCATCGCGCCCATCGCGAGCGCGGAGCCCGGGATGGACGTCACCGTCCTCGGCACCGTCATCTCCAAGGGCGTGATCCCGACGCGCAAAGGGCTCCGCATCTTCCAGGCGGTGATCAAGGACGAGAGCGCGATGATCGAAGTGTCGTGGCCCGGCCAGCCGTATCTCGATCGCGTCATCAAGAAGGACGACAAGCTGCTGCTCACCGGCCCTGTGCGCTTCTTCCACGGCCGACAGCTGCAGCCGCGCGAGATGGTGAATCTCGGACCGGAGGCCGAGGGCATCACCGAGGGCCGCGTGCTCTCCGTGTATCCGGCAACCGAAGGGCTCTCCTTCAAGGTCATCCGCTCGCTCGTCGAGGCGCACCTCGATGCGCTGCTCCCGCTCATCACCGAGTACCTGCCGCCCGCGACGCTCGAGCGTGCGGGCGTGCCGCCGCTCCCCGAGGCGCTGCGCCTCGTGCACCGCCCGCGCTCGCTCGCCGACGCGATGCGGGGGATGTCCCGCCTCGCCTTCGAGGAGCTCTTCTTCGTCCACATCCTCCATCGCCGCGCCCGCGATCTCGCACGCGAAACGCGCGAGGGGATCGCCTTCACCAACAAGCGCGACCTCACCACGCGCCTCAAGGCGTCGCTGCCGTACGAGCTCACGAACGCGCAGGTGCACGTCACACGCGAGATCGTGAAGGACATGGTGAGCGATCGCCGCATGCACCGGCTGCTGCAGGGCGACGTCGGCAGCGGCAAGACTATCGTCGCGCTCTTCGCGATGCTGCTCGCCGTGGAGAATGGCTACCAGGCCGCGCTCATGGCGCCCACGGAGCTGCTCGCCGAGCAGCACGCACGCACCTTCGAGCGCCTGCTCGCGCCGATCGGCGTGCCCGTGCTGCTCGTCACAGGCAGCGCATCGGTGACGGAGCGCCGTGCCGCGGCTGCGCGCATGGAGGCGGGAGAACCGCTCATCGTCGTCGGCACGCACGCGCTCGTGCAGGGCGACACGAAGTTCGCGAAGCTCGGCCTCGCGGTGATCGACGAGCAGCATCGCTTCGGCGTCGAGCAACGCGCCGCGCTCGGCGACAAGGGCTCGCGCCCCGACGTGCTACTGCTCAGCGCGACGCCGATCCCGCGTTCGCTCGCGCTCACGCTCTACGGCGATCTCGACGTGAGCGTGCTCGACGAGCGACCGCCCGGACGCCAGCCCGTCACCACCGCACTGCGCCCGGGCTCCGCGCGCGAGCGCGTGCTCACCTTCATCGACCGCGAGGTGGAGAAGGGGCGGCAGGCCTACGTCGTCTATCCCGTGATCGAGGAGTCGGAGAAGACGGACCTCAAGGGCGCGACCGCGATGTTCGCGTCGCTCTCGTCGGGCGCGTTCGCGCACCGGAGGATGGCGCTCCTGCACGGGCGTATTCCGGGAGACGAGCGCGACGAGATCATGCGCCGCTTCCGCGATGGCGAGATCGACATCCTCGTGGCGACGACGATCATCGAGGTGGGCATCGATGTCGCGAACGCGACGGTGATGCTGGTCGAGCATCCCGAGCGCTTCGGACTCTCGCAGCTCCACCAGCTGCGCGGCCGCGTGGGTCGCGGGGCGGAGGAGAGCTACTGCATCCTGCTCGGCGACGTGAGCCCCGAGGCGAGCGAGCGGCTGCATCTCTTCGTGGGCACCGATGACGGCTTCGCGATCGCGCGCGCCGATCTGCGCCTTCGCGGCATGGGCGATCTGTTCGGCGCGCAGCAGAGCGGGGAGAAAACCTTCCGCTACGCCGATCCGATTCGCGATGAGTCGCTCAACCTGCTCGCGATGGAGAGTGCGGAGGAGTTGTTGCGCAGCGACCCGTCGCTCGAGAAGCGCGAGCATGCCGCGGTGCGCACGGCGCTCGCGGAGCGGTATCCGCGGGCGCTGGCGCTCTTTCGCGTGGGCTGAACCGGTCTACGGTTTTCCCGTCGACAACCGCTTCTTGATTCGATCCAGCTCGGCGTTGGTCTTGTTAAGCGAGTCCTGGAGCATCTTCACCATCTTCGCCATCTCCTGCTCCCGCGCCGACGCCTTCATGGAGTCGGACACCACCAGATTCATGGCGGGAACGCTGTCCATGGAGCGTGACTGCCTGAGCGAGTCGATCTGGTGCGCGGCGCGACGCATCGCGATCGCCTCCACGCGATGCGACAGCGGCCCCGGCTTCGCGAGATAGAGATCGAAGGCGGATGCCGCATCGTGCACGCTTCCGTGCTTGTTCGCCGGCTCGAGTAGAAAGACGCCGCGCCAGAACTCGACTTCCTGCGCTCCAGCGCTTTGCGGCAAGTCTTGCGCGAACATCGCGAGCACGGTGTCCGCACGCGCGAACTGCGAGTCGGCGGCGAGGCGCTGAGCGGAATCGAGCGTCGCGGCCCAGTGGCTGTCGACCGGCGCCGGCGGATCCGCGTGCGGATGGGCGCACCCGATCGCCAACGCCACGCCGAGGATGAGTAGTCGGCCAGTCTTCACGCGCTGGCGTCCACGCTCGCCGTGGCCGCCGAGCGCCGACGCGGACGCGGCCCCGTACGCACGGGGAGCACGATGCTGAACGTCGTTCCTTCGCCAACGCGACTTTCCACTGTCAACTTTCCTCCGTGCGCATCGACGATCTGTTTCGCGATCGCGAGCCCGAGTCCCGTGCCGTCGTGCGCCGCCGAATGCTGGTTGTCTGCCTGGAAGAACTTGCGAAAGATGTGCGGAAGCTGCTCGGGCGGAATGCCGGCGCCCGTATCGCTCACCGTCACACGAATCTGTCCTCCGTCGGCCTGCACGTCGAGCTCCACCGTTCCGTCCTTCTTCGTGAACTTGAAGGCGTTCGACAGCAGATTGCCGAGCACTTCGTTGATGCGGTCCGGATCCCACATGACCTCTGCGGGGAGCGGCCCGGTGCGCACGACGCGGAAGTGAATCCCGCGCTGCATCGACAGCACCTCGAAGGTGCTCTCGAGATCGCTCAGGAAATGTCCGAGCTCCGTGGGACGCAGATCGAGCTTGCCGCCGCCCGCCTCGAAGCGGCTGATGTCGAGCAGCTGGTGCACGAGGCGCGAGAGTGATCGCGTTTGCGCGTCGACGGTGCGCAGGATCTCGCCCTGCTTGGCCGAGATCGAGCCGTACACGCCTTCGTTGAGCAGCTGCAGATAGCCGAGGATGACGTTGATCGGCGTCTTGAGCTCGTGTGAGGCGACGGAGACGAACTCCGCCTTCAACCGGTCGAGCTGCGCGAGCTGCGCAGCCATCGATTTGTAGCTCGCGGCGAGCCGCCCGAACTCGTCGTTCCGCGTGGGCGACACCGAGAGGCGATAGTCGAATTGCCCGGCCGCCACCGCCTCCATGCCGGCTTCGAGATCCTGCACGGGCTTGCTGACGGTTCGCCACAGTGCGAGGGAGACGAGGAACGCCACGCTCGCCGCGACGGCCAACCCGATCCCCGAGACCTCGGTCGTGTTATCGACGAGCTCCGTGGCGCTGTTCACGAGCGTCGTGGTGCGCTGCGCCAGTACGAGCTCCGCGTCGCGCAGCGCACCCTCGATCTCACGCTCCGCCGGCAGATACTGCCGCGTGGAGATCGTGTCCGCGATCGCGGGACTCGCGTCCGCATGCGCCATCTCCACGGGCGCGATGCGCTCGAGCTTCGCGATCTGCGTGTCGATGCGCGCGCGCGCCTTGTCGAGATCGTAGCCCTGCAGCGAGTCGTTCATCGCTCGCATGTTCGCGAGCTGGTCGTTCACGTGATTGAGTGCCGCGCTGTCGTGCACGAAGAGCAGCCGCTCCTCGGATTGCCGCAGCTCATCCGCCGTGGCCCGCATCCGGCCCACGAGTAGCGACGCGCGAAAGGCGTGATCGCGCAGCTGCTGCGTTGAGTAGTGGAGCTGTTCGAGCGAATGCAGCGCGTACGCCAGCGGCGCGAGCAAAATGAGCAGGTTGGCGAAGAGACCGAGCGCCAACTTCGAGCGAATCGTCACGATCCGATCTCCCGTGAGCTTTGCAAGATGCACGAGGGGCGCGCTCCTACGGGGCGCGCCTCCCCGACAAGTTTCGGAGATGTGAGCTCGAATCGCGATCCTTTCATCTGCTCCATTATTGCAGCCTTGTCATGGTCCGCGCCAAGTGCGCCAGCGCACCGGGATCGCAAATGACTGACCATCCGTACTAATTTCGGAAATTCGGTTCCTCGTAGCAGTAGCCGCAACCTCACGATTTTGTTCCGACGCTGCGGTCATTTGTGCGCACTCCCTCGTTGACACTCATATCCGCGACGGGATAGCTTGCGCTCCCCAAACGTAACCTCCGCCAAATCAATGACATTGGCATCTACACGCATTAGCGGGTTGAGCAGCGAAGTCGGCAAGGTAGTCACCGTGCGAGGGTGGGTCACCACCGTGCGTTCTTCGGGCAAAGTGGCGTTCCTCGTTTTGCGCGATGGCACCGGATTGCTGCAGTGCGTGCTGGTCAAATCTGCCGTTCCACAGGATGTCTGGGATCGTTTCGCGCAGCTCACACTCGAGACGTCGGCTGCCGTCACCGGAGACGTTCGCGCCGATGCGCGCGCGCCCGGCGGCTACGAACTTGGTGTGACCGACCTCACCATCGTCGGCACGAGCCCCCTCGACTATCCGATCCAGCCGAAAGAGCACGGAATCGATTTCCTTCTCGATCACCGGCACCTCTGGCTGCGCTCCCCCCGCCAGCGCGCGATCGCGACGATTCGCAGTGAGCTGGAGCAGGGAGTCCACGACTTCTTCTATCAACGCGAGTTTCTCCGCGTCGACACGCCGATCCTCACCGCCGCCATCGGCGAGCGCTCGGGGCTCTTCTCCACCGAGTACTTCGATGAGGGGAACGCCTATCTCGCGCAGACTGGACAGCTCTATGGCGAGGCCGCCGCGGCCGCGTGGGGGAAGATCTACACCTTCGGTCCGACCTTTCGCGCCGAGAAGTCGAAGACACGCCGGCACCTCACCGAGTTCTGGATGATCGAGCCGGAGGTCGCGTGGAACGACTCGAACGACAACATGGTGCTGCAGGAGGATCTCGTCTCCTACCTGGTGCAGCGCGCGCTCGACAAGTGCTCGGCGCAGCTCGCGGAGCTCGAGCGCGATCTCGCGAAGCTCGAGGTCATCAAGGCGCCGTTCGTTCGACTCGAGTACAGCGACGCGATCGACCTCCTGCATCGCAAGGGGAGCGCGACCAAGTGGGGGGAGGACCTCGGCGCCGAAGATGAGTCGCTCATCGTCGCCGACTACGAGCGCCCCGTCTTCGTTATGAACTATCCGAAGGAAGCGAAGGCCTTCTATATGAAGGAGAATCCGGACGATCCGCGCACCGTGCTGTGCGACGACCTGCTCGCGCCCGAGGGATACGGTGAGATCATCGGCGGGAGCCAGCGCGAGGACGACTACGACAAGCTGCACGAGCGCATCATCGAGGAGGGGCTCGATCCCGCCGCGTACGCGTGGTATCTCGACCTGCGCCGTTACGGCACCTTCGTCCACTCGGGATTCGGCATTGGCCTCGAGCGCACGGTCTCGTGGATCTGCGGGCTACCGCACTTGCGCGAGGCGATCGCATTCCCGCGCATGATGCACCGGCTCAGGCCCTGATCGTCGCTCGCGTGTGAACGTCGCACTACTCGGCGAGCTTGACCTCGTTCCAGAGCGCGTCGAGCGTCGCGATTCCCGCGTCGGCGACGACGATGCCGCGCTCGCGCGCCAGCGCTTCGACGGCTTCGAATCGTCGCGCGAACTTGTCCGTCGCGCGATCGAGCGCGAGGGCAGGGTGTACGCCCGCACGACGGCAGAGATTGATGCAGGCGAAGAGCAGATCGCCCAGCTCGTCTTCGAGATGCGCCTGCGCGCGCGCGGCTCCGGCGGGGCCGATCTTGTCCTGTTGCGCGAGCTCGCCGCGAACTTCGGCGAGCTCCTCCTCGACTTTCTTCGCGGGACCTTCGGTGTCGTCCCAGTCGAAGCCGACTCCCGCCGCACGCTCCTGCAGCCGGTACGCGCGATGCAGCGTGGGCAACGCGGCCGGCAGCCCGTCGGCGATCGACGCGCGCTTCGACGCCTTCATCTCTTCCCACGGCCGGCGCTCGCCGTCGCCGTAAAGATGCGGATGCCGCTCGCGCATCTTCGTGATCAGCGACTCCGCGACGTCGCGCACGTCGAAGGCGCCCTGTTCCTCGGCGATCACCGAGTGAAAGAGCACCTGCAGCAGCACGTCACCGAGCTCCTCGCGCGTGCCCGCGCGATCGCCGCGCCGCAGCGCGTCGTCGAGCTCGTGTGCTTCTTCGATGAGATACGGGCGAAGAGACTCGTGCGTCTGCGCACGGTCCCAGTCGCAGCGCGCACGCAGATCGCGCATGAGCGCGAGTGCGTCGTCGAGCGTCGGTTTGTCGGCCATCATCACCCCCTCGCGCGAAAGCTATTCCGCGTCGGGCGCGTGCGGCAATGCCGATGCGTTTGACTCGCGGCTGGATCGAGGTCGATCTCAACGCCGTCGTGCGCAACGCGCGAGCGATGCAGGCGCGCGCGCACGCGCTGCTCCCGATGGTGAAGGCCGACGCGTACGGCACGGGCGCGGTGCGCGTCGTGCGCGCGCTCGAGCAGCTCGAGCCGTGGGGGTACGGAGTCGCGACGATCGAAGAGGGCGTCGAGCTTCGCGATGCGGGGATCGCTCGCCCGATCATGCTCTTCACATCGGTGGAGCAGGACGAGCTGCGCGCCGTACGCGAGGCGCGTCTAACGCCCGCGCTTGCCTCGGCGGCCACGATATCATTTTGGAGTCAGATCGGAGGCAGCGCCTGGCACCTCGCCATCGACACGGGGATGTCGCGCGCCGGCATTCGCTGGGACGGCGTGAGCGAACTCGCCTCGCTCCTGCTCGCGCATCCGCCCGAGGGCGCGTTCACGCACTTCCACTCTGCGTCGCTCGATGATGGTTCGCTGAGCGAGCAGGAAGCACGATTCGGGCGCGCGATCGCCGCGCTCCCCGCCGCGCCGCGGTTGCTCCACGCAGAGAACTCGGCGGCACTCGCGCGGCGCGAACGGTCGCCCTGGAGCCTGGGGAGGCCGGGAATTTTTCTCTATGGAGTGGGGAGTGGCGGGCGAGCGATCGTGGCTCCCGAGCCCGTGCTCTCCGTACGCGCGCGCATTGTCGAAGTGCGAACACTGCTCGCTGGCGAGAGCGTGAGCTACGACGCCACCTTCGTGGCAACGCGCGAGTCGCGCATCGCGACGCTGCCCGTCGGATACGCCGACGGCTACCGGCGCTCGCTCGGCAACCACGCCTACGCGCTCGTTGCCGGGCGCAGAGCGCCTGTGGTGGGTGTCGTGACGATGGATATGACGATGCTCGATGTCACCGGGCTGGAGGCGGGCATCGGCGATGTCGCAACTCTCGTGGGCAGCGATGGCCCAGAGCTACTCGATGTCGCGACGGTCGCGGAGCTCGCGGGCGCGAGCCCCTACGAGATCCTCACAGGCTTTCACGCGCGCCTGCCCAGGCAGTACAGCGGAGGCGAATGAGCGTGCGAGCATATCGCAATGGTGGGCACATGTGTGCCATCCTAGTACCTTTGGGCGTGTCGCGGGGCACCGAAACGCGATTGCGGTGTTCAATGAAGGTTCGGACGCCCCGAGTGTTCGGCACTTCGGACATCGACCAGACACTTCCCGAGGACGACCTGCGCTTTCTGATGGCCGAATGACCGATGCGGCTCCGAACGATGCTCTCCGTGCCGCCGCGCTTTCGGTGATGACGCGGGCGTACGCCCCCTACTCGCACTTTCGTGTGGGGGCAGCGCTCGCGACCGCCAGCGGCCGGATGTTCACGGGATGCAATGTGGAAAACGCTTCATATGGTGCGACCATCTGCGCTGAGCGGGCGGCGGTGATGTCTGCCGTGGCGGAGGGTGAGCGCTCGTTCACAGCGCTCGTGATCGCCACCGAAGGTTCTACGCCGGCCGCACCATGCGGTATCTGCCGTCAGGTGCTCGCGGAGTTTGCACCGTCGCTCGAGATCACCAGTTGCACGACCGCTGGCGCAGTGGAGCACTGGTCGCTCGACCAGCTGCTCCCCGCGCCATTCACTTCGAATTCTCTGCCTCGCTCATGATTGTGCGCCGTGCATCGCACCGCCTGCTCCCGTTCATCGGACTCGCCCTCTTCGCGCTCGCCGGGTGCGAGGAGAATCTCGCGGGCGGCGCCGCATGCCCGAATCTCTGTCCGGGGCAGCATCTCGAAGTGCACGACACGATTCTCGTCGCCGGTGAGGTGATCGACACTTCCGCGATCGTGAACGGCCTGCCGCCGCTCGGCACCGAGACGCAGCTGCTCGTGGCGCGCTATGGAGACGCTGCGGGCGACAGCATCGTCTCCGGCGCCGTGATGCGCTACGACTCGCTGCAGCGGAACTTTCCGCGGGCGGACACCACGAAACCGTTCGTCCCGGTCGTAAGTGTGAGCTCCGCGTCGCTTCAGTTCTCGTCGACGCCGGACACCACGATGATCCGCGACTCGCTCCGCTTCGAAGTGATCGATGTCGACGCGAACGTTCCGGACCTCGACACGGCGACGATTCATCAGCTGTTCATCACGCGTCCCGCGCTCGGCACGCTCAACGTGAAGAAGGACTCGGTCTCGACGCTGCACACCTTGCCGATCGACACGGCTTTCGTTCGGCAGCACGTCACGACGAATACGCGCATTCGCCTCGGGCTTCGCGTTTATAGCTACGGGCACGACACCACCGGAAACGTGCAGGTCGGAATCATTCCGATTACTTCGACAAACTCGTTGACGGGTACGCAGACCGGACCGAGCCTGCAGTACATGGGGCACGCCGCGGCCCCTGCGACCGACTCGCTGACCTTCACGAACTACTCGGTCTCCAAGTCGTCCGGTGGTCCCGAATTCAGGTACCTCGCGAACTACCAGCTCGTGCTCAAGGGCTCGCCACCACCGCCGGCCGGCGTGCTGCCGGTGGGAGGGCTGCCGTCGAGCCGTGTGTATCTTCGATTCAATCTTCCGTCGGAGCTGATCGACTCGTCGACCACAATCGTGCGCGCGACGCTTCTTCTTCATCAGCTGGGCGACCAGACGTTCACCGACGTCGACTCTGCGTCGCTCACGCCGCGCGTCGTAGTCGCGTCGCCAGCCGTCACCGACATCTCGAAGGCCGTGCTCCTGCTCGCCGACCCGACGACGGTACCGCTGCCCTCGGTGCGCATGAACCCGAGCGAGACTCGCACGGACTCTCTGGTGCTCGTGTCGAAGAGCTCGAGCATCGTCACGCTCTGGAGGGCCGAGGGGCCGCTGATCATGCAGCGCGCTATCGTGTTGCAGTCCTCCCTCGAGGGGCGCGACGCTCGACGCTTCCTTCTGTATTCCGACGCCGCAGCTGACACTGCGCTCCGGCCGCACTTGCACCTGACCTATATCCCGCGCAGCGGGTTCGGACTCCCGTAATGCGAACGCTCACCACCTCGTTGATCCTCTGCGCGACTTTCGTCACCTCCGCAGCTGCACAAGGCACGCTCAGCGGGCAGGGCTTCGGCTATCCCGCAGGCGGGCTGTCGACACACGCCGAAGGGCTGGGAGGCTCGATCGCCGAGAACGATCCGCTCTCGCCCGTCAACCCGGCAGACCTCACCGCGTGGGGACGACCCGGACTGTACTTCCAGTATGATCCGGAGTTCAGGAGCCTGCAGTCGAACGGCAGCACCGACCACACGCTCACGGCGCGCTTCCCGATCATCTCCGGCGCTCTCAACATCGGTCCGCGCCTCACGTTCGGGCTGTCATCGACGACGTTCCTCGATCGCACCTGGGAGACGTCGATCACTGGGTACGCGCATTTTCAGGGAGGTGACAGCTCGCTCTACAACGAGCGCTTCTCCACTGATGGTGCGATCAACGACCTGCGCGGTGCGCTGTCCTTCTCGCTGCTTCCGTCGCTCAGCATCGGCGTCGCTGGGCACGTGCTCACAGGGCAGAATCGCCTGGCGATTTCGCGGCAGTTCTCGGATACGAATTTCGCGATCTTCACGGAGTCATCGACGCTCAGTTATTCAGGTCACTCGGTGAGCGGTGGCATCTCGTGGCGCCCGCTTTCCGCACTTTCGCTCGGAGTTTCGGGCGACGCAGGCGGCACGCTCCATTCGTACCGCAACGACACGACGCTGACCAGTGCGCGCGTGCCGAAGCGCGTCGGATTCGGTGGGATCTTCGGCGGCATCTCGGGACTGCTGCTCTCGGCCAACGCGGAATGGAACGGGTGGTCCGCAATGAACGGTCTTGCGGAGTCGGAAGTGAAGGCCGTAGATGGCTGGGACTGGGGCGTAGGCGCCGAGGTTCGCGCGCCAGCGTTGTTCGGCCAGGAAATTCCGGTGCGCCTGGGATACCGGCATCGAATTCTCCCGTTCGAGGCGAACGAGGAGGAAGTGCGCGAGACCGACTACAGCGTGGGCTTCGGCATTCCCATCTCGCGGGGCCGCTCGCGCGTCGACGTCTCCGTCTTGCGCGCGAACCGCAACTCGGCGCTTCCCGATGTCCAGGAACACGCGTGGATCATGAGCTTCGGATTTCTCATTCGACCCTGATCAACCGAGCCGAATGACGCACGTTCCGCTCATTCTGGTGGCGGACGACGTTCCGGCGAACGTCGAGCTTCTGTACGACCAGCTCGCAATGCTCGGCTACCGCGTCATCTCGGCCACCGACGGGCCGAGTGCGGTGGAGTCGTGCTTCGCGAACCGGCCCGACCTCTGCATCCTCGACGTCGCCATGCCCGCGGGCTCGCTCCGCGTGGACGATCGGTCGACGGGTTTCGAGGTGTGCCGCCGCCTCAAGCGCGATCCGCGCACCGAGCGCATCCCCGTCATCTTCGTGACGGCGCTCAACGATACGACCGATCGGGTGAAGGCAATCGAAGCCGGCGGCGATGACTTTCTCACGAAGCCGCACAACCGGCAGATCCTGAGTGCACGCGTGCGCTCGCTGCTGCGCCTCAAGTTCGCGACCGATGCGCTCGACGACAGCTATCGCAAGCTGCGCGAGCTCGAGAAGGTGCGCGACGATCTGATGAAGATGATCGTGCACGATCTCAAGACGCCGCTCACGAGCGTGCTCGCCTCGCTGGAGATGGCGCTCGATGGCGACTTCGGCGAGGTGACGGAGATGCAGCGCCGCGTGCTCGGCGACGCGGAGGCGAAGGCCGAAGATCTGCTCGGGCTCATCGGCGACTTGCTCGAGGTGGCGCGCATCGAAGAGAACGCGATCGACCTCGATCTCGAGGCGATTGCGCCGGGTGCGTTCGTCGCCGAGATCGTGCACGAGTGGGAGGTGCGTTTTCAGCAGGAAAGCGCCAAGGTGTTCGTGGATGTGGCGGAGGACGCGCCGGTGATCCACGCGGACAAGGGACTCCTGAAGCGCGTGTTCGCGAATCTCATCCAGAATGCGCTCACCCACACCGCGAACGGCGTCGAGGTCACGATCATGGCGCACCGCGACACGGCGACGGGGGGAATTCTGTTCACCGTGGCCGACAACGGACCCGGGATTCCGCCGGAGTACCACGAGCTGATCTTCCGCAAATTCGAGCGTGCGAAGCAGCCGGAGGTGCCGCGCGTGCGCAGTTCAGGATTGGGGCTGGCGTTCTGCAAGCTCGCGGTGGAGGTGCACGGCGGCCGGATCTGGGTGCGCAGCACGGAGGGGAGCGGGAGCCAGTTTCACATTGCGCTTCCGGTACAGCCCCCGGCGCAGGCGTTGGCGGCGGCGCGAGGAGCGTAGTAGCGCCGGCGTGCGATTTTTCTTTTCCGGCGAGATAGACGGGCTGGTCGACGACCTATACAGGCCCGTCAGACAATTGGTCGAGCAGCGACTCAACGTTGCGCTAGGCAGTAAAGAATACGGCTCGGCACTGAGCAACATCGGAATCATTCCGATTATCGTCCCGCGTGAAGTGCGACTGCGTCGGAAGGAACGGAAACTGTTTCAAAGAAAGCAGCACTCGGCCGACTATAGACTCTACATCGATCTCGAGCATTTTCGCTCAGGCGGGATCGATGATCGAGTGCGGTTGCTGCTGAGAAACGTGATCACGGCAGTTGAAGATCTGCAGCGCAAGGCGGGTCGCAGCTTCAATGGCGAGGCACTGGCCAGCGACATTCTTGAGGTATTTCACTGCAACCGCGCCGACTTGTGGCTCGACTGACGATCCCAATTGCCGATCCCGAAATTCGCCACTTGGCGCCGATTCGTTAGCTTACGGGGCTAGTCTCCCGTGACCCTGCCAGCACAATGACGAGCGAGTCGCCCACCGTCTATATCGAAACCTACGGCTGCCAGATGAACGCGAGCGACTCGGAGCTGATGCTCGGTCGCCTCGCGGAATACGGCTATCGTGCGGTGAGCGGACCGGAAGGCGCGGATGTCATCCTCGTCAACACGTGCGCGATTCGCGATCACGCGGAGCAGCGCGTGCTCGGGCGCATCGGTGAGCTCAAGCGCCACATGAAGGCGGATACGGTACTCGGCGTGACCGGATGCATGGCGCAGCGCCTCGGACCACGGCTGCTCGATCGCGCGAAGCACGTGGACCTCGTCATCGGCCCCGATGGCTATCGCGCGCTTCCGTCGCTGATCGAGAGCGCGCGCAACGGCGAGCGCGTCGCCAAGGTCGACTTCGATCTCGAGGAGCACTATGAGGATTTCCGCGCGCGCCGCCTCGATGGCGTGAGCGCGTGGATCCCCGTGCAGCGCGGCTGCGACTACAAGTGCACCTACTGCATCGTGCCCACCACGCGCGGCCCCGAGCGGAGTCGCGCGCTCCACGACGTCGTGCGCGAGGCGCGCGAGACGGTGGCGGACGGAATCACCGAGATCACGCTGCTCGGGCAGACGGTGAATTCGTACAACGATGGCGCGCACGATTTCGCGGATCTGCTCCGCGCTGTGGGCGCCGTGCCCGGCGTGCGGCGCCTGCGCTTCACGAGCCCGCACCCGAACGACTTCTCGAATGCCGTAATCGAGGCGATGGCGACGACGGGTGCCGTGTGCGAGCACGTGCACCTGCCGATGCAGTCGGGGTCGTCGGCGATGCTCAAGCGGATGCTCCGCCGCTACACGCGCGAAGGCTATCGCGAGTGCGTCGAGCGCCTGCGCAGCGCGATCCCGGGGCTCGCGCTCACGACGGACATCATCGTCGGCTTCCCCGGCGAAACCGAAGACGAATTCGCGGAGACGCTCGAGATGGTGCGCGAGATCGGCTTCGACGACGCGTACACCTTCAAGTTTTCCGCGCGCGAGGGGACGCCGGCAACACGACTCCCCGAATCGTGGACGATCTCCGACGAAGTGGCGAGCGAGCGCCTTGCGCAGCTCATCGCCACGGTGCGCGCAGGCACTCGCGCGATCAACCTCGGCATGCTGGGCACGCGCCACGAGGTGCTCGTGGAGAAGCTGTCGCGCCGAGGGACACTGCTGCAGGCGCGCACGCGGCATCATCGCACCGTGCTCATTCCTGGGGACGACGCGATGATCGGGCGCTACGTAATGGTCGAACTCACGGGCACCACCGGCTCGACGTTCACCGGCGCCGTCGTGCCGACGCGCGCCGCCCTTCCGATGGCGGGATGAAGAATCTCCTCGAAGGCGCGGTACTCGGGATCTACGCGGAGCTCGTCGCCAAGACGCCGGGCGCGTGCACCTGCGAGAGCTGCAAGGAAGACGCGCTCGCCTACGTGCTGAACAAGACGCGCCCGCGCTACAGCGGCGGCACGGACACCGGGATGGCGCTCATCGCGCTCGACCTGCAGAAGGATCAGACGCGTGCGCAGCTCGCGGTGGTCGTGCTCGACGCGATCAACCGCGTCGCGTCAAATCCCCGCCACCCGAGAGTCTAGGCACTAGCTCGGTTGCATCGGCATCGTGCCGATGCGGAGTCGAACGGGAGCAGGCGCGATCGTGAGCGGTGCCGCTCATCGCGCTCGCCGTCCTCACCTACGCTGCGGGACTCGTCGCCGGCTTTCTCGCCGCGCCGATCCTCGCCATCTGCTTTGGCGGCGCGTTCGCGGCCGTTGGCGCGCTTCGCCGCTCCGGCACGCACGCCGCGCTCGGCGCCCTCTTTGCCGCCGGCGCGAGCGTCGCGCTCTGGAGCGCCGCACACGAAGCGCGCTGCCGAGCGGATGCGACGCATCGAGCACGTTGGAGTGCGCAGCTCGAGGATGCGGCGGCGCCCGGCGCGTACGTGCGCGCGCAGGTAGGCTGGCCCGGCTGCGCGATGCCGGCATCGATGTCGGTGGAGCGTGGACGCGCGCGCGCCGGCGCACACGTGTCGATCGAGGGATCGGTGTTCGTCACCGCGCTCGGCCTCAAGATCGCGCACGCGCGCATCGCTCCCGACGGTGCGCGCGAGCCGCTCCTCGTCGCGCGCGCGGCGATCGGCGCGCGCATCGACACGCTCTTCCGCGCCGACGCGCCGCTCGTCCGCGCGCTCCTCATCGCCGACGAGCGCGCTGTGGATCCCGCGGTGCGCGACCGCTTCGCCGTGTCGGGAATCGTGCACATGCTTTCGATTTCCGGGCTCCACGTCGCGATCATTGCGATGGCCGTCGAGCTGCTCTGCCGCATGGCGCGCCTGCGCCCCGCCACCGCGAGCATCGCGACGCTCGCGATCACCGCCGCCTACATCGCCGTGATCGGGCTCCCCGCGCCCGCCGTGCGCTCCGGCGTGATGCTCGGCGTGCGCTCCATCTGCCGGATGGTGCAGCGACCGACCTCGCCGTGGGCCGCGCTCGCCCTCGGCGCCGCCGCGCCTCTCGTGAGTCCCGCGACCGTGCTCGATCTCGGCTACCAGCTCTCGGTGCTCGGCATGGCGGGGCTCGTCGCCAGCGGCGCTCTCGGGAAGCGGTGCATCCCGTCGGCGTGGACGGGCGTGCGCGGTTCGCTCGCGCGTACGCTGCTCACGTCGTGCGTCGCCTGCGCCGCGAGCGCGCCACTCGTGGCGTGGACGTTCGGGCGCATCAGCCTCGTCGCCCCGATCACGAACATTCTTGCGACGCCGGTCGTCGCCGTCCTCCAGCCCACGCTCTTTCTGGCGGTCGCGATCTCGCCCGTGCGCGCGCTCGGGATGCTCGTGGCCGATGCGTGCCACCCGATGCTCCGCGTGCTCGATACGATCGCCACCGTGGGCGCGAGCGTGCCGTACGCCGCGCTCACCGTCGCGCCCACACTCGCTACGGCGGTACTCGCGGGTGCCGCGAGCATCGCGATGCTCGTCGCGTGCGTGAGCCGGGCGCCGGGGCGCGCGCTCGTCGTCGGGCTGGGCGCGCTCGCGATCGCGGCGTGGCGTCCGCTCTGGCCCACGCGCACGGGCGAGATGGAGCTGCACGTGATCGATGTGGGGCAGGGCGACGCGATCGCGCTGCGCACACCGGAGGGTCGCTGGATGCTCTTCGACGCGGGACGCGACTGGACTGGCGGCGACGCAGGGCGCTCGACGGTGATCCCCTATCTACGCCGCCGCGGCGGCGATGTCTTGCTCTTCGTGCTCTCGCATCCGCATGCGGACCACGTAGGCGGCGGCGCGAGCGTCATCGCCGCGCTGCATCCGGCCGCGTACTGGGACGGCGCCTACGCAGGCACGAGCCCGCCGTATCGCGCGTCGCTCATCGCGGCTCGCGACCAGCACGTCTCCTGGCGACGCGTCCACCCTGGCGACTCGCTCGTCGTCGACGGCGTGCGGCTGCACGTGCTCGCTCCCGATTCGGCGTGGATAGTCGGGCTCAAGGATCCGAACGCCGGAAGCGTCGTGGTGCGAGCCGAGTATGGCGGGGTACGGATGCTCCTGATGGGCGATGCGGAGAAGGGGGAGGAGGAGCGGCTCGTCGAGGGTTACGGCACCGACCTGCGCGCCGACGTACTCAAGGTCGGGCACCACGGGAGCAACACGAGCAGCACGTCGCCATTCCTCGCGCTCGTTCGGCCGCGCGTCGCGCTGATCTCGGTAGGCGCGGGCAACATGTACGGGCATCCGAGCGCGAGCGTGCTGCGCGCACTTACTGCGGGCGGCGCGGCGGTGTTGCGGACAGACCTCGAGGGATCCATCGTCTGCCGTACCGATGGGCGGTCGCTCGAAGTGGAGGAAGGCGGCGACGAATGGACGGTCGCGCCCCGTTCCGAGCCGTGAGAGAGCGCGGAATGGCACACTTTGGCACTTGCCTGATACATCATGCAGGCGCCACTTTGCACTTGCTGTGGCCGTGCGGCCGCTCCCGACACGAGGTTTCCCGTGGTTCAACATACGCCTACGTCCGTCGTCACGATCGATCGCTACATCATCGAGCAGGAGCGCCTCTATCCCGAGGCGACCGGCGAGCTGTCGGGCATCCTGTACGACATAGCGCTCGCGGCGAAGATGATCGCGAACAAGGTTCGCAGCGCCGGCCTCGCCGACATCCTCGGATCCAACGAGTCGCAGAACGTGCAGGGCGAGGTTCAGGCCAAGCTCGATGTGCTCTCGAACGAGATCATCATCAAGGCGATGGACCACGGCGGGCGCCTGTGTGCGATGGCGTCGGAAGAGGAGCCCGACATCATCCCCATCCCCGACGGCTTCAAGTGCGGCAAGTACGTGCTGCTCTTCGATCCGCTCGACGGCTCGTCGAACATCGACGTCAACGTCCCCGTCGGCACGATCTTCTCCGTGCTTCGCAAAACATCGTCGGGCACGCGCGGCGAGATGTCGGATCTTCTGCAGCCGGGACGCCAGCAGGTCGCGGCCGGGTACGTCATCTACGGTTCGAGCACGATGCTCGTGTACACCACGGGACAGGGCGCGCACGGCTTCACTCTCGATCCTTCGATCGGCGAATTCCTGCTGTCGCATCCGAACATTCGGATTCCCGATTCCGGCCGCTATCTGTCGGTGAACGATTCGTACGAGCAGCTGTGGGACGACAACGTGAAGACGCTCATGCGCTGCTACCGCGGGCTCGAGCGCAATCACAAGGCGCTCAGCGTGCGCTACGTCGGCAGCCTCGTTGCCGACTTTCATCGCAACCTCCTCGGCGGCGGCGTCTTCGCATATCCGTCCAACGCGAAGCGCAAGCAAGGGAAGCTTCGTCTGCTCTACGAAGCGAATCCGCTCGCGTTCGTCGTCGAGCAGGCGGGCGGCGCCGCGTATGACGGCGCGCATCGGGTCATGGACGTGCAGCCGACGGAGCTGCATCAGCGCACGCCGCTCTACATCGGGAGCAAGCGCGAGGTCGATCTCGCCACCGAGCTGTTGAGCGGCGTCACCGCCGGCGTCGGGGGATGACGCGCAGCCGCTAATGCCCGCGCGCGACGACTCCCGCACCACCCCCGCCGGCGTTCCACTCGAACCGTTCTATCGTCCGGAAGATTCGCCGGTCGATTACGCGCGCGACCTGAACGATCCGGGAAGCTTTCCGTACACGCGCGGCGTGCAGTCGTCGATGTATCGCGGACGGCTGTGGACGATGCGCCAGTACGCGGGCTTCGGAACGGCGAGTGAGACGAACGCGCGCTTTCGCACGCTCCTCGACGCGGGGCAGACGGGACTCTCCGTCGCCTTCGATCTCCCGACGCAGATGGGCTTCGACTCCGACTCGCCGCGCGCGCTTGGCGAGGTGGGGCGCGTGGGCGTCGCGATCGACACGGTCGACGACATGCACGCGCTGCTCTCCGAGATTCCGCTCGACAAGGTGTCGACGTCGATGACGATCAACGCGACGGCGGCGACGTTGCTCGCGATGTACATCGTGGTCGCGGAAGAGCGGGGAATCCCTCGCGCGAAGCTCTCGGGGACCGTCCAGAACGACATCCTCAAGGAGTACATCGCGCGCGGCACGTACATCTATCCGCCGGCGCCGAGCCTCGCGCTCGTGACGGGGATCTTCGCGTTCTGCGCGGCGGAGGTGCCGCAGTGGAATCCGATCTCGATCTCGGGCTACCACATGCGCGAGGCGGGTGCGACGGCGGTGCAGGAGCTTGCCTTCACCTTCGCGAACACCATCGAGTACGTCACGCGCGCGCTCGCCGCGGGACTCGCGATCGACACATTCGCGCCGCGCCTGTCGTTCTTCTTCGCGGCGCACAGCGACCTCTTCGAGGAGGTCGCGAAGTTCCGCGCCGCGCGCCGCATCTACGCGCGGCTGATGCGCGATCGATTTGGCGCATCGGACGCATCGTGCCGCCTGCGCTTCCACACGCAGACGGGCGGCGTCACGCTCACGGCGCAGCAGCCGCTCACGAACGTCGTGCGCGTCGCGGTGCAGACGCTCGCCGCCGTGCTGGGCGGCACGCAGTCGCTGCACACGAACGGCTACGACGAGGCGCTCGCCCTGCCCACGGTCGACGCCGCGACGCTCGCGCTCCGCACACAGCAGGTGGTGGCGTACGAATCGGGCGTCGCCGGCACGGCCGATCCGCTCGCGGGGAGCTACTACGTCGAGAAGCTGACGTCCGAGCTCGAGGAACGCGCACTCGCGCTGCTCGCGCGCGTAGAGGAGCTCGGCGGCGCGGCGCGCGCGATCGAAGAGGGATTCTTCCAGGATGAGATCGGACGCTCCGCCTATGAGCACCAGCTCCGCATCGAGAGCGGCGAGACGGTGGTGGTGGGCGTGAACGCGTTCACCGACAACGAGCCTCCCTTGGTGATCCCCGCGCCCGACTTCCGCGCGCTCGAGCAGGACCAGCTCGCGCGCCTCGCGCGCACGAAGGCCGCGCGCGACCAGAGCGCCGTCTCGGAGGCGCTCGGCGCGCTCAAGTCTGCCAGTGCATCCGATGATACCGAGGTCGCGTCTAGACTAATGCCGCTCATCATCGACGCCGCGCGCGCCCGCGCGACGCTCGGCGAGATCGCCGATACGCTCGCGGCGGCGTGGGGGATGTACCGGCCGGCGCGCTAGCACGCGCCTCGCGCGGAGCGCGCCCAGGACCTCATTGTCCGCCTCCGCTGACCAGCATAAGTTTCAGAGCGATGCCAACTTACGAGTTTATCTGCCCCAGCGGGCACGACTTCGAAAAGTTCTTCCGAACGATCAGTAGCGGCGAGGCCGAGCTCCCGTGTCCGGTGTGCGGAGCAATCGCGACGCGCAAGATCTCCGCCGGCGCCGGGCTCATGTTCAAGGGCAGCGGCTTCTACATCACGGACTACGGCAAGGACGGCAAGAAGGACCAGAGCGCCCCGCGCAAGTCGAGCACGAACGGCGACGGCGCGTCGTCGCCGCCGTCCGCCGAGAGTGGCGGCAGCAGCGATTCGAAATCGTCGGGTGATGCGAAGTCCTCGAGCGACTCGAAAGCGAGCGAGTCCAAGCCCTCGGAATCGAAGGCGTCATCCGATTCGAAGCCGGCAGCGACAAAGCCGGCGGAGTCGAAACCGAGTACTCCCAAGAGCAGTAGCTCTTCCGAATGATGCCCGACGAACTCATTCGCGCGGCGCTCCTCGATGCCGCGCGTGAGCTCGGTGCGCCCGACACGATCGCTCCGGTGCTGGAGCGTCCGCGCGATCCGGCGAATGGCGATTGGAGCACCAATCTCGCGATGATGCTCGCCAAGCCGCTCGGCGAGAAGCCGCGGGCGCTCGCGACGAAGCTCGTCGACAAGCTCGACCTCGCCGCGGCAGGCGTGAGCAAAGTCGACATCGCGGGTCCGGGGTTCATCAACTTCTATCTCGCCGCCGGCGCAAACGCGAGCGGCCTCGCGACCATCGTCGCGCAGGGCGACGCGTACGGGCGCGATGGCAGCGGTGCGGGGCGGCGCGTGGTCGTCGAGTTCGTCTCCGCGAATCCCACCGGCCCGCTGCACGTGGGACACGGGCGCCAGGCCGTGCTCGGCGACGCGATCTCGTCGCTGCTCGAGTGGAACGGGTGGAGTGTCTCGCGCGAGTATTACTACAACGACGCGGGCGTGCAGATCTCGAATCTCGCGGCGTCGGTGGTCGTGCGCTTGCGCGAGCTCGCGGGGCATCCGGCGATCTTTCCGGAAGGCTGGTACCAGGGCGAGTACGTCACCGACGTCGCGCGCGCCTACATCGCCGATCGTGGCGCGCGCGATGCGATGGAGCTGCTCGAGCGCGAGATGCCGGCGGCGCTCGTCGGCTCGTTCCAGAATGATCCCGAAGCGCTCGCGCCCGCGATTCAGGAATTCGTGCGCACGCACCCCGATTTCGTGCGCGTCGCCGTCGACGAGCTTCGCAAGACGCAGGATCGCGACCTCAAGGCCTTCGGTCTCATCTTCGAGACCTACTTCCTCGAGTCCAGCCTCTACGCGCCAGGCTCCGCGCGCGACGTCGCGCCGATGCTCGGCGGCGATCCCGGCGAGAGCGCGGTCGACGCCACCGTGCGCGCGCTCGCGACGAGCGGACACACCTACGAGGAAGAGGGTGCGCTCTGGCTCCGCACCGAGCAATTCGGCGACGACAAGAATCGCGTCATGCGCAAGCGCGACGGCACCTACACGTATTTTCTCCCCGACGTCGCGTACCACGTGTCGAAGTTCGGGCGCGGCTTTCGTCGCGCGATCAACGTGCAGGGCACCGACCATCACGGCACCACCGCGCGCGTGCGCGCGGGGCTGCAGGCGCTCAACGTCGGCATTCCGCAGGGATACCCGGAGTACGTGCTGCACAACCTCGTGAAGCTGATGCGCGGCGGCGAGGAAGTGAAATTCTCGAAGCGCTCCGGCTCGTTCGTCACGCTGCACGAGCTCGTGACGGACGTGGGAAGCGATGCCGTGCGCTACTTCTTCTCGATGCGCAAAGCGGAGTCGGAGCTCGTCTTCGACATCGACCTCGCGCGCGCGCAGTCCGAGGAGAATCCCGTCTACTACATCCAGATGGCGCACGCACGTCTGTGCGGCATCTTCCGCGTCGGCTCCATCGACCCGTCGACGCTCGACGCCGCGACCATCGACTTCGCCGCGCTCGTCGAGCCCGAGGAGCGCGAGCTCGTGAAGGCGCTCCTCGACTTTCCCGCGCTGCTCGCGGGCGCGGCCGAGGCGCTCGAGCCGCACCGCGTCGCGAGCTATCTCCACGACACGGCACAGCTGGTGCACACCTGGTATCACAAGCATCATGTGCTCGACGAGCCGCAGCCGATCATGAACGCGCGCCTCTTCCTCGCGCACGCGAGCCGCATCGTGCTGCGCAACGGCCTCTCGGTGCTCGGCATCGCGGCGCCCGAGCGCATGTGAACCGCACGCCGCACACGCACGATTTTCCCAGTCTTTCACCCGTCGCCACATGACCGTGCTCGTCGTCGGATCCGTCGCTCTCGATTCCGTCGAGACTCCGTTTGGAAAAGCAGAGAACGTGATCGGCGGCTCGGCCACCTTCTTCGCGGCGTCCGCGAGCCTGCTCACGAAGGTGCAGGTGGTGGGGATCGTCGGCAGCGACTATCCGGTGGAGAAGCTCGAGCCCCTCACGGCGCGCGGCGTCGACTTCGCGGGGCTCGAGCATGCGGCGGGCGAATCCTTCCGCTGGCGCGGGCGCTACCGCCACGATCTCAACTCGGCCGAGACGCTCGAGACGAAGCTCGGTGTATTCTCGCACTTTTCGCCGAAGATTCCCGAGCAGTTCCGCGACACGCCCTTCGTCTTCCTGGGCAACATCGATCCGCGGCTTCAGCTCGAGGTGCTGCGCCAGGTGCGCAAGCCGAAGCTCGTCGCCTGCGACACGATGAACTTCTGGATCGAGAGCCGTCGCAGCGATCTCCTCGCACTGTTGAAGGAGGTCGACATGGTGACACTCAACGATGGCGAGGCGCGGCAGCTCACCGAGGAGACGAATCTCGTGAAGGCCGCGAAGTGGATCATGGCACGCGGGCCAAAGCACGTCATCATAAAAAAGGGCGAGCACGGCGCGTTCATGTTCAACGCGAAGAGTGTGTTCTTCGCGCCGGCGTATCCGCTCGAGAGCGTCTTCGACCCCACGGGCGCGGGCGACTCCTTCGCCGGCGGCTTCTTCGGCTACATCGCGCGCTCGGGCGACGTGAGTGAAGGGAGCATGCGTCGCGCGGTAGTGTGTGGATGCGCGATGGGCTCGTTCGCCGTCGAGCGCTTTTCCGTCGATCGGTTCTTCGAGATCACCGCGAAGGATCTAAACGATCGCATCGACGAGTTCCGTCAGCTCGTGGCCTTCGAGAAGGAAATCGTCGGGTGAGCGGGCCGCTCGATTATCGCTCGGCCGGCGTCGACATCGACGCATCCGACGACGCCAAGCATCGCATCAAGGCGCTCGTCGAGTCGACGTTCACGGCGGGCACGCGCGGCTCATTCGGCGGCTTCGGCGGCATGTTCCGGATGCCCGAGGGGATGCGCGCGCCGCTGCTCGTGTCGAGTGCCGACGGCGTGGGCACGAAGATCAAGCTCGCGATCGACGCCGACATCCACGACACGATCGGGCACGACCTCGTCAATCACTGCACGAACGACATCCTCGTGCAGGGTGCGACGCCGCTGTTCTTTCTCGACTACGTCGCGTTCGGTGCGCTCGTGCCGCACGTGGTGGAGAGCGTCGTGCGCGGTGTGGCGGCGGGATGCCGCGAGAATGGCTGCGCGCTCGTCGGCGGGGAGACGGCCGAGATGCCCGGCGTGTACACACCGCCCGACTACGACCTCGCTGGCTTCATCGTCGGCTGCGTAGAGGAGTCCGCGGTGCTGGGTGCGTCGCGCGTGCGCGCCGGCAACGTGCTCATCGGACTCGCGAGCAACGGTCTGCACACGAACGGCTACTCGCTCGCGCGCAGAATCGTGTCGGAGCGCATGCAGCTCGGGCCGCACGACACCTTTCCGGGCTCGGTGGGTACCGTGGCAGATGTGCTCCTGCGCGTGCATCGCTCGTATCTCGCAGCGCTTCGCCCCGTGCTCGGCATGGTTCACGCAATGGCACATATCACGGGCGGAGGAATTCCGGGAAATCTGAATCGCGCGCTGCCGCCCGAAGTCGATGCCGTAGTAGATGCGAAGAGCTGGACGATCCCAAGTGAGTTCCTGGCGCTCGAGCAGGCCGGGAAGGTGGCGCGCGAGGAGATGTTGCGCGCCTTCAACATGGGGGTCGGGATGATAGTGATCGCGAATGCTTCTGCGGCCGACTCGGTGATCGCTCACGCCGCGGCTGCGGGAGTGCCCGCGTGGGTCCTCGGTGAGACGCGACGCGGTACCGGGACCGTCATTTTCGCGTAGCGTTCCAGGAGGCCCGATGCACAATCGTTATCGTACGCTCATCGCTGCACTCACGCTCGCCAGCGCAGTCGCGCTTCCGGCCCAGTCCATCGATCCGCACTGCACCGACCCGAACGTCGTGGGCATCACGCATTCGGGAGGCGATGCGTGCCAGAAAGTCGCTGATCTGTTTAACTACATGAACATGCAGATCGGCACCTGGGTCGCGGGGGGCAATCCCACGCTGGGGCAGGGCGGCACGCTGGGCGGGCTCGGGCACTTCGCGGTGGGCGTGCGCGCGAACGTGATGAAGGCATCGATTCCCCGAGTCGACGACATTCAGGTGCAGACCGGACCGCCGGTTTCGACCAACATCCCGACCAGCGACAAGTGGGTCGGGCTGCCGTCGGTCGATGTCGCCATTGGCTTGTTCAAGGGATTTCCGGTTGGCATCACGACCGTGGGCGGCATCGATGCACTCGTGAACGTCGCGTACTTGCCGAGCGTGTCGAAGAACTCGATCAACGTCGGCGCGCAGGACGGCAAGTGGAAGCTCGGCTTCGGCGGGCGCCTCGGGATCATCCAGGAGTCGCTGCTACTGCCGGGGGTCGGTGTGTCGTACATGGTGCGTGATCTCCCCACCGCGGTGCTCAGCGGCGAGGACAACTCGGGAAACACGGTCAGCATCTCGGACTACGAGATTCGGACGAAGCAGTGGCGACTCACCGCGAGCAAGAAGATCCTCTTTCTCGGTGTCGCCGCGGGCGTGGGGCAGGACAAGTACGACACGAAGGCGTCGCTCACGTACAACGTGCAGGGTGACACGCCCAACGCGCCGATCGCCCTGCACATCTCGCCGACGCGCACGAACTACTTCGCCGATGTCTCGTTCAACTTTCTGCTCGCGCACTTGGTCGCGGAGATCGGGCGCGTGAGTGGCGGCGACGTCTCCACGTTCAATACGTTCTCGACAGGCGCGAGCGACTCGCGCACGTACGGATCACTCGGCATCCGCATTGGGCTCTGACGCGCGAGAGGGCACGAGCGCCGGCGGGAGCGCGCGCGACGACGCGTCGTTCATGCGCCGCGCGCTCGAGCTCGCGCAAATGGGATGGGGACAGACGGCGCCGAACCCGATGGTCGGCGCCGTCGTCGTACAGAACGGCGAGATCATCGGCGAAGGATTTCACACGCGCTTCGGAGCCGCGCACGCGGAGATCGAAGCACTGCGCTCGGCGGGCGATCGCGCGGCGGGCGCGACGATCTACGTCACGCTCGAGCCGTGCGCGCACGTGGGGAAGACCCCGCCGTGCGCCAACGCGCTCGTCGCCGCGCGCGTGGCCCGTGTCGTGATCGCGGCGCGCGATCCGAATCCCACCGCGGCCGGCGGCGCGGAGCTGTTGCGTGCGGCCGGCATCGAGGTCACCACCGGCGTCGTCGAGAGCGAGGCGCGCGAGCTCAACGCGCCGTTCTTCCATTCGTTCATCGAGAAGCGCCCCTGGATCACGCTCAAGCTCGCCGTCTCGCTCGATAGCGCGCTTGCGGACGCTGCCGGTCACTCGCGCTGGATCACGGGCGACGAATCGCGGCGCGTGGTGCACGAGATGCGCGCCGGAAGCGATGCGATCGGTATCGGCATCGGCACCGCGCTCGCCGACGACCCGTCGCTCACCGTGCGCGAGGCGCCCGCGCCGCGCGTGGCGCCCTCGCGAATCGTATTCGATCGCGCGGCGCGGCTCCCCGCCAAATCGGTGCTCGCCAGCACCGCGCGCGAGGTTCCGACGATCGTCGTGGTCGAATCGCCGCCGGTGGCACGCGTGCGCGCACTCGACGCGATCGGCGTGCGCGTGATCGACGCCTCGTCGCTGCGCGTCGCGCTGGACGCCCTGGGTGACGCTGGCGTGCGTTCGCTGCTCGTAGAGGGGGGCGCGCGCCTCGCCGGAGCCCTGATCGGGGCCGGAATGGTCGACCGTCTGGTTATCTTTCGCGGGTCGGCGATCTTCGGCGCGGGCGCGCTTGGCGCGTTCGCGTTCGTTCCGCCCGCCGACGTCGAGAGCGCGCCGCGGTGGCGCGTGCTCGAGCGCCGCGAGATCGGCTCGGACACGATGACTGTGTTCGCGCCACCGTCCAGCGGCTGACACTCATCGCGATGGTACGTACGAATGTTCACGGGACTGGTGGAGGATGTCGGCACGATCGAGCAAGTTCGGGTCACGCCCGCCGGGCGTGAGCTGCGCGTGCGCTGTCGCTACGACGATCTCACCGAAGGCGAGAGCATCGCGCTCGATGGCGCCTGTCTCACCGTGCGCGAGCATGGCCCGCACTGGTTCACCGCCGCAGCAGTTACCACCACGCTCGAGCGCACCACGATCGGCGAGTGGGGCATCGGTCGCCGCGTGAATCTCGAGCGCGCCATGCAGGCCGGCGATCGCTTCGGCGGACACATCGTGCTCGGCCACGTCGACGGCGTGGGCACGATCGCGGAGATCGAGGACGTGGGCGACGCGCGCCTCGTGAACGTTGCGCTGCCGGACGGGCTGTCGGATCTCATGATTCCGCACGGATCGCTCACCGTCGACGGCGTGAGCCTCACGGTGAACGAGCTTCCGCAACCCGACGTGGTGCAACTCTCGCTCATCGAGTACACCCTCGCGCACACGACGCTCGGCGAGTGGCGCACAGGACGGCGCGTGCACATCGAGGGCGATGTGATCGGCAAATATGCGAGGCGCATGTTGGCGCCCTATCAGCAGGCACAGGAATCACGGTGACGATGCAATTCGCGACGGTCGAATCGGCGATCGAGGCGATCCGCAACGGTGAGATGCTCATTGTCGCGGACGACGAAGATCGCGAGAACGAGGGAGATCTCATCTGCGCGGCCGAGCTGGTCACGCCGGAGATCATCAATTTCATGGCGAAGCGCGCGAGCGGGTTGATCTGCCTCGCGCTCACGCCCGAGCGCGTCGATCAGCTCGGCCTCGGGCTCATCGGTGAGAACAACGTCGACGCGCTGCGCACCGCGTACACGCAGAGCATCGATGCCGCGCCGCGCTACGGGATCACCACCGGCATCAGCGCGCAGGACCGTGCGACGACGATCCGCGTCGCGGCCGACCCATCGAGTGGCGCGAACGACATTCGCTTCGGCGGCCACGTGCAGCCGCTGCGCGCGCGCCCAGGTGGCGTGCTGCAGCGCGTCGGGCACACCGAGGCGTCGGTGGACCTCGCGCGCCTCGCGGGGCTCGCCCCCGCGGGCGTCGTCTGCGAGATCCTGCGCGATGACGACGGCGCGCCCGCGCGCCGCCCGCAGCTCGAGGAGTTCGCGGCCGAGCACAATCTCAAGTTCATCACCGTCGCCCAGCTCGTCGCCTATCGGTTGCAGACCGAGCGGCTCGTGCATCGCGTGGCCGAGGCGCGACTGCCCACGGAATTCGGCGTGTGGAAGATCATCGGCTATCGCAACGACGTGGACGACCGCGAGCACGTCGCGCTCGTCCACGGCGACGTCGATCAGGGCGAGAGCATCCTCGTGCGCATGCACTCCAAGTGCCTCACGGGCGATGTGTTCGGCTCGCTGCGCTGCGACTGCGGCTGGCAGCTGCACGCGGCGATGGAGCAGATCGAGAAGGCGGGGAAGGGCGTGGTCGTCTACCTCGACCAGGAGGGGCGCGGAATCGGGCTCCTCAACAAGATCAAGGCGTACGCGCTGCAGGATGGCGGCGCCGACACCGTCGAGGCGAACACGAAGCTCGGCTTCGAGCCCGATCTCCGAAACTACGGCATTGGGGCGCAGATCCTGCTCGATCTCGGGCTGCGATCGATTCGACCGATGACGAACAATCCGCGCAAGATGGTCGGCCTCGAGGGCTACGGGCTCCACGTGCAGGATCGCGTGCCGATCCACGCGCCCGAAACCGCCGAGAACCGCGACTATCTCATCGCCAAACACGCCAAGCTCGGCCACCTGCTCGCACATTGATGATGGAATTCGCAGGCACGCCCGACATGGCTGATCGCACCGTCGCGATCGTCGTCAGTCGGTTCAATGAGAACGTCACGCAGAAGCTCGTCGACGGCGCCGTGGACGCGCTCACCCGGCATGGCGGCGCGCGCGAGAACATCGACGTGGTGTGGGTGCCCGGCGCGTGGGAGCTCCCCGCCGCCGCGCGCGCGCTCCTCGCCACCGAGCGCTACGACGCGATCGTCGCGCTCGGCGCCGTGATTCGCGGCGAGACGCCGCACTTCGACTTCGTGGCCGGCGAAGCGTCGCGCGGGCTCGCCGAGGCCGGCGCGGATTTCGAAGTGCCGATCGGCTTCGGGCTGCTCACGACGGACACGCTGGAACAGGCCGAGGCGCGCGCGGGCGGCGCGCACGGAAACAAGGGATGGGATGCGGCACTCGCCGCGCTCGAGATGGTGGATCTTTTCGAAAGGTTGCGTGCGCGCGAAGGTTGAAACGAGGGCACGCGCGAGGGCGCTGCAGGCATTGTACGCGTGGGACATGAGACCCGGCCAGCAGCTCGAGCGCGTCGCCGCGCAGATCTGGGACGACCTTCACGTGCCGGCGGAGGAGCGCAAACGCGCGGCCGTGCTCGTGCGCGCCGTGATCACCGGGGGCGCGGAGATCGATCGCGCGCTGCGCGAGGTCACCGTGAACTGGCGCCTCGAGCGCATCGGCGCCATCGAGCGCTCAGTGCTCCGGCTCGGCAGCGCCGAGCTCGGGCTCGACGACACTCCCGCGCGCGTCGTGATCCAGGAAGGGGTGAAGCTGGCCGAGCGATACGGCAGCGCTCAGAGCGCGCGCTTCGTGAACGGCGTGCTCGATGCCCTCGCGCGCCAAATGGGAAAGCTCTAAGTGGACGGAATGCGCTAGTGAAGGTGCTCGTGGTCAACTGGCAGGACCGCGAGAATCCTCACGCCGGCGGCGCCGAGATTCATCTCCACGAAATCTTCGGCCGGCTGGCCTCGCGCGGGCACGAGGTGACGCTGCTCGGCAGCGGCTGGCCGGGCGCGTCGCCGCGCAACACGCTCGACGGCATGGACGTGCATCGCGTCGGCTCGCGGCACACCTTCCAGTTCGTCGCGCGCCGATACTACCAGCGCATGCTCGCCGCGAACGGCTTCGATGTGCTCGTCGAGGACATCAACAAGGTGCCGTTGTGGACGCCGCGCTGGGGCGCGAAGCGCACGGTGGCGCTCGTGCCGCATCTCTTCGGCACGACCGCCTTCCAGGAAGTCGCAGCGCCGCTGGCGTGTGCGGTGTGGATGCAAGAGAGACCGATCGGTCTCATTTATCGCAAGGTGCCCTTCGAGGCGATCAGCGAAAGCACCGCGGACGATCTCGCCGCGCGCGGGATCCCGCGCTCGCGCATCGCGGTGATTCACCCCGGCATCGATACGGTCGGGTACACGCCCGCGCCCGCGGAACGATCGCCCGTGCCGCTCGTCGTTTATCTCGGACGTCTCAAGCGCTACAAGCGGGTGGACCTGATCATTCGAGCCTTTGCGCAGATGCAGCATCCCACGGCCCAGCTCGCGATTGCGGGTGCAGGCGACTACAAACCGGAGCTCGAGGCACTCGCATCCTCGCTTGACCTCGGCGCGCGGGTGAAGTTTCTTGGGTTTATCTCCGACGCGCAGAAAGTCGCGCTGCTCCGGAGCGCATGGGTGGTCGCGTTCACGTCGCCGAAGGAGGGGTGGGGGATCACGAATCTCGAGGCTGCCTCATGCGCCACACCGGTCGTCGCGTCGAGCTCCCCCGGGCTGAGAGAGTCGGTGGTCGACGGCGAGACCGGCTATCTCGTTCCCCACGGCGATCTCCCCGCGCTCGTCCGTGCACTCAATCGCGTGATCAGCGATCGAGGGCTCGTCGAGACGCTCGGGGCAGCGGGGCGCCGTTTCGCCGAGCGCTTCACCTGGGAGTCCGCGGCCGAGCAGACCGAGGCGCATCTCCAGAGCGTCATCGAATCGAGGATCGCGTGATGCGGAGCGTGCTCGTATGAGAAAGCGGTTCACGGTCGGGCGCGTGCTCGACATGATGCGCGAGACACTGCAGCTCGAGCTGCTGAGCGACGACGCGGGACTGTCGCGCGAGATTCTGAGCAGCGAGGTCTCGAGCCCGGGACTCGTGCTCGCTGGCTACGTCGATCGCTTTCCCGCGCATCGCGTGCTCGTGTTTGGCGAGACGGAGATGACCTATCTCGCCTCGCTCTCCGCGACGCGCCGTCGCAAGGTCCTCGAGCTCTTCTTCTCCTTCGAGGTGCCCTGCGTCGTGATCACGAAGGGGCAGAAGGTCCCCGAGGAGATGCTCGAGGCGTCGCGGCATCGCGGCGTGCCCATCCTGCGCAGCGCGCTCAAGACGGCCGAGTTCTTCGCGCGCGTGAAGCCCGCAATCGCCGAGGAGTTTTCACCGACGACCACGCTCCACGGCTCGCTCGCCGACGTCTACGGCGTGGGGCTGCTCTTCGTGGGGCAGAGCGGCATCGGCAAGTCCGAGTGCGTGCTCGATCTCGTGGAGCGCGGGCATCGCCTCGTCGCCGACGATCTCGTCATCGCGACGCGCCGCGGCCACGACATCATCATCGGGCGCGGTCACGAGCTCCAGCGGCATCACATGGAGATTCGCGGCGTCGGGCTCGTGGACGTGCAGGCGATCTTCGGCATCCGCGCGGTGCGCCTGCAGAAGCGCATCGAAGTGGTCGTGAAGCTCGAGGCGTGGGACAAGGCGGACGCGATCGATCGCACCGGGCTCGACGAGACGACGACGAACATTCTCGACGTGCCGATTCCGACCGCCGTCATTCCTCTGAATCCAGGCAAGAACATCACCGTCGTCGCCGAAGTCGTCGCGATGACACACCTCCTTCGCTTCAGCGGCGTCAACACCGCCGAGGCCTTCAACGAGCGGCTGCTCGGACGCATGCGAACGGCCGCGAATGTACGCCAGTATCTGGCGGAAGACGATGAGTGACCGGATTTCGATCGTGCTCGCGCACGGGCAGCTCGCCTCGGGGCTCGTCTCCGCGGTGGAGCAGATCACGGGGATGGGCGACCGCTTCATCGCGATGTCGAACACGGGGATGAGCGGCGCCGAGCTCGAACAGAAGCTGCGCGCGCTGGTCGAGGAGACGGGCGCGAAGGTCGTGTTCACCGACCTGCCGGCGGGAAGCTGCAACATTGCCGCCTTCCGCCTGCTGCGCGATCGAGATGTTATAGTGGTAAGCGGCGTGAATCTGCCGACCCTCCTGCACTTCGTCACGCACCCGCAGCTGACTCCCGAAGTGGCGGCCACGGAGGCGGTGGAGCGGGGCGCGCCGACGCTCAAGGTGACGCTCGGGACATCACGTGGCAATTGAGCTCTACCGCATCGATGACCGGCTGATCCACGGACAGGTGATCGTCGGCTGGGGTCAGCCGATGAATCTTGGCTTTCTCGTGCTCGTCGACGACGAGGTCGCGCGCAGTGAGTGGGAGCAGGAGCTCTACCGCATGGGAGTGCCGCCGGAGCTCGATGTGTTCTTCGCATCCGTTGCCGATGCGACCGTCGCACTCGATGCGTGGAACCAGGACAAGCGCCCGGGAATTCTGTTGACGTCGGACATCGATACGATGGTGCGGCTCGCCAACGCCAAGAAATCCATACGTGCCGTGAATCTCGGCGGCATCCATCATCGGGCCGGACGCATCGAGCGGCTGCGCTACCTCTATCTCACCGGTGACGAAGTGCGGGCGTTGCAGGAGCTCGAGCGGAACGGCGTCGAAGTCACCGCGCGCGATGTGCCCGCGTCGCGCCCGGTGCCATTGAGCGCGCTGCTCGAGGGCAAGGGCGAGGAGGGCGCGGCATGACGCTCGAGACGATTCTGATGTTCGCGCTCCTTGGCGCGATTCTCGGACTCGATGTCGTGAGCTTTCCGCAGGCGATGTGGTCGCGGCCGGTGGTCGCATCGACCATCGCGGGCACGTTGGGTGGAAGCGCCAGCGATGGGCTGCTCGCGGGCGTATTCCTCGAGATGATGGCGCTCGAGACGCTGCCGGTTGGCGCGTCCCGCTATCCGGAGTGGGGAACGGCATCGGTCGTGGGAGGCGCGCTCTACGTCTCTCGCAGCGGCGATGCGACGAGTGCGCTCCTGTTCGCGATGCTGGGCGCGATGATCACGGCGTGGGTTGGAGGGTGGAGCATGTACGCACTGCGACGACTGAATGGACGGTGGACCAAGCAGGCGCTTCCCGCGCTCGAGGCGGGGAACGCGAGCGTCGTCACGTGGCTGCAGATGCGCGGCCTCGCGGCCGATCTGCTCCGCGGCTTCGCGCTCACCGCGCTCGCGCTCGCCCTCCTGATCCCGCTCACCGCCTTCGCCGTCGCCAACGGGCACGGCGACTCTGCGACCATCCGCGCCGTGCTCGTCGCTGTCGCCGCATCCATCGCGGGGAGCGCGGCGTGGAAGCTCTCGCACGGATCGAAGCACGGTCCGTGGTTCTTCCTCGGAGGGCTCGCGATCGGCTGCGCGATGCTCCTGGGCGGCTGATGCATACGCTCGCTCCGCGCCCGCTCCCGTTCCGCACGGCGACCGCCATGCTCGTGCGCAGCCTCGCCGTGCAGGCGTCGTGGAACTACGAGACGATGCTCGGCACCGGCGTCGGCTTCTCCGTGGAGCCGGCGCTTCGCGAGCTTCCCGGCGGGCGCGAGGGCGCGAAGTATCGCGAGGCGCTCGCGCGCGAGACGCACTACTTCAACGCGCACCCGTATCTCGCCGCGGTGGCGATCGGCGCGCTCGCCCGTGTGGAGCTCGACGGCTCGATGCCCCCCGCGCAGATCGAGCGCTTCCGCATCGCGCTTTGCGGCCCGCTCGGCAGCGTCGGCGATCGGCTCGTGTGGGCGGGATGGCTCCCGTTCACGGCGCTCGTCGCGCTGCTCGCGTACGGACTCGGCGCCGGTCCGGTGTTCGTGGTCACGCTCTTTCTCGTGCTCTACAACGTGGGCCACGTTGGGCTGCGCATCTGGGGGCTTCGCACGGGGTGGTCGCACGGCATGCGCGTTGCCGGTTCACTCGCGACACCATTCCTCCGCCGCGGCCCCGAATACCTGGCGCGCGCGGTGATGGGGCTCTGCGGACTTGCGCTGCCGCTCGCTGCGGCGCGCATTCTCGGCCGCTCGGACATGCCGCTCGCCGAGGTCGCGCGCAAGTCGGTGCTCGGCCCCCACGCGCTCGTCTTTCTCCTGCTCGCCGTCGCGGCGCTGCTCGGCATTCTGCTCGTCAAGCTGCACGGTCGCCTCGATGGCTGGCGCGTCGCCCTGCTGATCGTCGTTCTTCTCGCTCTTCACTCGGTTGCCTCATGATGACGGAACGCTCGGTTGAAATCGTGAACAAGAACGGGCTGCACGCGCGACCCGCCGCCGAGATCGTGAAGCTCTCGTCCCGGTTCCAGAGCGAGATCACGATTGTGCGCGACGATCTCGAGGTGAACGGCAAGAGCATCATGGGCGTGATGATGCTCGCGGCGGAGTTCGGGTCGAACATCCTCGTGCGCGCCAACGGTCCCGACGCGGAGCAGGCGGTGAGCGCGATCGCCGACCTCGTCGCAGCCAAGTTCGGGGAGCGGTAGTGGATCGCCGCCTCACCGGCATTTCCGCTTCGCCCGGCATCGTCGTCGGGCCGGTGTACGTGCTCCACTGGGAAGTCCCGGAGGTGCCGCAGCGGATCGTGTCCGATGAGGAGATTCCCGAGGAGATCGAGCGTTTCAGCGCGACGCTCATGCGCGCGCGCGAGCGCCTCGAGACCGTCCGCCGGCGCGCTGCGCACCACGCCGGCGAGGAGGAGGCGGGGATCTTCGAGGCGCAGATGCTGATCCTGCAGGACACCGACATGATCGGTCGCGTGGACGGCCTCATTCGGCAGAATCTCGCCGCGGAGTCCGCGTTCGAGATCACGATGCTCGACCTGCGCCACCACTTCGCGCGCCACGCCTCACCGATGATGCGCGAGCGCGTGGGCGATCTCGCCGACGTGCAGATCCGCGTGCTCTCGCTTCTGCTCGGGCTCCCCGATCACGACCCCGTCGACGTGCCGAAGGGCGCGAACGCGATTCTCGTCACGCACGATCTCACGCCGAGCCTCACCGTGCAGCTCGATCGCGAGGCAATCGCCGCCATCGCGACCGACGCCGGCACGCGCGTCTCGCACGTCGCGATCCTCGCGCGCTCGCTCGGCATCCCCGCCGTCGTCGGACTCCGCGACGCGACGAGCCGCCTGCACACGGGCGAGCTCGCGATTCTCGACGGTGCCGCGGGCACCATCTCGGTGAATCCCACCCCCGATGAGATTCGCCACTTCAACGAGCGCTCGCAGCGCGAGGCGAAGCTCACGGAGGAGCTCGAGCTTCTCCGCAGCGCCGATTCGATCACGCTCGACGGACACAAGCTCGTGCTTCGCGCGAACGTCGACTTCCCCGAGGAGGCCGACTTCGCCGTGCGCAGCGGCGCCGAAGGGGTGGGGCTCATGCGCACGGAGTTTCTCGTCGTCGGGCGCACCACGATGCCCGACGAAGAGGAGCAGTTCCGCTCGTACAAGAAAGTGGCCGAGTCGTTCGACGGCGCGCCGGTGGTCATTCGCACCTACGACATCGGCGGCGACAAGCTTCCCGTCGGCGGGCATCCGGTCGAAGCGAATCCGTTTCTTGGTTGGCGCGCGATCCGCATGTGTCTCGACGAGCCGGAGATGTTCAAGGTGCAGCTCCGCGCCCTCATGCGCGCTGCGTCCTTCGGCGACGTGCGCATCATGCTGCCGCTCGTCGTTTCGAATGATGAGGTGCGCCAGGCGCGCGCGCTGATCGAGGAAGCCTCCGCTGAGCTCGAGGCGCGCAACGTGCCGCATCGCAAGGACATCCCGCTCGGCGTCATGATCGAGACGCCTGCTGCCGCCGTGTCCGCGGACAGTTTCGTCGGCGACGCCTCGTTCTTCAGCATCGGAACGAACGACCTCACCCAGTACACGCTCGCGATCGATCGCGGAAACGCAAACCTGGCCCCGCGCTTCACTCCGCTGCACCCGTCCGTGCTGCGCCTGATTCAGCGCACGGTACAGGTGGGCGCCGCGAACGGCATCGAGGTCACGGTGTGCGGGGAGATGGCGTCGCAGCCACTCACCGCCTTCGCCCTCATCGGACTCGGCGTGCGCTCGATGAGCGTGTCGCCGCGCTCGGTGACGCTGCTCAAGCGCCTCGTGCTCGGCACAACGGTGAGCGTGGCTGCGAAGAGTGCCGAGGCCGCGATGCAGGCGCGCACCGCCGCGGCGTCGGAAGCCATAATCCTGCAAGCCTTTACGGAGACGTTCGGCGAGGTCGCCGAGCTCCTCGACGGCTTGCCCCACGTGATGTGAACGCGGTAAAATGAAGCTCGACCGCTTCAGTTGACGGCGCTCGATTTCGCCTCGAGCCGATCCGCGCGCGTACCCTTGTCGCCCCCAATGAACAGCTTCGTTTTCACATCCGAGTCGGTGACCGAAGGTCATCCGGACAAGATCGCGGATCAGATTTCCGACGCCGTACTCGACGCCATTCTCGCCGCGGATCCCGACGCGCGCGTGGCCTGCGAGACGCTCGTGACCACCGGCCTCGCCTGCGTGGCCGGCGAGATCACGACCAACACCTACGTCTCCATCCCCGACATCGTTCGTGGCACGATCTCCTCGATCGGCTACAACGACGCGAGCTTCGGATTCGATGGCAAGACGTGCGCGGTGCTGAGCACGATCGATCGCCAGTCGCCGGACATCGCGCAGGGCGTCGACACCGGCGGGGCCGGCGATCAGGGAATGATGTTCGGCTATGCGTCGGATGAGACGCCCGAGCTGATGCCGATGCCGATTCAGCTCGCGCACCGCCTCACGCAAGCGCTCGCCGAGCGGCGCAAGTCGGGCGCGCTGCCCTGGCTGCGTCCCGATGGCAAGGCGCAGGTCACCGTGCTCTACGAGGATGGCAAGCCAGTGCGCGTCGGCACGGTCGTCGTTTCGACGCAGCACGCGGAATCCGTCTCGAACGACGAGCTGCGTGCGTCGATCATCTCCGAGGTGATCAAGCATTCGATCCCGCCCGAGCTGCTCGACTCCGATGTGAAGTACCACATCAATCCGACGGGACGCTTCGTCGTGGGCGGCCCGCAGGGCGACGCCGGGCTCACCGGCCGCAAGATCATCGTCGATACGTACGGCGGCGCCGCGCGCCATGGCGGCGGCGCCTTCAGCGGCAAGGATCCGTCAAAGGTCGATCGCTCGGCCGCTTATGCCGCACGCTGGGTCGCGAAGAACATCGTCGCCGCCGGTTTCGCGAAGCGATGCGAAGTGCAGCTCGCGTACGCGATTGGTGTCATCGAGCCGGTGAGCATCATGGTCGACACCTTCAACACCTGCACGATCCCCGAATCCAAGATCCGCCACGCGATCCGCGAGGTGTTCGACCTCAGCCCGCGCGGCATCATCAAGGCGCTCGGGCTGCGCTCGCCGATCTACCGCCGCACCGCATCGGGCGGCCACTTCGGGCGCTCCGCCGTGACCGAAAAAATCGGCGGCGCGTCGCACTCGTTCTTCACGTGGGAGCGCACGGATCGCATCGACGACCTGCGCACCGCCGCCGACAGCGCGCGCACGTGAGCACGATACATCTGACCTTTACCTGGAATCATTGATGGCTACGATCACGAAGGATTCGTCCGAAGCAGCCTACGATGTGAAGGACCTCTCGCTCGCCGAAGCGGGACGTCGTCGCACGGAGTGGGCCGAGCGCTCGATGCAGGTGCTGCGGCAGGTGAAGGAGCGCTTCGCGAAGGAGAAGCCGTTCGCGGGGAAGAAGGTCTCCGCCTGCCTGCACGTCACGGCCGAGACGGCGAATCTGATGATCACGCTCAAGGCCGGCGGAGCCGACGTGGCGCTCTGCGCGTCCAACCCGCTGTCGACGCAGGACGATGTCGCGGCGCACATGGTGAAGGACCACGGCATCAAGGTCTTCGCGATCAAAGGCGAGGACAACGAGACGTACTACGAGCACATCCGCGCGGCGATTGCGCACGGTCCCGACATCACGATGGATGACGGCGCCGATGTCGTCGGCGCGCTGCACATGATCGCGCTCGGCCGCCTCGACGATCTACCGCCCGCGGTGCGCCGCTGGGTGGAAGGGATGGACGCGGGCAAGCGGAAGGCGCTGCTCGACAAGGTCATCGGGAGCACCGAGGAGACGACCACCGGCGTCATCCGGCTCAAGGCGATGGCGAAGGAAGGGATTCTCCGCTTCCCGGTCATCTCGGTGAACGACTCGTTCACGAAGCATCTCTTCGACAATCGGTACGGCACCGGACAGTCGACGGTCGACGGCATCATTCGCGCGACGAATCTTCTGCTCGCGGGCTCGACCTTCGTCGTCGCCGGCTACGGCTGGTGCGGTCGCGGCGTCGCCTCGCGCGCGCGCGGGCTCGGCGCGAACGTGATCGTCACCGAGATCGATCCGCTCAAGGCGCTCGAGGCCGTGATGGACGGCTATCGCGTGATGACGATGGAAGATGCGGCGCCGATCGGCGACATCTTCTGCACGCTCACGGGCAACATTCACGTGCTGCGCGGCGAGCACTTCTCGGCGATGAAGGACGGCGCCGTGGTCTCGAACTCCGGCCACTTCAATGTCGAGATCGACATCGAGGCGCTCGACAAGCTCGCGGGCGGCAAGAAGCGCGACGTCCGTCCGTTCGTCGAGGAGTACGTGATCGGCAAGAAGCGCGTGTTCCTCCTCGGCGAGGGACGCCTCATTAATCTCGCGGCAGCCGAGGGACATCCGGCGAGCGTGATGGACATGAGCTTCGCGAACCAATCGCTTGGCGCGGAGTATCTTGTGAAGGAACGCAAGTCGCTCGCGAACGATGTGCATCGGGTGCCTGAGGCGGTCGATCGCGAGATCGCGCGGCTGAAGCTGCAGGCGATGGGCTCGAACGTGGACGTGCTCACGGCGGAACAGCAGAAGTATCTCGCTTCGTGGGACATGGGCACGTGACGACGAAGTAGCTGGGTGCGGCAGCAGCGCGCATCGGCCTCGGGCGGGAGATGAGATGATAGAAGTAAGCGTGGCACGACTCGGGCTGGACAGCGTATCGAGCTCCTACGTGGTGATTCTGCAGGAGAAGGGCGGGGACCGGCTGCTCCCGATCTGGATCGGGCAGCCGGAGGCGGAGAGCATCGTGATGGAGATGAATCACATCCGTCCGCCGAGGCCGCTCACGCACGACCTGTGCAAGCGGTTGATCACGGGGATGGGTGCGGTGCTGCACCGCGTGCAGATCACGAAGGTGCAGGACAACACGTACTTCGCGGAGCTGCACCTGCTGCGTGGGGAAGAGCTCTTCCACATCGATGCGCGACCGTCGGACAGCATCGCCATCGCGCTCCGTTTCGCGGCGCCGATCTTCGCGCAGGAGTCGCTGCTGACGGCGATCGAGGTCGAGGAGGCCGAGGTCGAGGGTGCCGGTGATGCGGACGATGAGGAAGACACTCCAATGATTCCGGAAGAGGCACGCGACATCACGGCTGAACAGCTCAAGGAGTATCTCGAGAAGATGCGGCCGGAAGACTTCGGGAAGTTCAACTTGTGAGCATCGCGCTCAGCGCGCCGGTGCCAACTGTGGGGGCGGTCGCGGGATGCGGCCGCCCTTCGCGTGTCGCGCTCCGCGCGATTGTGCTCGCGATGATGACGGTGTCGCTGCTCGCGACGCGCGCGCGCGCGCAGGCAGGCGCGCCTGCGGCGAGCACCGTCGACGGCAGAGTGATGCGCCCGCGACTCCGCGCCCTCGCCCCCGTGGGCGGCATGTGGGTGACCATCCATCGCGTCGCATCCGATACGGCGGGACCACTCGACTCGATGCGCGTCGGCACCGATGGACGCTTCCACTTTCGCTACTCGCGCGCCGGAAAGCCGGATGCCATCTACTTCGTCTCGGCGATGTACGACGGCATCGCGTACTTCTCGCGTCCGCTCACCACCGCGCACGTGACGGGCGATGACGCGGCGATCATCGTCTTCGACACGACGTCGATCCACTTTCCGCTCGCGATCAAGGGACGCCACCTCATCATCTCGACGCCGAGCGTCGACGGCTCGCGCGAGGTGGTGGAGGCGTACGAGATCGCGAACGAGAGCGACCAGACGCTCGTCGCATCCGACGATGCGCATCCGACGTGGACGGCGCCGCTCCCCGCCGGTGTGAAGGACATTCAGGCGGGCGAGAGCGATGTGTCGCCGGCGTCGATCTCGGCGGCGAACGGGCGCGTGCGCGTGACGGCGCCATTCGCGCCGGGGCTCAAGCAGCTTTCGTTCTCCTATCGCATTCCGCAATCGTCCTTTCCGCTGCATGTGCCGCTCGAGCAGGGCGTGTCGGTGCTCGAGCTGCTGCTCGAAGAGCCGAAGGCGCAGGGGCGCGGCGCGACCCTGAAGCCCGTTGCGCCGGCGACGATCGAACAGCGCGTCTTTCAGCGCTACCTCGGCAGCGACGCACCCGCGGGCGCGACGATCGAGATCGAAGTGCCGGTGATTCAGGCGGCCGCGGGCGTGCGCGTGTACTGGCAGATCGCCGGCGCGCTCGCGGCGCTGATGCTGGTGGGGCTCGGCGCGTGGTACGCGCGCGCGCGGCGCCGGAGTGCGAGCGCGCCACTGCCGTCGCGCGCGTCGCGCCCGAACGCGACGGAGAGCCTCGCGCGCCAGATCGCGACACTCGACGCGGAGTTCGAGCGCGCGAGCGCGCCTGACGATAGTGCGCGCGCGGCATACGAAGCGCGCAGGCGTGAGCTCAAGCGCGAGCTCACGAGCGCGCTTGACGCGTCGGGGCATTCCACCTAGCTTCTTCGCAGAAGTCGATTTGCGGATACGGGTCACGGAAGCCGGTGCAACTCCGGCGCGGTCCCGCCACTGTAACGGGAAAAGTCGAGCGCTCGAACGCCACTGGCACATGCCGGGAAGGCGAGCGCAGGTCCCGAAGCCAGGAGACGCCTCGCGTCCGCGCCACACGTTCAGTCCCTCGGAGCAAGGGCTGGTGGCGATAGGCGCGTGCTTCGCATGCGCTCCGTCGCAGCCGGGCATCTTCTCCTTGGAGACAGGTGCCCGTTTTTGCGTCTTGCTCCGCGTCTACGATTTCTCGCGATTCTCACTGCGGTTGCCTCGCTTGGTGCGCTTACTGCGTGCGGCGACGCGCATCGCGCTGCGCCCGCACTCGAAGTAGACGACTTCGGCGACACCATCCGCGCCGGCACACGCACGAACCCCGCGCGCATCGCCTCGCTCAATCCCGCCACCACCGAGCTCCTCTTCGCGCTCGGAGCCGGCCCCCGGCTCGTCGCGCGCACGACGTGGGACGTGTGGCCGGATGCCGCGCGCGCCGTCGCCGATGTCGGCCCTGGGCTCAGGCCGAACGTCGAGGCGGTGCTCGCGCGCCACCCAAACCTCGTGGTGCTCTACGCGAGCGCGGAGAATCGCGTCGCCGCCGAGCAGCTGCGCGCGGCAGGGATCTCCGTGATCGCGCTGCGCACCGACAAGCTCGCGGATTTCGTGCGCACGAGCCGCGAGCTCGGGCGCGCGGTGGGCGAGAGCGCGAGCGCCGCGACGGTGATCGACACGATGCAGCGCACCCTCGCGCACGTGCGCGCGGCCACGCTGCACCTCGAGCATCCAACTGTGTTCTGGCACGTGTGGGACTCGCCGATCTACACGATCGGCGCCGGGAGCTTTCTCGACGAGCTGCTCACGATCGCGGGCGGGACGAACATCTACGCCGATCGCACGGAGCCATCGCCGCAGGTGTCGCTCGAGGATGTGATTGCGCGCGATCCGCGCATCATCCTCGCCGGTGCATCGGGAAAGAGCTCGCTCACCTCGAGCCCGTTGTGGCAGGGCGTGCGGGCCGTGCGCGAGCATCGCGTGTTCGTGATCGATACGAATCTCGTGGGACGTCCGTCGGTGCGCGCCGGCGAGGCAGCGGCGTCGATCGCGCGGCTGCTTCATCCCGGAATCGAGCTGTGAGCGCGCCATGAGAGCCGCGCTGCTCTGGCTCGGCATCGCGCTCGTCGTGCTCGCGCTCGCGATCGCCGCGATCGCGTACGGCGCGGTGCCGCTCAGCGCGCACGCGGTCATCGACGCGATTGGTGGTCGCGGCGACGCGGTGACCGTCGCGATCGTGCGCACGCTGCGGCTCCCGCGCGCGGTGCTCGCGCTACTGGTCGGCGCGGGACTCGGTATGGCTGGCGCCGCACTTCAGGGTGCGCTCCGCAACGCGCTGGCCGAGCCGTATTTGCTCGGCGTGTCCGGCGGTGCAGCGGTTGGCGCTGTGGCGGCGGTCGCGCTCGGCGCGTCGGGGCCGTTAATGCTTCCGCTCGCATCGTTCGCCGGCGCCGCGCTGGCGATCGGCGTGGCCCTCGGCGTCGCTCGCGCGAGTGGCGGGCGCGCGGATCCGCGCGTGCTGCTCATGGCCGGCGTGATCGTCGGCGCGTTCGCGAATGCGGCGATCATGGTGATGTTGTCCAACGCGCCACCCAACGCCGTGCGCAACGCGCTCTGGTGGATGATGGGCTCCGTGGCAGACGCGGGATGGGTCACTGTTGCCTGGCTCGCCGTATATGTCGCGCTCGGCGGCGCGCTCCTGCTCTGGCTCGCGCGCGAAATCGACATCCTGTCCCTCGGTGAGGAATCCGCGGCGGCGCTCGGTGTCGACGCGGCGCGCTCGAGTCGCAGCATCTTCCTCATCGCAGCGCTGCTCTCCGCGGCCACCGTCGCCGCCGCGGGGCTGGTCGGTTTCGTGGGGCTCGTGGTGCCGCACCTCGTGCGATCGGTTGGTGTGCGCAGACATCGCGCGCTGATCGCGGGGGCGGCGCTCATGGGCGCGGGGCTCGTCGTCGCCGCGGATCTCGTCGCGCGACTCGCGCGCCCGCCTGCCGAGCTGCCTCTGGGCGCGGTCACCGCGCTCCTCGGCGTCCCGTTCTTTCTCGTGCAGTTGAGGCGACTCTCGTGATCGTCTTCGACCGCACCGTCATCCGCTATCCGCGCGCGCGCACGGCTGCAGTGAACGAAGTGTCGTTCGCGGCGCCGCGCGGCGCGGTGACGGCCGTCGTCGGGCCGAACGGCAGCGGCAAGAGCACGCTCGTGCGCGCGCTGCTGCGTCTCACGCCGATCGCCGCCGGGAACATTGCGATCGACGGTGCGGATCTCACGCACCTCGATCGTCGCACGGTCGCGCAGCGCGTCGCAGTCGTTGCGCAGCGCGAATCGCTCGTCTTTCCGCTCCCCGTGTGGGAATACGTCGCGCTCGGCCGACACCCGCACGAGGGGCCGTGGGCCGCGGCGCCTTCGCGCGCCGATTCCGCGATCGCGACCGCGCTCGAGCGCGCGGGGATCGCCGAGCTCGCCGATCGAAGCACGGAGGAGCTCTCGGGCGGCGAGTGGCAGCGCGTCCGGATCGCGCGCGCGCTCGCGCAGGGCGGGGAGGCGTTCGTGCTCGATGAGCCTACCACCTTCCTCGACATCGCGCACGAGATGGCGATGTTCGAGCTCTTTGCACGACTGGCGCACGACGGCATGGCCGTGCTGCTCGTGAGCCATCAGCTCAACCTCGTGGCCCGCTTTGCGGACACGATCGTGTTGCTGCACCGCGGGCGCGTTGCCGCGGCGGGGACGCCCGCCGACGTCATGCGCGCCAGCGTTCTGGAAGACGTCTACGAATGGCCTCTTCTCATCACCCGCGATCCCGCGGTTGGAGCACCGGCACTTCTGCCGCTCCGCAACCGCGGCCCACGTTCTCCATCTCAATCACCGTGACATACTCACATCGCCTCGCACGCCAGAGTGCGATCGCGCTCGCTCTCCTTGGTGCGTCCACCTCCGTCGCGCGCGCGCAGGCCACGTCCGCCGATACATCCACGCTCAACCCCGTCGTCGTCACCGCCACGCGCCTGCCCAGCGCCGCGGGAGCCGCCGCGCTCAGCACCACTGTAATCAGCGGCGATGATCTCCGCGCACGCGGTGTGTCCACCGTGCTCGAGGCGCTGCGCGAAACGCCGAGCGTTGCCGTGGTGCAGGGAGGATCGTTCGGGCAGCAGACATCGATCTTTTTGCGCGGCGGGCAGAGCAACTACACGCAGGTGCTCGTCGACGGCGTCGTCGTGAACGATCCGGGCGGTGCGATCGACATCGCGAATCTCACGACGGACAACATCGACCGCATCGAGATCGTGCGTGGACCCACGAGCGTGCTGTACGGCGCGAACGCCGTCACCGGTGTCATCCAGATTTTCACTCGCCGCGGCGCCGGTCCTGCGCAGCTCAGCGCGTGGGCGCGGGGCGGCACTTACGGCACGCGCGAGGGCGAGGTCTCCGCGCTCGGCGGCGATGACAAGCTGTCATACTCGCTGTCGGCGGCGCAGCACAACACGGATGGCATCTACGATGTGAACAGTGCGGCGCGAAACGGCACCTACAGCGGGAGCCTCCGCCTCGCCCCTGACACGCGTTCGGATATCTCACTCTCGCTTCGCTATATCGACGCTGGTGCGCACATCGCGACCAACGGCAATGGCGTTCCCAACGACAGCAACCAGACGCACACCGAGCGCCGCTTCCTCGCCTCGCTCGACGCGGGTCGCTTTCTCACGAGCAAGCTCGAGGCGCGCGCCTCTCTTGCCGCGACCGACGTCGATGCGCGCTCGGAGGATCGTCCAGACTCCCAGGACGATACCGACTTTCCATACGACATCCGCACGCGGATTTATCGTCGCACGGCGGATGCGCGACTCAACTTTCACATCGAGCCAAACGTCGTCGTCACGGGCGGCGGATCGTACGAGTCGCAGCGTGAGCGCTCGACGGGCGGCGATCCGGAGCATCGCACTGTCGGCGCCGGCTACGCGCAGGTTGTTGGCACGTCGTTCGGTAGCCTTTCGTACACGGGCGGCGTGCGCGTCGACCACAACAGCACCTTCGGCGACTTCACCAGCTATCGCGTGGGCGCCGCGTACGAGCTGCCGAGTGCGACGCGATTGCACGCAGCGCTCGGAACGGCGTTCCGGGAGCCGACCTTCGAAGAGAGCTCGTCCGCACAGCCCTTCGATGTGGGGAATCCGGATCTCCAGCCCGAGCGCTCGCGCAGCTGGGAGGCGGGCGTGGATCAGGACATCGTGCGCGGGCGCGCGTCGATCGGCGCGACGTATTTCAACCAGCGCTTTCGCGACATGATCCAGTACAACGGGCTGGTCGCCGAGGGCGCGCCGAACTACTACAATCTCGCCGCGGCTACGAGTGATGGTCTCGAGGTGACGTTGCGCGTGTCGCCAGTGGCGCCGCTCACGCTCGCCGCGTCGTATACGTACACGAAGACGCGCGTCACCAACGCAGGCATCGATAGCTCGGCCACCGCAAATTTCGTTCAAGGGCAGCGGCTGCTGCGGCGCCCCACCAACCTCGCGAGCGCGACCGCGAGTTACGCCTTCCGCCGTCCGGAGACCTCGCTGCATCTCGAGGTCGCGACGATCGGCGATCGCGACGACCGCGACTTCTCGGACGACGTCACCTTCATTCCGAAGGACGTGACGCTGCCGTCGTACACTGTCGTGGGGATCGCCGGCGACCTCGGGATTCTGCGCCGAGGCGCCAATGGGAGCCCTGACGTCGTGCTCACGGCGCGCGTGGACAACCTGTTCGACCGGAAATATCAGCAGATTTTCGGCTTCGCGTCGCCGCGGCGAACCTTCCTCGTGGGGGCGAGAATCGGGGTCGCGAAATAGCTCGAAGTGGGGCGAACGGGGTAGCTTTCTCGTATGCCCCTCGTCGAGACCGACGCCATCGTGCTGCACGTCTTCGACTACTCGGAGACTTCACGCATCCTGCGATTGGCGACGCGCGATGCGGGGCTGCAGTCGGTGCTCGCGCGAGGGGCGCGGCGCTCGAAGAGTCGCTTCGGGAGCGCGCTCGATCTGTTCGCGCAGGGCGCCGCACAGCTGCAGTTGAAGGACGGCCGCGATCTGCAGACGCTGGCGGGATTTGACGTCACGCGATCGCGCGCGGAGCTGGGGGAGGACATGGGTCGCTTCGCGGGCGCGTCGGCGCTCGCGGAGCTCGTGCTCCGGTTCAGCGGCGCGGACGATGTGTCGGTCGCGCTCTTTGACGTGCTCGCCGACGCCATGGATCGGCTCGCTGCGGCGCAGGACGCGATGGCGAGCGAGGCGACGCTCTCGGGCGCGTGGCGGCTCGTGGCGGAGATGGGCTTCGCACCCACAATCGACAGCTGCGCGGCCTGTCACGCGCCCATCGACAGTGAGGGCGATCTACCGTTCAGTCACACGGCGGGCGGTGTGCTCTGCGAGCGGTGTGCGCGCCTGTATCCGGGGGGGCGCAAGCTCCCCCTGGCGGCTCGCCGCGCGATCGCGGAGTGGACCCAGGGGCGCCGGCTGGAGGAGTGCGATCCCCGAGCCACCAAGGCCCACCAGCGGCTGCTGCGCGAGTTCCTGCAACAGCACCTGGCAGACGGCCGTGCCCTTCGCGCATTCGACGCCTGGGAGCAGGGCGCGCTGGTCGCTCGGTGAGCTCGCGCACGAAGTGTCGACTCGCGGGTAGGGGAGTGTGCGAATTGCTTGACACTCCTTTTTCCCATGTCTAAGTTCGCGTCGGTCCGTGAATTAGCATCCCTTTGCAGGAGAGCCTTTAGCGCCGTCATTCGTCCGCATGGAGAAGGCACATGAAGCACCGCTGGGCCGCACTGATTTCGGTGCTCGCCCTTGGCGCGCTCGTGCCGACCACGGGGGCGGCGCAGGACACCACTTCTGCGAAGAAGCCTCCCCCTGAGCGCAGCCCCGGGTTCGAGCTTGGTCAGAATTACCCCAACCCCTTCAACCCGGCCACGAGCATCCCGTTCACCCTTGGAGATCCTCCATCCTGCACGGATGCGGGGCGCAGCTACCGCGTCACGCTCAGGATCTACAATGTGCTCGCGCAGCTCGTGGCCATTCCCGTTCTCCTCAGCGGAGACGGTGCGACCGGTCAGCCGGTCGTGAATCTACAGCTTCACTGTGGCAGCTACGCGGCCTTCTGGGATGGCAATTACCTGAATAGCTCTCAGGAGGTTTCGTCCGGAGTCTACCTCTACCGGATCGAGGTCGAGGGGCGCGCCGTGGCGAAGAAGATGATCGTGATCAAGTGAGCCTCGAATGCGCGATGACGCCAGCCGTCGTCGCGCATTCGTGCGAGTGGAGGAAATCACATTTCAGATTCCCTCCACTAGTGAGTCGCGGGGGGGAGGGGTGTTCGCGGCGGTGGGCCCGGAGGCTGGGGCTTGGCAACTGCGGGGCGGGGGACGCTCTCGATCTGCCGCCAGAGATCGCTCGCGCGCGCCGGCGTCTCGGCCAGAATCCGCGCGGCCTTCTCGAGCTCCGTGCTCGTGACCTTGTGCCGCCGCAAAATCATTCGGCGCGTGGAGTCGCGCATGGTGACGTCCAGGGAGGCGTCGGTCTCGATGCGGCGGAGCTCATTGAGTGTGGCGACGAAGGTGCTGTCCGGCATGCCAAGGTCGGGTGCGCTGGACTGCCGGCAGCCGGCCGCGATGAAGACGACCAGGAGGAAGCCGAGCGCGGTGCAGGTGCGTATCATGCGGCAAGGCTAGGCTCGCGCGATGCCGTGGTCAACGGTTTTGTCAGGTTGGCAGATGTGAGCGCGATGGAAAATCGATGTCGACAGCAAAACGCCAGTGCGAGAAAACGCGGCTGCCGATCTGGCATTGTGGCGTGGTATCTAGCTTGCAATGCGCTTGATCTGTAATAACTTACGATGCATCTGATAACGTACCTTAGCAGATGAGCAAAGTGCATGTTGAGTTCTGATCGACTGACAGTAAAGGCCGCCGAAGCGTTCAACGAAGCACTCTCGCTCGCGCGCGAAACCGGTAATCCGCTCGTCTATGACGGGCACCTCCTGATCGAGCTTCTCGGGCAGCCGGAGGGGATCGTCGTGCCCTTGCTCAACAAATTGGGCGTTGACGTGAGCCGGCTTCGCGAGCGGGTTCAGCAGGAAATCGCGCGCTATCCCAAACAGAGCGGCGCACAGCCGAGCTTGTCGCGCGAGCTGAACAAGGTGCTCGACAATGCCGACGATCAGGCGCGAAAGCTCAAGGATGCCTTCGTCTCGACCGAGCACCTGCTGCTCGCCTTGGCCGATACGCGCGGCACCGAATCGAAGACCGTTCTGGAAGAGCTCGGTGTTACTCGCGCGTCGCTGATGGAGGCGCTGCAAAGCGTGCGCGGCTCGCATCGGGTCACCGATCAGACTCCCGAGAATCAATACCAGGCCGTCGAGAAGTACACGCGCGACCTCACCGAGGCGGCGCGCGCCGGGAAGCTCGATCCTGTCATCGGGCGCGACGAGGAGATCCGTCGCGTGGTCCAGGTGCTTTCCCGCCGCACCAAGAACAACCCCGTGCTCATCGGCGAGCCGGGGGTCGGCAAGACGGCCATCGTGGAGGGGCTCGCACAGCGCATCATCAATGGCGACGTCCCCGAGTCGCTGCGCGACAAGCGGCTCGTCGCCCTCGATCTGGCGGCGCTCATCGCCGGCGCCAAGTTCCGCGGCGAGTACGAGGAGCGGCTCAAGTCGCTCCTCAAGGAGATCACTACCTCCGAAGGGAAGTTCATCGTCTTCATCGACGAGCTCCACACGCTCGTCGGGGCCGGCGCGGCGGAGGGATCGATGGACGCCGGGAACATGCTCAAGCCGCTGCTCGCGCGCGGCGAGCTTCGCGTGGTGGGCGCCACCACGCTCGACGAGTATCGAAAGCACATCGAGAAGGACGCCGCGCTCGAGCGCCGTTTCCAGCCCGTGTACGTGGGCGAGCCGACGGTCCCCGACACGATCGCCATCCTGCGCGGCCTCAAGGAACGCTACGAGGTGCACCACGGCGTGCGCATCACCGACAACGCCATCATTGCGGCGGCTACGCTCTCCAATCGCTACATCGGCGATCGCTTTCTCCCCGACAAGGCCATCGATCTCATCGATGAAGCCGCCTCCCGTCTCCGCATTGAGATCGACTCGCTCCCGCAGGAGATCGACGCCGTCGAGCGTCGCGTGATGCAGCTCGAGATCGAGCGCCAGGCGCTGCAGAAGGAGAAGGACGCCTCCTCGCGCGAGCGGCTGGCGGCGCTCGAGCGCGAGCTCGCCGAGCTGAAGGAGCAGTCGAATGGAATGAAGGCGCAGTGGCAGGCCGAGAAGGACTCGCTCGGCAAGGTGAGCGAGATCAAGACGAAGATCGACCACGCGCGCACGGAGGTGGAGCAGGCGCAGCGCAGCGGCGATCTCGGTCGGGCGGCGGAGCTCGCGTATGGCGTGATCCCGCGGCTCGAGACGGAGCTGCGCGAGGCCGAGCAGGCGCTCAAGCAGAAGGAGTCGGCGGGCCCGCGCTTCCTCAAGGAGGAGGTGGACGCGGAGGACATCGCGGAGGTCGTGTCGCGCTGGACGGGAATTCCGCTGGCGCGAATGATGGAGACGGAGCGCGAGCGGCTGACGAAGCTCGAGGAGGAGCTCGCACGCCGCGTCGTCGGGCAGCGCGAGGCGGTGAAGGCGGTGGCCGACGCGGTGCGCCGCTCGCGCGCGGGGCTGCAGGATCCGAATCGTCCGATCGGCTCGTTCATCTTCCTCGGCCCCACCGGCGTGGGAAAAACAGAGACGGCGCGCGCGCTCGCGGACTTTCTCTTCGACTCCGAGCAGGCGCTCGTGCGCATCGACATGTCCGAGTACATGGAGAAGCACGCGGTGGCGCGTCTGATCGGCGCGCCGCCGGGATACGTCGGTTACGAGGAGGGCGGACAGCTCACGGAGGCGATCCGTCGCCGCCCGTATTCGGTGATCCTGTTCGACGAGATCGAGAAGGCGCATCCGGATGTCTTCAACATCCTGCTGCAGATTCTCGACGACGGGCGGCTCACCGACTCGCAGGGGCGCACGGTGGACTTCCGGAACAGCGTCATCATCATGACCTCGAACATCGGCAGCCAGTACATTCTCGACCGCGGCACCGCCGACTGGGCCGAAGTTGAGTCGCACGTGATGGCGGAGCTCAGGCGCAACTTCAAGCCGGAGTTTCTCAATCGCGTCGACGACATCATCATCTTCCATCCGCTCTCGATGGATCAGATCGAGCACATCGTCGAGCTGCAGCTCAAGCGCCTCGAGCAACTGCTCGCCGATCGCAAGATCACGCTCGAGCTCACGCCCGAGGCGAAGCGCGTGCTCGCGGAGGAGGGGTTCGATCCTGCGTTCGGTGCGCGTCCCCTGAAGCGCGCGATTCAGCGCTATCTACAAAATCCGCTCGCGATGGCGGTGCTCGAGACGCGCATCAAGGAAGGCGACCACGTGCGCGTCACGCGCGCACCCGAGGGCACGCTGGCATTCGAGGTGGTGGGGCAGGTCGCCACGAATGGCAATGGTGCGGCGGCGCCTGGAGATGTCGTGGGCTCGAGCGCCGGAGCGGGACGCTGAGCGCTCCGAGCCTGGCCGACGACGAGCGCTGGATCGCGGAGGCGCTCGTCGTCGCGCGCGAAGCGGCGAGCGCCGGTGAGGTGCCCGTCGGCGCGATCGTCGTGCGCGAGGGCGTGGCGATCGCGCGCACCGGTAATAGAACAGTGCGCGATCAGGATCCAACTGCGCACGCCGAGGTGCTCGCGCTTCGCGAGGCTGCGGCAGCGCTTGGCACGTGGCGCCTCACCGACTGCGTGCTCTACGTGACGCTCGAGCCGTGCGCGATGTGCGCGGGAGCGAGCGTGCTCGCGCGCGTGAAGGGCGTGGTGTTCGGCGCGTGGGACGACAAGGCGGGGATGGCGGGATCGGTGGAGGATTTGCTGCGACATCCTGCGCTCAATCACCGGCCGCAGGTGCGGGGTGGCGTGTGCGCCGAGCAGTGCGGCGCGCTCTTGCGCGAAATGTTCTCGACGCGGCGGGCGACTTCCGTTGACTCGACTCTCGCGGACCAATAGTTTTTACGGCTGCCTGGACAGGTGGCCGAGTGGCTGAAGGCACCGGTCTCGAAAACCGGAGAACGGGCAACCGTTTCGTGAGTTCGAATCTCACCCTGTCCGTACTTAGCTCGCTTCACCTCATGTAATACTTGAGCGGTGGTCACGGAAGTGGTCACCGCTCTGTCTTTCTAGCCGCTTTTCGCTCGGCGTCTCGCTTGGTGGACATACCCTCCCATCGGTCGCGTTCCTGACTTTGCGGGATGAATCGCCCGTAGACCTTGAGCGCGAGGATGCCGTTGACGTGGCCGAGCTGTCGGGCCACCGCCTCGATGGGCCACCCCGAGCGCACTGCGCGCACCGCCCACGTGTGGCGAGCATCGCGCATCGTGTAGCCGCGAAGGATGGGGTAGGTGCCCACGAGCTTCTCCACTGCGGCGTTGTGCGCCGTGAGCGCGCGGAAGCGGTCCGGGATGTCATCGAAGAGGCGCGCCCCGGGGAGGCGGCGGCGGAGCTGCGCTTCCACATACGGCCACGCCCAATCCGTCACGCGCACCACGCGGTCCCGCGGGGTTTGCGTCTTGGTTCCCCGCGCGCGAATTTCTCGTGTATCCCGGAACACATCGCGCACCGTGATGGTAAGCGCCGTGCTCACCTCGATCCCGCTCCCCGGCAGGAGCGCGGAAAAGTTCCGGTATGATCCGGGTTGCGCCTCCGCGAGCGCGATGGCCTCATCGGTCTCGATGTGATGGTCGCGCGGCTTCCCGGGTGAGGGCGCCTCCACGGCGTGGAAAGGGTCCGTCGCGAGGATGCGCTTGGGACGCACGAGCCATGAGATGAACCGATGCGCGCCGATAGCGCGATTGCGAACGGTGTTGGGCTCGTCTTCCTCCATGCCATCCAACCACTCTTGGATGTAGTCCGTGGTAAGGCGCGAGCTCGGGAACGGCTCACCCTCGGGAATAAGAAGCCTCACCGAGCTGAGGTAGCCCTTCGCGGTGGTGGGTGCCACTTTCTTCCGTCGCTCTTCATCGCCCTCTCCCATCGTGAGTCGCCGCCGCCACTCGTCCACGAGCGGCTCCACGTTCACATCCGAGAGTGAGGCGAGGAGCTCCGCGAGTGTGTCTCGCGTATCCGCCTCCCACACCTCCAAGGGGGAGAGGCGCTTTTCCGCCATCGCGGTGTAGAGCTCACGATACTTGAGCTGCTCGCGCACCTTCTCCACGGTGCGCGCAACAGCGTTAGCGCTCCCTTTGTCGCGCGTCTCGGTGGAACGGTCCACCGGCTTGCCATCGGCGCCGTAGAGGCGCACTTGCCATGTCTTGGCGCCCGCCTTCCGAAACGGTTTCATGCCTTCCTCCTAGATGCGCTGCACCGAGCGCGAAAAGAAAGCCCGCACTACCGCGGGCTCATACCGTCCGATGACTCCCGATTGCGGACACCCCGAGCGCTGCACCGTTCGCTCGCTCTTGCGGATGTACTGCGCCACCATCGCCGTCGTCCATAGTGTGTCATCCGGGAGCGCGTCTCCCGGTCGCCATGCGGCCATCTAGGCTACTCTCCTCTTGAGCTCATCGAGCTCGCGGGCGAGCGCCAGCCGCGCCGCGCGCTCGATGCGGAGCTGGCGCGTGAGCACGCGCGCCTTGGCCTCCGCCTTGGTTGTATGGTTCCGCACGCGCGCCTCGCGCACGCGGTCCGTCTGACTGCGCCATCTCTGCGCGGCCTGTCGCTGCATCTCTCGGCATCGGGCGCACCGCTTGGAATAACCGCCGCCGCTCTTCGAGAAGCGGTTTTGCGGTTGCGGGGCGCCCTTGGATGGACACCCCGAACCGTTGCACACCTTCATCATGCTGCGGCCTCCTCGGGGAGGACACCGGCCAGCGGCGTGCACGCGAGCTCCGCCATCCGCTCGCGTTCCGCGAGCCCACCGCGCGCCGCATCGTACTCCGCGGGCCACTCGCCAGCCTTGCGCGCCATGTCTCGCATCACTTCGCTCCACACGGCCTCAAATACTTTGCGGTCCTCACCATGGAGCGCTTTGTAGGCGCGGAGGTCGAAGCCCGCGGCATCCAACACCTTCTTGAGCGAGACCGCCCATCGGAGGTTGCGCCTGAGTCCATCGGCAAGGTCCGCCTCGCTCTCCGCGAGTGCGTCCACCGCTTCCCGCTCCACGCACGCGCGGCACGTCGTGGAGTAGCGGATGCCATCGGCGCACTCGTGCGCCTCGAAGTCCGCGAGCTTGCGCTTTTCCTTGCACTCCCGGCACCGCCGCACGCCGCCATCGCGGAGCGCGCGGCGCCTCGCGAGCTCCTCTTCCACGCGGCACCGTTTACACGAGGTGCGGAGTCCGCCGTAGCCGTCCGGCGAGAAGTCGTCCACGGTGAGCTCCACGCCACCGGGATGGAGCGGTCCGGCGCATACGCGCGTCTCGATCACTGGCGAACCTCTGCCGTGGCGAACCCGATGAGGCGTTGGTCTCGGTTGATGAGCTCATCGATGTCCCGAAGCTGGCGCTCCACGTCTGCCCACGCGGCGATGTCGCGCTCGGCGCCGCCGAGGAACGCCTCGTAGCGCGCATCACTGTAGGCCATCGCTTCGAGCACCGGCACCGCGGGGCGCGGCGGCTTGGCGTTGTTGTGAAGCTCCACGAGGATGAGGCTCTTGAGCTTCTTTCTTTTCGCGTCCCACGTTTGCACGCGCGCGTAGAGCGTGGCGTTGAGGTTCCACAAGCGCCGCCGCTCGGCGTGGAGCTCCTCGATGGAGCCCACGCCGATACGGGCTTCTAGCTCGGCTCGCGCCGTGTTAGAAGGGGAGGTCATCGTCCTCGTCATCCAGCGCGCCGCGGAAGTCCTCGAAATCCGTGTCCTTGCTCATGTTCCTACGGATGCCTTCGGTGAGGCCCTTGGTGTCACGTGCGCGCGGGGCTCCGCCGCCGTTGCCGTTCCCGCTCGGTGAGCCGAGCATGAGAAGCGTGCCACCAAAACCGTTGATGACGATTTCGGTGGTATAGCGGTCGTTGCCGTCTTTGTCCTGCCACTTCCGGTTGGCCATCTTGCCCTCCACATAGAGCTTGTCGCCCTTGTGGACGTACTGCTCCACGATTTCCGCGAGCTTATCCCACACCACCACGCGCACCCATTCCGTGCGCTCTTGCTTGTTGCCGTCCTTGTCCTTCCACTCCTCGCTCACGCCGATGGAGAAGGTTGCCACGCGCGCGCCGCCCGTCGTGGAGCGTACCTCGGGGTCACTTCCGAGGTTGCCGATGAACGTGCACTTATTGAGTCCGCGAGCCATGGTCGCTGTCCTTGGGTTGTTGTCGTTGGTTGGTATTACGCTGCCGCCGCGGCGCCATCCGCGGTCTTGCTCGCGCGCCGCTCGATCTTCGCGCGGAGATTCTTGATGGCCTTCTCGATGTCTGCGGGGCCGAGAATCTTGTCCTCCTTGAGCCACTCCTCCACCTTCTCGCGCTCTTCATTCGTGATGCCGTTGTTTGCGTCATCCACGATGGAGAGGAGCTCGGTCACGAGCTTGTCCATGAGTCCCATCTCGGGCTCGCTCGCGGCGGGCGCCTCCTTCGGTGCGAGCTCGGCGCCGCTCTTGAGCCAGCGGAGGAGCTCCGCCGCCGTCTCGGCCTTAGTGAGGTCCACGAGGCGCCCATCAAAGAGGCTCGTGCGGTCCTTCGAGCTCGCGGCCATGTGGTCCATCTGTAGCTCCCACATCACCGAAAACTCATACTCCATCCCGTCTCGCTGAATGGGCGCGGTGCCTAGCTTCTTGGGCTCCTGCTTGCCGCGAGCGTTCTCTGTGAGCACGTACTCCGTTTTGGTGCGGAGCGTGGAGATGATGTGCACGGGCGCCGCGAGGAGCGCCGCCTTAAACGCCTCGTGTTCCTTAGTAAACGCGGCCCAATTCGTGTACGAATTGCTGTTGCCGCGCGCGTCCTTCGCTTCCTTTCGCGAGAGGATGCCACCATCGCCCGCCCATTGGTGCGAGAGCGAGTCGATGATTACCACCTTGAATCCCGCCGCCACCGCGGTGTCAATGGCTTCCATGTAGCGCGCCGAGGTGAAGGGCGCCCCGAGCGTCAGCGTGTCGAAGTCGTAGCGGTCCGCGTAGAGCGAAGCGGAGCCGTTCTCACTGTCGATGACCGCCACGCGGCCACCTTCGGCAACGGCGATGCGAGTCGCGAGGGCGAGCGCGCCCTCCGTCTTGCCCGAGCCCGCGGGGCCCTGCATGCCGAGCTTAAGCTTGACTTGCTCCTTAGTTGCCTTCTTGAATTGCATAGCTCTCTCTCCTTGGGTTGGTCTACTGCTGCTGTTGCGCGTGGATGTTGATGAGCGCCTCGATCCCCGCCGCCACGCGGGTGGCGTTCACGATGTGCCGCGCCATCATCTCGGCCCCCTGCGCCGAGAGGCCATCACACATCCCCTTGGCGCCGTAATTCAACGCGAGCTCGTAGATGGCCCGGACATCGTTGAGGCTCACCGGAAACGGGAGCATCAACGGGGCGGGGGCTACCTTTGCGGGCGCCTTCGGCGCTCCGAAGTGGTCATCACACATCCGGCGTACTTCCTCGGGGTCTAGGTTCGGCATTGCTGGCGCGTTCTCCGGGCGTTAGGTTCGAGAGTCCTCACGGGGCGCCATCCCCGCGGCGGACATTCTTGGGTTGTAGCCCCTCGTGCGGCGGTATCCGCGCGGGGGGCGCTTCTTTTAGCCCCCCATCGCCGCGCCGAACACCTTGAGGTAGTCATCGGGATCACACCCGCCATCCTTGATGGCTCGCTCGATGTCGGCTCTACAGTCCTCGTGCACCTCGCCAAGCTCGGGGAGCGAGTCCACCGGCTCTCCCTTGAGAAATCGCCCACCACACACGCCGCATCGCGGCCTACGTGGGCTTGCTGGTGAGGGGCTCATCCGCGGCCCCCCGGGCGTAAAATTTTGCCCACCACGTGCCGTACTCCTTGGGTTGGGGTTGTCCAACACGCTGGCAAGGCGTAGGTTTTGACCCGCCAACGTGTTCCGGGTGGCGTATCGTTGTCCCATGGGCTACATCTCGCGCCCATGCGACCAACGCCACCACCGTAAACGGCGCCGCGCTACTCGTGCGGCCCGCTTGAAAGACAATTGTATTGTCTAATGGGCAACGTGTCAAGCCCTATGGGCTGACTTCCACGCACGAGAGGAGCATCATGGAAAAAGAGACACTCGGGGCGCGGCTGTTCCTCGCCCACAACGCGGTGGAGCGGCGCCTCGGGCGCAAGGTGAGCTTCGCGGAGCTCGGGGCGATGATCGCGAAGGAAGAGGGGCGCGAAGACGCCAAGGGAAAGCCGATGCCGTACTCGGGGGGCAACGTGCTCCGCTGGGAGCGCGACCAAAAGCGCCCGAGCTTCGAGGCGGTGGCCGCGCTGGCACGACTCGCGGGGATGCGAGGCGGCTTTCTCGTGTTCAATGAGCGGGACGGAGACGAAAGCGCCACGGGGAGCTCTCCGATGCAAGAGCTCCCCGTGGAGACCTACGAACGGATTGAGCCGCGGCGGAAAGCCGTGGGCGAGACGCCGCGCGGCGCGAAGAGCCCGCGAGCTACCGCGCCTAGTCGCTCACGAGTTGTAAAGAAAAAGGGCCGCTAGGACGCCGCGTGTCGGGGCCGAGCTCGTGGAGGAGCCGCCCCGCGCGCTCGAAGTTTCCCGCCTCTTCCAAGAGATGGAAGAGCCGCTCATCGATGAACGCCTCCATCACGCGCCGCCCGTCTGGCGCTACTGCTATGACCTTGACCGCCCCCGCGAAGGTGTCTCGGTCCGCGTAAAGCCCAACGGGGAGAGGCTTCTTACGTGGCGGGAGGATGAACGGTGGACTTGTCATTAAAGCCTTCTCATCTTTGGGTTTAGCGTACAGCGCAAAGAACCCTTGGCGCTCGGATTACACGAAAAACACCCGCCTTGGCAACGCCGCGGCGGGTGTTTCTTGCATTCGTGGGGCGAAGGTGACTTAGCGCACGGCTACGGGGTGCGCCCGAGCGCGGGCATGGAGAACAAATTGGCGCGTAGGCCTCCCGCGTGGCGCCACACGAACGCCTCCGCGGCTTGCGGCTCCCCGATGTAGCCCTTGCGGTAGTGCCACGCATCCGTCCCGGAGAGCGCTTGGAGTGTGCGGATGCGGACTCCGTTGTGGCTGTCCACCGGGGTGGAGTCCTTCACCTTCGAGGTGTGGAAGTGTCCCGTGTGCACCTCGCGGTACACGCTCGCGGCCCACATCGCGGGCACCTCGTGAGCCATGATGAGCGGGAGCTTGTGGTGCGGCTCATCCTTGCCATGCGTGTAACCCACGAGGTTCCGCCCATAGAGCGCGTACTTCCGAAGGCGCGGCGTGTTGTCCACGCTCACGCGCTCGTCGTTCGCGTACTCCGCGGCAAGCACCTCTCCGAGCATGAACGCGAGGAGCTCATCGTGATTGCCGGGAACAATGAGGACGCGAACCTTGGGCGCCACACGCGCGGCTTCCGCAATGGCCCACGAGGCGAAGCCACGCCCGCGGCGAAACATCTTGTGGAGGCGCGTGTCTCGGTCCTGCGGCGTACCGGAGGTGGTGGTGCCGCCCGCGGTGTCGTAGTGGAAAAAGTCATTGCCGAACACGAGCACCACTTCATCGAGCCGGTAGAGCTGCGCTTGCGCCACGAGGTCACGGACCGCTTCACGCGCGAGACGTTCCGCGATGCGGCTGTCGTAGTCGCTTCCCGTCTCCTCGGCCCACGCGAGCTTTCCGATGTGGACATCGGTGAGCACCACTTCCAACGTGTGCGGCTCGTCGAAGCTTGCACGCGGGAGCTGCACGGGCGCGAGCTTCGCGCGGCGCGTGGCGTCCACCTTCACATCGCGCGCCACGTGCGCGCGTATCTGCGCGAGGATGGCGGCTGTGTCGGGGCGCACCAAGGTTGCCTTCACTTGGAAGAGCGCCTCCACGAGGATTTCTCCCGTGACCGGATGTTTGGCGCCCATCTCCCACTTGTTGACGATGAATCGCTCCACCGCCCACTCTTCGCGCTCTACCTTCGCCGCATCAAGGAGCTCATCGAGTGTTGTGATGCGGGCGCGTGGTGGGAGCGCCACCGTCTTGGCGCGAAGGCTCGCGTCGGGAGAGGCCGCTCGGCTGCCGTGCGCTGTTGCCGCGGCCTTCCACTTCGCCCCGAGATCCGGGTTGCGGCGTTTCGCGATTTCAAGCGAGGCGGGCGTGGTGCCCATGTGACTCGCGAGAAGGCGGATGTCCGGCCCGTGCTCGCGCACGAGTGCGAGGAGCTCATCCTCTCGGCCATGGAGCCATCGCGGCGCCATTACGATGGCTCCGAGTTGACGTGCACCCATTCATCGAGCCGCTCGATGCAGTAGGCGTAGCCCGAGATGTCCACGATGTTGTCTCGCTTTCCTTTGTGAGCATCGCGAACCGTTTTCATCCAGATCATTGCGAGCGCCACGAGGCGCGGCGTGATGGGCACGCCAAAGAGCACCTCCCAGCCCTTCGCGATTTTCGAGAAATTGGGATACGGGTGGTCGTAGGAATCGTTGCGCTCCCCGCCATGGCCCGCGAGCGCGTAGGCTTCGTGGAGGATGGAATCGTGGCTCGTAACCGCTGGCACATCATCCGCCGCGGAGAGCGCGAGCTTGGGCGTTTCCATCATGCCCATCGAGCTCGCACGGTAGAAGCGCTTGCCCATGAGGACAGCTAACCGCGCTTCGATACCCGAGCCTTTCGATTTCTCCCATCCATCCAGCACGGCCACCGCATCGGCAAGTGTGACTGTCTGGAGGTTTGCCGCCACCATCTCTGCGAGGAGCGGGTGGCCGTAGTCGCACACGTCGTTGTACGGGTCGAAGGGGCGGTCATAGTGTCGATACCACACCGCGGCGTTAGTGTCGAAGGGCGTCGTGACTACCCATCCCGCGGCTCGCCACCGCTCCGCTGCTTCCTCAAACGCTGCCACGTTGTAGTGTTCGCGGCCCGTCATCGGGCCCATGATGTAAACGCGCGCCATGAAGTCGAGCTCCTTGGGTTGCTACTTGGTGAGAATGAGAGTGAGCAGAGCGCCAGCGCCGACGCAGACGGCGCCAACCTTGAGCGTCTTGAGGCGCGAGATGCGCCGAGCGTTCGCCACTTCCTCGGCGTCAACCACGAGGCGGGCGTTGAGGTCCGTGATAGATGCGTCACGCGCCGCGATGCGCGTGGCATCGGCTTCGCGTGCGGAGTCCGCCGCGGCCACCGCCTCATCCGCGGCCAGAACGAACGCGACGGGCACCGCCACGAGCTGCTCGGGCGGGAGCGCTTCCACGTGCGGCACCTTGAGCGCGAGCGCCGCGCGATACTTCGCGTAGCGCGCACTCGTGGCTACTTGCTTCGCGACGATGGGCGCCGCGTGCGCGTCCGCCGTCACAACCGCCCGCACATCCGTCTTGATGGCTGAGTCGATGGCTACCGCTTTCGCCTTGAGCTCGCCCGAGAGCTCGGCGTGGCGCCGCACTTCGCAACCGTACACCCATCCCGCGAGCCAGATAGCTACCGCAATGATGAGCGGGATTCGGAAGCGCGCGAGCGTCTCAACGATGCGCGTCATGCGGCGCCTACTTCGCGCCACACAGCGGCGAGTCCACCGTCCGCGAGCAAGCGCGCGGCGCGCGGGCTCGGAGAGCGGCGCATCGGCGGGCCCCATTGCACGTGGGGCTCATCCACAAAATGCTCGGGCGTGGTCGGGTCGCGGTCCCAATCAGCGCCGGACGTAAGGCCGAGCGCTTCCGCCTCTTCGCGGAGCGCCACCCAAAACTCCGCGGGCGCGTTCCATCCGAGTGTGGCGTGCACCACATCGAGCGCGAGTCCGAAGTGATGCCACGTCTCATCCGCGTCTTTCGACTGCGTGACGATGCCGCGCCCGTCATCGTAGAAGCGCCCGAAGCCGAAGAGGAAAACTTGCCGCGCATCGGTGCGGAGTGTCTCCGCACATCGACATGGCATCCCGCGCGCGGCCATGCGTGCGAAGAGGAGCGTGGCTTTCTCGCGGAGCTTGGGCGCGAGCTGCGCCATGTCGTCGCACTCGGGCACATCGCGGAGTGGACGCGGGAGCGTGGCGGTGAGGGTCACGGCTTCACCTCGGGCGAGTTGAAGCCGCCCACCTTCACGTTCACCACCTCATCCTCGCCCGCTGCGAGCTCGGATGGCTTGGTGCGAGAGAAGAGTGCGACCACGCCCGAGCCCACGAGCGCGGTGAGGGCGCCCACGAGTGCGGCCACGAGCGAGGCGTCCTTGCCCATGAGCGCGGCGATGCAGATGGTGGCCGAGACAACGGACGCATCGAATGTGAGCACGAGCGCCACGAGGCGAACGATGCTCGGCTTGAGCGCTACGTGGTCATGGAGCGCGGCACGGAGCCACGCGAGCGCGAGGCGGAGATAATCCCTCACTTCTCGGCTCCCACGAGGAGACGCTCCTCGATGCGAATGACGCTCGCAACAACCATGTTGAGCGGCTCCGCGAGCGCGTCCACGCGCTTCTCGGTGCGGTCTGCTTTGTCCTCCACTTGCGCGAAACGCCACGCATAGGAAAACACCGTGCGGACAATCGCGTAGGCACCGCCGAAGAGTGCGGCGAGCGGGCCGTAGAGCTTGAGGATGGCGATGGGTTCCATCGAGAGGCGGGGCAAGGGAAGGGGATGCAAAACGCGGCACCGCCTCCGAGCTCGGAGAGGGTGCCGCGAGGCGGCGATGAATTGGAGAGAGTGGTGGGCGGGGTGAGCTACGGCTCCAAGGAGAGGAGAGAAAGGCTACCCGTGGCGGGGCACCGGAGAGAGATGAGCCGAGTCACCCACGCGCCACCTACATCGCGAAAATACAACGGTTGTTCGTGCGCGGTTACTGCGCTGGCGTTGGCGGAGCGCGATGGCGCGCGTCAAATGCCTTGATGCGGAGGAGCGCATCGGCGGGCGCGCCGAGCGCCGCGTAGAACGCAACGGGCGCGATGTGCGCCATGCGGAAGTGGTGCTCGCGGCATCCGTCACACAAGAAGTCCGACGTGATGCGAAGCCGCGCGCGCGTGTCCTTCGGGAGCAGTCGGACATCCACGAGCATGTCCGCGTTCGTCACGCGCCCGCACCCGCACCGCGCGAGGGGGTTGCCCTCGCTCGATGCGAGCGTGTCTTTGAGCGTTGGTGCAGTCCACGTCATTTGGCGAGTGCCTCCCATTCAATCACATCATCGGCGTCCGGCGTCTTGCTCGCGTACTTGTCGGAGCCGCTCGTGGTATAGGTGACTGTCCCGGGGTCCACTGTCGCAGAGAAGCCGCCTGTGGGGTGCCCGCTGAGTGTCTTGATGCGGATGCGGATTTTATCGGTATTGTCCAGCCCTGTCACCGCGATAGGCACCGAAGGGGTAAAGGTGCCCTCGGCATCCCCGTGCGTGTCGCTCGCGGTGTAGAGGTTGGTCCACCGCTCCGTCCATGTCCCGCCCGCGTCCGCGCTCGTGTCGATGGCCACGGTGCACGCCACGTCAACGTGATCGAAGTCGCCGCCGAGTGCTTGGAGCGAGACGTTGAAGTTGACCGTGTAGGTGTCGTTACTGGCTGGCGCATGGGCGAGCGTGACCGCGAGTGTTTCTCCCACCGCGTCAAGCGTACCCGCGCCAAAGGTATCTGTTTGGCTCACGGGTGTCCCCTTCTGCCGAAGCCGCGCGCGGAGTGTAAAGCCAGTGGTGGTTGGGTTGAGCGCCGTGAGCTCGTCATACTGCGGGAGCGCGGTGTTGGGCGCCGTGCTCCCCGTGCCATCGCCCGTACTGTTCCATTTGCTCCGCGGCTCGTAGGAGATGCCGCCGCGGAGCAAAATCATCGGTGAGTTATTGAAGGGCTGCGCGAAGGAGACCGTATCAGTGTTGCGCGCGGTGCCCGAGGTGTAGCCCTTCACGAGCGAGCGCGGCGCCACGCCGTCGCTCTGCGTCACCGCTTGGTCCACGGTGGTGCCAGTCGCATCCGTTGCCGCGACTGCGTAGCCGTCATCCGCCCCCGTGGCGTCCACGAACGGAACGCCGCGCGGGATGCGGAGGTCATCATCTACCACCACCGTGATGCTGTCTCCGGCTTGCTTCTGCCCCGCGGTGTTGACCGTGTAGGGCGTGACGACGTACGTGGAGCCGGTCACCGCGGAAAAGCGGATGGGCGAGTCTACGCCGCTCGCCAGCGCGCCCGCGGCGTCCCCGTCCGCACTCACCGTGAGCTCCATGTGGTCATACGCCACATCGGTGGGCTTGGTGAAATTGATGTAGATGTCCGGGCGGAAGATGGTGAGCAACCCGCCCACCTTCACCACCGAGCTCGTGATGGCAGGGCACGGCACGAGCGGCACCGGAGGCGGCGCGGGGAGCTGGCGCGTCCCGTCCGTGCCGCTCACGCTCGTGATAGCATCGAGCCCGCGGATGGCGAGCGTAAACTCGGTGCCGAGGAGGTTGCGCTCCACCACCACACCCACCGCCGAGATGCGCCCGCGGATAGGCGTGCCCGTGTCATTGATGCCATCGGTGGAGAAGTCCAAGCGGCGGTCCGTGTAAACGTCGGTCGAGACCGAGACCGCATCCCCTTCGAACACCCACGGCCATGGGTGCACCAAGCTTGCCTTCCACAAGCGGACGCCCGTGCTCCACGCCTTGAGGAGTTTTTGCCCGAGGTGTTGCGCCTCGTCGTAGTCGTTCCACTTGCACAAATCATCCGGGAGCGAGGTGACATCGAAGAGGTTGGCGCGCCCGAGCCCGAGGACCGCGTTGATGTCATCGAAGGTCGCCTCGTACGCGAAATCTCCCGATGCTTGGTCGTAGCCGTATTTGATGCCAATGGACGGCATGCGTTGGGAGTAGCCCGTGGGCGTGGTGAGCGCGGAGTAGTCCTTCTCACTCCACACGGCCACCACGTCCTTCTCGCCGTAGATGTCGATGTAGTCAATGCGCCCTTTCCGCCATGCGGGCGCGCCGCCGCAATGAAGCGCCACGTGTTGCAACGGAGTGAGCGCCTCCACGCCATCGGTGGAGAGCTTGTTGGAGGTGAGACGCCCCGTGGTCGCGGGCAGGATTCCGCGGTAGCGCTGCGGGACCGCGGCTTGGTTGGCGAGGATGTCCGCGTATACAGCCGCGAAATCCACGCCCGAGTACGCCACTTCCGCGCGCGTCGTCTTATCCGCGTGGAGCCGGAAGAGGTCTCCTACCGCGGGCTTCTGTGCGTCATCTTCGAGGACGATAGTAAAGCCGTTCGCCGTGGGCGCGGGCGAGCTCGCAACGAACCAATTGGTTCCGGCGAGCACGCCCGAGCGGCCCTCGTAGCGCGTGGTTACAATGTTGACGCCATCGAACGCATGGGCATCCAACACCGTGAGCGTGAGCTCCTTGGTGGTGCTGTTGTAGCTCACGGTGTGAATGACGCCATCGGTGCCATCCACGGGGTAGTCCCACACCGGCACCTTCGGCGGCACGAGCACCTTGAGGCGGTCCATGCCGCTCACGAATGTGAGCGTCTCCGCGCCGAGCTGGGGCTCGCGGTCCTCCAAACGGTAGAGGTTGAGGAAGTGTCGCGTGCCCGTGATGGTCTCGGTCGCGTACACCCACGCCTCCACATTACTTGGGGCGTACTCCGTGGCGATGCGCGTCACGAGGTCGCGCGCGCCGCCGCGTCCGAGCTTAAGGAGCGGGAGCTTGAGCTCTCCGATTTCGCTTTGCGCTGTGGTGGGATCGATGCTCGCCGTGCTGTCTACATCCTGCATGTAGCGCGCGGTGGCAAAGCGCGTGCGCTCGGTAAAGAAGGCCGCTTGCAACACGGGCGTGGCGAGCGAGTCCGCGCTCGCGCCCAAGGTGGCCGTGAGCTCGTAGTAGCGGAAGCGCTGCGCGCCCGTGAGCACCACACCATCGAGTACGGCGCCGATGCTCGTCCACGCATCGGTGGTGAGGTTGCGCCCGCGAAGTGAGTAGGAGAGCGAGGTGCCCGTGGGCATTGCGCCATCCGCGCGGAAGTGCACCTCGTTGGTGGGCACGTGTCCCAAGTCATACGTCTTGACGAGGGTTCCCGTGGCGGCGTAGGTGACTCCGCGGACAACGTGCCACGGTTGCGTCCATGGCTCTTCGGCGGTCTGTCCGGTTTGCGGCGTACCCACCTGACGCGAGATGCCCCACTGGCCATTGACGACGCCGCCCGTGGTCAGCGTGGTGTCCTTCGCGCCGTACCCGGGCACCGCGCCAGTTTCGAGGAGCCCGTAGCCCGGGTTGTTCTCGGTGGCGAGCGCGGAGTAGCCATCGGCTACGCTCGCGTACGGGCCGCAACAATTATCCCCGTCGCCACCCGCGCCCACGTCTGTCCGCCAAAACGTGCTCTTATCGAATTGCGGGAAGCTCGCGTTTTGGAGCGTGCCGAGCCACGCGGCGCCGGGGTTCGGGCCTTGTACCGAGATGCCGATGGAGAAGCCACGGACCACGTTGAGGTGGGACACCTTGAGGTCTCCCTCCACCGTGAAGTCCACCGCGCGCTCTACCCCCGAGCTGTCGCGGCCCGAGCCGGTCGCGGTGTGGATGAGCCCCGTGGTGACGGCGACGGTGCGCCCGTGGTCGCGGAAGTCGATGGTGACCACGCCACCGCTGTTGGTAACGTCGGTGGCCTTGATGAAGATGGCGTCACCCAATACCTCGCGGTTCCACTTTTCATCGAAGCGCGTGACAACGAAACGGTAGTAGCCGCCGTCTCGGTCGAAGATGGACGGGCTGCCGAACACGCCATCGCCTTCCGCGCGCCCGAGGCGCACATCGAGCGAGTGGAGCGTAAAGCCGTTGACGCCGATGATGGACGGGTTCGGCCAAAAGTCCAACCAAAGGGTTTCGTTTTGATTCCGATTCCCCGCATTGAACCAATGGTAATGTTTCGTGGCGTCCGTGCTCGCGCCGGGGCTCTGGAAGAGCGTGCGCGATGCGCTCTCCGCGAGGCGCACCTCGCCGCTCTCATTGAGCGTGACGTTGGTGCGCGTGCTCCCCGCCGTCCACTCTTCCGTAGTGGAAGAGCCATCGGCGGACAGCACGGCCACCACATCAACCTCAACATCGAGCGCGGGGTTGAGACGCCGCGCGGCTTTCACGAGCGAGCGAGGAGGAGCGAAGGCTACCATGTCAGATGGTCCGGGTGGGGGCTACTTCTTCGAGGAGGAACGCCACCTTGCGATGTACGGGGTCACACACGGGGTCATAGGTCGTGTCCCCGGGGAGCTGAAAGAGCCGCATGAGTCCCGAGCCCTCCGTGGTCGAGTCATCGAGACTGAACCACCACACGTGGTTGTAGTCGAGCAAGCGCCGCACGTGCGGGTGGAGCTGTTGGAAGTCCGCTTCTTCGAGTCGCACCGAGAGGTTGACTTCATCCCAATTGATGGTCCCGCGCTTCACGCGGATGCCCGTCTTGCTCGTTTCGTTGGAGAGATGCTTCTGTTGCGTGCGGTAGTCGTACGCCCCGGGCGCATCGAGGTACGTGGGGAAACGGTAGGACTGCCCGAGGTGGAGATTGCCGAGTCGCGGCGCGATGCCAGCGCCGAGCGCCGGGAGCACCACGCGCCAGTAGCGGTAGGACGCGGACGCAAAACGCATCCACGCCACGCCCTTGGGCGTCAGGCATCCCGCGGAGCCGAGCCCGCCCGCGGCGCTCGGGATGGTGAAGGTGGAGACGAGCACGTTGGACGCGGCGAAGTTGTCCGTAGAGCCGCGCACTTGCACCGCCGCGCCTTTGAGGTTGTGCCCAACATCGAAGATGATGGTGTCGGCACTCACCGCGGCCCCGGCATCCACCGTGATGGAGATGGCGGTGTTCGTCTCTTGTACCGTGAAGCCCACGGTATCGCGGAGGTTGTCCGCGATGTTGAAGAGCTCCGCGCCCGCCACCTCGGTGCCGCTCGTGGTCACCACATACGTGGGGTGAAGCACCGCATCATCGAAGAGGTTGTCCGACAAAATAAGTGGCGTGGCCATTAGGCGCCCATCCGGATGGGTTGGTTGCGGTCGTTGAGGCGCTCGATGTCTTGGCGCATGCGGGAGGTTTCCTTGCCCGTGCTGTCCTTCTGGATGTAGACAAACTCAATCTTGATGGGCTGGTCGGACTGCCCCGAGCCGAGCGAAGCACCCAAGGCCGTGCTCTCTCGCTGATTGCTCCCGCCGCCGCCGCCGCCTCCACCGCCACCGGCACCACCGCCGCCTCCTCCACCGCCCCCGGCTTCCTTGAACGCCATCGCCGCTGCCGCTGCGTGCTTGAGAGCCGAGGCGCCGTAGAGTGCAGCGCCCGCCGCGTCACCGCTGGCCAGCGCCATGAGTGCCTTACCGGCTGCTTCGATGCTTTCCACGGTGTTCTTCGCGCCCTCATAACCCATCTCCAATCGGCGCATCGTTTTTACCACCGTGCCGACCGCTTGCGCCTCGCGACTCTTCGAGCCGATGGCGGCATCCGCCAGCACTTGCATGTCCGAGAGTGCGTTTTTGGTTACCTCAGTGCGGAGCGCGAGAATCTCAGCGTTGGCCTTGCGTTCCGCCTCGGTTTTCGAGACGCCCGCGTCGATGTTCGCCTTCTTTTCGAGCTCGATGAGCGCCATGCGCGCCTGAAACGAGGTCACGACGTCATCGGAACCCGCGTTCGTCTCCAAGCTGAACTTCACGTTGGCCGCGGCCTGTTCCGCGTTGAGCTGGTCCACCGTGAGCTTGCGCCGTTTGTCCGCGAGCGCGATGAGCTGGTTTTGCCGGTCCGCGTCGAGATTCTTGAGCTTGTGGATGCTCTCCACTTCATCATTGAAGGATTGCGTGGCGGCAAGGCGCTTTTTCGCGTAGGCATCGAGGTCGCTTTCGTTCGACTTCAACACCTCATCCCCGAGCTTTTGCCGCATGTCCAAATAGCGTTGCGTTGCCGCGGCTTCCTGCTCGGCCACTACCTTCGCCGTCTCCTCCGCTTTTTTCTTCTCCTCATCGCGGAGCTCGTTGACGCGCACCATGAGTGCGTGGACCTTCTCTTGCGCGTTGACGAGCGCTTGGAGCCCCTCGGTGTCGCCACGGTCGCCCACCGCATTGGCCAACCCGTTCGCTTGCTGGCGCGCGAGCGTGAGCTCTTGGGTGGCCGCGGTGACGCTCTTGAGGTTTTTGATGTGCTCCGACTGCGCCTCGTTGAGCGCGCCGGTCGGGAGGTCGTGGAGCGCTTGCGTTGCGCTCTTCGCGGTCTCATAGAGCACACCGAGGAGCGTGATGAGCGCGCCGATGCCCGTCGCGCTGGCAGCAAGCGCCGCGCTTCGGCTTGACGCGAGAATCGCGGAGCTCATGGAGCCCAAGGCGATGGTCGCACCCTGCACCGAGCCACCCATGCCGGTAGCCGAGTAGGCGAGCATGGACATGGCATTGGCGCCGCGCCGCGCCGCGCGCGGCATCGCCTCCGAATTGAGCGCGGCCTTCGTCATCTGCGCGTCCATCCGGATGGCGGCTTCCTGCGCTTGCGCCATGCTCATGGCTTCGCGCTGTGTCGCGCCCGCCGCCGCGGTCACGCTCTTCTCGAAGCGGCGCTCAATAACGTCGAGCGCCGAGACTTGAGACGCCTTTGCGTTGAGGATGACAAGCTGCTCGCGCTGCGCCGCGATTTCGCTTCGCGTCGCCGCAACGGCGGCGGCACTCGTGGCGTCGATGGTTGACGCCATCTTCCCGAGGGCCTTGATGTCCGAGTCTATGTCCGCTCTGAGCTCGGTGTCATCCGCGGAAAAGCGGAGCGTTACGTCACTCACTTGGTAGCCTTCTCCATGTCGATGAGGTCGTGCTCGCGTTGGACGAGCGTGAGCGCTTCGAGCGTGCGCGGGTCAGTGCGCCCGGGTGGCCACTGGTTCCATCGCTTCACCATTCCAAACGCGGTGAGCCATAGTCCGATGGCGTCATTTTCAAGCGAGAGCCCAACGGGGCATTGCGTGGTGAGAATCGCTCGGGCGTGGGGGCCCATCTCCACGCGGTAGGCGGGGACGAGGGCGGGTGGTCGCACATGACCGCGAAGCACGCAACGAAACTCATCGCGCTGTTCTTCCGTGCACCCGCCACACGTCAACTGGCCGAAGCGGGGGTCACGTCCCGCCCGCACGGCCATTTTTAGTTTTTTCTTTCGCCCTCGTTAAGCGCGGTGCGGTTGATGATGGCGTCGTAGATGGGAATCAGAATCGTCATCGGGAGCGCCTTGAAGTGCGCGAGGTTCTGCCCGTCGAAGTCCACTGGCTCACTTCCCTCGGTCCCTGCCGTGATGCCCTCGATGGTGATGAGCTGACGCTTGACCGCGAGCACCGCGGCCTCAGTGGAATTGATGTCGCCCTCTACCTCATCGAACCACCGCGCTTTGTCCTCGATGTCCATGGGGCGATAGACCGCGGTGAGGCCGGGGAATCCGGCCTCACCAAGGTCCGCCCTTGCCCGCTCGGGAAGGATGGGAAGGAACATGCTACTTCACCGTGAGGGTGACAGGCGCTGCGCCGTAGAGGCCACCGCCGATGGTGATGATCGCGTTGCCGTTGTCGCTGCTCGGCTTCACCGAGTCAACCTTGGCTTGCGAGGCATCGAAGCCGAGCATGTTGTACTTCGTGCCGCCGAGGAGCCACGAGATGGCCACATCCGCCTGTGTGCGAATGAGCGCCTTGAAGTCCTTTGCGGTGATGGTGGGCTCTTCGAGCACCACTTCCCACGTGGCCTTGCGGCTGTCGAGAGAGAAGCCCGCCACGCCACCCGTGGCCTTCACGCCATCGCGGCGCGTGATGCTGTTGCCCGTGGCGAAGGAAAACTTGCGGATGATGCCCGTCGCGAAGCCGTCCACCGTGAAGGTGGTCATGTCCGTCCCCACCGGGGGAACGGTCGTTTTGAAAACGGGGCTTGCGGGGACAGCTACATCCGCCTCACCCGCGAAGATGCCTTGGCTCGTGGTGGAGACAACGACCGGCCCGCCCACATCGAAGGAGAGCCCAATCTCCGAGCGCGCACCCACGCCGCGGCGGAGGATGCTGTCCACGTACATGTACTCGGTCATCGTCTTGAGGCCCGTGGATGCAAGCGTGTACGCCGCTTGCTCCGAGCCTGCCGCGCCCGAGTAGGTGACCGCGAAGCCCGCGGACTGCAACCACGGATCGAGCTCTATCGCGTTGCCCGATGCGATGGCGCCGGTCACGCCGCGGAACCACGCCGTCTTGGCCCACTGATAAATCTCTCCCTTGGGCGGGAGCGGCGGATACGCATTGATGTCCACGCCGCGGACGAGCGTGTCACGCGGATTGCGGAACGCAAAATCTGTTTCCGGGTCGAGACTCGCGGCGAGCGCGATGGCGTTCGCCGTGGCGGTGGGCACTTGGTCCACGCCCTCCGCGGTCTCGATGGCCGCAAGGTAGAGCGCGAGAAGCGTATTACGTGGCATCGGTCGTCACATCCGAGGAGGAGGGAGCGGTGGCGGGAACTGCGGAGGGAACTGCGGGGAGGGTGGAGCTGGCGAGGCGCTTGCGCTGGCGCGCGGTGAGGTCGGCCTCGTGGATGCGAGCTCCATCGAGCTCGAAGAAAATACCGCCGCGGTTGTCGAAGAGGGCCGCGGCGGTGTTGGTGGAAACGGCGTCGCTCATGTGGCGTTGTCTCTCACGTAGAGGTCCAAGAGAAGCGCGCCGCGGACCTTGCCACCGGGGACATCGACGTCCACCGGCCCGTAGGTCATCGCGTTCCGCTTGACGAGGGTGATGGGGCCGCGCGTGCGTGCGGCGCCTTTGTCCGCGGCGAAGAGCCCCGCGTTGAGCGCCTTGATGACGGCGCGCATGGTGTAGTCCGCATCGCGCCACGCTTGCGCGGGCTCCACGGTCGCGCGCGTGGCGTAGGCAACGGACACGAGAAGGTTGGGCGCATCGATGACGAACCCTTGCACTCCCGCGAGCGCGATGGTGGACGGCTGCTCGGCGGTCACCACGAGCACGGGCCAATCCGGTACGTCCTTGTGCGACACCGCGGCATCATCGGCGGTGGGGTCCAAGATGGCCGCGAGCCGTTCGGGCCGCGTGTCGTTCTCATCGAACGTGAAGCCATCAAGCTGCCACTCCACACCCGTGGCAACATCGCGGAGCGTTTCGGCCACCATGCGAACGGTTGCAACACCAATCACGTTTTACCTCCCGAGACGTAGCGCATGAGGGCAGACTCCACTTGCTCCACCAATTCCGCGGGGAGTGGGTCCGGGATGATGGGGCGCGCCGGGATGCGTTTCGCCGCGGCGCGCTTCACGAAAATCCATTTTTTGTTTCCGTCTTTGTCGCGCACGAGCACCGGCTTCCGCGTGCTGTTGTAGCCGCGATGGAACCATTGCGCCCACTTGAGCGAGGAGCCGCGCTCGTAGCGCTCTTCATCGATGAGGAGGATGCCGTTGGGTGCGGCGGTGCTCCCCGCGCTCTTCACGAAAGACGCCCACATCGCGTTGGTATCGCGCCCGATGCCGCCGCGTCCGTGACCGGGGCGCGCGCGGAGCTCCTTACTGGCCGGGGCGAGTGGCGCCCACTTCGCGCCCGTCATGTACGCGCCCTCGGTCTCGAAGCGCTTGGTGAGGAAGTCCGTGATGATGGGCTGCACGTCCTCTATCCACGCGGGCCGCAAGTCCGCGAGGCGGTCCTTGATGCCTACGAGCTTCGAGGGGTCTACCTCGTGCGTGACAAGGAGCCGAGGGAGCTGCACCTACCGCCCTCTCCACACGCTCATCGCGGTGTTGGTGTACTTGTCGAGCGCGCGCGTGAGCCCCGGCGCGAGCGGCGGATAGTCGCGTAGCGTGACCACCGCGGACGGTTCATCGGATTGCGTGAGCTTGTGACGGCGGAAGAGATGCTCCGCTTGGAGAATGACCGCGGCGCGCACGCAATCCCCGAAGCCGGGAAGGTCCATGCGCGCGATGAGCTCTGGCGCGGCGGGAACGCCCGCGGAACGCTCGGCAAACCCGCGCGTGTAAACGCTCACGAGTGACGGGAGCCACGGCTCCACGTTGCCCGCGATGGGCGTGATGCCGTAGGGCGTGGGGAGTCCGGCTTGCGCGCGCTTCGAGGTGAAGAGCTCCCCGAGCACCACCTCCTCCGCGTGCGCGACGATGCGGAGGAATCCGTCCGCAAAACCGCGGAGCTCCTTGGAGAAGAGGGACGCATCCGAGTCCGTTGCATCCACGAACGCCGCGGAGGTATCGAGCGAGACGAGCGCGGGCGCATCGCCGGGGAGCCGTGCGATGCGTCCGCGGAGATAGGACTCACCGGGGGCCAGCGTGAAGCCCACCACCGCTTCCTTCCCCGCGGTGTCGAGCGTGACGGTGGCCACCGTGCTCCATCCGAGATCATCAACTTTCGCGTTGATGGCGTGCGACTCCACGACGAGGACGGCGGGCGTGGTCACGCTGTCTGCGCGCGAGAGGCGCCCGCGCGCTTCCCACTTGGTGCGCCCCGCGGCGGTGATTACATCGCTCGTAGTGAGCGCGTCGTACCGCGCGGCATCGATGAGAGAGTGGCGCATGCTACGCCTTCACCCACACGAGCGCATCGAGGTCGGCGCCCGCCGCGGCGGGGAGGCCATCCCCTTTGGCGCATGCCGCGAGCGCCGCGAGGAGCTCGGCGTTGTGGCGCCGCGTGAGCTCACTGAGGAGGAGCTTGGTGACATCGCCCATCGGCACCGTGGCGGGCGCCGCGGCTGGCGTGTCGTTCGTTGGCTCGGGCATGTTCGCGAAGCTCGCTGGCGAAGAGGGTTGGATGGTGGCGCGCGTTATCATGGCCATGTGCTCAAGGCCGCACGCTTCCACGTGTTCGTGGCGATGCAGAGGTAGAGGAAGCCGGAGTCCCAAGCCCACTGTCCTATCACACCCGTGGCGGTTGCGCTCGCGGGTGGAGCTCCCGCGGGGATGATGAGCGGAGCACTGAGCGTAACGCCGCCCGCCACGGCCTTGAGGAATACCGTGCCGTTCGAGAGGCCGAGCGTGACCCCGGCGAAACTGCCGAGGTGCATGAAGCCGCTTCCCGTGGAATTGAGAACGACATCGTTGTTGGTTCCGAAAAAGACTCGGCCCCAAAACTTCGCGGCGTTCTGCGTGCTACCACCCGAGCCTACTTGAAACGTGATGGTTTGACTGTTGTTGGTGCCGTCATAGATCACGCCTCCCGTTTGCTTCACCCAACGCGCATCGCCCTTCGCGTTGAAGTCGGCGGTGAGACTGTATCCCGCGAGGTCTGTAGGCTTTCCGGTCACGGCGGTCCACGCGGGCGCGAGGTAGCGCGCATCCGCCGCGGCCTTGGTGTAATAGCCCGTGAGGAGCGTGTCCGTTGCGCTCTTGGTGTAGTAGCCGGAGAGCAGCACGTCCGTGTCGGTTTTCGTGTAGTAGCCCGTGAGGTCCACGGCCACCGCCCCCGGCTCCCACCGCTCGTTGGCATCACTCCACACGAGCGCATCGCCATCGGCGGGACTCGGCACGCTCACATCCGCGAGGTCACTGAGTGCGAGGACTCCGAGACGCGCGTAGCGCGCATCGGCATACGGGCGCGTGAGGCCGCTCGTGAGCTCGATGACGCGCGGGCTCGCGGTGTACTGGACGGTGATGGTGCCGTCGTTGAGGCTCGCGCTCGCCCCTTGCGTCGTGAGCGTCACCTTGCGAGTCATGCGCGCGTCACCGCTGGCGAGACGAAAATGCGCCCTTGCGCGAGGCGCTCCACGTCGTCGCCTCCCGGGTCGATGAGCTGCAAGTCATACACGCCCCACTCGCTCGCGGCTTGATTTTTCGGGACGCGAGGCGTGAGGGTCGAGGTGACATCGGCGGAGATGATGAGCCCAATGGCACCCGTGATGCCTCCGAGGAAAATGCCGCCGCCGCCCTCGGTGGTGAGTCGCACCGCGGCCTCAAGTGCGTCCACCGTGCGGCGGAGGTCCATGCGCGCGGTGTAGCCCGTGAGGTTCACCGGCACGCCGTTCTCGGTCCACGTAAAGACCGCTTGAAAGAGCGCGCCCTGTTCGATGGTGAGGTCGAGAGTGACGGCGGGCATGTGGTTAGGCCTCGGGGGCGGACGTTTCCGGCTCCGCGGGCGCGTCTTTCTTCTTTTTACGCGAGGAACCGCGCCCCGTGGGCTCAGTCACCACGGGTGCGGGCTCGCTGGCGGGAGACGTGGACGGCTCACCCGTAGAGGCGGGAACTTCGGGAGAGACGGGGAGCTCGCCCTCGTTGGCGGGACTCGCGGGTGGCTCATCCGGAATGGAGAGGCCTTCCACGAGGAAGCACGGGTGGCTCGCGTAATGCTCGCGTGCGACGTCATCGGGCACCTCGGCCACGCCGAGATAGACACCGCCCACGATGGTTGGCTCGAAGGTGATGCCAGTCCGCTTGTCGGTAAAACGGTCGTGATTGAGAATGGTGACGCGAGGCATGCGCGAGGGAGGGGTAGAGGGGGAGGGAGTGGTTCGATGTGGAACGGGGCTCCGAAGAGCCCCGCCCACATCCGTGCTACTGCGCTCTCTTACGAGAGGTCTTTGACGACCGCGTGGAAGATTTCATTGCGGTAGTCGATGCCGAGCTCACCGTACACCTGTTCGGTGTCGGCGCTGCCCGTCTTGGAGAGCGGCTCCGAGAAGAGCACGCCCTTGGTGCCAATCGGCATCCCAACGACGCGGCAATACTTCGGCTGGCAGATGAAGAGCTCGTTGGGGTTCATGTCCGGCTCCCACACGAACTGCAACGTGGCCCACTTGGTGGCGATCGTCTTAACTGCCACGCCCGCGACCGTGGCGCCCGGGCCCGGGTTCACGAGCTGGGTGATGCCGCCCTCGTAGAGTCCGATGGCCGCGGCGTACTGCGAGGCATCGCACAACACCACGAGCTCATCTCCGAGGTTGAACATGCCGTTGCCCAACGCGGCCTGTAGTGCGCTTTCGAGGATGACCTTGGAAATCGCGCGGTTGGTGCCGCCATTCGCAAACACGTTCGTGGTAACAGCCGTGCGAACGCCGCGCGTCTGGCGCGCCGTCGCGTTGTTTCCGGGCTGTACGAACGCGCCCTTGAGAAACGCCACGTTGGCGTTGCGAGCCACGCGCTCTACCGCGCGCGCACGCTGCCACTCGATGCTGCGCGGAGAGATGAGCTCCCCATTGGACTGGTTCACGCCCGGAATTGCCGCGAGGCCCGCGATGACTCCCGTAGCCGCCTGTGCGGAATACGTGAGCTGCACCGCCTCTTGGAAAATCTGGACGATGTTGGTGGACTGGTTCGTGTCCTGTTCCTTCGGGGAAGGGTTTGCGCCTTCGATCTTACCCGTGGCATCTGCCGCGGGTAGCGAGTAGTCCACGCCCATCGCAAACGTCGGCGTGGTGACGAGGCGAATGCCGCCCGTCAGTCCGCCAACCATGCGAAGAAAAGCGTTGGGCTTCTCACCCTTCTGGAAGAGCTCCCCGATGTACTGTGGGAGGTCGTAGCTGGTAGCCATTCCGGTAACCATGCTGGTGCAGACTCCTTGGGTGTGGCGCTACGCGCGCCGTTGGTGGGAACGTGGCGCCGCCATGGCGCCGGGGAGACTACTTGCCGCTCGCCACGAGGTTGGCGAGCTGCGTCTTGAGCGGCGCCGCGGTGTTGAACTGGCCCTTGGCTTCGAGCTCCGCGATGCGCGCTTTGAGCGATTCTTTGGTCTCGGTTCCGGGTACGCTCTTCTGCACGTCTCCGAGGTTGATGCCGTCGCGAACTGCGGCCTTGGCGAGGAACGGCTTGGCCGCGAGGAGCTCACCCACGAGCTCCGCGACCGTCATCGGACCATTGGCGCCATAGCGCGGAAGGCCCTTATCGTCCACCACCTCCATCTTTCCATCGTCCGTGATCTTGGTGCTCTTGATGAGGCGGTCCGCCACCTCGTCGGCGTCCACGGAATCCTTCGCCGCGGCCTTCAACTCGATGCGCTTCGTGCGCTCATCGCGCGCGGCGCTCCGCTCGCGCTCCTTGGTGAGCTCATCCAAGAGCGGCTTGCGGATGTTCTCGATGTGCGCGTCATCCACCGGGGGCTTCGACTCTCCCGGCTTCGGCGCTGGCGCGGCTTCGAGCTCGCGGATGCGCGTTTCGAGCTTCAACACGCGGGCATCCGCATCGGTGCGCTCGCGCCGGATGATGGCGTCGATGACCGGCTGGATGTCCGTCTTGCCCTGCTCGCCCGATGGTGCTCCCGGCGTCGGAGGATTTTGCTCGCCCTGCTCGCCCGTTCCCGGCGTCGGTGGCATTACATACCTCGCGCAAACGTTGGGGACAAAAAAACCCGGCACTCGCTACAACCCGTAAACGCCAGAGACGCGGCGCGTTGGTTGGGAGTGCCGGGATTTAGTCCCAGCTAGTGAATTATTGGCGCTACCGCTACAGTGCGCGCCGCTTCGATTCGAGCCGCAAGCTACGCGATGGCGCTAATCCTCGCCACGCGGAACGTGTTGGCGGCACGCGCACGCGATGCGCGTGTGCGTCGTGAAGCCGAGCGCGCCGCGGCGCGCCGTGACACGGAGCTCTTCGATGAGCCTTCCGCGACACATGAGACACCACCCCACGTGGCGACTCGTGAGCGGCGCCTCCGATGCGCGTTCGATGCGTCCTTCCTCGTTTACACGGTCACGCATTGCGCGCCCCTTGTAGAGAGAGATGCAGATGCAAATGAAGATGCAGATGCAAGCTATAAAACGTTATGGGGGTTGTTACGCGCCCGTTGTCGGGCCTGTTATCGTGTCCGTTATAGCGGTGTTATCACTCGGTTAGAGGTTCGTTACAATACTTTCGGGTCCGCTTCGGGCCTACGGGGCTTGTTTCTTAGCCCCGTAGACACCATTATTGTCTCGTGGTCAACGCAATACCGCGCGGCCACATAGCGGTCCCCTGTTCACGTGGAGGTTGATGTTCTCTGCCCGAGGGCCACCAAGACGGTGGGCGTACAGAGTGACGCCCACCGAGTGGTACGAGCTATACCGAGCTCGCGCTTTTCATCGCAACCCAAGGAGCAGGAGGATACATGGCGGATGTTGATGTGGGACGAAAGGAGCCATTGGCGAATGGCTACGCTCACGCTGTGCGTGTAAACGGCGAGAGCTATCGCGTGGAGATGGAGCGCCACGAAGGCGTGCGCGATTTCGCGCGAAGCCGCGGGACGGTGAGTTGGACCGCGCGCGTGGTGCGGGCGTCCGATGGGCTGACGGTCTACAACCGCCGCGTCCTCGCGAGCACCAAGGTGGCGGGCGTGCTCCGCATGGCTGGCCTTATCCCGTTCGGGGAGGTGGCGCATGTGTGAGCGCCCAATCGAGGAGGAGCCCATCGGGGAGCATCTCCGAAACGCGCTGGCGATTATCGAGATGGGTATGGCCACCGCCACAACGCCCGAGGAGTATCGGGCGTGCCTCCACGCGGTTGATGTGCGCGTCCGCAATGCGCTCGCGCTCGCGGAGCCACCAACATGCTTGATGGTGGCCTGACATGGCGACCACCATCGAGAAGAGCGCGGTCACGCGCGAGGTGTTGGTGCGAGACTACCGCCGCGATACGGTGACGCGATACATCGCGCGCTTTGCTTCTGAGGGCGTTTACCTCCGCGAGAAGGGGAAGCGCACCGAGTACGGCCCTGTTCCGTGGGAGCGCGTGCTCCGCTCGGCGGAGATGCTCGCGGCGGATGCGCTCATCGCGGAAAAGAAGCCGGTGCGCCGCGTGCGTCGGGGGCTCCTCTGATGCGCCGCGCGTCAAACCGGCACCACGCGCTCCGCTGCCCCGAGTGCGGGCGTCCCGTGAAAGGCTGGAAGGTGCGCGCGTGCCATCGGTGCGTCCGCGGGTTGCGCGCCCTCATCGCTCGGGCGATGTCGCTCGCCCAAGGAGGGTGAAATGGCGGAAACCATTACGCTGGCGTGCCCGCGCGCATGCGAGGACGGCGATACGTGCGAGGCCGATGTGGATGTCGCGTTGGGCTACGAGCGAGGAGAGTGGTACGGGGCGGACGCGGATGGCAACCGCGGTGAGTGGAGGGATGGCTTCTACTACGTGTGCACCATCGGACCGCGCTGCTCGAAGGGCCATGAGCTCACAGATGAGGAGGAAGTGGAGCTCGTCAAACTGGCCGCACGTGAAGCACGCAATCACAACTCAAGGGACTACTAACATGGCAACAGTAATGAAGCTCTACGATGCGACGGACCAACTCTTGACTATCCGCGAGTGGATGGACGAACCGGAGAACGCGGAGAAGCTCATTGCCGCGGGCGGTGACTTGGACGCGGTGCCCGAGCTCGCGGAGCTCGCGGACAAGGCGGAGGGAGACTTCGCCACCAAGATGGAGCGCGTGGCGCTCTACGTTCGGGAGCTCCTCGCCACCGCCGAGGTGCAGCGTGCGACGGCGAAGGCCATCAACGCGGTGGCGGCTCCTCACTCCGCGCGCGCGAGCTCCATCGAGAGCGCCGCGGCGGGACTCAAGGAGTACATGCGCCGCAACCTCGCGCGGCTCAACCGCCCGAAGGTGGAGGGCGAGCTCGTGGATGTCCGCCGTCAGTTGAGCGGGGCGAGTGTCAAGCATGAGCTTTCCCCGGAACAACTCGCGGCGCTCCACAAGGACGGCTGCATCTTCACGGTGGAGCGCGTCTCGCACGAGCTCCCCGCGGATGCGCTCCGCGATGCCTACAAGCTCGCGGTGGCGGAAGTGGGCGCGCGCCCGAAGCCGGGAGAGGAGGACTTCGATGAGCGCCTCGCGGAGTGGTTGGCGACGGTGCGCGTAGCGCTCGTGGAGGAGTATGGCGTCCCCCGCGGCGTCACCGTGGAGCAAAAGGAGCACCTCCGCATCGTCTAACGCGGCATTGCTCACGCTCAAGCCCCTCGGTCACCTCATGTGGCCGAGGGGCTTGACGTTTACACGCGAGCGCCCTATTATTGTCTCACGGGCCGATACCGCGGCTCATTGGACAATAAGCAAGGAGTGGGAGATGCCAAAGCCGATGTTTTGGGGAGAGGTGAAGGTGGGGGTGAAGCGGGCTCGGGATGCGCGCCTCTGGCACGCTACGGTCTACGATGTGACCGCCGAAGAGGGCGCGTTGCCGATGGCGCACGGGTTCCATACAGACCAAGCGGAGGCCGTGGAGCGTGCGCGCTCCAATGCCATGGCGGAATACGATGTCCCGTTTCGCGCGGTCATCGGCGCGCCCCTCGTGCCCGCGGAGGCGCTCTAACTATGGCCACCCACACCACCCGCGAGTCATGGCTCGCGGCACTCGCGGACGCGATGCGCCCAACCTTCACCGCGTTGGGCTACGCGATTCCCGAGAAGCTCCGCGTGAGCGCGGGATGGCCGTGTCGCAACGCGCTGTCAGACGCGAAGGGCAACCGCGCCATTGGCCAGTGTTTCGCGCCCGTGTGTTCCGCGGATGGTGCTACGGAGCTCTTCATCTCGCCGGTTCTCGCGGACCCGATGCGCGTGGCGGACGTGCTCGCGCACGAGCTGGCTCACGCGGCAGTAGGCACCGAGCACGGACACAAGGCGCCGTTCGCGCGCGCTGCTCACGCGCTCGGGCTCGAAGGGAAAGCCACGGCCACCGTGGCGGGCGAGGCCTTCATGGCGTGGGCCAAGCCGGTGGTGGAAGCGCTCGGGCCGTACCCGCACGCGGCGCTCGATGTCACCAAAGGGCCGGTGAAGAAGCAAGCCACGCGACAGCTCAAGGTGGTCTGTCCCGCGTGTGGCTACACCGCGCGTACCACGCGCAAGTGGCTCGATGAGACGGGCGCGCCGTTGTGCCCGTGCAATTCGGAGCCGATGGAGGAGGAGGTGAAAGGTGCGTAATGGGAGATTGAGCATTAGCCGCGTGAGCGGCGGCGGTGAACACGCGCACATCCGCATCGAGCTCGTAGATGAGAACTCGGGCGTTCACTTCCTCGATGCGAGCCTGAGCATGAAGGACTTTGCCCTCGCCATCACGGGGCAGGGGGACTTACCTGTGGCCTTCACGCTCCGAGGGATGGAGCTCGTGGGGAAGGTGCGCGAGCACAAGGTGGTGGAGGTGGAGGTGGCGGCTGGCAATTGGGAGTCGCGCGAGCTGCGCGCCCGCGCCGCGTGCGCGATGCACGAGGTGGACGGGTGGCTAGCCCGATGGGAGGATGCGCTCAACTGGCACAACAGCATACGCTCCTCGGTCTCCCACGGCCCCAGCGTGTACCGCGTCGTTTATGAGCGTTTCGTAGCTGGCACAGATTAACACACATTAACACGCTCTAAGGCCCCGGAGGCGTGAAAAGTTGCCTCCGGGGCTTGCAATCGTTTTTCTCGTAGCGTATCGTTCGATACGATGGACTCCCCTACGCCCTTGGAGGGCACGAAATGAAGCGCTCGATGATTCTCCTTACCGCGATGGTCCTTTCGGCGTGTGGTGGTGACCACGGCATCGTTGCGCCGCCGCCGCCCCCGCCGCCCCCGGCTGGCGCGCTCCATGTGGAGCTCAAGGCGGGCGATGCGCTGCTCTTCACGGGCTCGAAGGTGCCCGCGTCGGCGCTCGTGTCGCGCGTGCTCGATGACCATGGAAACGTGGTGACGGGCGCACACCTCGCGGTCACGGTGCCGAGCGGGTGGACGGTCTCGGGCGACACGATCATCGCCCCGAGTGCGGAGAAGCGCGGTATCATCCGCTTTGCCGCGAGCACGGGCGCGTCAGGCTCGCTCGTGAGTGCGGATGCCTCAATCGTGGCAGCGGACTCACTCGCGCCCACGGACTCGCTTACGGCCACCGCGGGCGTAGACCTTCGCGGCTTCGCGTGGCGTGCCTCGTGGAGCTGTGCGGGCGGAACGTTCATCACGACGGAGAACATCCCGATTGACTCCGCGACGTTTGACCACGTGGCGGTGGATTCCGTGGTGTACCCGGGCGATGAGAGCTTCGTGCCGAACTTCGGGGGCGTAGCCCAAGTGTGGTGGACAGGGCCGGAGGTGCGCTTCCTCCGCAATGGGACCGTTGACACTGTGACCATCACGAACCACCAAGTGGTGGCGCGTCAAGCGCCGGACTCGCTCATCCTCTCGGTGGGGTCGAACAATCCGGCCACAGGTATCGATGAGTGGCCCGCGGTGAAGGCCTCGGAGTCGCCGCTCACGTATACGGGCGGGACGTGGTGCGATGTGGAGTGGAGGACAGCGCGCGGCGCGGTGACGCTGGAAGCCGAGCCGTAGCCATGCCGCTCACCCGATGCTCCGCGTGCCGCGAGCTCGTGTCCGATGCCGCGGTGGCGTGTCCGAAGTGCGGCGAGCCCAACGCCGCAACGGAGCGCGCGCGAGTCCGCGGGATGGTGCTCATGGGCATAGCCGTGGCGCTGGCGATGTGCGTGGCGCTCGGCGTGTTCTAGGCGCTTTGCCAGGAACGAAATGATACAAGCCCCGTAGACAATCTTAATGTCTATGGGGCTTGCCGTTTACATGTCATTTGTCTAGCTTCCTTGGTGCCTTATGGACACAATTTGTGTCTTTAGGCCAATCACTTGGGAGGCTATCGTGTCTGGCGAACTGTGCGCGTTTTGTGGCGACGAGTACATCGTGGACCTCTTGGAATTTTGGACCGAGGAGCGCGCGTGGATGTTCGATGCGTGCTGCGAGGCGGCGCACGAGGAGCTTTGCGAGATGCTTGCGCGCGACCTCGAAGGCGCCCGTGAGTGGGTCCGTGAGCTCTTCGCGGACTACGGCTATCCCATCCGCCGCGTCTACGCGAGCGAGAGCGAGATGGCGCTCCGCGTGGACTTCGGCTTGGAGCTGAGAGACATCTCTCTTGTGGAGGCAAAGGCGTTCATCGGTGAGCACCATCGACACAACGCGCCGCCCGTCTCGTGGCGGTGGGGTCACGCGGTCTACAACGGCCACGAGCTCATCGCGGTGGCTATGGTTGGGCGCCCCGTCGCACGCATGATTGACGCCTCTAAGGTGGTGGAGGTGAATCGCCTTTGCGTCAACCACGAGCTTGATTCTGAGCTCACGTGGAAAGCGTGCTCCATGCTCTACACCGCCGCCGCCAAGGAAGCCGAGCGCCGCGGCTTCGCGAAGGTCATCACGTACACCCTTGAGACGGAAGCGGGCACGTCGCTCCGTTACGCGCGCTGGAAACCCGAGCACACCACACGCGCGCAAAGCTGGAATCGAGGCGCGCGCAAGCGCACAGACAAGGC
>Ga0207712_10000101_pt1 | contig 96961 bp, 92 predicted proteins | sample KBSS44metaG_FD_184402 | JGI IMG/M metagenome (GOLD analysis project Ga0207712, IMG submission 184402) | Switchgrass rhizosphere microbial communities from Kellogg Biological Station, Michigan, USA - KBS S4-4 metaG (SPAdes) (version 2) | ecosystem: Host-associated > Plants > Roots > Rhizosphere...
GATGAACTTCATTCTCTCATCCATTGCACAGCTCTCTTGCCACGACATCGGCGATCTCCAATCGCCGACAGAGAACTGTCACCCACCTAATCGGTCAATTCTGTAACCACTCTATCCGGTCTGGACACCACCCCCACCCCCTCCCTTTCAGGGAGGGGAGGAAGATAGAGTGCAGTAAAGTTAGCGCCTATGGGCGTAAGCCGGGGAACTGCAACTTTCTCGCCCGCACTTTTGCGCCTCTTACTGCGCTCAGCGGTAGAGGGTTGATTTTTCAGGCTTTCGCCGCCGCCTTGTTCTTGGCCGCAGGCTTTTTCGCCGCCACCTTCTTTGCAGGCGCCTTCTTGGCCGGCGCCTTCTTCTTGCCCTTGGCGGGGGCCGCCGCCGCGCGGGCGTCGATCAGTTGCGCGGCCTCCTCGAGCGTCAGCGCTTCGGGCGTGACGGTCTTGGGCAGGGTCGCGTTGGTCTCGCCGTCGGTGACATAGGCGCCGAAGCGGCCCTCCATCAGCTTGAGCTCGATCTCGGTGCGCGGGTGCTTGCCGAGTAGGCGCAGCGGCTCGCGTGCGGCGCCGCGTGCCGGGCGGCCGCCATTCTCCGCCGCCTCGGCGAGCTTGACGACGGCGGTGTTCATGCCGGTCTCGAACACTTCGGCGGTCGATTTCAGCCGGGCATATTTGCCGTCGTGCATCAGATAGGGACCATAGCGGCCGATGCTCGCGGTGATCGGATTGCCGGTTTCGGGATGCGTGCCCACCTCGCGCGGCAAGGTGAGCAGCTTCACCGCCCAGTCGAGTCCGAAATCTTCGGCAGGGATGTCCTTGGGGATCGACGCGCGCTTGGCCTCCTTGCCGTCGCCCATCTGGACATAGGGTCCGAACCGGCCCGAGCGCTTGACGACCTCCTGCCCGCTGACCGGATCGGTGCCCAGCACTTCGGGTCCGGCATCGCCGCCGGCTTCGGCACCGCCCGCCTGCGCGAAGCGGCGGGTGAACTTGCATTCGGGATAGTTGGAGCAGGCGATGAACGCGCCGAACCGGCCACCGCGCAGCGAGAGCTTGCCTTCGCCGCAGTTCGGGCACAGCCGCGGATCGGTGCCGTCGCCCTTGTCCGGGAACAGATATGGCCCGAGGAACTCGTCGAGCGCTGCGGTGACCTCCGACGGCTTCTGCTCGATGACCTGTTCGGTCTTGGGCTTGAAATCGCGCCAGAATGCCTCGAGCACCGACTGCCAGCCGGCGCGGCCGCCCGACACGTCGTCGAGGCTCTCCTCGAGCCCGGCGGTATAGTCGTAGCTGACATAGAGTTCGAAGAAGCGTTCGAGGAACGCGGTCACCAGCCGGCCGCTCTCGGCGGGGGTGAAGCGGTTCTTCTCGACCGTCACATAGTCACGGTCCTTCAGCGTCTGCAGGATCGACGCGTAGGTGGAGGGGCGGCCGATGCCGAGTTCCTCCATCTTCTTGACGAGGCTCGCCTCCGAATAGCGCGGCGGCGGCTGGGTGAAATGCTGGTCGGCGTGGACCGCCTTCTTGGCGGGTGCATCGCCCGCCGACAGGCGCGGCAGGCGCTTGCTGTCTTCATCACCCTCGTCGTCGCGGCCCTCTTCGTAGAGCGCGAGATAGCCGGGGAAGAGCACGACCTGCCCGGTCGCGCGCAACGCATGGCGGCCGGTGCCGTCCTCGAGCTCCGCCGTCGTCCGCTCGAGCCGCGCCGAGGCCATCTGGCTGGCGAGCGCGCGCTTGAAGATCAGGTCGTAGAGCCGGGCATGGTCGCCCGAGCCGGCGCGCTCCTTCGAGAAATCGGTGGGGCGGATCGCCTCGTGCGCTTCCTGCGCATTCTTGGCCTTGGCGGTATATTGCCGCGGCTTGTCGGGCACATAGCTGGCGTCGAACCGGTTGGCGATCGCTCCGCGCGCGGCGGAGATGGCGCTGCCGTCCATCTGCACCCCGTCGGTCCGCATATAGGTGATCGAGCCTTCCTCGTAGAGCGCCTGCGCCAGCCGCATCGTGTGGCTGGCGGCGTAGCCGAACTTGCGCGCGGCCTCCTGCTGCAGCGTCGAGGTGGTGAACGGTGCGGGCGGATTGCGCACGAGGGGCTTGGTCTCGACCGTGGCGACGGCGAAGCGGCCGTCCTCGACCGCTTTCTTCGCGGCCTCGGCATCGCCGGCCTTGCCGATCGTCAGCCGATCGATCTTGTCGCCGTTCCAGCGCACCAGCCGCGCCTGGAACGGCGTGCCGTCATGCTCCATGTCGGCATAGACCGACCAATATTCCTGGGGCCGGAACGCCTCGATCTCGCGCTCGCGCTCGACCACCAGCCGCAGCGCGACCGACTGCACGCGGCCCGCCGACTTGGCGCCGGGCAGCTTGCGCCACAGCACCGGCGAGAGCGTGAAGCCGACGAGATAATCGAGCGCGCGGCGCGCGCGATAGGCGTCGATCAGATCCTCGTCGAGCGCGCGCGGATGCGCCATCGCGTCGAGCACGGCGGGCTTGGTGATAGCGTTGAAGGTGACGCGGCGGACGTCTTTGGGCAGCGCCTTGCGCTTGCGCAGCACCTCCTGGACGTGCCAGCTGATCGCCTCGCCCTCGCGATCGGGATCGGTCGCGAGGATCAGGGTCTCGGCGTCCTTGGCCTCGTCGGTGATCGCCTTGAGCTGCTTGGCCTTGTCGGCGTAATTTTCCCATTCCATCGCGAAGCCGTCATCGGGATTCACCGATCCGTCCTTCGCGGGCAGATCGCGGACGTGACCGTAGGAGGCCAGCACGCGATGGCCGGGACCCAGATATTTCTCGATGGTTTTCGCCTTGGCAGGCGATTCGACGATGACCAACTTCATGGAAGATAATGACCTCTCATACGTACGCGCGAGGGTGGAGAGGCGGCGACACCGTCGTCAAGCGACCGTATTCGCCCGAAACGTCACTTCTCGTCGCGGTCGACTAGCTGCGGCGGCGACGCTGCGCAATGTCCCATCCCGCGCGTCGGGCCTGTCGTCATGCAAAGATGTCGGACACCCCGCCGCGTCCTCGCTGCGTCAGCGCGTAGAGCGCGACCATCGCGATCCATCCGGCCACGACCACCGCGTTCGCGCCGACATTGATGATGATGGTGAGCACGAACGAGTTCTCGGCGCCTATGACCGCGGCCACGCCGCCAGCGACGGCGAGCAGCAGGATCGGGCTGTAGACCACCAGCAGCACGACGACGATGGTCCAGAAACGGCCTTCGGTCTCCTGCCAGCTGCGGCCGATTGCTGCCGTGACGCCAACATCTTCGGCGATCAGGATCGGCGCCGCCAGCGCCCAGCGCACCGCGAGAAAAATGCCGGGAATGATCAGCAGAACGGCCCCGGCAACGATGCCGAGAGTGGTCAAAATTCCGACACCGAGCAGCGCCAGCACCCGATTCGCGCGGAAGCCGTCGGGGATCAGATCGAGCGCGTCGAGCCGGTCGCGCGTCACGAAATATTGCGCGAACAGCGAAACGATGCCGAGCGGCGCCGTCAGCCGCAGTCCGGCATTGTCCGGCAGCAGATCGGAGCCGATCCCCAGCGCAGCGAGCGCCGTAATCACCAGCAGCACGACTTGCGGCCGCGTGCAGATCAAACTCCACGTGAGCGACAGCGCCTCACCGCTCGAAAACTCCGCTCGTTCCATCAAATTCCCCCTCAGATCAGGCTGACCCGGCCGCCCGCATGCCGTTCCAGCCGCCCGCCCAGTTCCAGTTCGAGCAGCACGAGCTGGACGATCGCCGACGCCAGTCCCGCCTGCCGGATCAGCTCGTCGACCGGCACCGGCGCAGCCGCGAGCAGATCGATCACGCGCGTGCGATCGGCGTCGCCGGCGTCATCGGCAGCGGACGGCCCGGTCCAGGCCTCGCGCTGCTGGCGCAGGCGCGGGTCGATCGGGCGGATCGCCTCGAGCACGTCGTCGGCGCATTGCACCAGCGTCGCGCCTTCGCGAATCAGCAGATTGCAGCCCTGCGCGCGCTGGTCGACCGGCGATCCCGGCACCGCCATCACCTCGCGTCCGGCCTCGGCCGCGATCCGCGCCGTGATCAGCGAGCCCGATTTGGGCGCCGCCTCGACCACCACGGTGCCGACCGCCAGCCCGGCGATGATCCGGTTGCGGCGCGGGAAATGCCGCGCGAGCGGCTCGGTGCCCGGCGGCTGCTCCGCGAGCAACAGGCCGTCGCACGCGATCCGTTCCTGCAGCGCCGCATTGTCGGGGGGATAGGCGATGTCGATCCCGCTCGCGATCACACCGACGGTGCCGCTGTCGAGCGAGCCGGTATGCGCGGCGGTGTCGACCCCGCGCGCCAGGCCCGAGACGATCGTCACGCCCTCCTCGCCCAGCGCCCGCGCCAGATCGCGCGCGAAGCGGCAGGCGGCCGCGGAAGCGTTACGGGCGCCGACCATCGCCACCACCGGCCGGTCGAGCAACGCCAGATCGCCGCGCAGGATCAGCACCGGCGGCGCATCGTCGAGCTCGGCCAGCATCGCGGGGTAACCGGCATCGCCGATCAGCAGATAGCGCGCGTCGAGCTGGCCGACCCGGACGGCCTCGCGCTCGGCATCCGCGCGCGGGCAGATCCGGGTCGGTTCACCCCCGCCGCGGCGCGCGAGATCGGGAATCGCGGCGATCGCATCGACCGCGCTGCCGAAGCGGCGGATCAGCTGGCGATAGCTGACCGGGCCGACATTGGCCGAGCGGATCAGCCGAAGCCTGGCGAGGCATTCCTCGTCGAGTCGCGATTCAGGCATGGCCGGCGCCACCGACCCGCGGCTCGCTGCCATCGAGCAGCCGGCCGATATTGGCACGATGCTTCCAGACCACCATCAGCGCGAACAGCAGGAACAATGCGACCAGCGACCATTGCCCCAGTGCCGCGGCCGCGATCGGCGCGGCAACCGCCGCGGCCATGCCGCCGACGGACGAAAAACGGAACAGGGCCAGCGCGCCGAGCCAGACAAAAGCGAACGCCAGGCCGACGGGCCAGCTCAGCGCAAGCGCGATCCCCAGCAGGGTCGCGACGCCCTTGCCGCCGCGAAAGCGCAGCCAGACCGGATAGAGATGGCCGAAGAAGGCGCCGATCGCGGCGAGATTGCCGGTGCCCGGCCAGATCGCGTCGAGGATCAGCACCGCGGCCGCGCCCTTCGCCGCATCGAGGATCAGGGTCAGCGCCGCCAGTCCCCTGCGGCCGGTGCGCAGCACGTTGGTGGCGCCGATATTGCCCGATCCGATCGCCCGGATGTCACCGGCGCCGGCGAGTCGCGTCAGCACGAGACCGAATGGAATCGATCCAAGCAGATAGCCCAGGACCAGTGCGGCGAGCGGCCCGAACCAAATTTGAGACAGCAAGACAGGCATCCCCCCGGTTGAGGCGGCAAACTAGCCGGATTGGGAAGATCGGCAATGGGGTTCGAAGGTGGAGGGTCGAAGCGAGGGGGTTCAAAGCCGGTGGGGTTTCATCCTAGATGGCCGCCGATGAACCCCGCCCGCCCCCTCCTCTTCTTCGACTCGGGTGTCGGCGGCCTGTCCGTGCTGGCGCCGACGCGCGCACTGCTGCCGACCGCGCCGATCGTCTATGCCGCCGATTCGGCCGGCTATCCCTATGGCACGCGCAGCGAGGCGGAGATCGCGGCGCGCGTTCCGGCCTTGCTCGGCCGGCTGGTCGAACGCTTTCATCCGCGGCTGATCGTCATCGCCTGCAACACCGCCTCGACGATCGCGCTCGCCCATGTCCGGGCCGCGCTGGACCTTCCGATCGTCGGGACCGTGCCGGCGATCAAACCGGCCGCGCTCGCCTCGCGGAGCCGCGTGATCGGCGTGCTCGGGACCGATGCCACCGTCCGCCAGCCCTATGTCGACAAGCTCGCCGCCGAATGGGCCGCCGACTGCACCGTGATCCGCCACGGATCGGCGGCCCTGGTCGATCTGGCCGAGGCGAAATTGCGCGGCGAGCGGCCGCCGATCGCCGCCTTCGCCGCGGCGCTCGACGGCCTGCTGTCGCAGCCGCTTGGCGACCGGATCGATACGGTGGTGCTGGCCTGCACGCATTTTCCGCTGGTCGAGGCGGAGCTTGCCGCCGCCAGTCCGCGCCCGCTGACCTTCGTCGACGGCGGCGCCGGTATCGCGCGAAGGGTCGTCTTCCTCACCGATGGCCAGGCTTGGCCCGACCGGGCAGATGCGGGAATCGCGATCTTCACCAGGCTCGACGAGGCCGCGCGCTGCCTCGCGCCGGCGTTGAACGCTTACGGCTTGAGTCGCTTGACCGGGCTGTAATCGGAAATTCCGATCTCCCGACCTTGTCAATCCGTCTCATTGCGAATCGTTCGCGCTGGAAAATCCGTTATGCGGACGATATGCCCGCCCGACAAGAAAACGGGGCGCAGCATCGCACTTAACTGCCCGCGGGGATCGACATTGGATTATCAGCGCGTCTTCACCCAGGCGATCGACCGGCTCCACGCCGAGGGTCGCTATCGTGTGTTCATCGATATCCTGCGCAACAAGGGCAGTTTTCCCAACGCGCGCTGCTTCGCCGGACATAACGGACCCAAGCCGATCACGGTGTGGTGCTCGAACGATTATCTCGCAATGGGACAGCACCCCCAGGTGATCGCGGCGATGGAAGAGGCGCTGCACGATGTCGGCGCCGGATCGGGCGGCACCCGCAACATCGGCGGCAACACCCATTATCATGTCGATCTCGAGGCCGAGCTCGCCGACCTGCACGGCAAGGAAGGCGCACTGCTGTTCACCAGCGGCTATGTCTCGAACGACGCGACCTTGTCGACGCTCGCCAAGCTGCTGCCCGGCTGCATCGTCTTCTCCGACGAGATGAACCATGCGTCTATGATCGCCGGCATCCGCAACGCCGGCTGCGAGAAGCGCGTGTTCCGCCACAACGACCTCGAGCATCTCGAGGAATTGCTGGCGGCGGAAGACCCCGAATCGCCCAAGCTGATCGCGTTCGAGAGCGTCTATTCGATGGAGGGCGACGTCGCGCCGATCCACGCGATCTGCGATCTCGCCGACAAATATAATGCGCTGACCTATCTCGACGAGGTCCACGCCGTCGGCATGTACGGCCCGCGCGGCGGCGGCATCGCCGACCGCGACGGTGCGGCCGACCGGCTGACGATCATCGAGGGCACACTGGCCAAGGCGATCGGCGTGATGGGCGGCTATATCGCCACCGACCAGGTGATCATCGACGTGATCCGCAGCTATGCGCCCGGCTTCATCTTCACCACCAGCCTGTCGCCGGTGCTCGTCGCCGGCGCGCTGGCGAGCGTGCGCCATCTGAAGGAGTCGAGCGCGGAACGCGACGGCCAGCAGGCGTCCGCGACGATGCTGAAATCGATGTTCCGCGACGCCGGGCTGCCGGTGATGGATTCGACCACCCACATCGTGCCGCTTATGGTCGGCGACCCGGTCAAGGCCAAGCGGATCAGCGACATCCTGCTCGCCGAATATGGCGTCTATGTGCAGCCGATCAACTATCCCACGGTCCCGCGCGGCACCGAGCGCCTGCGCTTCACCCCCGGCCCGTCGCACGACGAGACGATGATGCGCGACCTGACCGGCGCGCTGGTGGAGATCTGGGACCGGCTGGAGATGCGCAAGGCGGCCTGAGGCGCCGGCGTTTCCAGTCGAGCGTGATGACCTAATCGGTCCCGGGACCCGCCTGCGCCGCGCCGAACCTGACCGTGCGCACATCGGCATAATCGCCGCTGACCGGATCGGCGAAGAGGTGAACGACCCGCCGCTCGCCATCGACCACCCACTAATGCGCGATTTCAGCGCGGGCATAATCGATCCGCTTTGCGCCCATGTCGCGATCGAGCGTCGTCATGGCGATCTCGACGACGAGGAAAATTTCATCGGGCCTTACAAGGCGGTTCCGACTCGCTGTCCCTGACAGGATCGCAACGTCGCAGACCCGGACGGTGGCGTCGTCGAGATCGATGCCGGTTGAACCCAGGACGGTATCAGGCCCGGACGAAGCGTGGTGAGCGGGCTGTCCATCTCGTGCCGACGATGGAGCAAAAACTGAATTTTGGCAACGAACGCCCAAAACCGGTTTCGGCCATCGGACTCTTCAAAATTGAAAATGTTGCTCAAACGAGCTACACTGTGCCAGGTTTCGGAAAGGAAGCTGATATGGCGGCAACCGCTTTCGTGCGCGCGCGCATCGACGCAGGGCTGAAGGACGAAGCGGCGGCGGTGCTGGCGGAACTAGGTCTGACGGTATCCGACGTCGTCCGGATGACGCTGACCCGGGTTGCGCGAGACCATGCGCTGCCATTCGAGCTCAAAGTGCCCAATGCGGAAACGCGCGCGGCGATCGAGTCATCACGCGATGCGATGAAAGAAGACCGCACACGCTTTGCCAGCGCACAGGAATTGTTCGATGCCCTCGAAAAGGAAGCCGGCCAGCAGTAAGCGCGCGCGGCTTCCTCGGGAATCGTCCTACGAAAAGAAGTTCGTCAAGGACTGGGATCGCCTGTCTCGCAGTGGCCGCTATGACATGTATCAACTCAGGGAAGCGATGATCATCCTCATCGCCAATGAGGAACCGTTGGGGCCGGAGTGGCTGGACCATGCTCTGAAAGGCGAATGGAGCGACCATCGGGAATGCCATATCGGTGGCGACTTCCTTCTGATCTACCGGATCGATGGCAGTACGGTGAACTTCGTGAGGGCAGGCACGCATTCCGAATTGTTCGAGTAGCTCAGTCCAGCACGACCATCTGCAGAAATTCGGATGCGCTGAAGGGCGCCGTCGCCCTGCCGCCCTCAGCCAAATGGCGAACCTGCTCGGCCATGGCAGCGCCATAGCATTCGGGCGGTGCAATCGCCATAAACCGCCAGCGCCTCGTCCATTCGAGTTGCAATTTCAGCATCATCCCCCTATATCAGCGCGGCTAACGTCGCCTGCGACGGAATTTGATGCCCTCGCAGGGCGGCTCCTTCCTTTCTCAAGCTACCTGGCTCTCCGGCCTGCTTTGGCCGTGGAAACCGAAATTCCGTGAAAGGAAACCATCATGCCGATCGGCACCGTGAAATTCTTCAATTCCGACAAGGGCTATGGCTTCATCGCTCCCGAAGACGGCGGCAACGACGCTTTCGTCCACATCACCGCCGTCGAGCGCGCCGGCATGTCGACGCTCGATAAGGACCAGCGCGTCTCTTACGAGCTCGAGCAGGATCGCCGCGGCAAGATGTCGGCTGTGAATCTGCAGTCGGCCTGAGCCGACAGCCCGTCCGGAGCTTCAGGCTTCGGGCGGGCATCCTTCTTTCAATTTCAGGACTACATGACGAACTATAATCGCGAAAACGCACCGACCAACATTTCCCTCTTCAATCCGATCTTCGGCCTCGCCTTCGGTCGGACCCCGGCCGCGCCAAAGCGCGCCACTCTGTCCAGGCGCGAATTGCGCCGGATCGTTGCCGATCTGATCGGCTGACCCCACATTTCAGGATATCACGGCCGAGCGATGGCCGAAGCCAGGAGCGCCGCCATGTCCACGCGTGAATTCTACGAGGCCCGTGCCGCCGAGTGCGCGCGCGATGCGGCGGCGGCCACGCTCGACAATGTCCGCGACCGCGCGTTGCGCTCGCAGGCGGCCTGGCTCGAAATGGCCGGACGCATCGCCCGCACCGACGCGCTACGCGCGAAGACCGAGGCCGCCAAGGCAGAAGCGGCGCGCGAGGACGGCGCGCGCGACGACGACCCATCAAATGAGGACGGTGGGACTTCTATGCCGGTGTCGCAGGCTTCCTGAGCACGGCGCTCCACGCATAGCCGCGCACCAGCGGCGTGAAGTCGATCGACAGGCCGGCATCGGCCGCCAGTGCGGCCAATACGGCCTGGAGATCGGCACGCGGCGTCACTTCGTACATCGCCACCCAGCCGAACAGGAAGCGCTTCCACCAGCGCGGCAGCCGCTCCTGCTGCCCGAAATCGACGACATGCAGCGAACCGCCCGGCGCGAGCAGCGCCGCCGCCTGCCGCAATGCGCCCTGCCAGTCGGGGATCATCGACAGCGTATAGGACATGAACACGCGATCGAACCGCGCGACGCCGAACAGCGCCTGCGGATCGAAAGCGGTCGCGTCGCCGCGCGCGAGTCCGATCCGGCCGCGCAGACCGGCGCGGGCGATCGACGTCGCCGCCGTCTCGAGCATCGCCGCCGAGATATCGACGCCATACAGCCATGTTCCCGGATGACGCCGTGCGGCCAGCACGAGATTGCGCCCGGTTCCGCATCCGGTTTCGAGGATGCGGCTGCCCGCCGGCGCCGCCAGCCCGGCGATGCAGGTGTCGCGCCCGAGCAGGTAGAATTTGCGCGTGGCATCGTAGACATGCCGCTGGAGGCGATAGATGCCGTCCATGCGATCGGCATGCGTGATCCTGTTGGTCGCATCGCTTTCGCTGAAAACCGGTGCCCATTTTTCCGCGCGATGCTCCGGGCCGGCAGCCTCCATCGGATCAGTCCTTCAGCACGTAGAGATGCACGCCGCCATAGATGGACGAGCGATCCGCCGCCGTGAAGCCCCGCGATTCGGCCTCGGCATAGGTCCAGCGATCGAGAATCGCGTCGGGCACCCGGCCCGGCAGCAAAGTCGCTTCGGCGGCGGTGCGGAACAGCACGCGCGAACCCGGGCGCGCGGTCCGGCTGATCTCGGTCCACAGCCGCGTCAGCACGGCATCGGTCATCCAGTCCTGCGCGTCGAGCAGCACATAGCGGTCCATGCTCGCGTCGGGCTGCGCTTCGAGAAAGTCGGCGAAATTGGCATGACGGACGTCCACCCGATCGACGCGGTCGACCACCGCGCGGTAATTCTCCGCCTGCAGATAGGGCGGCAACGGCGCGTCCGGTCCCTTGCCATAGCCGCGCCCGAACGCCTGCCAGGCGAAATAATTCTGGCCGATGTCGAAATCGCAGGCCAGTTTTTCCAGCCTTTGGCGCAGCACCGCGGCCATGCCGTCGGGCTCCTCGCCGGCGAGCGCGGTATATTGGGCGGGCGGAATGCCGAGCCCGAACAAGGTGGCGGGCTGCCCGGTGATCCAGCGGACGAATTTCTTGTCGAACATCGGCGAGAAATCATCCTCGAAGATCGCACGCTGCTCTTCCAGATTCGCCGCATCGAGCATCCGCCGCGGATCGATGCCATAGAGTTTCGCCAGCAGATGCGCCGCGCCGATGAAGCCGCCGAGCAGCCCGCGCCGGTAGATGCCCTTGGCGAAGCCGCCGATCCGCCGCCGCCCGGTCAGGTCGCGCCCTTCCCAATAGCGGCGCGACACCTCGTCGAGATGCGGGGCGACGAACTGGCGATAGGCCGGGACGTTCGCCGCGCTGTCGGCCGCCCCGAAAAAGCGGTGGAAGGTCGCGTGATCGGGCAGATGCCGCGCCGCGGCGAGCTTCAGCCGGTTGAGCGCGACATGCGCGGTGTTGAGGTCGACCGCGGCGATATAGGCGGGATCGGCGCTGAGATAGGACAGGACGTTGCAGCCGCCGCTGGCGATCGTCACCAGCCGCGAATCGGGGCGGAGTTGCAGCGCGTCGAGATCGACCACCGGATCTTCCCAGATTTGCGCATAGACCAGGCCCTTGAATGCAAACGCGAACGCCCGGTCGAGCAATCGCTGCCGCCCGGTCTCGCCATCGCGCAGCACCGCATTCTTCACCGCATCGCTCGCCATTGCCCGCTCCATCGCTGTCGATGGCGGCCCTAGAAGCGGGACATGACGGCGGCGTGACGGTTCGGCGACCGCTTGTCACATTCGAGACATGGTGATGTTGGGCCTGCGCCGGCCTCAGCGGCAGAAGCCTTCGCCCGATCTGATCATCAGGCAATTGGTCTTGCCCGCGAGATATTTGAGGCCGGTCTCGTCGCCGGTCGCCTTGCGGATCGTCTCGGTCTTGCCCTCGCGCGTGAAGCTGATCGTCTCGCCGGCGGCCGTGCCCTCATAATTGCTCGTGCCGTCGAGCAGGGTCACCGCCAGCGCATATTTGCCCGGTCCGTCGCCCGGCTGGATATCGAGCGCGAGGCCCTCGACGCCGATCCACTTGCCGGTCCAGGCGTCGGTGGGCAGCGCGGCCATGGTCGCATCCTCCGCTTCCTCGCCGGCATTCGTGGCTCCGCCTTCGACCGGCACCTCGGTGATGTCGGGCACGTCCTGAACATTGCCGGCGACGGCGACGTTGCCGGCGTCGGTCCCGCCCGAGCAGGCGGCGAGGCCGAGCGCGAGGCCCAAGGCAAGAAGGACTTTCATCGGCGAGCTCCTGCGGGTCATGCTGCGTCAACGCGCAACATGCGGGCAGGGGTGCGTCGAGCGCAAGCCATGCGCGGCCGCATGCCCGCCTGATCAGATCCCCCGCCGATCAGATCGAAGTCATCCGTCCGGTCGCGACGACCGGGCCGGTCGGCTGACCGGTGGGCGATCCGCCGGCGGGCTCGATCGAGATCGCCAGGGTCGCCGCGCCATCGAGCAGCGGACGCAGTTCGGCGCTGATCGTCAGCGTGTTCACATGCCCGGGCTGAACGAGACCCAGCGACACCGGCTTGCCGCCGGCCGGGATCACCCACAGCTCCGCGCTCTTGCCACCCCCCGCCATCGGCCAGGGCGATATCTTCAGCGCGCCATTGGCCGTCACCGCCGCGATCGCCATCGGTCCCGCATCGGCGGCCGCGAGCTGTGCGACCCTCGTCGGCGCGGCGGGCAATACCGGCCGCTCGACGAAAACGGTCTCGGGCGGGCGGCGCAGATCGATCGCGATCCAGCCGAGCAGCACCGCCGCCAGTGCCGAGGCACCGACGGCCAAGCCGCGCCAGCGCGCGACGCGGCGCTCGAGCGGTGCGGTGTCCCCGGTCCGGTCGAGCGCGCCGGCGATTCGGGGCCACAGCGAATCGGGCGGACTGACCGCGGCGATCTCGTCGATCAAGGGCGCCAGCCGTTCGCGCCAGCCATCGACCTCGCGGGCGAACGCCGGATCGGCGAGCATGCGCCGCAGCGCCTCGGCGCGTTCGGGTCCGTCGAGCACCCCCAGCGCCAGTTCGGCGGCGGCCATGTCGGGATCTTCGCCGATCGGATCGCTGTCAGCCACGATCGAGGCACTCCCGCAACCGCAGGAGGCCGCGCCGGATCCAGCTCTTCATCGTGCCCAGCGGCACCGACTCGCGTGTCGCGAGTTCGGCATAGGTCGCGCCGCCGATGAAGGCCGCGCGGATCGCCGCCGATTGCCGCGATTCGATCTCGTCGAGGCAGCCATAGAGCCGCGCCGCATCCTGCCGCGCCTCGATCAGATCGGGGGCGAGCGGCGCCTCGTCGGCGATCGCCTCGGCTTCCTCGACCGGTGCGCCCTCGGCGTGCCGGCGCGCGCGACGCCAGTCGATCGCGCGGTTGCGGGCGATCGTCGCCAGCCACGTGACGGGGCTGGCGCGCTCGGGGTCGTAACCCGCCGCCCGTCTCCACACCGTCACATAAACCTCCTGCAACACATCCTCCGCAGCTTCGCGCTCACCGCAGATACGAAGGACGATGCCGAAAAGCTTCGCCGAGGTGCTGTCATAGACCTGACGCAATGCGCCACGATCGCCTGACGCGACGCGCGCCAGCGCCGCGGTCAAGGCGGCGCGCGCTTCGGTCTTCGCTCTGATGGTCCGGGGATCGCTCACGGCGCCTTGGTTAGCCCGTTTCGCGTGCGATTCAACTCCATCCGTGACACGCACGGGGTGGCGATCCCCGCCCGTCGCCTGTAGGGAGCGCCGCACGACTCATTTGTGACAGGAACCGGCGCCCGATGCGCATCGCTTTCGCCTCCGATCATGCCGCCGTGGCGCTCAAGGCCGTCCTCGCCGACTGGGCGCGCAGCCAGGGCCATGACGTGACCGATCTCGGCCCCCATGACGAGACTTCGGTCGATTATCCCGATTATGGCTACAGGCTGGCGGCACACGTTGCCGACGGCAAGGCGGAATGCGGCGTCGCGATCTGCGGTTCGGGGATCGGCATCTCGATCGCGGTCAACCGCAACCCGGCCTGCCGCTGCGCTTTGGTCTCCGACAATCTCTCGGCCAGGCTGTCGCGTGAGCATAATGACGCGAACGTCATCGCTTTCGGAGCGCGCCTGATCGGCGTCGACACCGCCAGGGATTGCCTCGCCGCGTTTCTCGACACGCCTTTCGGTGGCGGCCGGCATGCCGGCCGCGTAGAGAAACTCGGCCAACCCGAAATCGCAAAGGAGCACGCATGAGCACGAACCCAGCTTTGCTTTCGGACGTTCAGCCCGACGGCTTCTTCACCCGCACCCTCGCCGATGCCGATCCCGCGATCTTCGCCGGCGTGCGCCATGAGCTCGCCCGCGAGCAGAACCAGATCGAGCTGATCGCGAGCGAAAATATCGTCAGCCGCGCGGTGCTGGAGGCGCAGGGCAGCGTCTTCACCAACAAATATGCGGAAGGGTATCCCGGCAAGCGCTATTACCAGGGCTGCGCGCCGTCCGACGAGGTCGAGCAACTCGCAATCGACCGCGCGAAGCTATTGTTCGGCTGCGGCTTCGCCAACGTCCAGCCGCATTCGGGCGCGCAGGCCAATGGCGCGGTGATGCTGGCGCTGGCCAAGCCCGGCGACACGATCATGGGGCTCAGCCTCGACGCCGGCGGCCATTTGACCCACGGCGCGAAGGCGGCGATGTCGGGCAAATGGTTCAACGCGATCCAATATGGCGTGCGCCGTGACGATCATCTGATCGACTTCGACCAGGTCGAGGCCCTGGCGAAGGCGCACAAGCCGAAGATCATCATCACCGGCGGCTCGGCCTATCCGCGCCACATCGATTTCGCACGCTTCCGGGCGATCGCCGACGCGGTGGGAGCGCTGTTCATGGTCGACATGGCGCATTTCGCCGGTCTGGTCGCGGGCGGCGTGCACCCCACGCCGTTCGGCCATGCCCATGTCGTCACCACGACGACGCACAAGACGTTGCGCGGCCCGCGCGGCGGCATGATCATGACCGACGACGAGGGCATCGCGAAGAAGATCAACTCGGCGGTGTTCCCCGGCCTGCAGGGCGGGCCGCTGATGCATGTGATCGCCGCCAAGGCGGTCGCGTTCGGCGAAGCGCTGCAGCCCGACTTCAAGAGCTATTCGGCCGCCGTGGTCGAGAATGCCAAGACGCTCGCCGCCACGCTCAAGGAACGCGGCGCCGACCTCGTCTCGGGCGGCACCGACACGCATCTGGCACTGGTCGACCTGACCCCGCTGGGCGTCACCGGCCGCGATGCCGACGAGGCGCTCGAGCGCTCGTCGATCACCTGCAACAAGAATGGCGTGCCATTCGATCCATTGCCCCCGGTCAAGACCAGCGGCATCCGCGTCGGATCGCCGGCGGGCACGACCCGCGGCTTCGGCCCGGCTGAATTCCGCGAGATCGGCAATATGGTGGCCGACGTGCTCGAAGGCCTGCGCAAGAATGGCGAGGCCGGCGACGGCCAGATCGAGGCGAATGTCCGCGAGCGCGTGGCGGCCTTGTGCGCGCGCTTCCCGATCTATCCGGGATATTGAGCATGAGCGATGCTGCACCGCTGACCGAACTCTGCGCCGAATGCGGTGCCGACCTGCCCTCGGCCGCGAATTTCTGCCCGGCCTGCGGCGCGCGTTCGGCAGCGACCGAGCCCGAGCCCGAGGGCCTGGGTGCGACGCTGAAGGAGTTTGCGAGCGGCACGGTCGACGAGGTGCAGAGCGCGCTCTCCAGCGATCTCGGCCAGACCGCGGCGGCAGGCGCCCTGATCGGCGCTGCCGCCTCGATCCTGCTGCCGATCAGCCTGGGCGCGGGCGCGCTGATCGGCGCCGGCCTGTTCGCCTACAACAAGCTGAAAAAATAGACGATGCGTTGCCCGTTCTGCGGCCATGAGGACAGCCAGGTGAAGGACAGCCGGCCGACCGAGGACGGCGCGGCGATCCGTCGCCGGCGCCAGTGCGAGGGCTGCGCGGCGCGCTTCACGACGTTCGAGCGGATCCAGCTGCGCGAACTGACCGTGCTCAAGAGCGAGGGCCGGCGCGAGTCGTTCGAGCGCGAGAAGCTCGATCGCTCGGTCAAGATCGCCTGCCGCAAGCGCGCAATCGAGCCGGCCCGGATCGAGAAGCTCGTCTCCGGCATCCAGCGCCAGCTGGAGACCGCGGGCGAGAGCGAGGTCAATTCGACCCGGATCGGCGAGATGGTAATGGAGGGGCTGAAGGGCCTCGACAGCGTCGCCTATATCCGCTTCGCCAGCGTCTACAAGGATTTCACCGAAGCCAGGGATTTCGAGGAATTCGCCGGTGCCGTGAACGAGGCGGCGAAGGGGTGAGAGCTTCGTCACCAGTATGAGACATTGCGCGCATTTGTTTCCTTCTTTTCGGTCATCCCGAACTGACGGCGGTGGGGTGGATGAGCGTCGCTCCGTTCGCAAAATTCCGCACATATGGTGAACGCCCCGCCCCCCGTCATCATCCTCGTCCGGCCGCAGCTCGGCGAGAATATCGGCAAGGCCGCGCGCGCGATGCTCAATTTCGGGCTGACCGAGATGCGCCTCGTCGCGCCGCGTGATGGCTGGCCCAATCCGTCCGCCGGCCCCGCCGCCTCGGGCGCCGACATCGTGCTCGAGCGCGCGGCGGTGTTCGACTCGGTCGCCGAAGCCACCGCAGACTGCGCGCACGTCTTCGCAACCACCGTCCGCAAGCGTGGCGTCACCAAGCCCGTGGTGACACCGGAGCAGGCGGCCGCGGACATCCACGCCGCCCCGTTCCGCTCCGCGATCCTGTTCGGCCCCGAGCGATCGGGGCTGGAGACCGACGACGTCGCGGTCGCGCGGACGATCCTGACGGTGCCGATCAACCCGGCGTTCGGCAGCCTCAACCTTGCGCAGGCGGTGATCCTGGTCGCCTATGAGTGGTCGAAGGCCGAGGCGCTGACGCAGCCGCCGGCGACCACGCTCGATTCGCCGGCGCCGCAGGAGGAGCTCGACGGCATGATCGCGCAGCTCGATGCGGCGCTGGTCGAGGCCGGTTTCTATTTCCCGGTCGAGCGGACGCCGACGATCCGGCGGACCTTGCGGACGATGCTGACCAAGCCGGGCTGGACCAGCCAGGAAGTGCGCACGATGCGCGGGGTGGTCTCGCAACTGACCAACCCGCGCAGCCGCTGAACCGGATGCCCGACGCGCTCGCGGCTTGACTCCGCGGCATCCGCCGCTATTAGCCCCGCCTTCGCAATTGGCCCCGCACCCCGGTGAAGCGGTGGCCCGTCCATGCCTGCCATGGCCGAGCGGTTCCGGGATTTTCGGGCGGCAACGCCCAACGCAGTTGAAGGAAATATCATGTCGAAGCGCAACAGCGCCAAGTACAAGCTCGACCGCCGGATGGGCGAGAATATCTGGGGTCGTCCGAAGAGCCCGGTCAACAAGCGCGAATATGGTCCCGGCCAGCACGGCCAGCGCCGCAAGGGCAAGGTTTCCGACTATGGCCTCCAGCTGAAGGCCAAGCAGAAGCTGAAGGGCTATTATGGCGACGTGACCGAGAAGCAGTTCAAGAAGGCTTACACCGAGGCGAGCCGGATGAAGGGCGACACCTCGCAGAACCTGATCGGCCTGCTCGAGCGTCGTCTCGACGCCGTCGTCTATCGCGCCAAGTTCACGCCGACGATCTTCTCGGCGCGCCAGCTGGTCAGCCATGGCCATGTCCGCGTCAACGGCGTGAAGTGCAACATCGCCTCGCGTCAGGTGAAGCCGGGCGACGAGATCACTTTGGGCAGCAAGGCGCAGGAAATGGCGCTGGTGATGGAGGCACAGAGCCTCTCCGAGCGTGACATCCCCGAATATGTCGCGCCCGACGGCGCCGCCAAGGTCACCTTCGTGCGCATCCCGACGCTCGACGAAGTGCCCTATCCGGTGAAGATGGAGCCGAACCTGGTCGTCGAGTTCTACTCGCGCTGATCCGGTCCCGTCGAGACTTCGAGAAGGGCGGTCCCGCCGGGGCCGCCCTTTTTCGTGTCAGAGGCCCAGCGCGGCACGCAGGAAGGCGTCGGATTTCTCCAGCAACCTGGTGCGCGCGACACTGTCGTCGAGATAATGGTCGAGCCCGGGAAATTCGACGAACTCCACCTTGCCGCCGGCATCCTTGAGCTTCGAGACCATCATCCGCGATTCGCCGATCCCGACATTGCGGTCGAGGTCACCGTGGAACAGCAGCACCGGCGCCTTGATCCGCGCGGCGTTGCGTGCCGGCGACCCTTCGGTGACATGCGGACCTGCGCCGATAAATGCATCGACGAGTCTGAAATTGGCGTAATTGCGGCTCTCCTCGCGCAGCGTATTGAGATCGGTGACGGGAGCCACCGCGACAATCGCCTTGAACAGGTCGGGATCGAGCACCGACGACTGCAGCGCGGCATAACCGCCATAGGACCAGCCGAAGATCGCCAGCTTGCCCGGCGTGGATATGCCTTGGCTCTTCAGCCAGCGGCCGGCATCGTTGACGTCGCCGATCGCCGTCCGCCACGATCGGAACCCGTTCTCCTTGTACCAGGCGTCGCCATAGCCGGTCGAGCCGCGGAAATTGGGCTGGAGCACGGCATAGCCACGCGCGGCGAAGAATTGCGACAACCAGTCGAAACCCCATTCGTCGCGCGAACCGGGGCCGCCGTGCGGCATCACGATCGCCGGCAAATTCTTGCCGTCGCTGCCGGGCGGCAGGGTCAGATAGCCCGGGATCAGCGTGCCGTCGGCCGCAGGATAGTTGATCGCCTTCACCGTCGCCAGCTTCTGCCCGTCGAGCTGCGGTCGGACGCTGACGATCTCTTCGAGTTTGCGGGCGGTCTTGTCGAACAGATAATAGCGGCCCGGATCGATGTCGCTGCCGACGAACAGCAAGAGTCTTTTCTCGTCGGCGCTGGCATCGACGAAGCTGACCAACGAATTGGCCGGCAGCGCCTTGGCCAGCGCCGCGCGGAGCGTGCGCAGTGCCGGATCGAAGAACTGGACCTGGCGGCGATCGGTCGCGAAGCTGGCACCGACCACGCGCTGCTGCCGCCCGATGCGGATCAGATCGTCGATGTCGACATCGGCATTCGCAAGCACCAGATCGCGCTTCTTGCTGCCATCGAGCGCGATTTTGTAGAGCGCGCTGCGCCCATCCTTATCGTCATAGCCATAGACCACGTCGAGATCGGGATCGACCGCGACCGGATTGAACCCGCTCGCCTTGCCACTGCGATAGTCGAGATCGCCCAGCGGCAGCCAGTCGCGGCTGTCCTTCTTGCGATACAGATAGTGGATCACGCCGGTATCATATCCGCTGCTGGCAGTGGGCTGCATGCCCATGATCCTGACATTGCCATGGCCGTCGCTGATATATTCCACGGCGTCGCGGCGGGGCTCCTCGACCACCCTGCGCCTGAGCGTCGTCGTGTCGACCTCCTCCACCGCCAGGCCCTGCCGACTCTCCCGCGCCATTGAGCCGGTGGTCATCTCGGGCACGAAAACGCGCGTCATCAGCGCCTTGCCGGTGCCGTCCTTGCCGGCCCAGTCGATCACGCTGCCGCCATTCTGGTCGATCCCCAGCGCATAGCTGCCCGCCCGCGCGCTCAATATCTTGGTGTTCGATCCGTCGCTGTCGATCGACACCATGCGAGCGAAACCCAGTTTATCCCCGCTGCCGGTCGAGATCAGGAAGATCCGGCAGGCCAGCCGCGTGTTGCTCGACCATGTGCAACTGGTCAGCCGCTCGGGATCGCCGCTCGACGTGACGACGACCTTCAGCGGTCCGCCCTTGATCAGATCGCCGATCTGCAGGACCCCGACGCGTCCGGGCGCGGCGGAGACGATCGCGACGTGCGAGCCGTCCGGCGACAGGCTGATGTCGTTGACATATTCGCGTGCGCCGAATTTGGACGCGGCGTCGCCGGCCGTCATCGTCGACGCGTCCTGCGCGATCGCCGGCGCGCTCTGCGCCATGAAAAGGATGACGCCCAGCGTCGTCCAGCCGAATACTTGCCCCATGATACGCCCCCAAGCCACAGCCCGTCGCCAACCCGCGACGATTACTTGACGCGATAATGGCTGTCCGGGCCTTTGTCGCGCCATCATTCGACGTGTGGCGCTGTGTTTCGTCGCAAACGAGGTCGATCGCCAAGCGGATCGAACATCGGCGTCACCCTTGCCGCCCCGCGCGCGCAGTGCCATCTAGCGGCATCCCACAATACCCAAGGACCGCCATGCGACTCCCTCTCGCCCTTGCCGGCGCGCTTGCTTTGTCGGCCTGTGCCGCAACGACCATGCCGCCGCTCGAAACCGCCGCTCCGGCAGCGCCGGCGCGCGACATCTCCGTCGATACGATGAAGCGGCTCGTCGCCGAACTGTCGTCCGACGCCTATGAAGGCCGCGCGCCGGGCACGGTCGGCGAGACCAAAACGCTCGACCTGCTGGTCGCCGAATTCTCGAAGCTCGGCCTGAAACCCGGCAACAAGGGCAGCTGGTTCCAGGACGTGCCGCTGGTCGAGCTGACCGCGAAAAACGTCGCACCGCTGCGCTTCACCGGCGGCAAGGCGCCGGTCTCCGCCGCCTATGGGCCCGAAATGGTGGTCGGCACCTATCGCGTGACGCCGCGGATCGAGATCAAGGACAGCCCGGTGGTATTCGTCGGCTATGGCATCAACGCGCCCGAAAAGGGCTGGAACGACTATGCCGGCGTCGACGTGAAGGGCAAGACGGTGATCATCCTCGTCAACGATCCCGATTACGAAACGCCTGGCCTCGACGGCCCGTTCAACGGCCGGGCGATGACCTATTATGGCCGCTGGACCTACAAGTTCGAGGAAGCCGCGCGGCAGGGCGCGGCGGCCGCGATCATCGTCCACGACACCGTGCCCGCCGCCTATGGCTGGAACGTCGTCCAGTCGAGCTGGACCGGCGCGCAGCAGGTGGCCGATGCCGCCAACGGCAATATGGATCAGGCACCCGCGGTCGGCTGGATCAACGGCGATGTCGCGGCCAGGCTCATGACGAGCGCGGGCCGCGACCTCGCCGCGCTGAAGGCCGCCGCCAAACGGCCCGGCTTCAAGGCGGTCGACCTCGGCGTGAAGGCATCGGTCTCGTTTGACAATGTCATCCGCAAACATGCGTCGAAGAATGTGATCGCGCTGCTCCCGGGCAGGACGCGTCCGGACGACTATATTCTCTACACCGCGCATTGGGACCATCTCGGCCATTGCGAGGCGGCGCCCGACGGCGACGACATCTGCAACGGCGCGATCGACAACGGCACCGGCACCGCCGCGCTGGTGGCGCTCGCCGAGGCCAATGTGAAGGCCGGCGCGCCCGACCGCAGCCTCGTCTTCATCGCCGTCACCGGCGAGGAATCGGGCCTGCTCGGTTCGCAATATTATGGCGAAAATCCCGTGCTGCCGCTGGCGCAGACCGTGGGCGGCATCAACATGGACGCGCTGTCGATGGCGGGGCCGGCGAAGAATGTGGTCGTGATCGGCAAGGGCAAGTCGGGACTCGACGCCTGGCTCGACCGCGCGCTGGCGAGCGAAGGCCGCGTCGCCACCGCCGAGCCGACGCCCGAGAAGGGCTTCTATTATCGCTCCGACCATTTCAGCCTCGCCAAGCAGGGCGTGCCGATGCTCTATTTCGAGGGCGGCGACGATCTGGTGACCGGCGGCACGGCGGCGGGCGCCGCCGCGGCGAAGGATTATGAGGAGCATCGCTACCACGGCCCCAAGGACGAATATGATCCGAACTGGGACTGGAGCGGCGTGCTCTCCGACCTCCAGGTCTATTATCGCGTCGGCCGCGACCTCGCGACGACCAGCGAGTGGCCGAACTGGGTGGAGGGCGACGAGTTCCGCGCGATCCGCGACGCGTCGCGCGCGGGGAAGTGAGACCATGAGCCTGCTTCGCCAGCCCGCCGAATGGGCACGTCATGACTGGGTCTGGATCGGCTTCCCGAGCCATCCGGCACTGTGGGAGGACGATCTCGCACCCGCCCGCGCCGAGGTCGCCGCCTTCGCCAACACCGTCCATGCCGGCGGCAAGGGCGAGACGGTGCGCCTCGTCACCGCCGACCGCGCCGCGGCCGAAGCCGCGCACGCATTGGTCGATGGCGGCGTGATCGTCGAGGTCGCGCCGTTCGGCGACATCTGGCTGCGCGACACCGGCCCGATCCTGGTGACGGGCCAAGGCCGGCGCCTCGCCCGCGATTTCGGCTTCAACTGGTGGGGCGGCAAATATGATCTGCCCGGCGACGAGGATATCGGCGCCCGCCTCGCCGCCGCCGCCGATCTGGCCACCACCCGCCACGACTGGGTGTTCGAGGGCGGCGCGATCGATACCGACGGGAGCGGGCTGGTCGTCACCACCGAGCAATGCCTGCTCAACCCCAACCGCAACGGCGGCATGACCCGAATGGAGATCGAACGCCGGCTCGCCGCCGACCTCGGGCTCGACCGCGTGCTGTGGCTGGGCGACGGCCTCGCCAACGACCATACCGATGGCCATGTCGACAATCTCGCGCGCTTCGTCGGCGTCAACCGGCTGGCGATCCCGGTCGCGGCCGGTGCTGACGATCCCAACGCGGCGGTCTATGCCGACGCCCGCGCCCGCGCCGAAGCATTCGACGTGGAGGTGGTGCCGATCCCCTCGCCCGGCCTGATCACCGTCGATGGTGAGGCGATCCCGGCGAGCTACATGAATTTCTACATCGGCAACGCCGCGGTCGTCGTGCCGCAATATGGCGCTGCCAATGATTCAGCGGCGGTGCAGGCGATCCAGGCGCTGTTTCCGGACCGGGTTGCGGTGGGCCAGCGCGCCGACCATATCCTGACCGGCGGTGGCAGCTTCCATTGCATCAGCCAGCAGGCGCCGTCGGTGGCGTGAACACACTCCGTCATCCCGGCGAAAGCCGGGACCCATAAACACCGCCCTTTCCGGATATGCGGAGGATATGGGTCCCGGCTTTCGCCGGGATGACGGAAAATGGGGAAGCTCGCACCCATTGCGGCGCGCAGATGAACGGAGTTCTGAAATGAGCAAGGTCAAAGTCGCAGCCCTGCAGCTCGCGTTCGGCGGCGATATCGACGCCAACATCGCGGCGGTGAGCGATCTCGTCCGCGACGCCGCCGCGCAGGGCGCGAAGATCATACTGCCGCCCGAATTGTTCGAAGGCCCCTATTTCTGCCGGGTCGAGGACGAGAGCCTGTTCGCCACGGCGAAGCCGGTCGGCGAGCACAAGGCGGTCGCGGCGATGCAGGCGCTGGCCAGGGAGCTGAAGGTCTTCATCCCGACCAGCTTCTTCGAGGCCGATGGGCCGCATCACTACAACAGCCTGGCGATGATCGACGACCAGGGCGACGTGATGGGCGTCTATCGCAAGAGCCATATCCCCGACGGGCCGGGCTATGAGGAGAAATTCTATTTCCGCCCCGGCAATACCGGTTTCAAGGTGTGGAAGACGCCCTATGGCACCGTCGGCGTCGGCATCTGCTGGGACCAATGGTATCCCGAGACCGCGCGTGCGATGATGCTGATGGGGGCGGACATGCTGTTCTTCCCGACCGCGATCGGCAACGAGCCGCACGACCCCGATCTCGACACCAGCCGGCTGTGGCTGCGCGCGATGGTGGGCCACAGCGTGTCGAACGTGGTGCCGGTGATCGCCGCCAACCGCATCGGCACCGAAAACGGCCAGACCTTCTATGGCCACAGCTTCATCGCCGACCAGCGCGGCGACTATCTCGAGAGCTTCGGCCGCGAGGAGACCGGCGCACTGGTCGCCGAACTCGATCTCGATCTGGCGAAGCGGCACCGCGCGGCGTTCGGCTTCTTTCGCGACCGGCGGCCCGATCTCTACGGGCGGCTGGTTCAGGACATCTGAAGCGCGCGCAGGGCGAGCGCACGTGCGAATACCGCCTCGAACATCTCCGCCGTCAGCCGGCCGGTGTTGGTGTTGTAGCGCGAGCAGTGATAGCTATCGATGAGGATCTCGCCGCCCGGCATGCGATGTTCGGCGAGATGGCCGAACGGCGCCTTGGGCAGGCGTCCGCCCAGCGTCTTGACCGCACTCTTGTGCGCGATCTCGCCGAGCGCGATGAAGATGCGCGCGTTGGGCAGCATTGCGATGCTGCGTTCGAGGAAGGGCCGGCAGGTGCGCGCTTCCTCGGGCGTCGGCTTGTTCTGCGGCGGCAGGCATTTGACCGAATTGATGATGATCGCGCCGGTCAGCCGCAGCCCGTCGTCGACCTTCGCCGCATAAACGCCCTCCGACAGGCCTAATTTGGCGAGCGTCGCGAACAGCAGGTCGCCGGCATAGTCGCCGGTGAACGGCCGCCCGGTGCGGTTGGCGCCATGCTTGCCCGGCGCGAGTCCGACGATCGCCAACCAGGCCAAAGGGTCGCCGAACGACGGCACCGGCGCGTTCCACCAGGTGGGGAATTCGGCGCGGCAGGCGGCGCGATGCTCGACGAGGCGCGGGCATAAAGGGCAATCGTGCGGCGGCTCGCTGGCGGAGATAGGGCTTTCGGGGATCATCCCCACGCGATAGGCGTTTGCGTGTGCCCGATACAAGCTATGCCATCGCCATCGGATCGAACCGCCGCCACGGCCGCCACGGTGCGCCCGAGCGCGTGATCACGGCGGCGGTCGCGGCGTTGACCGGGTCGTCGATCAGGATGGTCGCGCTGTCGCCGATCCTGCGGACGGCCGCGCTCGGCCCAGCGGGCCGCGCCTTCGCCAATGCCGCCGCGCTGATCGCGACCGACCTCGATCCCCCTGCCCTGCTCGCGCGGCTGAAAGCCACCGAACGCGCGTTCGGCCGCCGTCCCGGCCGGCGCTGGGGACCGCGCGTGCTCGACCTCGACATCATATTGTGGTCGGGCGGTCCCTGGAGCGACGACGCGCTGACCATCCCCCACCCCGAGTTCCGCCGCCGCGATTTCGTACTACGGCCGCTCGCGGCGATCGCGCCGGACTGGCGCGATCCGTTGGGCGGGCTCAGCATCCGCCAGCTTCGTGCGCGCCTGCTGCGTCCGACTCCGGTTGACCGGCAGGCGGCCGATGCCTAGGGGAACCGCCTTGGTCGGGCCCGTAGCTCAGTTGGTAGAGCAACGGACTTTTAATCTGTAGGTCCCGGGTTCGAGTCCCGGCGGGCCCACCAAGCGTTCAGCGCAACGCGCTCATCAGCAGCGCAAATGCCGGCTATGAGAAGCCCTCGTTATCCAGTCGCAAAGCGATGACTTATGCGCGTCCGATCATCGGAGGATATCGACATGACCCAATCCGCAACCCGGCGCCTTCACCTCGGCGCGATCCTCGAGGGCGTGGGCGCCGACCATGCGAGCTGGCAGGACCCGGATCTGCCCGGCGATGCCAGCATCGACATCGACTGGTATATCGAGAATGCGCGCGCGGCCGAGGCGGCGAAGTTCGACCTCGTGTTCATCGTCGACAGCCCGTTCATCACGCCCGACACCGCGCCGCATTTCCTCAACCGGCTCGAGCCGCTGACCTTGCTGTCGGCGGTCGCGGCGTCGACGTCGCGGATCGGTCTCGTCGGCACGCTGACGACGTCCTATTGGGAACCCTATAACGTCGCCCGGCAGTTCGGATCGCTCGACCATATCAGCCGCGGCCGCGCCGGCTGGAACGTGGTGACGACGGGTCTTGAGGGCGCCGCGCGGAACTATGGCCGCGAGGAGCATTTCGACCACAAATTGCGCTACGAACGCGCGCGCGAGTTCGTCGATGTCGTGCAGGGGCTGTGGGACAGCTATGAGGACGACGCCTTTCCCCGCGACAAGGCGAATGGGCGGTTCCTCGACAAGAGCCGCCAGCATCCACTGAACCACAAGGGCAGGCATTTCTCGGTCGCGGGGCCGCTCGCGCTCAGCCGGTCGCAGCAGGGTCAGCCCGTGATCTTCCAGGCCGGCGACAGCGACGAAGGAAGGCAGCTGGGCGCGGCGATCGCCGAAGCCACGTTCGCCAGCGCACAGGATTTCGAGACCGGCCGGCTTTATTATGCCGACCTCAAGGCGCGCGCGGCGGCGCTGGGGCGCGATCCCGACCGGATCAAGGTGCTGCCGGGCCTGTCGCCGGTGATCGCCGAAACCGACGCCGAGGCGCAAGCAATCGTCGCGACCGAGCGCGGCGCGCTGGACGTCGGCAAGCTGCTCGTCCAGGTCGGACGCGCCTTCAACTATCATGATTTCTCGCAATATCCGCTCGACGCGCCCTTCCCCGATCTCACCGGCGTGACCCTCAACAGCTATAAGGGCCATGCCGAACGGATCATCCGCGTCGCCCGCGAGGAAGGCCTGACACTGCGCGAGGCGGCCTATCGCTTCGGCATCTGGCGGTCCGATTTCGTCGGCTCGCCTGAAACCATCGCCGACGAGATCGAGCGCTGGTTCACCGGCCGTGCGTCGGACGGCTTTATCCTGCGCGTGACCAGGCCGCGGGATTTCGCGCTGTTCCGCGAGCGGGTGGTACCGATCCTGCAGGCCCGCGGCCTGTTCCGCACCGACTATGAGGGCAGCACGCTGCGCGACCATCTCGGGCTCGAGATCCCTGAGAACCGGCACACGGCCGCGCGGCTCGCACCGCACGCGATCGCGGCGGAATGATCGATGGAGCCACTGGCACTGGCGGCGGACGTCCTGATCATCGGCGGCGGCATGGCCGCGACCGGCGGGCAGTTGGTCCGCCGGCCAAAACCTGCTCGGTGCCCTGATCGCGCAAAGCGCCGGGCCGGACAGGACCCACAGAGTGTCCGATCCCGGAACGAGCCAGGGCCGCGACGCGCGCTGAGCGATCAGCCCTCGCGCCAGAAGGCCTGGTCGATCGGACGCTCGCCGCGCGTCTCACCGGCCTTGCGGAAAGCATCCAGCACATCCTGCTGATCGGCGATCACGCGATCGTCGATCGGCACGGCCTGACGCAAATTCTTGTCGACCATCGTGCGCGCGATATCGGCCGGCAGTCCGGTCTCACCGGCGAGCACGCGCGCATAGGCATCGCGGTTGCCGCCGGCCCATGTCAGCGCATGCGATTCGCGCCGGAGAAAATCGCGGAGCAACGCCGCCTTGGTTGCAATCGCGGTATCGTTGGCGACTTCGAACCCATAGCCGCTGATCAGGTCATGACCATCGGCGACGACCCGTGCGCCCTCCTTGATCGCCGCCGACAGATAGGGCGCCCAGATCGCCCAGCCATCGACCGCGCCCGACGAGAAGGCCGCCTTGGTGTCGCCCGGCGACAGCCAGATGAAGATCACGGCATCGAGCGGCAATCCCGCCTGCGCGAGCGCCCGCAGCGCGAGATAGTGGCCGATCGACCCGCGCGTGGTCGCAATCCGCTTGCCCCTGAGATCGGCCAGTGTCCGGATCGGCGATTGCGCCGGCACGATCAGCGCCACCGATTCGAACGGACGCGGATCGGTTCGCTGCGCCGATACCGCCCGGATCGGACTGCCGCTCTGATAGGCGAACTGGAACGGCGCATCGCCGGTCAGTCCCATGTCGATCGCGCCGCCGCCGATCGCCTCGAGCAGGGTCTGCGCGGCCGGGAATTCCGACCATTCGACCCGCATAGGCGATGCCGTCGAGCGCGCCCGACGACAGCATCAGCGCCTTGGTCCCGCCCCGCTGGCTGCCGACCCGCAGCAGCTTACCGCGATCTTCTCGCCCGCACGCGGCAAGCGTCAACGTTGCTCCGAACAGGGTCAACGCATGGCGACGGGACATTGCCATGTCGCTCATTCCGGCCCGCGCAAGCGTGCGAGGATCATGCACGCCCCGTTCGTGGGCGGTTCCGCCAGTCCATTTCACCGCCTCACTGCCGTCCGCCGGACCCGGCCACGAGATCGGCATAAGCGCCGCCATCGGATGCATCGACGCCGAGATGGCCCAGCAGACGCGATCGCAGCGGCCGGATCGACGACGTCCGCCTGCCCCGCTCGGCGGTGATGACCTCCTCGGCGATGATCCGCCCCTGATCGAGCACGAGCACGCGGTCGGCCAGCGCCATCGCCTCGTCGACGTCGTGTGTCACCATCATCACGGCGGGCCGATGCGACTGCCACAGCGACAGCACCAGGCCATGCATCTTCATCCGGGTCAGCGCATCGAGCGCGGCGAAGGGTTCGTCGAGCAACAGCAATTGCGGCTCGCGCACCAGCGCCCGCGCCAGCGCCGTGCGCTGCGCCTCTCCGCCGGACAGCGTCAGCGGCCAGGCGTCGAGCCGGTGCCCGAGGCCAACCTCGTGCAACGCCGCTTCCGCACGCTCGCGGACATCGTCGCCGTGCAGGCCGAGCGCCACGTTGCGCCAGACCCGCTTCCACGGCAGCAGGCGCGCATCCTGGAACACCACCGCGCGCGCTTTCGGTACGACGACATCCTGGCCCGACACCGCGTCGAGTCCGGCCAAAGTGCGCAGCAATGTCGTCTTGCCGCTCCCCGATCGGCCGAGCAGTGCGACGAACTCGCCCGACCTGATATCAAGGTCCAGCCGGTCGATGATCGTATTCGCGCCGAAACGGCGTGTGAACTGTCGCAACCGGACTGTCACGTCGACGGGTGGAACGCGCCTCAGGCGTTCGGAAACCTTAGGCAATAGCGCCAGACCAGCGTTCATTCGATCAGGTCTCCTAAAAATCTGTACACAGCGGATTCCCAATTTGGTGGCATGACCTGCGCCCGCGCCAGCACAGCGACATTTGGCGGCGGGATCAACACAGTTTCCCTGCAGCACTGATTTGGGTCGCTCATAAGCGCATTGCCGATCCCATCAATATATTGTAATATATGGTTTTTTTCGCGATGTCGCGATCCCGGCCCGCCACAACGGCTTCGCGCAGCTGAACAGAATCCGCATCGATAGTCTCCGTCGCCAAACCAGGGTAGACCGATGCGGACGGTCGCCCGTGGCGGATCGCCGTCGACACGCCCAATCTGATCACGCTCAGGCCCTCGGCCGGGGCGCGATGGGGCTCATCATCGGCAAAGCCGGCGATCTCGGTCAGGCGACGGGCCGCCGCGCCAAGCTTGCAGCGGAAATCCTGCGCGACCTTTGACAAGCCGGTTTCTATAAGCGCCGGTCAACTTAGTGCGGAACAATTGTCGTTGGTCGAATTCGAACAGCATCCCTATTCATTATTATATTGAAGCAGGAGCGCAGGATGGCATTGGACGATCCGGAATATTCGGCAGCTGCCGGAAACCGGCTGGAAGGTTCCGTTTCTCGCGCGGACCGCCGATGGCGCTGCGCTCAATGGCCGCGACCGGTTGCACGCGGCGTTCATCGCATCGGGATTCCCGCTGCGCTGGTTTCCGTCCTCATCATCCCAACCAACAATCTCAACCGAAGGAATGTTCGCACATGACCGATCCAGCTCCTGAAAGCCTGACGCGCCAATTCGAAGACCTCCATTCGGAAAGGCTGCTGACATGGGCGCCCGAAAAGCTTGCCGCCAACATCGGCAAAAGGCGACAATTGGTCGATGCGTTCGATCCGGCGACGATCGTCAAGGTCGGCGACGTGTTGGCGCCATTCGCGCTCACCGATTCCGATGGCCAGACGCTGACGCTCGACGCACTCGCGGCGGACGGGCCGGTCGCTTTGATCTTCTTCCGCTTCGCCGGCTGCCCCGCCTGCAACCTCGCTTTGCCTTATTATGACCGGCAGCTCAGGCCCGCGCTCGATGCCGCCGGCATCTCGCTGGTCGCCGTCAGCCCGCATCTTCCCGAAAAGGGATTGGGCGACATCCGCGCCCGCCACGGACTGGGCTTCCGGGTCGCGAGCGACCGCGACAACCGTCTGGGACGGAGCCTGGGCATCACCTTCTCGCGCGGCGAAGTGCCCGAAGGCCAGCCGACACCGGGCTGGATCGGCGAACTCACCGGTACCGGTACGGCCGAACTGCCGCAACCGGCAGTGATCATCATCGACAGCGATCGCACCGTCCGCTTCGTATCGGTCAGCCCGGACTGGCTGATCCGCACCGAGGCGCCGGAAGTCCTGGCCGCCGTGGCGAAATTCGATGTGAAGGCGGCTGCCTGACACGCGTCGCAGCATCGCCTTCTTCCCCCGCAGACGCCGAACGGGACGAGTGGTTCGACCAATCCACGCCCCTGCCGTCATCCCGAAACAAGTTCGGGATGACGGAAAAGGGGGATACTTGGGCGAGAAGCATTTGATCTTGGTGACTATGGCCGCCCGCGGCCTGATACTGGGTACCGGGCGGTGGATCATCCTGGTACTATTGCTGCTCTGCCTGCCGCTCGTTTCCGCCCATGCCCACGCGATCGGTGACACTGATGCCGCGTTCGTCGCCGCGACGCACGGGCCGGTGCCATTTCCTTTTATCTATCTCGGCGCCAAACATATGGTCACGGGATATGACCATATCCTGTTCCTGGTGGGCGTCGTCTTTTTCCTGCGGCGGTTGCGCGATGTGGTGCTGTACGTCTCGCTCTTCTCGCTCGGCCACAGCATCACGCTGATTGCCGGCGTGCTGCTCCACACCGGCGCCGAACCGCATCTGGTCGATGCCGTGATCGGCCTGTCGGTGATCTACAAGGCGATCGACAATCTCGACGGCTTCGGCATCCTGCTGGGGAAACGCCCCGATGCCCGGCTCGCCACGGCTGCATTCGGGCTTTGCCATGGCCTCGGCCTCGCCACCAAGCTCGAGCAATTGCGCCTTCGCCCCGAGGGATTGTTCGTCAATCTCCTGTCGTTCAATCTGGGTGTCGAACTGGGTCAGATCCTCGCTCTGGCGCTCGTTGTCGGAGCGATTGCCGCGTGGCGACGCCTTCCCGGTTTTGCCCGCCAGGCGAGGATCGCCAATGTGCTGCTGCTGACCGCCGGCGTCGTGCTCGCGGGCGAGCAACTGGCGGCGTGGCTGCTCGCCGGAAAGGGATGATATGACCATCAGAGCCGAAGTGCGCGCGCCGGGTGCGCGACGCCGGTTTCTCACGCTCGTGACCGGCATCGTTCTGGGCGGCGGCCTCATCGTCGCCGGCGCGATTCTGCCGGCGGAATTCGGCCGCGACCCGCTGGGCATCGGGCGCCTGACCGGGATCTCGGAGCTCTGGCGACCGGCGGAGATCCGCTATGTCGCCGATGGCGTGGCCGCCCCGTCGCATGACTATCCCGGCACCTTCCGCAGCGACACGATCATGATTCCGATCGCCGATTTTGAAAGCGGCAAGGCCTATGAACTCGAATATAAGGTGCGGATGCGGCGCGGCGCGACTTTGATCTACAGTTGGGCCGTGTCCGGCGCAGCGATCCCCGAAGATTTCTACAGCGAATTCCATGGCCATACCGTCGAAGCCGGCAAGACCATGACCGTGGCCGATTATCGCAAGGCCAACGGCCTGGCCGCGCACGGCGCGCTGGTCGCGCCGTTCGACGGCGTTCACGGCTGGTATTTCCAGAATTCTGCCGCCGGGCCGGTCGTGGTCCGGCTTCGCCTCAGCGGTTATTACGACCTGATCCCGCCGGGCGAGGTCGGCAACGAAGCCGGCATCGTCGCCGGCTCCGCCTCCCCGATCAGCCGTTGAGAATCGTCGGACGCCATGCCAGCAGCCGGGTTTCTATGCGGCGGACGATCCAGTCGGCGGTGAGGCCGAGGATCGCGTAGACCATCACGCAGACCACGATGACGTCGGTCTGCATGAAATCGCGCGCATGGTTGATCAAAGCGCCAAGACCGGCCGTGGCGTTGATCTGTTCCGCCACCACCAGCACGAGCACGGCGACGCCGAGCGAATAGCGCACGCCGACCAGCAGCGACGGCATCGCCCCGGGCAGCACGACGTTGAGGACGATTTCCGCCCGCGTGAGGCCCAGCGTCCGCGCCGCCTCGATCAGGCGCACGTCGACGCCGCGAATGCCGTTGAACAGATTGAGATAGATCGGAAACAAAGTCGCGAAGGCGATCAGCAGGATCTTCGGTTCTTCACCGATTCCGAACCAGATGATGAACAAGGGCGTCAGCGCCAGCGTCGGGATCGTCCGCTTGATCTGCAGCAAGGGATCGATCGATGCTTCGCCACGCCGCGACAGTCCGGCCACGAGCGCCAGCACGACGCCCAGCGAGGCGCCGATCGCAAACCCCGCACCGGCGCGGCCGAGCGAGACCAGCAGATTGTAGAACAGGTCGCCGCTGACGATCAGGTCCCACAAAGCGACGGCAACCGTGGTGGGTGCCGCCAACACACGCGGCGTCAGCAGGCCGATCCGCGCGGCAACTTCCCACAGCAGCAACAGCACCACCGGCGATATCCAGCGCTGGTGCGCCCAGATCATCGGCGCGCGCGGGATTGCCGCAAGCGGCGAGCCGGGGGCGGCAGCTTCATTCGGGGACAGCGTGGTCAAGGCGAAACTCCGATGTTCTGGCAGACAAGTAAAACATCCATTCGTCGCGATACACGCGATCAATCTCTCACCATATATATGATAATATAATCAGCTCTTATTTGCGCGATCAATAAATTCAACCGTTGATATGCAATAGAAATACCGCTTGAACAATCGGAACAACCTCAAAGATTTTGCAGCCTCTGCCGCGCGGCGGGCGCGCTTCATCGTCCACGCCGAACTGCGATCAAGCACGTCAGGATGCTGCCGCCGCGGTGACCGCGTCGTTGAACGACGGATCATAGCCGGCACGGACATCCGGCACGGTCGTGATGATGCCGGCGCGCTTGTAACGCTCGAAGATCGCGATCTGCTCGTCGATGACCTTGTCGTCGATGGGAATGGCGGAACCGAGATAGCTCTCGACCGAGAACAAGGCGACCTCGAAGGGAAGGCCGGTTTCCTTCGCCAGCACCTGCGCATAGTCGCGCGGATGATTGCGCGCCCAGGCACGGGCGCGCGTCAGTCTCCGGGCATAATCGGCCAGCAACGGCCGCTTCTTCGCGATGGCGGCATCATTGGCGGCATAGAAGCCGACGCCGCCCGGCAGGCGGGTCGCATCGGCGAGGACGCGGTCGCCATCGACGAGCACCGCGATGCCGACATAGCTCCCCCAGGTCGACCAGGCGTCGATCGATCCGGCGCCCAGCGCAGCCTTGGATTCGCCGTTGGCGAGATACACCCATTGCACGTCGGACGCGTGCAGGCCGGCGCGTTCGAGCAATTTCAGCGCGAGATCCTGCCCGGCCGATCCCCTGATCGTCGCCAGCTTCTTGCCCTTGAGATCGGCCAGCGTCCGGATCGGCGAATTCTTGAGGACGATGATCGCCGAGGCCCGGCTGCCGCCGCCGAGCGGTCGATAGGCGTGGATCGCCTTGATCCGCGCACCGCTGCCATAAGCGAACGCAAAGGGCGCGCCGCCGATTCCGCCGACGTCGACGGCACCCGCATCCAGCGCCTCGAGCAATGGCGCCGCGGCCGGAAACAGCGCCCATTCGATATGATAGGGCAGGTCGTCGAGTTCGCCCGCGGCCCGCAACAGCGCCTGCGCACCGCCGCGCTGGTCGCCCACCGTCAAGGTGCCGGTGGATGCGCCGGCTGCCGGCCGGTCGGCCCCGCGCCACAGGACGGCGATGGCGATGACGGCGAGAACGGCGGCGCCCAACAGGATGCGCCAATTCTTGAAGACGGCCCAGGTCTTGGAGTCGGGGAAGCCGCCGGGCGCTGGGCCGGGCGCTGGAGTTGTCATCGAAGCTTGCCTTTCATGCGCGCCCGTCCGGACGATGGCCGGTGGATTCGCCGCCGATCATGCAAACAGCTAGTCAGCCGTCGACATGACGGGCCAGCAAATTAAGATCGCCCTGATATTAGAATTTCTACATGGCAATGATCGGCGCTATTGATGTCTAAGACAAATCGGTTCGCGAATCTGCAATTCTTCAAATAAGATGATGAAATACACATTATGAGAATTTCTCATTATCTATTAATGATGATTGCTGCGTCCGCAGCCACCGGCGCTTTGGCCCAGGCGCCCACCGAGCCGGCGGAGCCGGTTAATGCCGCGCCGTCGGCGCAGGATTGGGCCGCGCTGGGCGCGCTGCCGGATTGGTCGGGGGTGTGGTCGCCGGGGCCGCTCGACCGCTTCCCGGCGGGCAGCACCAGCGCGCCGCCGTGGAAAGCCGAACAGGCAGCCCAGATCGCCGCGCTCAAGCAGCGCGAGGACGCGGGCGATCCGCAGAACATCTATGTCAATTGCCTGCCCGAAGGCCTGCCCAGCTCGGTCACCCAGACGTTGAACGCGGTCGAGTTTCTGTTCACGCCGGGTCGGGTGACGATCCTCGGCGAATTTGACGGCAATCGCCTGCGCCGGATCTGGACCGATGGCCGTCCGCATCCCGCCGATCCCGACCCGAATTTCAGCGGCCATTCGATCGGGCACTGGGACAAAGGCGCGCTGGTCGTCGATACGATCGGCTTCCTGCCGCAGGTCTTCATCCCGATGGGCCAGGGTGTCGGACTGCCCAACAATGGCGACATGCATGTCGAGGAAAGGATCGTTCTGACCGGACCCGATACGCTGCAGGTCGACATCGTCGTCCACGCACCGAAGGTGCTGACGGGTCCATGGAAGGCAAGCCGCACCTTCACGCGCCACCGCGAACGCAAATATGATCTCGTCGAATCCTCCTGCCGCCAGGGCGATTTCTTCGATGATGTCGATGCCCATGGCAATGCCGTCTATACGCCGATTCCCAAGGATGCCGGCGGTGCTCCGGTCCCGCCGGACCAGGCCCAGATGCCTTCCCGATGACCCTCAATGCGGAACCGCCCAAGATGACCCATCATCGCCGCCAAATCGCCGCTGCGCTGCTGATGCTGGCAGCGCCGCTGGGGCCGCTGGCCGCCCATCACAGCTTCGCGATGTTCGATCCGACCAAGCCGATGACGTTCGAAGCCACCGTCAAATCGCTGCAATGGACCGCGCCGCATGCGATCCTGTGGGTGCAGGCCGGTCCGGTCGGCAAATATCAGGCGGGACTGTGGTCGCTCGAACTGCCGACCAGTCCGGGCAATCTCAGCAAGATGGGCTGGTCGCGCACCGTGCTGAAGCCCGGCGACAAGGTGGTCGTCGACATCAACCCGATCCGTGACGGGCGCCGCGCGGGCCAGTTCAAGAAAGCAAGGATCGTCGCCACCGGCAAGGTGCTGGGCATCGGCGCAATTCCCGGCACGCAGCCGCCGAAATGAGATCGACGATGCCGAAACTGCGCCGCCTGTTGCCGCTGCTCGCGCTGGCTCTCGCCAGCCCCGCCCTTGCCCAGCCCGCCACCGATCCGGTCGATCCGGCACCGACCGCCGCCGACTGGTCCGCGATCGCCCGGCTCCCCGACCTGAGCGGCACCTGGTCGCCCGACATCGTCGACCAGAATGCCCAGATCAAAACCAACCCGACGCCATGGAAGCCCGAGATCCAGAAGCAGGTCGACCATATGGACGCCGAGGAGAAAGCCGGGCGGCCGAAGGGCCTGCTGATCGACTGCCTGCCGCACGGCTCGCCGACCTTCATCCTGATCACGCACAATGCGATCGAATTCCTGCTCAGCCCCGGCCGCGTCACGATCCTGGGAGAATCGGACGGCAATCGCCTGCGCCGGATCTACACCGATGGCCGTCCGATGCCGGAGGATCCCGATCCCAGTTTCCACGGCTATTCCGTCGGCCATTGGGACGGCGACACGCTCGTCGTCGAAACCAAGGCGATTCTGCCACAAGTCTATCTCGCCGTCAGCGAGGCGGTGGGCATCCCCAACAATGGCGACATGGTGATCAGGGAGCGTATCCACCTGACGGATGCCGATACTCTGGTCTTCGAGCTCGAGATCGACGCCCCGAAAATCCTCACCACGACCTGGAAGACCAAACGGATCTACCATCGCAAGCGTCAGCGGAGTCACGAAATCCTCGAAGGCGTCTGTCGGCAGGGCGATTTCCACGACGCCACCGACACATGGGGTAACGCGATCTTCGAACCCGTCTATCAACAGGATGGAAACGTCCTGCCTTCTCCGCCCGCAGAATCAGAGGCCGAATGATGCGTCGATCGATCGCCCTGGCCGTACCCGCCCTCGCATTGCTGTGGACGGCGGTTTCGCCCGCCGACGCCCATCATAGTTTCGCGATGTTCGACCCGTCCAAGGCGCGCACGCTGAAAGGCACGGTCAAGGAATTTCGCTGGGTCAATCCGCATGTGTCGCTGTTCGTCCTCGCCGAAGGCGCCAGGGGCGGACCGCCCGAATTATGGGCGGTCGAACTCACCAGCCCCGGCAATCTCACGCGCCTCGGCTGGAGCCGCAAATCGCTCAAGCCCGGCGACAAGGTGCTGGTGGAGATCAATCCGCTGCGTGACGGCAAGAAGGGCGGCGGCTTCCGCAAGGCGACGATCGTCGAAACCGGGCAGGTTCTGCAGGCGCGACTGATCGACATCGAGAAGAAGGGCGGGCAGTAATTTGACAAAATTTCATTCCGCGGTCGCCGACGTAGTTTGGTGACCTGGCAAAGTGATCTCGTCAAAGTCACGCGTAGGGGCTGAGTGTCGTGCGCTTATGCGTAGCCCACAATGACGGGCTGGCCGTGCTACAGCGTGAAACCGATCCAGCGGCCGAATGCGACGATCGTCACCCAGAGCGTCAGCGATGCCCCGCCCGAAAGCTTCGGCGCGAGCGCGCCCGGGACGGCGAGTTGCCGGTGGGCAAAACGATGGAACAGCAGCATGTTGGCGCCGGCCACCGCCAGCAGCGAGAGCTTGCCGAGAAAATAGAAATTCTCGCTATAGCTGACGGGATTGGCGGTGAAGAGCAGCAATCCGCTGATCGCCGCGACACCGAAGGCGAGCCAGGTGATCGGCAGGATCGCAGCGATCAGATCGCCGGTGTCGCGCTGCTTCGATGCCAGGCCCAGCAGACGCAGGTCGACGATGGCGATCGATCCGATGACGAGCGTCAGAGCGATCACGTGCAGCGATTCGATCGCGGGAAAGGCCCATTCGGAATCGGTCAGCGCGATCGCAAGCCTGGTCTCCGAAAGCCAGAACGCGAAATCCTGAAGCGACATGCGGCAGATCCATTCGAATGTTGAAGTTCGGGTGGGCGATGGTCGGCAATCTCAGGCCGGTGCGCCGGGCCATGCCTCGACATAGGCGATCCAGCGCCCGGCCACGATCACGGCCAGCCAGAGCAGCAAGGCGAGGATCGCGATCGACTTGCGTAGCGGCGTTGCTGCTGCTGCGCCGGCGGCCGATGACCGCCCCGCGCGAAAGCTGATGCGATGCGACCAGGTCAGTGACACCGCCGCCAGGATCAGCGCCATCTTGAGCCAGAACACGACCCGAAACAGCGCGCGCGTCGGTTCGCCCGCGATCAGCAGGACGCCGGTCAGCGCAAGCACCGCGACCCCGATCGCGATCGGCCGCAGAAAGCGGTCGAGCATGGCGCCGACCGGTTGCCCGCGCTCGACGAGGCCGACGATCCGCAGGTTGATCAGCACCGCGCCGGCAAGCACGACGGCGATGCTCAACAAATGCACGGTCTGGAGTGCGGGCACGATCCAGAAATGCCCGGCGACGATCGCGGTCAACCGCGTCGCCCCAAGCCAGTCCGTGAATGCGATGAGAATATCCGTAATCATCCGCGCGTCATGCCCCGTGCCCGATCGCGAACCGCGATACACGATCGCCGGCCCGGGATCGGATTGAAAAAGCTCATAGGTCTTAGAAGGTCTTGCTGATGAAGATATTGACCGTCCGCGGTTCGTTATACGCCCTGTAGAAGGTCGGCGTCGATCCCGAATTGGCCGACGCATAACTTGCTAGCTGATTGCGCCGCAGGTCGAAGATATTCTTCACATTGGCCCCCGCGGACAGATCGCCATCGGCGGTCGTGTAGCTGAACGTGCCGTTGACGAATGTCTGCGCGCGGACCGCGGTCTGTTCGGTATTGAAGATGTCGCCATAGCGCTTCGATTCATATTGTGCATCGACACCGATCCGCCAATCGCCATCGCTGTCGAACGGCAGGCGATAATTCGCCGAACCGCTGACCTGCCATTTGGGCGAAAGCGGAAAGTCCAGCCCGAGCAGCGTGGTGCGGCCCGGCACATTGGCGGGAAGCGTCGCGGTGAACGTCTTGTACCGGGTTTCGAGATACGAGGCGCTGGCGGTCAGCCGCAATCGATCGACCGGCGCGGCGGTCAGTTCGAGTTCGCCGCCCCAGGATTCGGCGTCACCGGCATTGATCAGCTGGTTGGTCACCGGCCCCAGCGCCGCCGCGCTCGATGCGCGCACCTGGAAATCCTTGATGTCGTTATAGAAGATCGCGATGTTGGCAGTCAGATGATCGTCGAACAGACGCGTCTTCAACCCGGTTTCGTAGGTGGTCAGCAATTGCGGCCGATAGGGCGTCTGGCTGCCGACGACGGTGTTGGTGCGAAGGTCGTAGCCGCCGCTTTTGAAGCCCTTCGACCAGGACAGATATTGGAAGATGTTCGGCGTCCATTCATAGTTCACGCCGACCTTGGGCGTGAAACGCGAGAAGCGTTTCGGCTTCGCGGTGACGTCGAAGCTGGTGAAGGTGCTGCTCGCCGAAGTCCCCGCCGGGAACAGGGTGAAGAAGACATCGGGATCATAGCCCCAATCCTCGGGCTGGTGGAGCCCCCAGCGCGTCCCCTGCTGACCGATATTGCGGAACGTCCGGCGATCCGTGGTCCAGCGCCCACCGACCGTGAGCGTCAGCGTGTCGGTCGCCCGGTAATTGGCCTGGCCGAACACCGAATAGCTGGTCGTGCGCAGCCAGTTGTTGGTGTGGGTGACCGTGCCGACATTGTCTACCGCGCCGCTCGCCGACTGGCTCAGCCGGTGATTATGAAAATATTCATAGAAATAATAAGCCCCGAGGACGAAATTGAATTTTTCATATTCGCCGTTGAGATTGAATTCCTGCGTCTTCTGATATTGCCTGAAACCGGCGTAGCTCGGCGATTTGATCGCGGTCACGCCCGAATTGCCATAATAGATCGGCCCATCGATACCGCGATAGGCACTGACCGATTTCAGCGCGAGATGGTCGTCGATGTCATATCTGACGGTCAGCGAACCGCCATAGGCATTGGTGAAATTATAGGGCAGCACCTGCTCCCAGGTCAGGTCGGGATCGGTCTTGACGCCGGTGCCGACCTGCCCGTTCGGCTGGTTGACCGGCGTATAATAGCTCTGGCTCGAACGATCGAACATCGCGTCGCCGCTCAGCGTCACCGACAGCCGGTCGCCGAGTTGCGACTTGAGCTTGCCGCGCAGGATCGTGAGATCGAGATCGTTGACGTGCCGGTTCGAGGTCACGCTATATTGCCAGCCGTCACGCGTGTGACGGATAACGGAGAGCGACCCGTTGAGCGTGTCGTCGGCGAGGATCGCACCGCTGACCCGCGCCTTGAGATCGAGATTGTCGAAACTGCCATAGGTGGCGCTGACGAACAGCTGGCGATCGGCGGTCGGCTCCCTGGTGATGAAGCGGATCGCGCCCGCGCTCGAATTGCGGCCGTAGAGCGTGCCCTGCGGTCCGCGCAGCACTTCGACCCGCTCCAGATCGGGCGTATCATAAAGCGAGCCGACGGTCCGGGCGAGATAGACATCGTCGACATAGACCGCAACCGAAGGCTCGGGATAGGTGTCGGTCTCGCCGATGCCGCGGATCGAATAGGTCTGGGTCGTGTAAGCGGTCGATCTTTTGGGCGCGAGCAGCCCCGGAACCCGGCCGGACAGATCGCGGAACGTCGATATCTTGAGCTGTTCGATGCCCTCCGCACCGATCGCGGTCACGGCGATCGGCGTCTTCTGGATGCTTTCCTCGCGCCGCGATGCGGTGACGACGATATCGCCCAGCCCTTCGCCGGCGTCGACCGCTGCGTCCGGCACATCGCCAACGGCAGGACCATCGTCGGCATGGACGGGCATCGCAGCCATCGCGACCGCTGTCAGCGTGACGCCGGCGCGCAAGACTTGACGTCCCGCGGCCATCCCGGATGCCCTGAAAACGTTCATGGTGACGTGCCCCCTGTTGTTCGGAAGCGCTCGCTATGAACTTTCGACGACCCGTCCAAGATAGTAAATCACAGTATCTGGATAGATAAATTCCATATTCGAAATGCTGTATTGATACGCGATATTTTGAAATAGAAGCATAACTTATAATTCATATCGAAATGCTCAATTTCCACATGCAGGGGACAATGCACCATTTGAGACCGGCGTGGACAACGCCGTCAGTTGCATCCAGCGTCTCTTTCGGCAAAATTTGTCGATCAATAAATATTGATATCCGATATTGATCAATTCAATAGGACAAGCTGTGCACGCCTCCTATTGGCATGCTGCCCGATCATGAGGAGATGATGATGGATCTGGAATTGAGCGGCCGGCGTGCTCTGGTCACCGGCGGCAGTCGCGGCATCGGCCGCGCGATTGCGAAGGCGTTGCTCGACGAGGGTGCGCGCGTGGTGATCGCCGCGCGGGACCGCGACGCCGTCGGGCGTGCCGCCATCGAACTGGCCGAAGCCAGCGGCGGCGAAGTTCATGGTCTCACCGCCGACACGCGCGACGACGATGCGGTGAACGCGCTCGTCGCGAACGCCGTCGCCGCGCTCGGCGGCCTCGACATCGTCGTCAATGCGGCGGCAAGGCCCGGCAGCCCGCCGGAAGTGCCCGGGATCGCCGGCGTCAGTTCGGCCTATATCCTCGAAGAGATCGACACCAAACTCGTCGGCTATCTGCGCGTCGCCCGCGCCGCCGCGCCGCATCTCGTCGCCAATGGCTGGGGACGGATCATCAACATCAGCGGACTCGCCGCGCGCCAGACCGGCACCATAGCCGGATCGGTCCGCAACGTCGCGGTCGCGGCGCTGACCAAGGGGCTGGCGGACGAACTGGGACCCCAGGGCGTCAATGTCACCGTCGTCCACCCCGGCGCGACCCGTACGGAGCGCACCGCCGACACGATCGCCCGCCGTGCCGCCGCAGACGGCATTTCGGCGGCGGACGCCGAGCAACGGCTCTATGGCGGCTCGCTGATCGGCCGGATCGTCGAGGCCGAGGAGGTCGCCGCGGTCGTGACCTTCCTCGCATCGCCGAAGAGCGTTGCGATCAACGGCGATGCCATCGCGGCCGGGGGTGGCAGCGCGCGCGCGATCCATTATTGACGTTTCGCCGAAGGAAAAGGACAAAGCATGAAGTTTCGCAAGCTCGGCAGGACCGGCATCGACGTCAGCGTGATCTGCCTCGGCACGATGACCTGGGGTTCGCAGAACAGCGAAGCCGAAGGCCACGCACAGATCGACTACGCGCTGGACCAGGGCGTCAATTTCATCGACACCGCCGAGGGTTATCCGGTCACGCCGGTGAGCGCCGAAACGCAGGGCCGGACCGAGGAGATCATCGGCACCTGGCTCGCCGCGCACAAAGGGCGCGACCGGATCGTGCTGGCGACCAAGATTGCCGGACCGTCGCGCGGCGATGCGCGCCGCTTTCGCGACGGCAACAACCGGCTCGACCGCCGCAACATCGAACAGGCGATCGACGACAGCCTCCGGCGGCTGCAGACCGACTATGTCGACCTATACCAGTTGCACTGGCCCGACCGCGCCGTGCCCTCATTCGGCCGGCGCGGGCTCGACACGATCGAGGATCAGCCCGACACGGTGCCCATCGCCGAGACGCTCGCGGCGCTCGCCGACCTCGTCAAGGCGGGCAAGATCCGCCATGTCGGCGTTTCGAACGAAACGCCGTGGGGCGTGAGCGAATATCTGCGCATCGCCCGCGACGCCGGACTGCCGCAGATCGCGTCGATCCAGAATGCCTATAATCTGCTCAACCGCGTGTTCGAGATCGGCCTGTCCGAGTTCGCGCTGCGCGAAAGCGTCGGCCTGCTCGCTTATTCGCCGCTTGGCGCCGGCAATCTCACCGGAAAATATCTCGATGGCGTTATTCCGCCAGGTTCGCGACGCGACGTCGCCAAACAATTCGTGCGCTACGACAACCCGAACCAATATGAGGCGACCGCCCGCTATGTCGCGCTTGCTCGATCGCATGGCCTGGATCCGGCCCAGCTCGCCCTCGCGTTCGTCAACACCCGCGCCTTCGTCACGTCGACGATCATCGGCGCGACCTCGCTCGAGCAGCTCCGCACCGACATCGCCAGCATCGACGTGACGCTGGACGATGATTTGCTGGCCGGCATCGAAGCGATCCATCGCGCGATTCCCGATCCCTGTCCGTGAATCCGGCCACCGCTCACCGGCTTCGTGCCGCGGTTCAGCGAACCCGCGCGATCAACAAGCCGTCATGACCCTTGCTGCCGACGGTCTGGATCGCGGTCGCATCGAGACGGGCGTCGCCGCCGACGAGATCGAACAGCGTCCTTGTCCCGCGCACCGCCGCGTCATCGGAGCCGGCATCGATCAGCTTGCCACCGCGAACGACATTGTCGACGATGATCAGGCTTCCCGGTCGCGACAGGCGGATCGCCCAGCGCAGATAGTCGGGATTGGAGGGCTTGTCGGCGTCGATGAAGACGAGGTCGAACGCCGGCTCACCCGTGTCCGCCAGCGATTGGAGGCTGTCGACGGCATTGCCTTCGATCAACGCCACGATCGCGCCGAATCCGGCGCGCACGATATTGTCGCGCGCCACCGCGGCATGGTGCGGATCGCGTTCGAGCGTCACCAGCCGGCCTTCGGCAGGCAGCGCGCCCGCGAGCCAGATCGTGCTGTAGCCGCCGAGCGTGCCGATCTCGAGAATCCGTTTCGCCCCGGCGATGCGGGCGATCAGTTGCAGCAGCTTGCCCTGGTTGGGCGCGACGTCGATCGCCGGCAAATTCGCCGCGCGATTGGCCGCCAGCACCGCCTCCAGCGCGGGATCGGCGGCGATCAGCCGATCCGCGATATAATCGTCGACATCCTGCCAGAGCGATTCCACGATTCATGCCTCCTTGCGGTCAGAACGTCTCGACCCACGGACGCAGTTCGAGTTCCCACGTCCATGCGCTGCGCGGCTGGCGGAGGATATCGACATAGGCTGGCCGCTCTTGCTACGACTGCGGCGGCCTGTCCGTAAAGGATTCTGCATTCCTCTTCGCTGCGCACGGACTGCTGGCCGGTACGCCGGCGCCGGTGGAACAGCAATTTGCGCTCCGCCAGTCCTTGCCAGAAGCATGCGTCGTCGTGGGTGATCGCGGCGCGCGCGTGCGCAAAAGGCCGGGGAAACTCCAATTTTCACCCGGACTTGAATTCTATGGCCGTTTGACGACACAGGCTTCCGAAACCAATCGACAGGAGAGAGACCATGGCGGGGATGCTCGAAGGCAAGATCGCGTTCGTTACCGGCGGCGCGGGCGGGATCGGTGCCGCCACCGCGCGCGCGTTCGCGGCGGAAGGCGCGAAGGTGGCGGTCGCGGATCTGAAGGCGGCGGAAGGCACGGCGCAGGCAATCCGCGATGCCGGCGGCGAGGCCTATGCGGTGTCGCTGGACGTGACCGACGAGGCGGCGGTGAACGCCGCAGTCGACGGCGTCGTCGAAAGATGGGGGCGTCTCGACATCGCGTTCAACAATGCCGGCGTCTCGCTCGAGGACCTCACGACACCCTGGGACTCGGTCGCGCTCTACGACAAGGTGGTGGCGGTCAACCAGCGCGGCGTGATGCTGTGCATGGCCGCCGAGCTGCGCCACATGGCGCGCCAGGGCGCCGGCGCGATCGTCAACACGGCGTCGGTCGCCGGCATGACCGGGCTGGCCGGCGCCGGCTATTGCGGCAGCAAACATGCCGTAGTCGGCCTCACCCGCTCGGCGGCGATGCACTATGCAACCGAGGGCATCAGGGTCAATTGCGTGTGCCCCGGCGCGATCGTGACGCCGATGACCGACAGCGAGGCGGTGAGCGACCAGTCCCGCGCGTTCATGGCGCAGATGCACCCGATGAACCGCATGGGCCGCGCCGAGGAGATCGCCGACGGGGTGGTGTTCCTCGCCTCCGACCGCGCGAGTTTCATCACTGGCCATCCGCTGGCGATCGACGGCGGCTATCTGGCGCGTTGAACCCGGCTGGAGAGCGGCGCGAGCAAGGTTTGATCCCCGCAGCGGGCGGGTGACGACCCCGGGCCTGACCGTGCCACCTGCCCGTGCACATAGCGGCGGCGACCCGCGGGTCAGGGCTTCGGAGGCGCGTCGGCAAAATCGGGAAACAGCCGCTCGATCTCGGCCCGCAGGTCGTTTCGCCCGGGTAGCAGGTCGAAATGGTCCAGCAGAGCATGCACCAGCCGCACGCGGTGGGGACCGATGCCGGGCAAGGTTTCCAGGCCGGGAAAATCGGGATCGGCAAGTCTGTCCGCCAGGTCGCCGAGCGTCCGGTACCCAGATGCGGTCAGGCGTTGCCGAAGCCCCGCCGGCAGGACGGACCGGCCGACCGGCAGATCGCGATCGGTGGCGTCCGGCTTCGTCGCGCGCAGCCGCGTCTGCGCCGCCTTCGCCCGCTTCAGCGCGCGGCGGATGTGGCCGAGTTGCGCGGCGGTGAGGCCGAGCTGGCGGCGGATTTCGCGGTATGGCGTGCCCGAGGCGCGCAGGGTGCGGGCCTGATCGAGGTTGAAGCTTGCCTGTTCGGGCCGGCTTGGCATGTTCGGTCGGGCGCCCGGTTGGTGGGTTGATGGTTCCGACCATAGGAATCGATCGCCTGGCCCGCGAGACCAAATGTGGGGTGCGGCCTGCCTCGCGGGCGAATGGTGCCCTACCCTCTTCTTATTCATTCCAGCTCACGCCATCGCGCGCGATCAGTGCGATCGCCACCGACGGACCCCACGTGCCGGCCGCATAGTCTTTCGGCGCCGTCACAGATGACGAAAATTCGCTTTGCGATGCTGGTGGACAAGGTCTTGCGCGGCGAGAAATTGCGCTTTCACTACAAAAGGTAGGGGCGCCCGAAGGCACCGCAAAAGGTCACTCGATAACCGCTTGGGCGGTAAAGCCCATCTCCGCATCACGCAAGGCCCTTGAGGGCTGGAGAACGCTGTTGGCGCGGATAGCGCCTCAACCGATCCGTCGTTCCACGAGAAGACATAGGTTCAGGGGATGAAAAAAATCAGGAATTTCGCGGGACATCCTCGTCGCGGGGCGTCGCGGTCAGGGCCATATCGACGCGCGGGCAAGCGCTGGCCGGATCCGGGCGATAGTCAGCTCTGCGCTATCCGGAGACTGGCGCCGGCAGGTCGACCGCGTGATCTCGCCGCCCCGCCACGCCAAAGCCAATCGTCGAACATCTTCGTATTGGCGATGCTATCGATTTACGCAAATGGTGTGACATGATCCAGATTTTTTCGTAAGGGCGTAGCCATAAGCCGGATAGGAGAGGCGAATGCACGAGCCCATTGTCGGGGCCGCTCGCGGTTATCGGATCTACGTCCTGCTGCTGCTGCTCGCCGTCAACACGCTCAGCTATGCGGACCGGCATTTGTTCTCGATCCTGATTCCGGCCGTGAAGGCGGAATTCGGTGTCGGCGACACGCTGCTCGGCGTGGTTGCTGGCCCAGGCTTCATCACCAGCTATGTTCTCTTCAGCATGCCGCTTGCGCGGCTCGCGGACCGCTGGACGCGGCGCGGTGTCCTCGCGCTCAGCGCAAGCCTTTGGAGCGCGGCCACCGCCATCTGTGGTCTTGCCGGCAGCATCACTCAGCTGGCGATAGCGCGCATTCTGGTCGGCGTCGGCGAAGCAGGGGGGCTACCGCCGGCGCAGTCGCTTCTCGCCGACCTTTACGACGAACGCCGTCGATCGGGAGCGCTCGGCGTGTTGGCCTCGGGAACCTATTTCGGTATCCTGCTGGGATTGTTCGGCGGCGCGGCCGTCGCCAGCCAGGTCGGATGGCGCGCCGCCTTCCTGGCGCTGGCGCTCCCCGGTCTGCCGCTCGCGCTGCTCGTCTGGTTGACCGGACCGAAACGCAGGCAAGACCCGAGCAAGGTCGCCGCCAACGGCGACGCCCTTCTGGTTACGGTACGGCGCTGCTGGGCGATTCCGTCGCTGAGGTTGATGGCGATCGGCGTCGGGGTGTTCAACATCTTCGGCTACGCGGGCGCAATCTGGATGCCAGCCTATTTCATGCGGTCGCACGGTATGACGATGATGGAAACGGGCGCCTGGCTGGGGCTGGGCGCCGCCGGCGGCGGCATCGTCGGCAGCATGGTGAGCGGTGTGCTGGTCGACAGTCTTCGCGTGCGGGACGAGCGCTGGCAACTGCGAATCCCGGCTCTGGGCTTTCTGCTGGCTTTCCCCTTGCTGGTCATGATGTTCACGCTTCCCGGCGGGGGCGCGATCCGGGTGGGCGGCGTAGCGGTCCCGTTTGTCGCTTTGCTCTCGCTGATCACGGGATTCCTGTCCTCGCTATGGGCCGGGCCATGCTTTGCGGCGGCGGCGCGCCTGGTCGCGCCCGAACAACGCGCCCAAGCGATGGCGCTGCTCGTGGTGATCATCAACGTCATCGGAAGCGCGCTCGGCCCCGTCGCCGCCGGGATCGTCAGCGACCTGCTCACAGCGCGGTTCGATGCCGAGGCGATGCGCTACAGCCTGCTGCTGATGAGCGTGCTGACCGCCCTCGGCGGCGCGCTCTTCTGGCGGGCATCGGCCCATTATCCTTCAGATCTCGTTTGCCGCGAAGGAGCCAGGGCCGAGCCAGGAACCGACGCTTCCACGCGCTGCGAGCAGTGAGGCAACCCGGCGCGATGCAGGATGATCGCCCCAGGGATGTTCATTTCCGAGAGATTGAGGCGGAAGTGGTAGCGTGTGAACCCCAAATGTCGCACTGCCCCGAGTTTCGCGTGATGGCATGGATTGCGGGGTTTCACGGTCGGCAGAGTTCTGAATCCATGCGTGGCGCCTGAAACGGATCCGCAGGCTTTGTCGTGGTGAAATCATTTGCTCCCATCCTGACGCGGCTCGCTACGATTCCGGATCCGCGCTGCGCCTCCCGATCGCCGCGGCCGCGCTGTTCCTCGCCAGCGACGAGGCGTCCTACATCACCGGCCATATCCTGCCGGTGGATGGCGGCTATTGCATCGGCTTTTAGGGCATGGGCGCGGAGAATTCGGGCAAGCCCGGCTCCTGATCGGGCGACGGATTCGGGCCATTTTCGCATGCCGCGGCGATGGTCAGCAGCTTCTCGCAAATCGGTATTGCCGAGCAAGCCTGAGCGTGGCCCGCCCGTCAGGTTCTCACCCTCGCCGCCTTCGGCGTCCTTCTCTCGCCCTCAAGAGAGAAGGCATGACGCCTTTCCGCTTGGCAAGGCTCACCCGACTTGCGATGCTCCCTCCATGAAGAGGATGGGCGGGTGGCGATCGATGGCTGCGGCGGCGCTGTGCGGACTCGCCGTGCCGGCCGCTGCCGACACGATCGCGATCGCGCCGGGCGACGATGCGCAGCAGCGCGTGCAGACGGCGCTGATCGACGCCAGGCCGGGTGACGTGATCCTGCTCGCGGCGGGGCGCTATGCGTTTACCGACGGACTGTCGCTCGACGTCGCCGGGGTGACCCTGCGCGGCGCGGGACCCGACGCGACGATCCTCGACTTTTCGGGCCAGCTGGGCAGCGGCGAGGGGCTGCTGGTCACCGCCACTGACGTCGTGCTGCGCGGCTTCGCGGTCGAGAATACACGCGGCAACGGCATCAAATCGAAAAATGCCGATCGCATCGTCTATGTCGACCTGCGCGTCGAATGGACGCGCGGCCCCAGGCCGGAGAACGGCGCCTATGGCGTCTACCCGGTCGAATCGCAGGACGTGCTGATCGACCGCGTGACGGTGAAGGGCGCTTCGGACGCGGGCATCTATGTCGGCCAGTCGCGCAACATCGTCGTGCGCCATTCGACCGCGATGCTCAACGTCGCCGGGATCGAGGTGGAGAATTGCTGGAACGCCGACGTCCATGACAATGTCGCGCGGCACAATGCCGGCGGCATCCTGGTGTTCGACCTGCCCGATCTGCCGCAGAAGGACGGCCATGGAGTCCGTATCTTCGCCAACGACGCCAGCAGCAATGACACGCCGAATTTCGCGCCCAAGGGCAATATCGTCGCCTCGGTGCCGACCGGCACGGGGGTGATCGTGATGGCCAGCCGCGACGTCCATGTGTTCGCCAACCGGCTGGGCGACAATGCCACCGCCAATGTGATGATCATCGCTTATCCGCGCGCCTTCACCGATCCGGTCTTCGATCCGCTGCCGCGCGACATCGTGGTGCGGGACAATGTCCACGGCCGCGCCGGCTGGGCGCCGCAATTGACCGGCGGCCGCACGCTGGGCACGCCGCCCGACGGTCATAGCTTCCCGATATTGTGGGACGGCGCCGGGCGCGGCATCGCCGTTGGCGATGCGGTGGCGACACTGTCGCTGGGCCTGGTCGTCCCCGGAACGCCGATCGAGCAAGCCAAGCCGATGCCGGTGGACCTCGCAGATACCACGCGCGCGGCCGAACCCGAGGCGGTGCTGCTGCCGGCGGCGATGGAGGCGGCGGTGCGATGACGATGCGGCGGCGGATGGCGGTGCTGGCGGGTCTGATGCTCGGCGGATCGACGCTGGGCGGCGCCGCGTCACCGCTGCCGCCGGTCGCGCTGGACCTGATCATCGGCGACACGCTGCCGCAGCATCTGTCCGACTATCGCTTCTTCACCGATCGCGCGGCGACGCGCCCGAACGCGCGGGTGACCGGCTATGCGCTGAACACGCCCTTGTTCTCCGACTATGCCGAAAAGGCGCGCTTCCTCTATGTGCCGCCGGGCACCAGGGCCGGCTACGGCGCCGCCGGCGCGCTCGATTTGCCCGTCGGCAGCGCGCTGATCAAGACCTTCGCCTTTGCCGCCGACCTGCGCGCGCCGGGAAACGACCTGCGCGTGATCGAGACGCGGGTGCTGCTGCGCCGCGCGGCCGGCTGGGTGGCGCTGCCCTATGTCTGGAACGCCGACGGGAGCGATGCGGTGCTGCAAAGGAGCGGCGGGCGCGTGGGCGTGACGTGGCTGGCGGGCGACGGGCGGCGCGAGACGATCAGCTATCGGATCCCGAACAGCAACCAGTGCAAGGAATGCCATGCTTTGGCCAATGCGATCCAGCCGATCGGTCCCAAGGCGCGCAACCTGAACGACGGCGCGCAGCTTGGCCGCCTCGTTGCCGCGGGATATATCGCGCCCGCCCCCGCCGACACGCCGCGTCTGCCGCGCTGGGACGATGACAGCGCACCGCTGGCGGCGCGTGCGCGCGCCTATCTCGACGTCAATTGCGGCCATTGTCACAATCGCGCGGGGGCGGCGAGCAACACCGGCCTTTATCTGACCTGGGACGAGCCCGACGGCACCGCGACCGGGCTGGGCAAACGCCCGGTCGCCGCCGGGCGCGGCAGCGGCGGCCACGATTTCGCGATCGAGCCCGGGCATCCCGAACGCTCGATCCTGCTGTACCGGATGCGGAGCATGGAACCCGGCGTGGCGATGCCCGAACAGGGCCGCGCGACGGTGCATCGCGAGGCGGTCGATATGCTCGGCCGCTGGATCGCCGCCATGCCGGCGCGGCCATGATGCGGGCGCAGTCGCTGCCGGTCAGGATCACGCTGGCGGCGCTGATGCTGATCACGCTGCTGCTCGCGGCTGCGGGCGCGCTGTATCTGTCGTCGCCGCCGAAATCGCTGGACGTGCTCGACAATCTATTCCCCGGCGAAGGCAGCGCGCAGCGGGTCGCCGGCGCGGAGCGGTTCATGGCCGGGCCGGAGGGTACGCTCGACGTGTGGAGCACGCCCGGCCCGGCCGGTGCCCATAAGCCGGTGCTGATCTTCTATCATGGCGGCGGCTGGGTGAAGGGCCGGCGCACCGATTACGGCTTCGTCGCCAGGGCCTATGCGGCGCGCGGTTTCGTGGTCGTGATGCCAGACTATCGCAAGGTGCCGGGCGTCCGCTTCCCCGCCTTCGTCGAGGACGGCGCGGCGGCGGTGCGCTGGACGCGCGACAACATCGCCCGTTACGGCGGCGATCCGGCGCGCATCGTCCTAGCCGGTCATTCTGCGGGCGCCCATACCGCGGTGATGCTGGCGCTCGACCGGCACTATCTCGCGGCCGTCGGCGTCGATCCCGCGATCGTGCGCGCGGCGGCCGGACTGGCCGGCGCCTACGACTTCTATCCGTTCACGGGGCGCGCGATCGCCGCGATGGGCGAGGCGCCCGATCCCCAGGCAACGCAGCCGATCCATTTCGCCCGCCGCGACGCGCCGCCTTTGTGGCTGGCGGCCGGCACCGCCGACGATGTGGTGCGCCCGCGCAACGCGATCCGGCTGGCGGCGCGACAGCGCGCGCTCGGCAGCCGCACGACGGTGCTACGGCTCTATCCCGGAGGCAGCCACAACGACCTGATCATGGCGATCTCGAAGCCGTTCCGCGACCGGGCGCCCGTGCTCGACGAAAGCATCGCCTTCTTCGCGGCGCACATCGATACGGGTCAGCGATAGGCGCGCTGATGGTTCATCCAGCGCAGTCCGACAGCCTGGCAGACGACCCCGTGACAGGCGAAGCCGGGGCGCTGCTTGGCGCGTTGCGGCGGGCGTTGCGCACAGCCGGATGGACGCAGGCGCGTCTCGCCGGCAAACTCGGCGTGGGCACCGCGACCGTCAAGCGCTGGCTGCACGGCCGCGGGCTGAGTTTCGTCACCTTGTCGCGGCTCTGCGCGCTCGCCGGCACCAGCCTGGCCGAACTGGCGGACGACAGCCGCGTGGCCGCGGAGGAGAATGATCATCTGACGCTCGCGCAGGAAGAGGCGCTGACTGAGGATGCCAATCTGTCGACGATCTTCTTCCTGATCGTCAAGGGCTGGCCGCTGAGCGAGGCGATCGAGGGCTTTCACATTCCGCCGGAAACGGTGGAGCGACACGTGGCGCGGCTGGAGCGGCTGGCGCTGATCGACAGGCTGCCGGGCGGCCGCGTGCGCGCGCGGCTGAGCCCGGCGCATGCCTGGCAGCGCGCGCCGATGCGCCGTCATTTCGAGCGGCATCTGAAGCCGTTCTTCTCGGCGATCGATTATGGCGATGCGGAGACCATCTATGGCGCCGAGACCGTGAAGCTTTCGCCGCTCGGCGTCGCGCGCGTGCGCGAGCGGATCGAGACCTTCCGCGCCGAACTTCGCACCATCGAACTCGACGACCGGCGCGCCGCCGTGCTGCCGGGCGAATGGTATGCGGTACTCGCGGTGGCCCGGTCGATGAAGCCGCTGATCGGGCCGTGATCGCTTCGCGATCTTGCGCACCGCCGATAAAGGAACTAGGTTCCGAAACGCGTGTCGCCCGGCGTGGCGCTGCGGGACACCCTGAAAACACCGGCCACAAAGATCGGCCCGGCAAGAATGGGAGAGCGATCATGGACACTGATATTGCAGCGAAGGTGAGCGACGCCGATTTCGCTTATTACAATGGCAGCGGTCCCACATTCACGACCGAGAGTTCGACGTTGATCAGCTCGTCGCTCTATCTCAACCATGGCGAGCTGCGCACGCTGATCGCGCAGGAGATGCTGCGGCGCAACGGGCCCGATCTGCCCAACACCGCCTTCATCCCCAACGTGGTCAAGATCCTGATGGAACTCGAGAACTGGCCGCGCATCTTCCAGCTGTTCGAGGAAGAGAAAGCGCGCCTGCCGCTGTTTCGGCAGTGGCTGGAGAGCCGCAAGCTCTCGCTGTTCGATGTCGATGAGCTGAAGGGCGCGCGGCCCGGCACGCTGCGCGCCGTGATCCATGATTTCGTGGTCAACAGCGGCTACAACATGGACCATTTCTACCAGGGCATGGAGATCAGGACCGACTTCGACTTCTACATGAAGGAGCGGACCCACACCCACGACATCGAGCACATGATCACCGGCTTCGAGACCGATCATGCCGGCGAGGTCGCGCTGCTCGCCGCCAATGCGCGGGCGCTCTACCAATATTTCGTGCCCGAGCTCGCGGCCTTCTTCAATCGCGTCGGCGCCTATCTGAAGGCGAAGACGGTGATGAAGAGCGGCCTGTTCTATCCGGAGGCGTTCAAGATCGAACTGGACGCGGAAGACATCGGCGCCGCGCAGGGCCGGGCCTGGAAACACCCGCTGTTCCTGATCCCCTATCGCGACCATCTCGACTGGCAGGTCAAGGACTTGCGCGAGGAATTCGGCATCACCAACCCGCCGACGCCCGGCCAGTGGAGCTGGACCACCGCGGTCAGCGAGGATCCCCGCTCCGCCAACGACGATCATGTGATGGCCGCCGCCGAATAATCCACGCCCCGGCCAAATGTTCGGGCATCGCGTCCGCCGACCGATGAATCCGCAAGCCATGCCGCTTGACCCGCAGGCCGGGCTGGTGCTCGATCGACTTTTGCCGCCAGATGGCGCAGCGGGCGACGCACCAGCGCAAAGGAGTGAAGGGCCATGCCCGGCAAGACGTCCAGCACGCCGGCGAAGGCCGCCGCGAAGCCGCCCCTGCTCGCGGGCGGCAATCCGCAGATCGCGAAGGCCGACGGCGACGCCCCCGTGCAGGCCTATATCGCGGCCATGCCGGGCTGGAAGAGCGATGTCGGGCACCGCCTCGACGCGCTGATCGCGCGCACCGTCCCTGGCGCGCGCAAGGCGGTCAAATGGAATTCGCCGCTGTACGGCGTGGAGGGCCAAGGCTGGTTCCTCGGCATCCATTGCTTCACGCGATACGTCAAAGTGAGTTTCTTCCGCGGCACGTCGCTGCGCCCCGTTCCTCCCGGCGAGTCCCGGACCGCCGAAACGCGCTATCTCGATATCCGGGAAGACGACGCGATCGATGAGGAACTGCTGGCGCGCTGGATCCGGCAGGCTTCGGCATTGCCCGGCTGGACGCCCTAGGACGGGCAAAGCCGCCCACGAGCGCGGTATGAAGGAAGGGAGCGATGACATGAGCGAGAGCGAGTCCGGCAGCGGAAAATCTCCATCCCAGCTGATCGACGAGCGGATCGCCGCGCTGGGCGACTGGCGGGGCGAGACGCTCGCGCGGCTCCGTGCCCTGATCAGGCAGGCCGAGCCGGACGTGGCCGAGGAGTGGAAGTGGCGCGGCGTGCCGGTGTGGTATCGCGACGGCATGATCTGCACCGGCGAAACCTACAAGAGCGTCGTCAAGCTGACCTTCGCGAAGGGCGCCGCGCTCGACGATCCGGCGGGTCTCTTCAATTCCAGCCTCGACGGCAATGTGAGACGTGCGATCGACGTCCACGAGGGCGAGACGATCGACGAGGAGGCGTTGAAGGCGCTGGTGCGCGCGGCCGTGGCGCTGAACGCGTCCCGCCCTTCCAAGCGGTCGCGCTGAAGGGACCCGGGCGGTTGTCGCGCATAAGGCGGACGGACGAGAAACGGCGATGATCCGCGAGATATTGAAGATGGGCGATCCGCGGCTCCTGCGCGTGGCCAGGCCGGTCGAGGACATCGACGATCCCGCTTTGAAGGCGATCGTTGCCGACATGTACGAGACCATGCACGCCGCGAACGGCGTCGGCCTGGCGGCGCCGCAGATCGGCGTCGACCTGCGCCTGATGATCTTCGGCTTCGATGCGAACCCACGCTATCCGGACGCGACGCCGGTCCCGGTCACCACCCTCCTCAACCCCTGGCTCGAACTGCTGACCGAAGAGACCGAGGACGGCTGGGAAGGCTGCCTGTCCGTACCCGGCATGCGCGGCATGGTCCCGCGCGCAACGCACGTCCGCTATGGCGGTACGCTGGAAGACGGCGGCGAACTCGTGCGCGAGGCCTGGGGTTTTCACGCCCGGCTGTTCCAGCACGAATATGATCATCTGAACGGGATTCTCTATCCGCAGCGGATCAGCGACATGACTCAATTCGGCTTTATCGAGGCCTTGTTTCCGGACAGTCCTCTGGCTGCCCTGGAAGGCGAGTAGGCCGCGTTCCCCGGCCAGGCGGGCGAATTACAAGGGGGCAGGACGGCCCGCGCTGCCCTGCCCTCGTCAGCCGGTCGGCAAGCCTATTCGGCGGCTTCGAACAGCCGCGTCTCCACCCGCGCGGCGGTCGGCGCGAGATATTCGCCCGGGCGGTAACCGGTATAGGCGCCGTCGGCGAAAGTCTTCACCCCGTTGACCAGGGTCAGCCGCATCGGCGCCGCCTGGCGGGTGAAGCGCCAGGTGGTGCCGCCATCGCCGTCCGGCACGTCGAAGCGTTTCTCCATGTCGCGGTAGCGGATCTCGTTCAGGTCGAAGACGACGAGGTCGGCGCGGCGGCCGGGCTTGAGCTCGCCGGTCTCGTGGAGCCCGAAGAAGGCGGCGAGCTTGCCGGTCTTGAGGTGGATTGCCTGCTCCAGCGTCAGCAGCCCGTCCTTCACATATTTGGTGAACAACAGGATATTCTCGCCGCCGCCGCACAGCATCTGCAGATGCGCGCCGGCATCGGAGATGTTGCCGACGGTGTTCGGGTCCATCATCAGCTCGAGCGTCAGGGCTTCGTCCTTGGGGAACGGCGCCATGTGGACGGTCGAGCGAGTGCCGTTTTCGAGAATCCACTGCGCCATCGCGTCCGACCGGTGCAGCCCGCGGCTGTCGGCAAACTGCTTCAGCGTACCGCCGACCGGGCCGGCGCCATTCTCGGAATCGAGCAGGAACAGATCCTGCGGATTGTTCATCGGCGAGTGCGGCCAGGCCTTGGTATCCCAGCTTTCGCGGGCGCGGGCGCGCCAGTCGGGATCGGCGAGCAGGCGGGCTTTTTCCTCATGGGTCTCAGCCAGCACCACCTCGTGCCAGATATAGTCGTTGGACTGGGCGAAGATCAGCGACTTGATCAGGCTGAGCGTGCTGGTCGGCGAGACATGGGCATAGCCCGGCCAGATGTCGGCGCCTTCCGCCTTCAGCCGGGCGAGGGTCTGCTGTAAGGCCGGCAGGATGTCCTTCTGGAACTCGAGCGTCGGCACCGCGCCGGCGATCTGCATGCGGATGCCGCGCCCTTTGGTCAGCCGCCCGAGCCGTTCGAGGCTGGCCGGCCCGGTCTTCCGCATGAAGGTGTCGATGATGCATTGATAGGTGGTGCCAGGATAGCGCTCCATCACCGCGAACAGCGCCTCGAACTCGGCATCGTCGGCGATCAGCGTCGGGATCGCGCGGTCGTCGCCGTCATGATCGTGGAGATTGTCCGACAGGCCGAGCGCGCCGGCCGCCAGCGCATCGTCGAGCAGCTCGGCCATCCGCGCAATCTCTGCCGGAGTTGCAACGCGATCCCACGCCTCGACGCCCATCGCCGCCAGCCGCAACGCGATATGGCCGACGAACGCCGAATAATTGGCCGGTACCTTGATGTTGCGCGCCACCGACTGCTTATATTCCGACCAGGTTTCCCAGTCCCACGGCACATGCTGCAGGAACGGCTTCAGCGGAATATCCTCGAAGAACGAGAAGATCTTGATCATCTCAAGCTGCGCCGCCTTGTCCTTCGACAGCGGTGCGGCGGTGAAGCCGCAATTGCCGAGAATCACCGTGGTCGCGCCGTTGCCGGGCAGCGGATCGAGATCGGGCTGCCACCACATCGTCGCGTCATAATGGGTGTGGCTCTCGATGAAGCCTGGCGCGACGATGCAGCCGGTGGCGTCGAACACAGTCTCGCCCGCATGCGCGGCAAGGCCTTCACCCACCTCCGCAATCCGTCCGTCGACGATACGAACGTCGCCCGGGCGCCGATCCGCACCCGTTCCGTCGACGATCGTGCCGCCCTTGATCACCATGCCGGCCATGAAATTCTCCTCTGCTATGAACCGGGGTGCGTGGCGCTGTGCCCGTGCGACGACCGGCCAGCCCCCTTCCTTTATCGCGATCAAGCTATCGCGCGGCCCGACAGGCGACAAGAAAGCCCCGGCTCAGGCCGAGCCCAAGGGATCATGTCACGACGCAGAGTCGCTCATCAGGTGACCCCGCGTCTCGGCCGATCCTCCCGGCAAGCCGGGTCAGCTCCGCCGTCGCTCCGCCTCGCCGATCATGGCGTCCAGCGCCGGGCGCCAGTCGGTCGCCGCCGCCTCGTCCGCATAGTCGGCGGCGGCGGCGCGCAGATGCGGCAGTTCGTCGGCATCCCAGGCGCCGAGCGCCGCGTCGAGCTCGCGCGTCTGGCTGGTGCCGCGCGCCGCGAGCGCGGCGAAATGGGCCGCGGCTACCGCCGCGCCGAGCAATATCTTGGTCATCGCGCGATACAGCACCATCGCCTCCGCGGCATCGAAGCCGCGCCGGCCGAGCGCGCCGATGAAGCCGTCGACGAACTCCAGCTCGACCGCGATGCCCCAGCGCGCCTCGATGAAGCCGGTCACCAGCGACGGATCCTGCCCGACCGAGCTGAACAGCGAGGCGGCATAGTCGCGCACGATATCCTGCCAGGGCTGGCCGGCATCGGCCGGGGTGGCGCGGATCGCGCGGCGCCCCGCCGCCAGCCCGATCAGCGCGTCGCGGCTCGCGACATAGCGATAGATGGTGGCGATGCCGACGCCGAGATGCGCGGCGAGATCCTTCATGTTGAGGTCGGTGAGGCCCAGCGCGATCGCCGTGTCGAGCAGATGATCGAGCGTCAGCCGCCGCGGGCGGCCGACGGAACGAATGGACGAAGCGGCATCGTCGGCGGGCATATCCGGCATGTTCCCGATGCGCTGGCCGGGATCAAGCGCCGTATGGCTGACGGCTCCTGCATATTTGCGCTCTGCCGCGTGCGGAGACGGCTTTCAGGCCAGTGCCCGCTTCAACGCGGCGGTCGCAATCCCCACCGCCTGCGCGGCGATCGGCGCGATGCCGAAGAAACTGGCAAAGCCGTGTACGCCGCCTGAGAAGTCGTGGAGATCGGTCGGCACGCCCGCCTCGCGCAGCCTGACGGCATAAGCGAAGCCCTCGTCGTGCAGCGGATCGTTGCCGGCGAGAATCAGCGTCGCGGGGGCGAGGCCTTCGAAGCTGGCCGCGCGGATCGGCGCGGCGAGCGGATCGGGTTCGGCGTCGCCGATATAGGCGTTCCAGAAGAAGCGCATCATGGCGGGGGTCAGCAGCCCGCCCTCGGGCGTGGCGCGGTAGGATCGCGTCTCGAAGTCGGTATCGATCACCGGATAGAGCAGGACCTGCGCAGCCGGTGCGTTCGGCTGCCCCCTGAGCGCAAGCGCGACCGCCGCGGCGAGATTGCCGCCGGCGCTGTCGCCGATCACGGCGTAGCGATCGCCACAGACGCCGAACTCGTCTGCGCGTGCGGGCAGTGCAGCGATCGCGGCGAGGCAATCGTCGAGCGCGGCTGGAAACGGATGTTCGGGGGCGAGCCGGTAGTCGAGCGACAGCAAGGCGCAGCCGGCGTCGCGCGCGATCACGCGGGCCAGGGCATCATGCGTATCGAGCGTGCCGATCACCCAGCCGCCGCCATGGATCAGCACCGCGACGGGCAAGATTTCACCCGGTGCCGGATGATAGAGCCGCGCGCCGATACCGCCCGGGTCGACGGCGCGAACCTCGGCGATCTCGATCGGCGCCGACGGGAAGGGCGTGTCGAGCGCCGCGCGCATCGACTCCGCCGTCATCGGATCCGGCATGACGAATCCGCTCGCCGCCATCGCATCGATCATCTGCTGCAGGACCGGATCGATCATGCTATTTCCCTCCCGATATGCCGGACGTGATGCCCGACGATCATTATCCCGACATGCCCGGCGTGACCGCCGCGCTGTTCGCCAGCCTGCTCGACGAGGAGCCCTGGGCTGCCTTTCTCGATCGCCTGGCCAAGGCGGCGCACGCGACCTGGGCGACCTTGATCCTGACGCCGCGCGCCGCCGACCATCCGGGCATGATCCTGACCCCGGGTACCGACCCCGGCATCGGCGCCGATTATGCGCGCCGGCTGTTCGCCGACGATCCGTTCACCGGGCTGCCCGAAGGCAAAGTCGCGCATTTCCGCGATTTCGTCCCGAAAGCTACGCTGCTGCGCAATGCCGCCTATCGCGAATTCTTGACCCAGACCAGCAGCGACGAGGTGCTGGGCCTCGATATCGCGGGTACCAGCCGGCTCGAACTGCGCCTGCGGCTGACACGTGCGGCCGACGCGCCACCGTTCGCGCCGGCCGATTTCCGCCGGCTGCAAGGGATCGTGCCCCATCTCAGGATCGCGCTCGCCTTGTTCGAGCGGCTGGCGGCCGGCGCAACCGAGCAGCGAATCTATGCCGGCGCGATCGCCCACATGGCGGTGGGCGTGATCATCGTCGACCAGCGCGGCAAGGCGCTGCAGCTCAACGCACCCGCATCCAATATTCTTGCGCAGGCGGACGGCATCGCCCTGCGCCGCGGATCGGTGACGCTCGACGATCCCGCCTTGGGCCGCATGCTGCATATGCGGCTGGCCGTGAAGGACGAGGCGCCGCCGCTCACGATGCGGATCGAACGACCGTCCGGCGGCGGCGACCTGCTGCTCGTGGTCGGCCATGCCGCCGCGCCCGACTTCGTCACAGCGGGCGGCGGGCCGGCGGCCGTATTGTTCCTGACCGATCCGACCGAGGGACCGCGGATTTCGGCCGAAGCAGTGCGCGATCTGCTCGGCCTGACCCATGGTGAAGCGGCAGTCACCGCGCAGCTCGCCGAAGGACTGGCCCTGGCTGAAGTGGCGGCCCGGCTCGGCATCTCGCCCAACACCGTGCGTGCGCATCTGCGCTCTATCTTCGGCAAGACCGGCGTGAAGCGCCAGAGCCAGCTCGTCCAGATCGTCCATCACGGTCTGCGCGGCCTCACCTCGGCTTGATGGCTAGAGGTCGAGCGGCGGGAAGGCGGAGAGCAAGGCGGCGTCGACCAGTTGCGCCTGCCCGTTGACGCCGGCGGATTGCCGCGACAGCAGGAACAAGGCGGTCTCGGCGATATGTTGCGCCGAAAGGCCGCCACGATAGTCCGGATCGGCGAGGTCGTCGGCGATGCCGTCATCCGGCGCGATGCCGGTCATTGGCGTCAGCACCATGCCCGGGCAGATCGCGTTGACCCGCAATCGCTTTGCCGCGAAGGCGCGTGCCGCCGAGCGGACGAGGCCGACCAGGCCATGTTTGGAAGTCGCATAGGCCGCCGCTTCCGAAAAGCCGACCATCGCCGCCGCGGACGCGGTGACGACGCAGGCGCCGCCCGGACGCAGCCGGGCCAGCGCCTGCTGCAAACCGAGGAAGCTGCCGCGGAGATTGACGGCGATGATCCGGTCGAACAGCGCCGGTGTCACCTGGTCGAACGGGACATAGGGCTGCAGCATGCCGGCGTTGAGAAACGCCAGATCGATGCCGCCGAAGCGCCGTTCGGCGGCATAGAACATCGCGACATTGTCCGCCTCGGACGCAATGTCGGCGGTGACGGCAATCGCCTGCCCGCCTGCCTGTTCGATCAGCGCTACGGTGCCGGCCGCCGCCTCGCCGTTGAGATCGGCGACGACCACCGCCGCGCCTTCGGCGGCGATCCGCCGGCAGGCGGCCCGGCCGATGCCGGAGCCGCCCCCGGTGACGAGGGCGACCTTGCCCTCGAAACGCCGATCGCTCATTCGGCTGCCAACGCCACGGGCTGCTGCGCACGGAAGTGCGGGATCACCTTCTCGCCGACGTTGCGGATGGTCTCGAGGATCGCGGCGTGCGGAACCGTGCCCATCTGGAACAGGAACAAGATCTCGTCGGCACCGGCGTCCTGCAGCCGCGTGACATAGCGGATGCAATCGTCGGCATTGCCATAGGCATCCTGCGCCACCGCATAATTGCTGGTGTGCTCGTCGCCGATCGTGATCTTCTCTTCGGAGAGATAGGCGACGACGGCTTCCTTGCCCTGGCTCAGCGCGGCTTCCTGCTCCTCGGCTGAAAGATCGACGGTGCTCGGCTTGGGGCCGCCCTGATACCAGTGGGCGATCGCCTCGGCGAAGAAGCGCTGGCCGCGCAGGCCGATCCGCCGCGCCTCGTCGCGATCGTCGAGCACACAGGCCGCGCAGAACGCCGCCAGATGCTCGGTCGGCACCACGCCGACCTGGTCCTCGACCTTCCGGTTGCGGAAATTCTCGCGATAGACCTCGTTCTTGCGGGCGATCTCGTCCGGCCCCGAAAAGCCGAGCACGAGCGCGCCGATGCCGCGCTTGCCGGCCAGTTCCAAGGTCGCCTCGCGCGTGCAGGCATAATAGAGCGGCGGATGCGGTTTCTGCAGCGGCTTGGGATGGATCGGCCGGCGCGGGATCTTGATATAGTCGCCGTCATGCTCGATCTCGTCCTGCGTCATGATCTTCGGGATCAGATACATCGACTCGTCGATCATCGGCTGCAGCGCGGCGAGTTCGTAGCCGAAGGTGCCGGCTTCCTGCTGCGTCCCGCCCTTGCCCATGCCGAAATGGACCCGCCCGCCCGACAATATGTCGAGCGTCGCGATCCGCTCCGCCACCTTGACGGGATGGTTCATCGCGGGTGGCAGGCAGACGACGCCATGGCCGATACCGATCCGGGTGGTGCGGCCGGCGATGAAGGCGAGGAAGGTCTCGGGTGCGGACATATGGGCATATTGGGTGAGCGCGGTGTGCTCGACCGCCCAGATCGTGTCGAAGCCCATCTCTTCGGCCAGCAGCACCTGTTCGACGATCTCGTTGAAGCAGGCGACCTCGGACGCGGGCGACGGGTCCGCCATCTGCGCTTCGTAAATGATCGAGAATTTCATGATCCATGCTCTCCTTGTCCCGCCGTTGTCCGGCTGCGTGACGGAGACCTAGACCCGGCGGAATCGGCCGGCATCGTCCGTTCGGACTATGCGGCGTTTCACGTCATTTTGCCCGCTGCCGGCGCAGCATGACTGCAGCAAAAGGGAGCGAGGGGGCATAGGCGCTAAATTTGGCGCTTCTTCATCCTCCCTGCGCCGCAGGCGTGGGGAGGGGAATGCGGCGTGTGCCGTCACGCTCGGAGCCAAATCGCTTACGCGACTCCCCTCCACCACCGCCTACGGCGGCGGTCCCCCCATCGCTACGCGATAGGGAGGATTGTTAGCGACGACGCAGCCATATTTTAGCGCTCGTGGGGGCGAGCGCCGGGTTCCGGGTTCGTCGGTGCTCGTCAAGCCGAGACCAGCGCCTCGCGATAGGCGGCGAGCACCTGCTCGGCGCGTTCGGGACGGCAGATCAGCAGGTCGGGCAGCCAGGTGTCTTCACGATTATAAACCAGAGGCGCACCGTCGGCGCGGCTGACGTGGAGACCGAAGGCGGCAGCGACCGCGGCCGGCGCGCAATTGTCCCATTCATATTGCCCGCCGGTGTGGAGATAGATGTCGGCCTCGCCGCGCACCACCGCCATGGCTTTCGCGCCGGCCGAACCCATCGGCACCAGTTCCGCGTCCAGCCGCTCAGCGACGGCGACGGCTTCGGCGGCCGGCCGCGTGCGGCTGACCAGCATGCGCAGTCTCTGTCCCTCGGCCGGCAGCGGCTGCGGCCGATCGGATCGCAGCACGAGGTCAAGCCCGGGCAGCGCAACCGCGCCGACCGTCGCGACGCCGTCGATCGCAAGCCCGACATGCACCGCCCAGTCGGTACGTTCCTCGCCATATTCGCGGGTGCCATCGACCGGATCGATGATCCACACCCGGCTCTTGTCCAGCCGGCTGCCGTCGCACTGGCTTTCCTCGGAGAGCAGGCCGTCATCGGGCCGCGCCTCACGGATCGCGTGGACCAGGAACTGGTTGGCGGTCTGGTCGCCGGCCTTGCCCAGCGCCTTGGGCGAGAAGATGCCGGAGGCGCGCACCTCGAGCAGCAGGCGCCCGGCGGTTTCGGCGAGATGGGCGGCGAGATCGGCGTCGGTCATGACGGTCATGGGATCAGCCTCTTGACAATGGCTTCGGCCGCTTCGTCGGCGGACATCTCGGTGGTGTCGATGTGGATCTCGGGCTCGAGCGGCGCCTCGTAAGGACTGTCGATGCCGGTGAAATTCTTGAGGTCGCCGGCCCGCGCCTTCTTGTAGAGGCCCTTGACGTCGCGCTTCTCGGCATCGGCCAGCGGCGTATCGATATGCACCTCGACGAACTCGCCGGGCGCCATCATCTGCCGCACCATGTCACGCTCGGCGCGGAACGGGCTGATGAACGCGGTGATCACGATCAGCCCGGCATCGGTCATCAGCTTGGCGACCTCGCCCACGCGGCGGATGTTCTCGACGCGGTCGGCATCGGTGAAGCCGAGATCGCGGTTGAGGCCGTGGCGGACATTGTCGCCGTCGAGCAGGAAGGTGTGGCGGTTCATCCGCGCCAGCTTCTTCTCGACCAGATTGGCGATCGTCGACTTGCCCGCGCCCGACAATCCGGTCAGCCACAGCACCGCGGGCTTCTGGTTCTTGCTCGACGCGTGATGCGCGCGATCGATATCGACTGCCTGCCAGTGGATGTTCTGGCTGCGGCGCAGCGCGAAGTGGATCATGCCGGCGCCGACCGTGGCGTTGGTCAGCTTGTCGATCAGGATGAACCCGCCGAGCTCGGGGTTCTCGGCATAGGGCGCGAACGCCCGCGGCCGATCGAGACTGAGGTTGCACACCCCGATTGCGTTGAGCTCCAGCGTCTTGGCCGCCAGATGCTCCATCGTGTTGACGTCGACCTGATATTTGGGATCGGTCACGGTCGCGGTGACGGTACCGGTCGCGAGCTTGAGCCAATAGGGCCGGCCCGGCAGCAGCGCCTCTTCCGCCATCCACACGATCGTCGCCTCGAACTGGTCGGCCACTTCCAGCGGCGCATCCGACGCGACGATCATATCGCCGCGGCTGCAGTCGATCTCGTCGGCGAGCGTCAAGGTCACCGACTGGCCGGCGACCGCCTGGTCGAGGTCGCCATTGTAAGTCACGATTCGCGAGATCGTGGAGGTCTTGCCGCTCGGCAGCACGCGGATCGCGTCGCCCGGCTTGACCGTGCCGCCGGCTATCGTGCCGGAGAAGCCGCGGAAGTCGAGATTGGGCCGGTTGACCCACTGCACCGGCATCCGCAGCGGCCCCTGCTGGCGGCGGGTGGCGTCGAGTTCGACCGTCTCGAGATGCGTCATCAAGGTCGGCCCCTGATACCAGGGGGTGTTGGCTGACAGCGTGGTGATGTTGTCGCCCTTGAAGCCACTGATCGGGATCGCGGTGAAGCCGGTGATGCCGATGCTCTCGGCAAAGGCGGTATAGTCGGCGACGATCTCGTCGAACCGCGCCTGATCATAGCCGACGAGGTCCAGCTTGTTGACCGCGAGCACGATGTTGCGGATGCCGATCAGGTGGGCGAGATAGGAGTGCCGCCGCGTCTGGGTCAGCACACCCTTGCGCGCATCGATCAGGATCACCGCGAGGTCGGCGGTCGAGGCGCCGGTCACCATGTTGCGGGTATATTGTTCGTGGCCCGGCGTGTCGGCGACGATGAACTTGCGTTTTTCGGTCGCGAAGAAGCGATAGGCGACGTCGATCGTGATGCCCTGCTCGCGCTCGGCGGCGAGGCCGTCGACGAGGAGGGCGAAGTCGATCTCCTGCCCCTGCGTGCCGACGCGCTTGCTGTCGGCCTCGAGCGCCGCGAGCTGATCCTCGAAGATCATCTTGCTGTCGTAGAGCAGCCGCCCGATCAAAGTGGACTTGCCGTCGTCGACCGAGCCGCACGTGATGAAGCGCAGCAGCGACTTGTGCTGGTGCACCTCGAGATAGGCATCGATATCGTCGGCGATCAGCGCGTCGGTCTGGTAGGCGCTGTCTTGCTGCAATGTTGCGCTCATCAGAAATATCCCTCCTGCTTCTTTTTTTCCATCGATCCGGCCTGGTCATGGTCGATCGCGCGACCCTGGCGTTCGGAGGTGGTGGTCAGCAGCATCTCCTGGATCACCTGCGGCAGCGTGGTCGCCTCGCTTTCGACCGCGCCGGTCAGCGGATAGCAGCCCAATGTGCGGAAGCGGATCGAGCGTTCGACCGGCACTTCGCCTTCGTTCAGCGGGAAGCGATCGTCGTCGACCATCAGGATCATGCCGTCGCGCACCACGGTCGGCCGCGGCGCCGAGAAATAGAGCGGCACGATCTCGATGCCCTCGAGATGGATGTACTGCCAGATGTCGAGCTCGGTCCAGTTTGAGATCGGGAACACCCGCATGCTCTCGCCCTTGGCCTTGCGCGCATTGTAGAGGTTCCACAGCTCGGGACGCTGGTTCTTGGGATCCCAGCGATGATTGGCGCTGCGAAAGCTGAACACCCGTTCCTTGGCGCGGCTCTTCTCCTCGTCGCGCCGCGCGCCGCCGAATGCCGCGTCGAAGCCATGGAGGTCGAGCGCCTGCTTGAGCCCCTCGGTCTTCCACATGTCGGTGTGGAGGCCGCCATGATCGAACGGGTTGATCCCGCGTGCCTGGGCCTCGGGATTCTTGTAGACCAGCAATTCCATGCCGGCATCGGCCGCCGCCTTGTCGCGCAGATCGTACATCGCGCGGAACTTCCAGGTCGTGTCGACGTGCAGCAGCGGGAACGGCGGCGGCGACGGGTAGAACGCCTTCTTCGCCAGATGCAGCATCACCGCCGAATCCTTGCCGACGCTGTACAGCATCACCGGGTGTTCCGCTTCGGACACCACCTCCCGGAGGATGTGGATCGACTCCGCTTCAAGTCGTTCCAGATGTGTGAGGGTCCTTGCAGCCGGCATCGAGACATCCTGTTTTTTCGTTGCGATGCGGCGCTTCTACAGAGATGACATTTCGGCGTACCTCCCATATGGGAGGTAGGATGGCGCTCTCCAGAACCGACGAAACCGAGCTGCTGATCCCGCTCCACGAAGGGATGCACGAAGAGCCGCGCTGGCGGACCTTCCTCGAACGCCTGCGCGCGCGAACACGGGCCACCTATGCGGCGCTGATCTTTCGGCAGGGCGATGCGCCGATTCATCGTGCAACCCAGCTGTTTGCCGGTCGCGACGTCCGCGCGCAGGCCGGGCAGCTCAGCGACTTCGCCGCGCTCGATCCGGTCCGCTACGACCAGCTGCGGCCCGGCCGCGTCTACGCGCCCGAAGAGACGATCGACCCGGCCGACGTTCGGTACGACCGGTTCAGGCGAGACTATCTGGAACGCATTGGCGTGCGCTATGGCCGCTTCATGCGGGTCGTCGAGCCCAGCGGCATCAGCGCGTGGGCCGTGGTGTCACGCGATACGGAGGATTTCGGCGCGGCGGACAGTGCGCTGCTCGCGGCGCTGGCGCCGCATCTCAGCATCGCCTTGCGCAACTTCTCGGCGCTCGAAGGTGAGCGCTTCCGCGTCAACGTCGCGGAAGATGTGCTGAGGCGTGCAGGCCTGAGCTGGTGCGCACTCGACGCGGACGGCCGCGTCGTCGCCGCATCGCCGGGCACGGGAGCCATGCTGACCCCTGGCGGCCGGAGACTTGCGGCCGGAACGGCCGAAGCGGATCGCGCGGTGACGCGTCTGTGCCAGGCTTTCGCGCGGGATCCCGATCATATCGCCCAGGCGATCGATCTCGGTTATGACGACGCACCCGGCTTCGTCGCCGCCCCGGTGCCCGAGCAACCTCTGGCCGCCCTGGCCATGCCGGCGCTGATCGCGCTGTCGCGCGCGCAGCCGCCATTGCTGCCGATCCACGCGCAGTTGCTGGCGCGCCTGTTCGACCTGACATCGGGCGAAGCCCGCCTCGCTCTGCAACTCGCGCAGGGGCGCAGCATCGCCGCGGCCGCGGAAGCGCTGGGGCTGACGCTGGAAACGGCGCGCAACTATTCCAAGCTGCTCTATGCGAAGACCGGCACGCACGGGCAGGCGGATCTGGTTCGCCTCGTGCTGACCAATGTCGCCACGCTTGGCTGAACGCCTCAGGTCGCCACCGGCGCTGTCCGGCCAGGCAATGATCGGCGCCGAGATCCGGCGAACGCCACGGCCTGCGCGATGCGGGCGACAAGCAGCCGACATTGTTCGGCGCGAGGCTGGGCCCCCCGCATTCCACACCCGGCAATTGTTCGCCAGGGCGGACGGCCGCGCGCGCGGCACACCTTATGCTAAGGCAGGAACGGGAAGACCAAGTGGCAGGCAGAAAAGCGAGGAAGACCGAGGCAACGACCGACCTGCCCCGCCTCGCGTCGATGCGGCGGGTGCGCTACAGTTTGGGGCAGAACTTCATCAAGCACGACTTCCGGTACTGCGCGCTGGTGGATTGATCTGACGGAAGAGGTCAGAGTCCACTCACCCTTTCCTCCACCAGAAACATGCGCGTCGCCGAGCGGTCGAGGAAATTCTCCTCGTCGGCGGCGATGCGGTCGGCGACGTCCGGCCGGGTCGCGACGGCCATGGCCGCGTCATAGTCGGCGAACCGCAATTCGGTGATCACGTCGAAGTCGAACGGGGCGGCGCCGGGGTTGACATAGGCGCCGTCGAACAAGGCGAAGTTGCGGCGATATTCGACGATGCCGGGCAGCAGCGACAGGATCAAAGGCGCGTGCTGCCGTTCATAATAATCGATGAAAGCCTCACGGCTCAGGTCGGCGCGGCGGCGGAGCAGGGCGATCGACTTGGTCATGCGCCGCGCTTCAGCAGGCGGAAGACGGTGCAGGACGAATCGTGCCCAGCTCCAGCGTCGAGTCCGCGGCGATGCAAAACGGGTTCCACGCGTCATGATCGGGCATGTCGGTCATATTGCCTCCAGCCCGGCGAGGAAGGCGACCAGCGCCGCGGCGAGCGCCTCGCCCTGCTCCTCTTGCACGAAATGTCCCGCGTTCCGGATCCGCACATGCGGCGCCCGCGCGGCGCCGGGCACGCGGGTGCGGAACACCGCCTCCCACGCCGCGGTCGCCGGATCGGCATCGCTGAACGCGGTCGCGAACGGCTTGTCGAAATGCTCGAGCACAGCCCAGGCCGCCCGATTCTCGGCGATGCCGGGCGCGGACTCCTCGGCGGGGATCAAAGTGGTGATCGCCAAGGTCGCTGCCTTGTAGCGCGCATCGGGGAACGGCGCGTCATAGGCGGCGAGGATTGCGGGCGACGGGCGCGCGACGCAGGTCCCGGCGATGGTCTCGCCGACCGCGAGGTCGTCGCTCGTGCGGCAATGCTCGATCCAGGGGCGGACGATCGGTCCGGGCCAGTCGGCGACGCCGCGCGGCGGCGGCTCGGCATTGGGCAGCAATGTGTTGGTGGCGAACACGCCGGCGAAGCGATCGGGCATCTCGGCGAGCAGCCGCAACCCGATCGGGCCACCCCAATCCTGGCAAACGAGGACGATGCGGGTCAGGTCCAGTTGCTCGACGAACGCGCGCATCCAGTCCACGAAGCGGTCATAGCTGAACGCCGCGCGCTCGACCGGCTTGTCCGAGCGACCGAAGCCGACATGGTCGGGCGCGACCACGCGCCAGCCGGCCGCCGCGACCGGACCGATCAGCTTGCGATAGAGGAAGCTCCAGGTCGGTTCGCCATGCAGCATCAGTACGATGCCGCGAGGCGCGCCGGCCACCGGCCCGCTCTCGTCCAGCCCGCTCTCGTCCAGATAGTGCATCCGGAGCGGCCCGAGGTCGCCGCCATCGACCTTGAGATAGTGGGGCGCGAATGCGAAACCGGGCAGGCCGACGAAGCGCTCGTCCGGCGTGCGGAACATTCTCGCCACAACCCCCTCCACAATATCGCGAAACCTTATCGCCCTTCTGATACGCAAGATGCATATAATATTGCAACACCATGTCGCTTCGCGCATCTTCGTCATGGACCGGCCACGAGCGAAGGAACGTACCGTCGGGCATTTGTTGAAGTGGCCCTATAGCCGCGGCAGGTGTAAAAATTGGCGTCTCTTCATCCTCCCCATGCCGGAGGGATGGGAGGATGCAGGGATGCAGGGAGTCAGGCGACGGCGCGTTGCGGCGGCCAGATCGCGGCAACGCGATCGAGTTCGATCATCTGCGTGAACGCCATGCCCATCCGTCCATCCTGCGACCAGCGGGCGATCGCCGGAATCGCCATCTCGCCGCCGAGATCGAGCGTCACCGCGCTGCCGTCGGCCACATCCGCGTCGATCTCGATCTGCGCGCCCGACGCCGAGATATTGCGGATGCGCACCGCGATCGCATCGCCGTCATGGTGGAGCGTCGCCGGCCGCAGCATCGCGATGCGCGGCGCGCGCAGGCGCTGGACGCCCTCGGCCGCGGCCGGCCGCGGTGCGGCGCCGATCTTCGCGCCGGCCTCGATCGCCGGCACGGCGAAACCGAAGATGTCGCCCTGGATCTGCGAAAAGCCGAGCGCGCGGATCAACGCGCGTTCGTCGCTGGTCTCGACACCCTCGGCAGCGCTGTCCATCCCCATCGCGTCGGCGAGCGAGACGATCGCGGTGATGATCGCCGCACTGCGATTGCCCGGCACCGCCGCATCCTGCAGCAGGCTGCGATCGATCTTGATCTTGTCGAACGGCGCGTCGCGGAGATAGCCCATCGCCGAATAGCCGGTGCCGAAGCCGCCCAGCGCCAGCCGCACGCCGACGGTCTTCAGCCGCGCGAAGATCGCGTCGGTGTCGCCGCCATCGTCGAGCAGCATGCTCTCGATGACCTCCAGCTCCAGCCGGGCGGGTGCGAGACCCGAATCGGCGAGCGCGGCGGTCACGATCGCGGGGAAGGCCGGATCAGCGAGTTGCGCCGGCGAGACCGTCACCGCCACGCGCACATGCGGCGGCCAGCTCGCCGCCTCGATGCAGGCGAGACGCAGCACGGCTTCGGCGATCGTCTCGGTGACGGGCATGAAGTCCGCCGGCATGATCGCGCCATGTTCGGGATGGATCCAGCGTGCGAGCGCCTCGAACGCGACGATCGTCTCGGCATTGGCGCAGACCACCGGCTGATAGACCAGATGCAGCCCGTTCTCGGCGAGGATGTGCCGCAGGCCGGACGCCCTCATATCGCCGCGATCGGGTTCGACCTCCATCTGCGCGACGTAGAAACGATGCCCGCCCTTGCCCGCGTCGAGCGCCGCCTGGAGCGCGAGGCCGGCGTTGCGCAGCAACAGATCGGCGCTGTCGCCATCGGCGGGTGTGACCGCGATCCCGACCGATGCGCCGATCACGATGTCGGACCCGCCGATCCGATAGGGTTGCGACAGTTTCCAGATGATGTCGCTGGCAAGCCGCGCAAGGTCCGCCTGCGCGGGCGCGGCGGGCAGGACGATGCCGAACGCCCGGTCGCCGAGGCGCGCCGCGCGGCCCTTCTGTCCCACCACCGCATCGAGCCGTTCGGCAACCAGCCGCGCCACTGCCGCGCCGACCGGTCCGCCATGCGTCTCGGCGATGCGATCGAGCCGGTCGAGATCGAGCAGCATCAGCGCGCACGGAACCGGATTGGCCCAGGCGTTGCGTAATGTGCGCTCCAGCATATGCAGCATGAAGGCGCGATTGGGCAGGCCGGTCAGCGGATCGAAGCGCGCGAGGCGGTCTTCGTCGGTTTCCGACCGGCGCTGGTCGCTGATGTCGGCACCGATGCCGCGATAGCCGTGCAGCCGCCCGTCCGGATCGAGCAGCGGCCGGCCGGTCAGCGTCCACCAGCGCGCCGCGCCCGGCACATTGGCGCGGACGGTGAGATCGGAGAAGGCGATCCCGGCCGCCATGCGAAAATCGATCGTCCGTTCGAACGGCGGCGCGATCGCGTCGGCGTCGCCCGCCGCGAGGAACAGAGCGTTCAGGGGCCGGCCGATCAGTTCGCCTGGCGTTCGGCACATGGTGACGGCCAAAGTGGGCGAGGCGAAGATCAGATTGCCATGCGCGTCGGTCTCCCAGAACCAGTATTTGCCGCTCTCCTCGAACATCGCGACCAACGCGCTCGCCCGCGAACCACCCTGCTCGGCACGTGCGCTGCGGCGAAGCTCGGCCTGTTCGGCGCGCATCGCGACGATGGCGACGGGCACCAGCACCGCGAACACCATCACCGCGGCGGGCAGATAGCCAGGGCCGCCGGCGGCGACGAGGCCGGCGCAGGCGAAGGACAGGATGAACAGGCCGCCCGCCACCGGCAAGGCGGACAACGCGATCAGGCTGCCGATCGCCGCCGCCGCGACGATCACGCCCAGCAGCCAGCGATCGCCGCCGATCAGGAAGATGTCGCCGAACGCCGTGCCCTGCAGCGCGCCCAGCACCAGCGCGAACGCGGCCATCAGGCGCGCGGACCCCGCGACGGCGGTGCGCGTGCGAAGGCCGGTATAGACCAGCAGCGCGGCCAGCGCCGGCCCGACTCCCGCCAGCATCGCCGGCGACAGCCAGGGCCGGCCGCGACCGAGCGCGATCGTCGCGAGCAGGATCGCGGCGACCAGGCCGGTGAAGATCAGGCCGGGCAAGGTCCGCACGACCTTGCGGACTGCCAGGACATGGGTCGGCAATGCTTTGCGCGCGTCGCTCATGGCCGGCGCATGGTTTCGATTGTCCGCGAAGATCGACACGGCGTCACCCTGTGCGGCACTTCGCTAAGACGGGTTTAACAAGCGCGTTCCGCCGCCAGCCTGCCGCGCAAAGGAAGCTGCCCTTCATCCGACGGCGCGACGGATCGGCTTGGTCGCGGCGACCTGGGCGACGTCGATCGTCCGCGCGAAGGCGATGCCCATCCGCCCGCCCTGCGACCAGCGCACGATCGCGTCGACCAGCGTGCCGGTGCCGAGGTCGAGCCGCACGTCGCTGCCGTCGGGCACGAGCTCGGTGACTTCGATCTGCGCACCGGACGACGAGATGTTGCGGATGCGCACCGGGATCGCTCGGGCGCCATGGCGCAGGATCGCCGAGCGCAGCATCGCGATGCGCGGCGCACGGCTGCGCTGGAAGCCTTCGGCGGCGACCGGCTCGATCGTGCCGCTGACCTTCTCGCGGGCGTCGCTCGCCAGCATCGGCACGCCGAAGATATAGCCCTGGATGTGCGAACAGCCGAGAGAGCGAATCATCGCCAGCTCGTCCATCGTCTCGGCGCCCTCGGCGGTGGTATCCATGCCCAGCGAATCGGCAAGCGAGACGATCGCCTTGATGATCGCGGCGTTGCGATTGCCCTCTACGGTCGCGCCCTGCACGAAGCTGCGATCGATCTTGATCTTGTCGAACGGCGCCTTGCGCAGATAGCCGAGCGCCGAATAGCCGGTGCCGAAATCGTCGAGCGCCAGCCGCACGCCGATGCCCTTGAGCTTGGCAAAGGTGGCGTCGGTATCGGCGCCCTCGTGCAGGAACACGCTCTCGGTGATCTCGAGCTCGAGCCGTGCCGGATCGAGGTTGGAGGTCGCCAACGCGTTGAGCACGACCGAAGGGAAAGAGAGATTGGCGAATTGCGCGGGCGAGACGTTGACCGCGACGCGCACGTGCGGCGGCCAGTTCGCGGCCTCGAGGCAGGCGGTCCGCAGCACCCATTCGCCGATGATCTGGATCAGCCCGATCTCCTCGGCGACGGGGATGAACTTTTCCGGTGAGATCGGCCCGCGCACCGGATGCGTCCAGCGTGCCAGCGCCTCGAAACCGACGATGGTCTCGGCATTCGCGCAGACCACCGGCTGATAGACGACGTGCAGGCCGTTCTCGGCGAGCGCGCGGCGGAGATCGAGTTCGAGCACGCGGCGTTCCTTGGCGTCGCTGTGCATTTCCGCGCGGTAGAAGCGATGGACGCCCTTGCCGCCGGCCTTGGCGGCATAGAGCGCGAGATCGGCATTGCGCACGAGCGCGTCGGCGGTGTCGCCGTCGGTCGGGCCGGTCGCGATGCCGATCGACGTGCCGATCGTCACGTGCGAACCCTCGATCGTATAGGGTTGCGACAGCTGCATGATGATTTCGCTGGCGATCCGCGCGAGCTCGGGCAAAGGCGGTGCGACCGGCAGCACGACGTTGAATTCGTCGCCGCCGAGCCGGCCGACCCGGCCCTTGTCGCCGATCACCGCCTCAAGCCGCTTCGCGACCAGCTTCAACAGCGCATCGCCGACCGGGTGCCCCAGCGTATCGTTGACGTTCTTGAAGCGATCGAGATCGAGCAGCATCAGCGCGCAGGGCGCCGGATTGATCCGCGCATTGCCCAGCGCCTGTTCGAGCGTCTGCAGCATGACGCCGCGATTGGGCAGGCCGGTCAGCGAATCGAAGCGCGCGAGGCGGCTGATCTCCGCCTCCGACCGGCGTTTTTCGGTGAAATCGGTGCCGGTGCCGCGGAAGCCGCGGAACTGGCCGACCGCATCGATCACCGGCTTGCCCGTGACCGTGAACCAGCGCGCTTCCTTTGGCAGATTGGCGCGCATCGGCAGTTCGGAGAAGCCCAGCCGGGTCGAGAGATAGAAACTGATCGTCCGCTCGCCCTGCGGCGATTCGATATCCTCGTCGCCGCCGGCCATGATCAGATCGGTCAGCGGCCGGCCGATCAGGTCGGACGGCGTCTTGCCGAACATCGCCGCCAAAGTCGCCGAGGTGTAGGTGAGGTTGCCGTGGCGGTCGGTTTCCCAGAACCAGACCTTGCCGCTGTCTTCGTACATCGCGATCAGCGCGCCCGCCTTCGATCCGCCCTTCTGCTCGCGCGCACGCCGGCGCAGTTCGAAGCGATCGGCGCGGACCAGCGCGATGCCGACCGGCAGCAGCGCCACGAACAGCAGGATCGATCCCGGCAGATAGACGAGCTTGCCGGCAGCGACGAGGCCGGCGAGGACGAAGGCGAACAGATATGCGGCAGCGGTCACCGGCAGCGCGGCGAGCGCGGCGAGCGTCGCCACCGACGCCATCGCGACGATGCCGCCGAGCATCCACGGATCGCCGCGATGCACGAACGCGCCGCCGAACGCCAGGCCCTGCATGCCGCCGAGGAGGATCGCGATGGCGACCAGCGCCAGCACCCGCCGCGACGGCGCGATCGCTGCCGCCGCGCGCGCGTGCAGCACCGCATAAGCGCACAATGTCAGCAACGCCGGACCTGCGCCGACGAGCAGCACGGATCCGAGCCAGGACAGGTCGTAGCTGAATCCCACGACCACGGCGAGGATGCCGGCCGCGAGATAGGCCAGCATCAATCCGGGCAGCGTGCGCACGACCTTGCGCAGCGAGATCAGCACCGAGGCAACGGCACCGTCGTCCCGCTCCGCCAGTCCGATGATGGCGAGCATCGGCGCCACTGGCTCGGTTTCACTGACCGTCACCGACTTACGAATCTGGTCGGAAAAATTCCCCATGGCGCCGCTCTGCGACCAACGAGGCTAATACGGGCTTAAGGGAGTGCGGTTGGGAGGACGATTTTTGTGCCCTCTCCCGCCCTTCGGCAAAGCTCGGGAGCGCCTTGCGGGAGAGGAATTGAGAGCGGCAAGGACTGGACTTCCGCTGAAGAGAACATATAATGAACATATGGCACAACTCGACATCGAGGAGAAACTCCGGATCCTCGCGGACGCCGCCAAATACGACGCCTCCTGTGCGTCGTCGGGCACGGCGAAACGCGACAGCCGCAGCGGCAAGGGGATCGGATCGACCGAAGGCATGGGCATCTGCCACGCCTATGCGCCCGATGGGCGCTGCATCTCGCTGCTCAAGATCCTGCTGACCAACGCCTGCGTGTTCGACTGCCATTATTGCATCAACCGCAAGAGTTCGAACGTCCGCCGCGCGCGCTTCACCGCGCGCGAGGTGGTCGATCTCACTCTGTCCTTCTACCGCCGCAATTATATCGAGGGGCTGTTTCTCTCGTCGGGGATCATCCGGTCGTCGAACTACACGATGGAGCAGCTGGTCGAGGTCGCGCGGTCGCTGCGCGAGGACCATCTGTTCCGCGGCTATATCCACCTCAAGACGATCCCCGATGCCGATCCCGACCTCGTCCATCAGGCCGGGCTCCATGCCGACCGGGTGTCGATCAACGTCGAGCTGCCGACCGTCGGTGGCCTCGAGCGGCTGGCGCCGGAGAAATCGGCGGCGCGGATCGAGGGCGCGATGAGGGGCATGAAGACCATGATCGCCGACGCGCGCGATGCCGGCAAAAAATACCGGTCGGCGCCGCGCTTCGCGCCGGCCGGGCAGTCGACCCAGATGATCGTCGGCGCCGACGCCGCGCATGACGGCGACATCGTGCGCCGTGCGAGCGGACTCTATGCCGGCTTCGGCCTGCGCCGCGTCTATTATTCGGCGTTCAGCCCGATCCCCGACGCCAGCGCGATCCTGCCGCTGCGCCGCCCGCCGCTGATGCGCGAGCACCGGCTCTACCAGTCCGACTGGCTGATGCGCTTCTATGGCTTCAGGGCGGAGGACGTGGTCGCGGCGACCGGCGCGGACGGCATGCTGCCGCTCGACATCGATCCCAAGCTCGCCTGGGCGCTGAACTTCCGCGGCGCCTATCCGGTCGACGTCAATCGCGCGCCGCGCGAGCTGCTGCTGCGCGTGCCCGGCCTCGGCACCAAGGCCGTCGCCGCGATCATCGCCGCGCGCCGCTGGCGCCGGCTGCGGCTGGCCGATATCGCGCGGCTGACGGTGTCGATCGCGAAGATGCGGCCGTTCATCGTGGCCGAGGACTGGCGGCCGGTTGCGCTCGGCGACCGCGCCGATCTCAGACCGCTGGTCGCGCCGAAGGCCGAGCAGATGGACTTGTTCGCGGCCTGACGCGCATGCATCGCGTCATCCTTGCAGCGCCCGACGATTTCGGAGGCTGGCGCATCGCCGCCCGGTCGCTGGCCGCCGCGCGCGTCCCGGCGGACACCGTCGTCTGGCAGGTGGGCGAGACGCCGACCGACCTGTTCGCGGCGGCGACAAGCGATCCGATCCCGGTTGCGACCGGCAAATTCGCGGTCCCGCGCGCGTTCATCGCGCTCGCAGGCAGCGCGATCCTGAACCGCGATCCCCAGCGCTTTGCTCTGCTTTATGCCGTGCTGCTGCGCATCCGCGACGGCGCGAAGGCGCTGGAAGACCAGGCCGATCCGCTGGTCCGGCGGATCGCCGACCTCGCGCGCCAGGTCCGCCGCGACATCCACAAGATGCACGCGTTCGTGCGCTTCCGCGCAGTCGAAGACCAGGATGGCCAGCGTTTCGTCGCGTGGTTCGAACCCGATCATCACATCGTGCGCACCAATGCCGGCTTCTTCGTCCGGCGGTTCGCCGCGATGCGCTGGTCGATCCTGACTCCCGACCTGTCGATCCACTGGGACGGCGACACCGTCACCGAAAGCCCCGGCGCCACCCGCGCCGACGCGCCCGGCGGCGATCCGGTCGAGGCGGTGTGGAAGACCTATTACGCAGCGATCTTCAACCCGGCGCGGCTGAAGGTCGGCATGATGCTGAAGGAGATGCCGCGCCGCTATTGGCACAACATGCCCGAGACGGCGTTGATCCCGCACTTGATCGCAGGCGCACGTGCGCGGGAGAACGGCATGATCGAAGCAGGACAGGTTGCGAAAGGCGGCAAAAGCGACATCGGCTGGGCAGCGCTGCGCGAGGAGGCGATGGGCTGCCGGCGCTGCCCGCTTTACAAGGATGCCACGCAGACCGTGTTCGGCGAAGGTCCGGTCGATGCGCCGCTGATGCTGGTCGGTGAGCAGCCCGGCGACCAGGAAGATCAGGCCGGCCACGTGTTCGTCGGACCGGCGGGCCAGTTGCTCGATCGCGCGCTGGAGGAAGCGGGGATCGACCGCAACCGCGCCTACGTCACCAACGCGGTCAAGCATTTCAAATTTGAGCGCCGCGGCAAACGCCGCATCCACGCGACGCCGAATGCCGGCGAGATCGACGCCTGCCGCTGGTGGCTCGACCAGGAGCGGACGGTCGTCGCGCCACGGATGACGGTGCTGCTGGGCGCGACCGCGGTGCGGTCGGTGCTCGGCGGCAAGGCCGGATCGATCACCAGTCTGCGCGGCCGGCCCATCGCGCTCGCCGATGGAAGCGAAGCGTGGGTGACCGTGCATCCGAGCTTCCTGCTGCGCATCGACGATCCGGCGCGCGCCGCGGATGAACATGCACACTTCGTCGCCGACCTGCGCGGGGCGCAGGCGCGGATGATGGAACTGGCGAAGGGCTGAAGGGCTGAAGGGCTGAACGCAGTTCCAGCGGCAGTCGCCCGGCCGAAGCACCATGCGGTCAATCGCTCCGTGCCACGGAATTGAAAATTTCACAATGCATACCTAGAATGGCATGCATTGGAGATCGCATGACCGAAATCGAACCCGTCACGCTTCAGGAAGCGCAGTTTCTCGTCGGCAGGTCGCTCGACGATATCAACAAGGCGATCGAGCGCGGCGAGGTCGAGAAGCTGCTCGACTTCGTGGTCGAGCCGGCCAGGGCGAAGCGCGCGAAGATCCGGCTCGGATCGCGCGATCGCCGCCCGCACACGAGCAGCGCGCATGGCCATGCGCCGGCCAGGACCGTGACCCAGAAGGTCCGCAAGCTGGGGCAGCACGAGCTGGTCTATCTCGCGCTCGGACGCGACGTACATGACAGCTTCACGCCCAGCGCGCGTAAGCGGCTCTACGAAGCGATCAAGACCCGTCCGGAAGGCGCGGACAGGGTCAGCATAGGTCCCGTGGATGTTTTGCTGAAGCCGGCGATCGCCCAGTTGAAGGCGCGCTATCGTGTGCTGCGCGATGTCCGCACCGGCATCGTCGAGCGTGCGGACGCCGTGCCGGTCTTCAAGGGCACCGAGCTTCCGGTCTATCTCATCGCCGCTTTAGCTGAAGGGCAGGGCATCGACGAGACGCTCGCCGATTATCCGAGCCTGAAGCGCAAGCAGGTCGCCCGTGCGCTCGATTATGCGCGCGCCTATCCCAAGAAGGGCCGGCCCTATCCTGCGCGGAGCCTCAAGCGGGCCATCGCGGATCTCGCCGCCGCCGGCATTTTCGACGCCGCCGACGATGCGCCGAAGCTCGGGCCCGCGGACTTCCGGTGACGCTGTATCTGCTCGATGCCAACGTCCTTCAGGAGATGCACCCGCGCGGCCATGTCAATGTCCGCGCCTGGCTCGCTGGCGTCGACGACGACCAGCTCCGCCTCAGTGTCGTTACAATCCAAAGGATGCGGGCGATATCGTAGCGGCTCGTCGCGCTCGATGCGCTCGCCGACGCCTTTGCCGACCGGATACTGACGGTCGACCGCGCTGTTGCCGAAGAATGGGCATGCCTACTCGCGGCAAAGGGAAAAAATGATCGCGACATGGCGCTTGCCGCGACGGCGCGGGTCCATGATCTCGTGCTGGTGACGCGCAACGGCAAGGACTTTGTCGGACGGGACGTGATGGTCTTTGATCCCTTTGTGAAGAAGCCCGCCGCAAAGCGGATCTAGCGCGACGGATGGTGGGGATCGTGCGCGGGCGATCCGACCCCTGGCTGACGGCTGCGCCCTTCAAGCGGGAAGGGAAGACTCCGCGGGCGCCTGCAACACCGCGTCGGGATCGTCGGCGAATTCGGCGCGCACTTCGGCCAGCAGCCAGTCGCGGAACGCACGGACCTTCGCCGAGTGGCGCAGCGCCTCGGGATAGACCAGCCAGTAATGGCGTTTGCCATAGGCCACGCCGGCGACCGGCTGGACGAGCGCACCACTGCGCAATTCGGTGCGCCAGAGCGCCGCGTTGAGGACGGCGAAGCCCTGCCCGGCCATCGCGGCGCGGCCGTCCATCACCTGCGAGTCGAGCCGCACGCCGCTGGTCGCCTCGGCCGCGGGCGCCACCGCCATCGCCTTGGCCCATGTCGTCCACCAGACGTCGTCGGGCGACAGGCGGGGCAGCCGCAAGACGTCGGCAGGCGTGCGCACCGGCGGATGGCGCGCGAGAAACGCCGGGCTCGCCACCGGTACGATCGGCACACGGATCAGAAAATGCGCGACCAGACCCGGCCACCGGCCGGGACCGTTGCGAATCGCGACGTCGATCTCTTCCTCGGCGAAGTCGACGATCCGGTCGTCGGTATGCAGCCGCACCGCCAGTGCCGGCCGCTGCACCTGGAACACCCCGAGCCGGGCCGCGAGCCAGTTCGAAGCGAAGGTCTGCGAGCAGCTGATCGTCAGCACCGATTCGCTCTGCGTCCGGGCACGGGCGAAGGCGTCGTGCATCGTGTCGAACGCACTTGAGATCGACGGCGCGATGCGCTGGCCGGCTTCTGTCAGCACCACCTGACGCCTCACCCGATGGAACAGCGCCATCCCCAGCCGCTCTTCGAGCAGCTTCACCTGATAGCTGACCGCCGCCTGGGTCATCCCCAGTTCCTCGGCCGCGCGCGTGAAATTGCCCAGCCGCGCCGCGGCTTCGAAGACGCGAACGGCAGCGAGCGGCGGGATCTGGCGCATGCCCGTTCAATAAGCCAGACTTATGGAACCGGTCCAGCCTTTTGTTGGCGGCGATTCACGATTCCACCTATCTCCGCGTCACCGGAGCAGTCCTCCGGCAGGAAATGGAGATCAACATGCGTGACGAAATGGAAGGTCGGGTCTGGGCCGATCATCATCAGACCTTGTCGAACGAGATCGATGGCGGGCTGCGGTTCATCGGCCATGCCTTCATGGTGGCGATGCGGACGCTCAACGCGATCGAATATGATGCGCCGTGGCAGCGCAAATCGGCCGGCAAGGACGGCGGGCGCGCGTGAGTATCGCCGCCGCTCGCTGAGGAGGGTCGGTTCCTGCCGGAACGGACCCTCCGCCAGTTACGGAATCAGACCCGGTGTCAGACTGCGGCCGGCGGATTGAACACCGACCAGCCGGTCGCATCGGACAGCCGCTCGAGCGCGAGGCTGCCGAGCTGCGAATTGCCCCGCTCGTTGAGGCCCGGCGACCAGACCGCGATCGTCGCTTCGCCCGGCACCACCGCCATGATGCCGCCGCCAACCCCCGACTTGCCGGGGATGCCGACGCGGAAGGCGAATTCGCCCGATCCGTCATAATGGCCGCAGGTCAGCATCAACGCGTTGATGCGGCGCGCGCGTTTGGCGGTCACGACCTGCTGGCCGGACTTGGGATGACGCCCGTCGAGCATCAGGAAGCGTCCCGCCGCGGCGAGCTGGCGGCAGGTCATCGATATGCCGCACTGGTTGAAATAGAGCTTGAGCGTGTCCTCGACCGGGCTGCGGATATTGCCGAACGCCTTCATGTAATTGGCGAGCGCGAAATTGCGGAAACCGGTCTCCGCCTCCGACACGGCGACCTCGATGTCGATCGCGATCCGCTCGTCGTCGGCGAGGTAGCGCATGAAGCGCAATATGTCGCCGATCGCCGCGCGCGCGTCGCCGCCGTCGAGCACGACGTCGCTGACCACGATCGCGCCGGCATTGATGAACGGATTGCGCGGGATGCCGGCCTCGCTTTCGAGCTGGATGATCGAGTTGAACGCCGAACCCGAGGGCTCGCGCCCCACCCGCTTCCACAGCGCGTCGCCGACCTTGCCGAGCGCGAGGGTCAGCATGAACACTTTCGACACCGACTGGATCGAGAACGGCACTTCGGCGTCGCCGCCGAGATGGATGCTGCCGTCCGCCATGATCACGGCGATGCCGAAATGGTTGACGTCGACGCGCGCCAGGCCGGGAATATAGTCGGCCACCTTGCCGCGCTCGGGCGCCGCCTTCATCTCCGCGGTGATGTTGCTGACGATCTTCGCGATATCGACCATATATGCCTCCCCACCGCCGCATAGCGGCTCGCCAGCCGGCACACCATCGCCTAGCAATCGTTCCATGACCCCACCGCGTAGAAGCCTTATCCTCGCCGCCATGATCACGACCTTGCTCGCCGCCTGCTCCGCGCCGGCATCATCGCCAGACCGGTCGCCGCGGATCATGGGCTGGTCCGATCTGCTTGACCGGCCGAAGCCGGCGCCGACGCGAACGATCGCCTACGGCGACGATCCGCTGCAGACGGTCGACCTCTGGCTGCCGTCAGGCAAGGCGCCGCATCCGGTGGTGCTGATGATCCATGGCGGCTGCTGGCTGACCGACGTTGCCGATCGCAGCATCATGAACTGGATCGCCGACGATCTGATGAAGCGCGGCATCGCGGTATGGAACATCGAGTATCGCGGCGCCGACCGCGCCGGTGGCGGCTATCCCGGCACCTATCGCGACGTCGCCGCCGCCGCCGACCTGCTGGCGCAGGACGGCGCGACCTATGGGCTGAAGACCGACCGGATCGTCGTCATCGGCCATTCGGCCGGCGGGCATCTGGCACTGTGGCTGGCGGCGCGGACAGCCTTGCCGGCCGCGAGTCCGCTGCATACCGATACGCCGATGCACCCATCCGCCGTGATCAGCCAGGGCGGCATTCCCGATCTGCGCGCGATGAGCGCGGCGGTCGGCCATGGCTGCGGCACCGAAGGCGCGGTCGCGATGGCGGGCAAGCCGTCGCCCGAACGGCCGAACATCTATGCCGACACATCGCCACCCGAGATGCCGGCATCCGGCATCGACGAGATCCAGGTCAATGGCGACGTCGACCCGATCGCGCCGCCGGCATTCGCGGCGGACTATGCGGCGAAGCGCAAGGCGAAGGGGCAGGCTGTGCGGTCGGTGACGGTGGCGAACACCGGCCATGTCGAACTGATCGCGCCCGACAGCGCGGCCTGGGGCGTGCAGGTGAAGCTGATCGAACAGGCGCTGGGGCGATGAGCGGCGAAAAAGTCCTCGCCCCCGATTACCGCCATCTCTTCCACCTCCCAGACAATATCATCTATCTCGATGGCAATTCGCTCGGCCCGCTGCCCAGGGCGACCGTCGAGCGCCAGGCCGAGGTGATTACGCGGCAATGGGGCGAGCGGCTGATCCGCAGCTGGAACGAGGCCGACTGGATCGGCGCCCCGCAGCGGATCGGCGCGAAGATCGCCGCGCTGATCGGCGCGAAGCCGCATGAGGTGATCGTCGCCGATTCGACCTCGACCAATGTGTTCAAGCTGATCGCCGCCGCCGTCCTCGCCGATCCCGCGCGCGGCGAGGTCGTGACCGAGGCCGGCAATTTCCCGACCGATCTCCACGTCGCGCAGGGCGCCGCCGCGAGCATCCGCACCATGAGCCTGAAGATCGTCGCCCGCGACGACCTCGCCGCCACGCTGGGACCGGCGACCGCGCTGTTGACCCTGAGCGAGGTCGATTATCGCAGCGGCTATCGCCACGACATGACGGCGCTGACCGCCGCCGCGCACGATGCCGGCGCGCTGGCGCTGTGGGATCTCAGCCACAGCAGCGGTGCGATCGAGGTCGATCTCAACGCCGCCAACGCCGATCTCGCGGTCGGCTGCGGTTATAAATATCTGAACGGCGGGCCCGGCGCGCCTGCCTTCCTGTTCGTCGCCGAGCGCCATCAGGCGCGGCTCGCCAATCCGCTGTCGGGCTGGATGGGCCATGCCCGTCCGTTCGACTTCAGCGACGATTATGTTCCTGCGTCAGGGATCGATCGCTTCCTGACCGGCACGCCCGCGATCCTCGGCCTCGCGGCACTCGAATCGGGCGTGGACCTGTGGGCGGATGTCGATCGGACCGCTGTGTTCGCCAAGGGGCAAGCGCTGTGGACCTTGTTCGCCGAGCGGGTCGAGGCGCGCTGCGCCGGCCATGGACTTCGTCTCGTCACACCGGCCGATCCGGCGCGGCGCGGCAGCCATATCAGTTTCGCCCACCCCCATGCCTATGAAATCTGCCAGGCGCTGATCGCCCGCGGCGTGATCGGCGACTTCCGCACGCCCGACATCGCCCGCTTCGGGATCACGCCGCTCTATCTCGGTGTCGACGACATCGTCCAGGCCGTCGATCATCTCGCCGCGGTGATGGACAAGGGCGAATGGCGCGATCCGGTTCACGCGGTCCGGGCGAAGGTGACCTGACCAGCCATTAGATTTTCTGGGGCTGCACCCCAATATTGCTCGTCTCACCGTCAGATTCCGTCGCTTGACCGCAATTCCCTGCAATGTAACTATGTAACACCAATCATGAGGAAGAGGGTGTCATGCGGTCATTGTTTATCGGGATCTCGTGCCTGGCGCTCGCCGCCTGCAGCCAGTCGCAGCGGGCCGATCGATCGGAGAGTGCCGAGTCGTCGGAATCGGCGCCGCCGCCTGCCATGCGCATGGAGCCCGCCGACACGCGCGACGCGATCGCCGGCAGCGCCGCACCCGGAATCGTCCCCACCGCGGCACCCGGCGTCGCCTTCAATTACAAATATGCGTTCCGCCTGCCGGCCGCGCGCATCGCCGAGGTGCAGGAGGCCAATGCCGCCGCCTGCGAGAAGCTCGGTATCGCCCATTGCCGGATCACCGGCATGCATTACCAACTCGTGCGCGAGAACGAGATTTCGGGCATGCTCGCGTTCAAGCTCGATCCGGCGCTCGCGCGCCAGTTCGGCAAGGACGGCATCGCCGCCGTCGCCAAGGCAGAGGGCATGCTGGTCGAAAGCGAGATCAGCGGCGTCGACGCCGGCGCCGCGATCGCCAGTGCCGATCGCGAGGCGGCGCGCATCGCCACCGAACGCGCGGCGATCGAAGCGAGGCTGAAGCAGCCCGGCATCACCGCCGACGAGCGCGCGCGGATCGAGGACGAACTGGCGCAGTTGCGCGCCGCGCTCGAGCGGACACGGACGACGAAGACCGACAGCGTCGAATCGCTGGCGACCACGCCGATGGTGTTCACTTATGGTTCGGGCGATCTGGTGCCGGGCTTCGACGCGCGCACGCCGCTGCACGATGCGCTCTCGACCGCCGGCGCGACGATCGTCGGCACCGTCGCCGTCGTGATCGTCATCGCCGGCGCGCTGCTGCCGTGGGCACTGCTGCTGCTGATCGCCTGGTTCGCGTGGCGCGCAGTGCGTCCCCGGATCGCGGGCTGGCGTTCGAAGCCAGCGAAGAGTCCCGACGCCGACGCGTGACCGCGGAATGAGCGCGCTGCCTGCCAATTGCACCCCGGCACCGCATCCGCTATAGGCTCCCGCCATCCGCCCCGGTTGCGCGCGCATTCCTGCGTGCCCGGGGCGATTGCCGTTTGGAGCTTGCCGATGTCCCGCCGCCGCCAGATTTACGAAGGCAAGGCCAAGATTCTCTACGAGGGTCCCGAACCGGGCACCCTGATCCAGTATTTCAAGGACGACGCCACCGCGTTCAACGCCCAGAAGAAGGGCACGATCAACGGCAAGGGTGTGCTCAACAACCGGATTTCCGAGCATATCTTCACCTTGCTCGGCAATATCGGCGTGCCGACCCACTTCATCCGCCGCCTCAACATGCGCGAGCAGCTGATCCGCCAGGTCGAGATCGTGCCGATCGAGGTCGTGATTCGCAACGTCGCCGCCGGATCGCTCAGCACGCGGCTGGGCATCGAGGAAGGCACGCAGCTGCCGCGGACGATCATCGAATATTATTACAAGGACGACGCGCTCGGCGATCCGCTGATCAGCGAAGAGCATATCGCCTGCTTCGGCTGGGCGAGCCAGGAGGAGATGCACGACATCGCCGACATGGCGATCCGTGTGAACGACTTCATGAGCGGCCTGTTCGCCGGCATCGGCATCCGCCTGGTCGACTTCAAGCTGGAGTTCGGCCGGATCTGGGACAATGATTTCAGCCGGATCATCCTCGCCGACGAGATCAGCCCCGACGGCTGCCGGCTGTGGGACATGGAAACCAACGAGAAGCTGGACAAGGACCGCTTCCGCCGCGATCTCGGCGGCGAGGTCGAGGCCTATCAGGAGGTCGCGCGCCGGCTGGGGCTGCTGCCCGAAGGCGCAGAGACCGCGGTGCTCGATCTCGAGACGCATCGGAAGAAGCGGGGCAAGTAGGCGCGCATCCCTTCCCCTCCCCGCGCGTTGCACCTATGCTGCAACTGCGAGGAGGCCCGATGACTGCGATCCGCCTGAAGACCCACCGCGTGCACAAGCCATGGGGCCGTCATGCCCTGTGGCCCGGCTTCCCCGATCCGGCGCCGGAGGAGGATCCGGTCGGTGAGGTCTGGTTCCAGACGCTCGACGGGTCCGAGCCCGAGCTGCTGGTCAAATATCTGTTCACCAGCGAGAAATTGTCGATCCAGGTCCATCCCGACGATGCCGCGGCGCGTGCCGCCGGTTATCCGCGCGGCAAGGATGAGGCGTGGGTGATCCTGGCGGCCGAACCCGACGCCACGATCGCGCTCGGGACGATCGTGCCGCTCGACGGCGATGCGTTGCGCCGTGCGGCACTGGACGGATCGATCGAGCAACTGGTCGACTGGAAGCCCGCCAGGGCCGGGGACGTGATCTATTCGCCTGCTCGCACCGTCCATGCGATCGGCGCCGGACTGACCCTGGTCGAGGTCCAGCAGAATGTCGATCTCACCTACCGGCTCTATGATTATGGCCGTCCGCGCGAGCTTCACCTCAAGGACGGGATCGCGGTGTCGGACGCGGTGCCGTTCACGGTCGTCGATCGCAGCGTGCCGGCCGGGCCGGGCCGCATGATCCTGTGCGAGGGCGCGAAGTTCGTGCTCGAACGCTGGTCGTGGGACGGCGAGCGGAGCGTGGCGCTGCCGGCGGATCGCCCCGGCCTGTTCGTGCCGGTTGTGGGCGAAGGCGCGATCGACGGCGCCCCGTGGCATGCCGGCGAATGCTGGTCGGTCGAGGGGCATGCGGCGATCTCGGCTTCGCCCGGCGCCGACATCCTGTTCGCTTATCCCGGCGGCGAACGCCTGCCGCTCTGATCCCGGACAAACAGGGTCTTTACCAGTCGCTTCTATAAGCCGGCGCGATGCTCAAGGTGCTGACCCTCTCGACGCTGTTTCCGGATGCGACCCGGCCCACCTTCGGCGGCTTCGTCGAACGGCAGACCCTGGCGCTGGCCGCGCGCGACGATGTCAACCTGCAGGTGGTCGCGCCGGTCGGCCTGCCGCCCGGACCCTTGAAGCGTCATCCCCGCTACGCTGCGGCGGCGGCGCTGCCCGCGCGCGAGATCTGGCACGGACTCACCGTCCACCGCCCGCGCTTTCCCTTGATCCCGGCGATCGGCGGCCGCTTCAGCCCCACGCTGATGGCGCGCGCGATCCTGCCGTTGCTGCGCGACATCCGCCGCGACTTCGCCTTCGACGTGATCGACGCCGAATTCTTCTATCCCGACGGGCCGGCGGCGATGCGGGTCGCCCGGGCGCTCGACGTGCCGTTCCTGATCAAGGCGCGCGGCAGCGACATCCATGTCTGGGGCCGCCATCCGGCCGCGCGGCGGCAGATCCTCGCGGCCGGACGCGCGGCGGGCCGGCTGCTCGCGGTGTCGCAGGCGCTGGCGCGCGACATGGCGGCACTGGGTCTGCCCGAAGACAGGATCGCGATCAGCTACACCGGCGTCGATCTCGCGGCGTTCCGGCCGGTCGATCGGGTCGCGGCGAAGGCGAGGCTGGGCGTAGCGGGTCCACTGATCTTCTCGGCGGGCACGCTCAACGCCAACAAGGGCCATCATCTTGTGATCGCGGCGCTGACGGCGCTGCCCGACGCGACCCTGATCATCGCCGGCAACGGCCCCGATCGCGCGGCGCTGGAAGCGCTGGCGCGGGACCGGGGCGTCGCGAGTCGCGTCGGCTTCCTCGGCACCGTGCCGCATGGCGAACTCGCCGGATATCATGGCGCGGCGGACGTGATGGCGCTCGCCTCGGCGTCGGAGGGCCTCGCCAATGTCTGGGTCGAGGCGCTCGCCTGCGGGACGCCGCTGGTGATCACCGACGCCGGCGGCGCCCGCGAAGTCGTCGACCGACCGGCGGCCGGTCGGATCGTCGAGCGGACGCCCGAGGCGATCGCCGCGGGACTCGCGGCGATCCTGGCGGATCCGCCAGCCCAGGAAAAAGTGCGTGAGGCAGCCGGGAGATTCACCTGGGCCGCCAATTCGGAGAGCCTTTTCAAACATTTGAATGCGCTTCGGTAAGCTACTTCCCTTCAGGGGAGGCGCTTTCACGCGTCATTGACTTACCCGCGCACGCCACTAGAAGCGCCGGCGGGCCACGCCGTCCCAACGCGGCGCGTGCTCTCTGCGAGGAGAGACTGACATGACGAACCCTACCCGCCCGGGCACGAGGCCCGCGCGACCGTTTTTTTCTTCCGGTCCCTGCGCGAAGCCGCCAGGCTGGTCCCCCGAAAAGCTCGCTACCGAATCGCTCGGACGGTCGCATCGTTCGAAGATCGGCAAGACGCGCCTGCAATACAGCATCGATCTGATGCGCGAATTGCTGCGGCTGCCCGACACGCATCGCATCGGCATCGTCCCCGGTTCGGATACCGGCGCGTTCGAGATGGCGATGTGGACGATGCTCGGCGCGAAGCCGGTGACGACTTTGGCCTGGGAGAGCTTCGGCGACGGCTGGGTCACCGATGCCGTCAAGCAGCTCAAGCTCGATCCGACCGTGATCCGCGCCGATTACGGCCAGTTGCCCGATCTGGGCCAGGTCGACTGGTCGAACGACGTGCTGTTCACCTGGAACGGCACCACCAGCGGCGTGCGCGTGCCGGACGGCGACTGGATCGCCGACGACCGCACGGGGCTGAGCTTTGCCGATGCGACCAGCGCGGTGTTCGCCTATGACATTCCGTGGGACAAGATCGATGTCGCCACCTTCTCGTGGCAAAAGGTGCTCGGCGGCGAGGGCGCGCATGGCGTTCTGATCCTGGGGCCGCGCGCGGTCGAACGGCTCGAGAGCTACACGCCGGCATGGCCGCTGCCCAAGGTGTTCCGCCTGGTCTCGAAGGGCAAGCTCGCCGAGGGCGTGTTCAAGGGCGAGACGATCAACACGCCGTCGATGCTCGCGGTCGAGGATGCGATCTTCGCGCTCGAATGGGCGAAGTCGGTCGGCGGCGCCGATGGGCTGATCGCGCGCAGCGACGCCAATGCCGCGGCGCTCGACGCGATCGTCGCCGATCGCGACTGGCTGGGTCATCTCGCCGCCGATCCGGCGTCGCGGTCGAAGACCAGCGTCTGCCTGACGGTGGACGGTGCCGACGAGGCGTTGATCAAGAAGATCGCGTCGCTGCTCGAAGCCGAACATGCCGCTTATGACATCGCCGGCTATCGCGATGCCCCCGCGGGCCTCAGGATCTGGTGCGGCGCGACCGTCGACACCGCCGATATCGAGGCGCTCGGGCCGTGGCTCGACTGGGCCTGGGCGACGGCGAAAGCCTGAGCCTGAGCCCTCTCCCCTTTGGGGAGAGGGTTGGGAGAGGGGCAGTATCCGCCCGCTCCCTGCCATTCAGCCTAGCCCAAACTCCCCCTCTCCCCAGCCCTCTCCCCGGAGGGGAGAGGGAGTAGCAGAAAGTAAAAATCATGCCCAAAGTATTGATTTCCGACAAGATGGACCCCCAGGCCGCCCGCATCTTTCGCGAGCGCGGCTGCGAAGTCGACGAGATCACCGGCCTCGACAAGGCCGGGCTGATCGCGATCATCGGCCAATATGACGGCCTCGCGATCCGCTCCGCCACCAAGGTGACGGCCGACGTGCTGGCTGCGGCGACCAATCTCAAGGTCGTCGGCCGCGCCGGCATCGGCGTCGACAATGTCGACATCCCGACCGCCTCGGCGAAGGGCGTCGTCGTGATGAACACGCCGTTCGGCAATTCGATCACCACCGCCGAACATGCGATCGCGCTGATGTTCGCGCTCGCCCGCCAGCTGCCCGAGGCCGACACCTCCACCCAGGCCGGCAAGTGGGAGAAGAACCGCTTCATGGGCGTCGAGCTGACCAACAAGACGCTCGGGCTGATCGGCGCGGGCAATATCGGTTCGATCGTCGCCGACCGCGCGCTGGGGCTCAAGATGAAGGTGGTCGCCTATGATCCCTTCCTCACGCCCGAGCGCGCGGTGGAGCTGGGCGTCGAGAAGGCGACGCTCGACGAGCTGCTGGCGAAGGCCGACTTCATCACCCTGCACACGCCGCTGACCGAATCGACGCGCAACATCCTGAGCCGCGAGAATATCGCCAAGTGCAAGAAGGGCGTGCGGATCATCAACTGCGCGCGTGGCGGGCTGGTCGACGAGGTGGCGCTGAAGGACGCGCTCGACAGCGGCCATGTCGCCGGCGCCGCGCTCGACGTGTTCGTCGAGGAGCCGGCCAAGGCGAGCCCGCTGTTCGGCACGCCCAATTTCGTGTCGACGCCGCATCTCGGCGCCTCGACCAACGAGGCGCAGGTCAATGTCGCGATCCAGGTCGCCGAGCAGATGGCCGATTATCTGGTCAATGGCGGCGTCACCAACGCGCTCAACATCCCGTCGCTGAGTGCCGAGGAGGCGCCGAAGATCAAGCCCTATCTCGGGCTGGCCGGAAAGCTCGGCGCGCTCGTCGGGCAGCTCGAGGGCGAGAATATCCTGGGCGTCGCGGTCGAGCTGGAGGGCGCGGCCGCCGCGCTCAATCCCAAGCCGATCACCGGCGCGGTGCTGGCCGGGCTGATGCGGGTCTATTCGGACACGGTCAACATGGTCAACGCGCCCTATCTGGCCAAGGAGCGCGGCCTCGACGTGCGCGAGGTGCGCCACGACCGCGAGGGCGATTACCACACGCTGGTGCGGGTGACGGTGCGCACGCCCGAGGGCGAACGCTCGGTCGCCGGCACCCTGTTCGGCGACGCCGCGCCGCGGCTGATCGAACTGCACGGCATCCGCGTCGAGGCCGATCTCGACGGCGACATGCTCTATGTCGTCAACGAGGACGCCCCGGGCTTCATCGGCCGCGTCGGCACGACCTTGGGCCAGGCCGAGGTCAATATCGGCACCTTCCACCTCGGCCGCCGCGCGACCCGCGGCGAGGCGGCTTTGCTGCTGTCGATCGACACGCCGGTGCCCGAGCCGGTGCTGTGGGCGGTGTGCAACCTGCCGGGCGTGAAGAAGGTGAAGGCGCTGAAGTTCTGATGTGATAAGCCCCTCCCCTTCAGGGGAGGGGTTGGGGTGGGGGACTCCCCTGGTAAAACTCGATTTCCCCGTCCTTTTGTCAGGCATTCGCGCTCGCTTCGCTCGCCCCCACCCCAACCCCTCCCCTGAAGGGGAGGGGCTTACCCCCCGCCATGAGACGCCCATGACTGCTCCCGGTCTGCTCCCCGAAGGTCTTCGCGATCGCCTGCCGCCGCATGCCGACGCGCTGGCGCGGCTCGTCTGGCGCGCGCTCGATGTGGCGCAGTCCTGGGGTTATGAGCGCGTGTCGCCGCCGCTCGCCGAGTTCGAGGATACGCTGGTCGGGCGGCTGAAATCGTCTCGGCCGCAGGATCTGCTGCGCGTGATCGATCCGGTCTCGCAGCGGACGCTGGCGCTGCGGCCCGACATCACCGCGCAGGTCGGCCGGATCGCGGTCACCCGCATGGCGCACCGCGCGCGGCCGCTGCGGCTGACCTATGGCGGGCCGGTGCTCAAGCTCAAGGCGACGCAATTGCGGCCCGAGCGCGAGATGATGCAGGTCGGCGCCGAGATCATCGGCACCGATAATGTCGCCGCCGCGCGCGAGATCGTCGGCCTCGCGCTGGCCGCGCTCGAGCGCGCGGGCGTCACCGGCATCACGCTCGACATCACTTTGCCCGACCTCGTCGACACCTTGTCGGCCGGCCCCTTCCCGATCGAGGCGGGCAAGAGCGAGCAGGTGCGTGCCCTGCTCGACGCCAAGGATGCCGGCGGACTCGCCGCGCTCGGCGCCGATCTCTATCTGCCGCTGATCGATGCGGCCGGGCCGTTTCCGCAGGCGCTCGACACGCTGCGCGCGATCGATGCCGGCGGCGCGCTCGCCTCGCGGATCGCGGCGATCGAAGCGATCACCGAAGCGATCGCGGGCAAGGCCGCGCTGACGCTCGACCCCACCGAGCGCCACGGCTTCGAATATCAGAGCTGGTTCGGCTTCTCGCTGTTCGCCACCGGCGTGCCGGGCGAGATCGGGCGCGGCGGCAGCTACACCGTGCTGCACCCCGACGGCCGCGAGGAACCCGCGGTCGGCTTCTCGCTCTATCCCGATCCGCTGATCGACGCCGGCCTCGGCGGCAAGCCGCGGCGGCGCATCTTCGTGCCCGCCGGCGCCGATCCCGCGGTGGTCGAAGCGCTGCGCGCCGATGGCTGGTCGACGGTGGCGGCGCTGGGTCCGGACGACGATGCGGGCGCTCTCGGCTGCGACCATCGCCTCGTCGACGGCGCGGTCGCCGCCGCCTGACCGTTCAGCCGCACGTGCCCATCAGCTCGCCGGGCTTGCGATCGAAGCAGCTGTCGAGGAAGGCGTCGACCGCGACGGTCGCGGGATCGGCGCCACTGCCGAGGTCGCGGTTGAGCCGGGCATGGGTGCTGTCGAAGCCGAGCACCATCGCGTGGCTGCCGGCCGCGCGCAGCCCTTCGGCGAGCGCATCGGCCTGCGCCTGCGAATCGCGGCGCTGCTCGACATGCATCAGCAGCCAGCCCTTGGCATTGGGCCGCGCGGTGTGCGCCGCGGGCGACAGGCGCCGCCAGGTCTCGGGATCGGTGCCGAACGCGCGTTCGTAGAGCCGCCGCTCGAACAGGCCGGCATCGCGCATCCGCTCGGTGATGTCGTAGCCGGCGCCGTCGATCAGCACCGCGCCGCGGATCGCCTCGAACGGCACGCCGGCATCGCGCAGCCAGGACGGGTCGGTCGCCAGCAGCGCCGCGAGATGCGCGCCGGCGCTATGCCCCATCAGCACGATATTGGACGGATCGAAGCCGAGTGCGACGGCGTCCCTGCGCAGCATGGCGGTGGCGCGCGCGATGTCGCGCGCCTGTTCGGCGACGCCGACCTCGGGCACCAGCCGGTAATTGACCGAAGCGAAGGCGATGCCGTTGGCGGTGAAATGGTCGGGCTTGCCGCCCGCGGCCTGGCGCTTGTCGCCGGCGCTCCAGGCGCCGCCATGGATGAAGATCACCAGCGGCGCGCGCGGCATCGCCGCGGGGTAGAAATCGACCCGCTGCAGCGGATCGCCACCATAAGAAAGCTCGGCCGTGCTCCCGGCCGACAGCGCCGCAGCACCGCCGCATCCCGCCGCCAGCATCAGCGCCGCGACCAACATCCTGAGCGGGATCAACATGCTACGCTCCACCACCTCGTCCCCGGCCGAGGCGCTGGCTATGGCAGTCAGCCTGAACCGGCGATTGCCGGTGCGAAAAATTTTCTGATCCGTTTTCCTCCGCCGTGCCGCTTGCCCAGTTGAGCCGGACCCGCCGGCACCGCTGTTTGGGGAAGAGGATAGGACATGGTCACGATCACGGGGACGACCGGCAACGACATCATCGACGAAGCCGCGCAGGGCGGCGTCACCAACCAGTCCAGCACGATCAACGCGCTGGCGGGCGACGATCTGATCATCTCGCTGCGCAAGGCGCCTTATTTCGTCGGTCCCACGCCGGTCAGCATCGCCGACACCGTGGATGGCGGCGATGGCATCGATACGCTGCGGATCGGCACGCTGCTGTACAGCTGGAGCCTGTCCGGCGGCTTTTTCACCGAATTCGGCGGCGGCGGCGCCAACTGGACGGTCAGCGCCAGCAATGTCGAGCAGTTCGACATCATCACCGCGCGCGCCAGCAGCAGCGCGACCTTCGGCAATGGCAATGACCGCCTCGATGCGTCGGCGGTCGGCTACACCGGCACCGGCAGCTACACGATGGGCGCCGGCGACGACACGGCCCTGTTCTCGCGTTCGTACAACACGATCGACATGGGCAGCGGCAACGACCTGATGTCGATCGATTATAGCTGGACCGGCAATGCGGTCTATCTGACCCAAGGCTTCGCCGGATCGCTCGCGAACGGCTATTCCTCGACCTATTACATCGCCGGCAACCCCAGCCAGACGTCCTTCTCCGGCGTCGAGCGCTTCAACATCATGTCCGGCACGGGCGCCGACACGCTCCAGACCGGCGACGGCGACGACAGCATCGCGTCCGGATCGGGCAATGACGCGGTCATCGCCGGCGCGGGCAACGACATAGTCGACGGCGGGCTCGGCACCGACACGCTGTCGATCGATCTGTCGGACGAGGCCCAGGGCGTGGCAATCGACCTGTCGCTGGCGGGTGCGCAGCAAGCGGGCGGTACCGGATCGATCACGGGATTCGAGAGCTTCGCCGGCAGCGTCAAGGGCAGCGCCTTCGGCGACAGCTTCATCGAAACCATCGTCTCCTACGACGCGACCTTCGATACCGGAGCGGGCGACGATCTCGTCCAGGTCGCGCGCGGCACCGATACGGTCAATATGGGCACGGGCAACGACCGGCTGGTCCTGAACTACACCCATGGCAACGCCGTCTACATGAGCGTGGGACTCACAGGATCGCTGGCGGCGGGCTATGCCGGCACCTATTATATCGCCGGCAATCCGGCGCAGGCGGCCTTCACGGGCGTCGAGAATTTCACGATCACCACCGCGCAGAGCGGCGACACATTGTTCACCGGCGACGGCAACGACGTGATCTCCACCGCCGCGGGCAATGACGAAATCACCGTCGCCGGCGGCTCCAACATCGTCGATGGCGGCATCGGCACCGATGCCCTGTCGATCGATCTGTCGGGCCAGGCGCAGGGCACGACGATCAACCTGGCGCTGGCGGGCGAGCAATTGTCGGGCGGGACCGGATCGGTCACCAATGTCGAGAGCTTCATCGGCAGCGTCGTCGGCAGCGCGTTCGCCGATACGCTGATCGAGACCGCGGTCTCGTTCGCCGCGACCTTCGATACCGGCGCGGGCGACGATCTCGTTCAGGTCGCGCGTGGCTCCGATACCGTCAACATGGGCGCCGGCAACGACCGGCTGGTTCTGAACTATACCCACGGCAACGCCGTCTACATGACGGTCGGTCTCACCGGATCGCTGGCGGCGGGCTATGCCGGGACCTATTATATCGCCGGCAATCCCGCGCAGGCGGCGTTCACCGGCGTCGAGAATTTCACGATCACCACGGCGCAGAGCGGAGATGCGCTGTTCACCGGCGACGGCAACGACGTGATCGCCACCGCCGCGGGCAATGACGAAATCACCGTCGCCGGCGGCACCAACATCGTCGATGGCGGCGCCGACGTCGACGCGCTGTCGATCGACCTGTCGGGCCAGGCGCAGGGCACGACGATCAACCTGGCGCTCGCGGGTGAGCAATTGTCGGGCGGGACCGGATCGGTCACCAATGTCGAGAGCTTCATCGGCAGCGTCGTCGGCAGCGCGTTCGCCGACACGCTGATCGAAACCGCGGTGTCGTTCGCCGCGACCTTCGATACCGGCGCGGGCGACGATCTCGTCGCGGTCGCGCGCGGCTCCGACACCGTCAACATGGGCGACGGCAACGACCGGCTGGTGCTGAACTATACCCACGGCAACGCCGTCTACATGACCGTCGGACTGTCCGGCACGCTGGCGGCGGGTTATGCCGGGACCTATTATATCGCCGGCAATCCCGCGCAGGCGAGCTTCACCGGCGTCGAGAATTTCACGATCACCACCGCGCAGTCCGGCGACACCTTGTTTACCGGCGACGGCAACGACGTCATCTCGACGGCGGCGGGCAATGACGAAATCACCGTCGCCGGCGGCACCAACATCGTCGATGGCGGCGCCGACGTCGATGCGCTGTCGATCGACCTGTCGGGCCAGGCGCAGGGCGTGACGATCAACCTGGCGCTCGCCGGCGCGCAGCAAGCGGGCGGGACGGGATCGGTCACCAATGTCGAGAGCTTCATCGGCAGCGTCGTCGGCAGCGCGTTCGCCGACACGCTGATCGAAACCGCGGTGTCGTTCGCCGCGACCTTCGACACCGGCGACGGCGACGACGTCGTCCAGGTCGCGCGCGGCTCCGATACGATCGCGATGGGCGCCGGCAACGACCGGCTGGTGCTGAACTACACGCATGGCAACGCCGTCTACATGACGGTCGGCCTCACCGGATCGCTGGCGGCGGGCTATGCCGGCACCTATTATATCGCGGGCAATCCCGCGCAGGCGGCCTTCACCGGCGTCGAGAATTTCACGATCACCACCGCACAGAGCGCCGACACGCTGACGACCGGCGACGGCAACGACGTGATCAATGCGGGCGCGGGCGGCGACGCGATCGTCGTCGCCAGCGGCAACGACACGGTCGATGCCGGCGACGGCAATGACAGCGTCGACGGCGGAGCCGGCAACGACATATTGGGCGGCGGTCTCGGTATCGATCTGCTCACTTACGCCAGCGCGACCGCCGGCATCACGATCAGCCTCGCGGTCGCGGCCGCGCAGGTCACCGGCGGCTCGGGCAGCGACACCGTCTCCGGCTTCGAGAATGTCACGGGTTCGGCGTATAACGACGTTCTCACCGGCGACGGCGGCAACAACAACCTGCAGGGCGGCGACGGCGACGACATTTTGGTCGGGGGGGCGGGCAACGACACGCTGGGCGGCGGCAATGGCGTCGACAGCGTGTCGTTCGCCGGTGCGACTTCGGCGGTGAATGTCAACTTCGCGACCAACACCATCACCGGCGGCGCGGGCATCGGCAGCGACACGCTGAGTTCGATCGAAGGCGCGGTCGGCACCAATTTCAACGACAGCCTGACCGGCAATGCCGGCGCCAATAATCTGAGCGGCAGCGGCGGCAACGACACGATCAACGGCGGCGACGGCGACGACATGATCGAGGGCGGCACCGGCAACGACACGCTGGCGGGCGGCAACGGCGTCGACACGCTGACCTACGCTTCGGCGACGGCGCGCGTGGTCGTCAACCTCTCGACGGTGGCGGCGCAGAATACGCTGGGTGTCGGCACCGATACGATCTCGGGCTTCGAAAATCTGATCGGCACCGCGTTCAACGACACGCTGAGTGGGACGGCCGCTGCCAATGTGATCGCGGGCGGTCTGGGCCTCGACACCATCAACGGCCTTGCCGGTAACGACACTCTCCTCGGCGGCGACGGCAACGATACGCTCCAGGGCGGCGACGGCGACGACAGCATCGATGGCGGCGCGGGCGCCACCGACATCGCCAGCTACGCGGCCGCGGCGACCGGTGTCACGATCAGCCTGCTGGCGGTCGGCGCGCAGGCGACCGGCGGCGCCGGCAGCGACACGCTGACCGGGATCGAGGGACTGCTCGGCTCCGCCTTCAATGATGTGCTGACCGGCGACGCCAATGCCAACACCCTGAGCGGCGGCACCGGCAACGACCTGATCTCCGGCGATCTCGGCAGCGACTTCATCGACGGCGGATCGGGTCTGGACACGCTCGATTATTCGCTGTTGGGCGCGGGCATCACCCTCAACCTGATCAGCCAGTCGGCGCAGAATACCGGCGGCGCCGGCATCGACACCGTGCGCGGCATCGAGAACGTTATCGGCACCGCGTATAACGACGTGATCACCGGCAACGAATTCGGCAATGTCTTCACTGGCGGAAACGGCGACGACACGCTGGTCGGTGGTCTCGGCAACGACACGCTGAATGGTGGCGCCGGGATCGATACCGCCAATTATGCGAGCGCGACCGCGGGCGTGAAGGTCAATCTGACGATCCTGACCGCGCAGAGCACGGTGGGCGCGGGCAGCGACACGCTGAGCGGGATCGAAAACCTGAACGGTACGGGCTTCGACGACCAGTTCACCGGCGATGGCGCCAACAACAATCTCGTCGGCAATGGCGGGAATGACTTGCTCATCGGCGGCAATGGCGACGACATCGTCAACGGCGGCGCTGGCAGCGACACCGCGAGCTATGCGACCGCCACCACCGGCGTCACCGTCAATCTCGCGACGACGATCGCGCAGAACACGATCGGTGCCGGCTTCGACACCTTCCTGTCGATCGAGAATCTGGTCGGCTCGACCCTGAACGATACGCTGACCGGCAGCACGCAGGTCAACACGATCAGCGGCGGCACCGGCGACGACATCATCGACGGTGCCAGCGCCAACGACATCATCGACGGCGGATCGGGCAACGACACGCTGCTCGGCGGCAATGGCGACGATCTGCTGACGCCGGGCGCCGGCAATGACAGCGTCAACGGCGGCGCCGGCATCGACACGATCCTTTATGGCGTCACCGCCGGCGGCGTGACCGTCAATCTCGGCCTCGCCACCGCGCAGACCGCCGGCGGCGGCCAGGGCATCGACACGATCGTCAACGTCGAGAACATCTCGGGCTCGACCTTTGGCGACACGCTGACCGGATCGACGGCGGCGAACGTGCTGACCGGCGGCGCGGGCAAGGATGTGCTGGCGGGTGCCGGCGGCAACGACCGCTTCGTCTATCTCGCGACCGGCGACAGCGCGGCCGGCGCCAATGCCGACCGCATCACCGATCTCAACGCCGGCGACATCCTCGATTTGTCGGGGATCGATGCCAATGCCAATACGGTGGGAACGAACGAGGCGTTCACACAGGTCGGGGCGTTCTCTAATGTCGCCGGCCAGTTCACCTTGGCGTTCGACGGTGGCTCGAACACCACGACCTTGCTCGGCGATACCGATGGCAATGGCGTAGCCGACTTCTCGATCCTGTTCACCGGCGATGTCACCGCGCTGACGGGAAGCTGGGTACTCTGAGGTCCGGTTCGAGAATGTGGTGAAGCGCCTCGCCAGTCGTCCTGCGCCAGCGGCGTCGGGAAGACCCGGCGGGGCGAGCGCCGAACAAGCAGTCCCGCTGTATTTTCGCTGTTCTTTCAGCGAAACGACCCTGCACGTAACAGGGGCAATGTCCGGACCAGCGTTCGAGACGATCCCGTTCCCCGGCGAAGGCCGGGACCCAGCAGTCACAGGCTCGGCGTGCGCGACTCCCGGACCCCGGCCAACGCCGGGGAACGGGCAAATCTTCCCGAGCTTTGGCGTCATTACCCCTTCACGCCAGACGGGCGCTTCTGAGGCGCCGGGCGGCGTTTCGCTGTATTTTCGCTGTTCTTTCAGCAGACCGACGCTGAATGTAACACAGGCAAGGCCCAGGCGGGAGTTCGAGACTATCCCGTTCCCCGGCGCAAACCCATAGGCGCTAACATTGGAGTTTAAATCGTTGATATTCCCTGGTTTTTCGTGGTGGTTCGCGTAGATGTCGTCTCATCTTGTCGGCGGCTGCGCGCAACTGTGCGATGGTAGGGGCGCGGCGGATCA